>Ga0181520_10000297_pt1 | contig 110604 bp, 113 predicted proteins | sample PEATcosm2014_Bin_29_FD_132451 | JGI IMG/M metagenome (GOLD analysis project Ga0181520, IMG submission 132451) | Peatland microbial communities from MTU Mesocosm Facility, Houghton, MI, USA - PEATcosm2014_Bin02_30_metaG | ecosystem: Environmental > Terrestrial > Soil > Wetlands > Peat | place...
TCTTGCCGCCAGTCCTAAAACTGTTTCGGAGAGAACCAGCTATTACGTTATTCGATTAGCTTTTCACTCCTTACCTCAGCTCATCCGAAGATTTTGAACAATCAACCGGTTCGGGCCTCCCTCCCGATTTCTCGGGAGTTCACCCTGGCCAAGGCAAGCTCATAACGCTTCGGGTCTATCTTGTGCTGCGATCCCACTCAAATTTTTGGATACGTGACAAATTATTTACTGTGTGGCATGATTGCCTCCGGAGGCATCCCATGCTTTTTCCGACTCCCAGCCCTGAATTCGAAAAGCTAGTCCGCTGCGTTGATGAAGCCAGAAGCTGGCTTCTCAGTGTGGCAACAGTCGTGATCATTGCTGGATTCTTCGCTTTCTTTGCATGGTGCTGCAAACAAAGAAAGCACCCTGCCAGATAACAGCTCTTCTCATCGCCTGTCCGCATCACTGCGGACGGGCGATATTTTTATCACGTCATTTCTTCTTTGTCAGCTTCCAAAAATTTGAGTGGGATGTGCGCCCTATTCAGACTCGCTTTCGCTACGCCTTCACGCTATGCGCGCTTAGACAAGCAACACAAAATAAGTCGTTGGATCATTCTTCAATAGGCACATTGTTCCACTCGTCCTCCCTTGCGGGAAGCCGTTCGTGGTTCAATTCCTTGTAGACAAACGGTTTCAGGTTCTATTTCAACGGCCTCACCGGCCTGCTTTTCACCTTTCCCTCACGGTACTTGTTCACTATCGATCTAGAAAAGTATTTAGCCTTACCTGATAGTACAGGCATATTCCTCCGGAACTGTTTTACTCCGAAGTACTCGAGTTAAAAAACTAAGGAGACCAATTGTTTTCGCCTAGGGGGCTATCACCCGCTCTGGCGTCGCTTTCCAGACGACTTTGGCTAACAAAAGATTTTTTTACTCCTCCACGAATAACAAATAACGAAACGCACTTTTTAAGGGCGCGCTACGTTATTTATTAAACAGCGTCTTTAGACTATACCCCAAGGTTGCAAAATAAATCACAACCTTAGTTTGGGCTGTTCCCTGTTCTCTCGCCGATACTAGGGGAATAACTGATTTGTTCTTTTTTCCTCCACTTACTGGAATGTTTTACTTCAGTGGGTACGCGAATCGATTGCTCGAAACAATTGAGGTTTACTCAACTAGGTTTCCCCATTCGGAGATCCCCGGATCATAGGTTGCTACGCACCTCCCCGAGGCATATCGCTGCTACGCCGCGTCCTTCATCGCCTTTTCTAGTCTAGGCATCCACCGTTCGCCCTTATTTGCCAACCATCCCAATGCTGACTTGCTCGTGCTGTGCGTATATATTTTTTCGACCACGCAGCGGACCGGTGGTCCAAAAAAATATATACGCACAGCACTTGCCACCAGTAAGAAAAATTCCCACTGGTGCTTTGACCCTGTCCGTCACGAGAAATTGCGCATGTATGCAACACGCGGACGCATCTTTCGACACGCCTAATAAGTGACACAGGGTCTCCATATTATGTCCTCCGACTCTACAATTCGGAGTTCTGCCAAATCGGCAGATGATTTTAAATAACGCTGCCAACGCCGCGAGGCACTGAAGATACCATGCCAAGAAAAAAAATCAGCCGCTCAGCGGCCGTTCCATCGCGTAAAATACGCGCGGTCAGCCGTCTTGCTGTGAAAGATTAGTGTTCTTTACCATTCGTATCTTAGGAGTAAGAATACTCCAGGTGATTGGGGGTGTCAAGTGGATACTACTCGCCGCTTTTAAAGAACCTTTTACTGCTTATTTATATCGTGATACCCTACCCTTATGATGGAGCCTTCCCAATATTATAAGAGCCTTCCCAGGAAAAGAATGGGGTCGGGAGCATTGTTTTTTAATAAGAAAAACGAGCTCTTGATCGTAAAGCCCTCCTATAAGGATCACTGGTCAATTCCGGGAGGTGTAATTGATGCGAATGAGTCCCCTCGCGAAGCGTGCGTTCGCGAAATCAAAGAGGAGATCGGCCTGAGTATTTCCGAACCTCGATTTTTGTCCGTGGCATATTATAGAAATGCCGGCACAGAAAAAGGAGAAGGCCTTCAGTTCATGTTCTATGGAGGGATATTGGACGACGATATGGTGGCGCACATTATCTTACAGAAAGAAGAACTGTCCGCATATAAATTTGTCTCCATTGATGACGCGCTCCAACTTCTTGGAAAAGGATTGGCGGTTAGATTGCCATTTTGCATAAATGCGATCAATCAGGAAAAACCGGTCTATCTCGAAAGAGAAAGCTCCGATTCATAAATATATTTTTTAGCCGCGGTATAAAGCAAAGAGCCCCTCTCATTTTTGACGGAAATGCCACGTAGGAACGTGACCGTCAAAAATGAGAGGGGCTCTTTGCTTTCTTGTCGGGCCGCCGGGAATCGAACCCGGTCTTTACGAACCCGAATCGCACGTACTACCGGTATACTACGGCCCGTAGAATACCAAGGTATTTAACCGCGTTTCTATAAAAAATTCAACTAAACCCGTGTCAAGATTAAAAAATCATTAAATAACTTTTGACATCGTATTTGGAGAGGTTATTATATTGAGGAAGGCAATAGTCTGGATGAACTACAGACTTTCTTCGCTTGTTACAAAAAAGAGCCGCGATTGCGGCTCTTTTTTGTTGCCCAGCACTTTAAGATAGTTTTAATGCCCAGTTTTTTATAATCATCACGCTGTGCAACCCGGGCCTGTAGTTCATATGGCTAGAATATTGCCTTTAACAAGCGAAGAAGCGGGTTCGATTCCCGTCGGGTCCACAGCGTAAAAACTATGCTACTTACTTCCCGTCGTACCAAATCCCCCGCGCGTCTTGTTCGGCATCTCTTCCAACTCCTCCCATACCGGATGGGAAATTTTTACGAATGTCCCCTGTGCGATGCGCTCCCCTTTTTCGATCGCGACCGGTGCGGCGCTGAAATTAAAATATGCCGCCTTGATCTCGTCCTCATTGCCGGAATAATCCGGGTCGATGATGCCGATGCCGTTCGCCATCATGATCCCTTTTTTGTGCGTGCCGCTGCGGGCGGCGATGAGAAGAAAATGATCGGCCGGAGTCTCGATGGCCACGTTCAGCGGAACGTAACCAATAGTGCCGGGCTGGATCGTCACCGCTTCACGGGCGGTCAAGTCGAACGCCGCGGCACCGTCGGTCTGTCGCTTGGGAAGCGGCAGGTCTTTATCAAATCGTTTTATTTTTATGTTCATAGTACTGGTATTTGGATATTAATGCTTGGTTATTTTATTTTACGTGATGCTTCTTTTTTATATCCTCATCCATCTCCCCTTCCGCATCGCGCTTCTTCTGCTGGGCGCTCGCAAACAATTTCTGCAACTCCTCATCGGTCAGCTTGTTCAGTTCCTTCGCGCGCTTTTCAAGATATTTTTTATCGTTCTTTTTTGGGTCGTCGATCACCTCTTCCATGAGCGCGTTCAGGACCCAGCCCACCCGCCGCGATTGCGGAAGATCGAGCAGCGGCATTAGGTCATCGCCGCGGAGCGCGAGCATCTTCGGCGAGAGCGGATCGCGCTTTACCTTCTCTATCATAAAGAGTAAATGGCGCAGGCGGTACGGCATCGCCTTCGCGACACCGGAGCCGATGCGGTCCGCCTCGCGCACTTTCAATAGGTCGTCGATGTTCTCCGGCCCCACGCGCACCACAAAGCGGCGCACGCCCGCGGGCGAGATCACGCCGGTGTCGTAGTAGAACATGTGCGAGCGCACGAGATGACCCACCTGCTCCGTAAGCTCGCGCGAAAATCGCAGGCGATCGAGCATCTTTACCGCGATGCGCGCGCCCACATACTCGTGCTGATAGAACGTCGATTCGGACCCGTCGCCCGATTTTACCTTCGGCTTGCCGACATCATGCAAGAGCGCAGCCATGCGCACCGGAAGCGAATAATTTTCGCGAGCGGTGTAATCGAGCGCGCGGACGTTGTGCTCAAAAACGGTATAGATATGATGCTTGTTCTGCCCCACACCGATCCCATCACGAAGCTCCGGCAACACGTAGCGCAGGAGATCGAGCTCCTCTAATAGGATGATCCCTTTCGCCGCGTTCGGCGTCATTAAAATTTTTACAAGCTCGTCGCGCACGCGTTCCTTTGCGATCGCCTCGAGTCCGCCGGCGAGATGCACGATCGCGCGGCGCGTGTTCATCTCGATCTCAAAATCCAACTCAACGGAAAATCGCACCGCGCGCATCAGGCGTAGCGCATCCTCGGAGAACCGTTCCTCCGGCGCGCCGACAGTGCGAAGCGTCCGGTCTTTGATATCGCGTTCGCCGCCGAACGGATCGATCACGTCGCCCTTCATGTCCATCGCAAGCGCGTTCACGGTAAAGTCGCGGCGCGAAAGGTCGTCCTCGATGTTCGCCGCGAACTTTACTTCGTCCGGATGACGCTTGTCGGTATATTCGCTCTCGATGCGGTACGTCGTTACCTCTATTATCTTCAGGCGCGGATCCTCCGATTCGGTCTTGATCCCGACAGTGCCAAAATCGTTCTCATACACGCTTTCGGGGAAAAGTTTCTGCACCTCCGCCGGCTTGGCGTCCGTCGCAACGTCCCAATCCTTCGGCTCGCGCGCGAGCAACATGTCGCGCACGCACCCGCCCACAAGGTATGCCTCAAAGCCGGCTTCGGCGAGCGCTTTCGATACGGCAACCACCTCTTCCGGCACTGCGATCTTCTTCATGGTGTATAGCTCTATTGTAATGGAAATATGACAATTATTGTATGACTAGGCGGTTCATCGCACGTTTCAAAAAATCCAAATGAGCAGCGAGGAGAGTATGGTAGTTCAGCGGTTTCACGTCATCGCAACGTCGATCTGTGGCGTGTTGGGACTGGGTGGATTGGGCACTTGGTATTATTATCACACCCACCCCGCACAAACAGCGCCCGCACCGATCGTCGAGCATATTCCCGTACAAGCTATCACCGAAGAAAACGTCGTGTATATTCCCATTGATACACCGGGTGAAGCAAAGGAAGATCCGCAAAAGGCGGTGGATGCGTTGGCGGATTTTCATAGAAAAAATCCGGGAGCGAAAATCACTTCGCATAGCGTTCTTCCGCACGGCATACTCCTCACATGGGAATGTACGTGTCCGTGAGAAAGGAACTACTTCAGGCCAAAGAGAGTCGGGCGCGCTGCTAATACCCGACTCTCTTTTTATTTACGCACCTACTATCTATTCCACCACCGTCCTACCGCACCGTCGCGCCGAATTCTTTCGCGGTTTCCTCCTCTATTTTCTTATGCAATATATCCACCTCTTCGTTCGTAAGCGTGCGGTCGCTTGAGCGATACGTGATCCGATACGCATAGCTCTTTTTATCCACGCCGAACTTTTCGTCATTCGCGTATTCGTCGATGAGCTCCACCTGCTCAACAAGATCACCCGCGATGTCGCGCACGAGATCGAAGTAATTGTTCGGGGCAAACGTTTTTGGCACGATGAACGAAATATCCCGGATGACCGGCGGATACTTGCTTACCTCCACAAACTTGGTGCCCATATGCAGCTGCTTTTTTACGCGCTCGTCGGTTGACCAAAGCAAGCGGATATCGGGCAATTCCATACTGATGATAGCGAGCCGTTCCAGGCCGAATCCGAACGCCCACGCATTGTATCCTTCCACCCCGAACTTCTTGAACACGCTCTGCTTTGTCATTCCCCCGCCCATGATCTCGATCCATTTGCCGTTCAGCTCCACCTCGATCTGCAGTGACGGATCGGTGTACGGGAACGTATCATCCAGAAAGCGGAACTTCACGTCCGCGCCGAACAGCGCACGAACGATCTCGGCGAGCGCGTTGCGCAGGTCGTCGATCGTGAGCGGGTCGGTGTCCGCGGGCGCCATATACCATCCGCCAAACTGGTGGAAGATGTTCATGTGCTTGCTGTCGATCTCGTCCTTGCGATACACCTTGCCGTAACAGACAACGCCCAACTTTTCACGCCGCGCGATGCGCTCTTTGACCTCCGGCAACTGCGTATAGTAATACCACATCACGGTATCGTGCGTACGTAAAATATTCTTGTCGTCCGCATAATACGTGTCGGACTTGCTCCGCGCCGGATGGTCGGGCGCAAAGTCGAACAGGTCAAAGTTAATGTCCGCCGGGACGATCTCCGGGATTATGATATTATCGAATCCTTTGAGCACCGCCGTATTGCAGGCACTTTGCACGATCTCATACAGCGGACTGCCCGGCGTGCGGGAAAGATCCGGCATGGCGAGGTAGCGCTTGATCCGCGCCGCTTCCGCGTCCGTCCGGCCATCTACCGTCTCCAATATCCGCTTCTGCTCGTCAAGGGAGATCTTGTATTCCATAAAGATGATTGTAATGCCAACCACGCACGAGGGCAATTGCCGCTTCGAATATCACTTGCCTTACTTCACTTATTGCGTTTGCCCAAAAAACTTGAATTTCGTTGCATTCTAAAATCACAAATTGTGATTTTAGAATGCTGAATTCAACTGTATTAAACCAAAATATAACAAAGCGCCATCTACATATAGCGGCTATGGTAAATATCGATGTGCCGACGGCAGGGATCGAACCTGCGACCTTGGCCTTATGAAAGCCCTGCTCTACCACTGAGCTACGTCGGCAACGGCATAACTATATTATAGAGTTCACACTTTTTCAAAGTGCTGATAGTCCTTGAGGCTCGACCAATCCCCGCCCCACGTCCATCCGCGATCCTTTAAAAAATTTACGATGAGCGAATCCGCCGTGATCGTCCCCGGCCGCGCGGGATCGTATACCGCGCCCTCCGGTCTTACCACATCGCCTTTTATGTACGGATTCAGCAATGGGTTGATGTCGATCGCGCGGCCGAGTGCGTGAGCGGACAAGCGCTTTGATGAATCGGTTGCAGCGGCCGCATGCGCGCCCGTCATCGGCCGATAGTTGAATCCCGACGTGTTGTTCGCGCGCATCGAGCGGTCGTCGTCCCATTCGAACTGCAGGTCGGCAACGGGAGTGGCGGTGGCGATCGGAAAGCCGTCGGCAAAGATCCGTTCAAATAATTCCCTCACGTCGCGCGCCAGATCGCGGTCCACCACGATGACGCCCTCGGCGACATCGCCGTCAAAATCATAAAAATCCACCTCGACCAGAACCTGCCGGTCCAGGATCTCCTGCGGACACGGCGCCTCCGGATTCTGCGCAAGCGCTTCCTCGCGGTTCATGACGATAGGTCTTTGGCGGGTCTTTTTTTACTTATTTACCGCGATCGTGGACGGTGCGTTTATTCGCTCGTCTTCCCATCGAATTCGTCTGTTACATCCGCTTCTGCTTCCGCCTTTGTTTTGTGGATCACGCCGTCCCGATGATGCGGGGGCATATAAAGAGTATAGAGCTTCATGGCATCAGATCCCGTATTCACGATATTGTGCTTGGTTCCGGCCGGCACGATAATCACGCTACCATCCGCAAGATCGTGCGGGGTGCCGTTCAGTATGGCGCTCCCCGTGCCTTTCTCCACGCGCAGGAATTGATCGACATCATGAACCTCTTCGCCGATCTCCTCCTTCGGGAGCAGGGACATTAGCACGAGCTGACTGTTTTTGTCGGTATAGAGAACCTTGCGAAAATTGTCGTTTTCGAGCGAGAGTTTTTCGATGTTCGTTACATAGCCATTCATGATATTCATCATACCACATGGGGCCAGTGGCATCACTGCCCCTACTTCACGCTCACGTCGAACGTTGCCGTGCTGCTGCCAAGCTGCGTAAGCGTAATGGAATAATTGCCGGCAGTGTATGCCTGCCCGACCGAAAGGATCTGGGGCGGGATCGGCACGAGCGCGATCATACAGACGATCTTCGGCGCGGGATCCGACGGGAACGAATTCCAGCAGCCGACCGGCGTGATCTGGATCGTTGCCAAAGAGGGCGCGATATTTTGCAGGGTAAAGTACGCGCTCTCGTTGCGGATCTCCGCAATGCCGCCTGTTGCAAGCGTCACACTTCCGGGCGCATTCAATTGCTGGATATTTGAAGTCGCCGTGGTGCTTCCCGCCGCGCCGACGACGACCGTTGTCGTCGCGAGGATCGGAATGTTGGGGCAGTTACAGATGCCATTCTCCGGGCAGCTGCAGACGCCGCCCGTCAGCATCGCAGTGTACGTTCCCGTGGCAACGTACGTATGCGAAACGACGCCCTCCGCATTGCAGCTTGAGCACACAGGAATGAAAGCGAGAGTTCCCTTCGTGCCATCGCCAAAATCAACAGTATTTCCGAGCGTGCTTCCCTGCGGCGCGCTCGCGACGAATTGCACGGTAAGCGGCGCGATCCCGGATTGCGGATTGGCAGAAAAACTTTGCGTCGTCGGCGTACTGCTACTATTATTGCCACCGTTCCCGCCGCACAATCTCATAAAAGCGCCGCGCGATAATGGGCCGAAGATGCCGTTGCCGGCGGTGCCAAGAGCGGCAACACCGTTTTGCGCCTGCCACCGGCCGACCGCCGCCCTCGTCAACACGCCGAAATAGCCGGTCGCGGCGACGTTAAAGTATCCCTGCGCGCTAAGATAATTCTGAAGCGCGGTAACGTCGCTGCCACTTGCTCCTATTGAGAGCGAACGGCTGAACGGATAACATGCGACGGGCGTTAACACAGGGCTCGCGGAGGCCACCACAGTCGACGCTGAAGCAAAGAAAGGAACCGCGAGGATCGCCGCGCCCGCCGCAAAGATCAATAAAGACTTTTTGATCATATTTTGTGATTTAATTTTATTTTAATATGAACCACGGACCCGTGCCGCTTACTTATAGTATAAACGGATCAGGGCGGCAAAACGTAACAACACCAGGAAGCCAAAAAACCGCGAACCGTTCACATAATGATGATATCACATCCCGGAAGGAATCCCGGCCTTTGTCAAACTTGACTTATTTATATATTTAATATATAATTATGCAGCAGTAAAAAACAGTCAAGGAGGCGCAAAGTGAATAAGGTAGTTGCTCTTTTCATAGCTACATTGGGCATCGCATTGGCGGGGTGCGGGGGCGCCGGGTATATTCCCCCGGCATCGCCGAACGTCGTAGATCTTTCTCCCTCACGATGGGAGATCATGTGGTCCCACGGCATGCCGAGCTCTCCATCTGCCACAACGGCAGGCAGCGGAGCGTCATGGGACTTCGACTTTCCAAACCAGGACGCTCGGTGCATTACGTTGTCGTGCCGTTTAACCTGACTGCCGACGAGGCAGCCAAAGCCCGGAGCATCACCATGACATTCCGGATCGTTTCAAAGGATCCCGAATACAACGACCACGTTGAACCAAACATTACCGGGCCGGCAATGCTTCATCTGTTCTTTGAGCGTGCCGGAGACGACTTTTCCAATTCCGATGAGTTCTATCGGTGGTGGTGCACCGATAGCTCTGGCGCATACGTCCTGGGAGCCCAGGACAACCAGGTCGTCACGGTCTCGTGCTCGCTCAACGTCAAAAGCTGGATGAGCGTTTTTGGAAAACGGGACGAGACCCAATTCCAAAACGCGCTCGCAAACATCGGCTGGGTCGGGTTCACCTTCGGCGGTTCCGGAGGCTGGGGCCACGGGGTTAACCTGACGGACGGCTTGGCGCGATTCGAGTTGATCGACTATCGTCTCGAATGAATGCCGAATAGTATCGTCGTTTCATGGCCCGCTGAAGAAATACTTCAGCGGGCCATTTTCTTTTTTGGCAGGACGCCTATCCTCTCGGTCTTATTCGATTATTAACACTCAAACAACTATTTCCCCGGTATTCTTTTTTTATACTCACTAAACGCCATTAAGCTCTTCATGTCACGCATGCGATCCACATACAATGCACCATCCAAATGATCGATCTCATGCTGAAACACTCGTGCTTCGGAAAACCGATCAATTATCTTTCGCTGCTTTTTGCCGGCTTCGTCATAATAACTCACTACCATTTTCTCATAGCGCGGAACCAGCCCGCGAACGGAAGGAAAGCTCAAACATCCCTCCCAGTCTTGCTGCTCTGTTTTTGAATGGCTCTCAATCTTTGGATTGATGAGCACGATTGACGGACTCTTTTTGCCAACTCTTATTACCGCGAGACGAAGTGGCACTCCAACCTGCGGCGCGGCTAATCCAACGCCCCCTACTTCGCGCATCGTAAAGAACATTGATTTGATAAACTTTTGAAACGACCGTTTTTTAATTTCAGCAAGCGCGACCGGCTTTGCTTTCATCCGTAAAATCGGATTTCCGAAATAGGTGCGAGGTAAACGTTTCATGGGTTTAGTATAGCAAAAACTCCCTCCCGTCCGAGTCTTTTCTCCATAACGATCAGGAAGACAAAGAAGAATTTTTCACTAATGAGAGTATCAATTGTTTAAATGTAACCAATGCTTCAATGGATATTGATTCTTCGAATGAATGAGAGCCGCTGCTCCCACGCTTGACGCTGATCGTGGGATATTGCAACCCAAGAAAATTTGCTTCCGTGCAGAAATATCCTTTTTCCAATACAAAAGGAATATGAACTTCTTCCGCAGATCGCCGAGCGATCTGAACGATGGCGTGATCCTGCGGCAACGATGACGGCGGAACGCTCTTGGCGACATCCTTTATTAATTGATAGGTGCAACCCGTTTCGCCACAGACGATTTTTATCACCCTTTCCATCTCAACGAATATATCAGCAATCTCCGCCCCACTAAATGCCCTGACCTGCCCTTCCATTTCGACTAAATCCGGAACAACGTTATTGCCCGTGCCGCCTTTGATTTTCCCAATGTTCAGAATCTTTCCGTTTTCGGTCTTTCCGACAGGAAGCTGACAGATCATCTTTGCGGCAGCGGTCATTGCATTCACCCCCTTTTCCGGCGCAGCCGCAGCATGAGCAGCCTTTCCGATGATGATGAGCGTAAAAGGTATTTCGCCCAGGGTCTGATACACAAAACTTCCGATAGGTTCACTCCCGTCTAGAACAAAAGCAAAATCAACTTTTTCGGGCAACTTCAATACGCTGCTGCCCATCCTGCCGCTCTCTTCTCTTGTTGTAAATACCGCAACAATAGAAGGGCGATCATCCGCTTTTGAAAGCTCCTTTAACGCTTCGATTAAGGGAGCAACGCCGCCTTTATCATCAGCCCCCAAAATCGTGGTTCCATCGCTCTTTATTACGCCATTTTCAATTTTTGGAAGAATTGCCCTTTCTCCAGTTTCCACAGTATCCATATGGGCGGTAAGAAGGAGCGTCTGCGGTTTCGCCCCAGTAAGTCGGACAATAAGATTTCCCGAATCACTATCATTAAGACTCCCCGAGTTATCGAATTCGGCATGAATGCCGTTTTTCTCAAGTAATTGCTTTATAAAAGTTCCTACTGCAAACTCCTTGCCAGACGGCGAAGGAATGGCAACGAGTTCGCAAAAAAGATTGGCTACTTCATCCATAAACAAAGTATACCTAATTTCAGAACTTAGCAGAAACCGAGGCCTCTCGGTCTTAAAAGATTGCGCCTAGCGTGTTGCGGGGGCAAGACTCGGACTTGCTTCGGAAGCTTATGGGGCTTCCCGGAAAACCTTTCCCAACCCTCCCGCGCGATGAAACTGCTGATGCACCGACCGTACGTCGACACGCACCGCAGCCAACCTGTGCATTATATGAATTTTCGGCGCCGGTTGTCAAAGAAAACGATTAGTGCAATCATCAAATAATGATGTCCGTTCCGGAATCGGTCGCGCAAAATTTTAAAGGGAAGAAGATCACGCTGATGGGGCTCGGCCTCCTCGGCCGCGGCGTCGGCGACGCGGAGTTTTTGGCGGCGTGCGATGTGAAGGAGCTTATCGTGACCGACCTTAAAACCGCGGAGGAACTCGCGCCTTCAATCGAGCGGTTAAAGGATTTCAAAAATATCGTATATCGCCTCGGCGGGCATTGCCTCGAAGATTTTGAGAACCGCGACATGGTCATCCGCGCGCCAAACACGCCGCTCGACTCGCCCTTCATCGCGCGCGCGCGGGAGCGCGGCATTCCGGTGGAGATGGATGCGTCATTGTTCGCCAAGCTCTCCCCTGCCACGATCGTGGGCATCACGGGCACGCGCGGGAAGTCCACCGTCACGCACCTCATCTACGAGATGGCGCGCGCCGCCGGCAAAGATCCGTTCCTTGGCGGCAACGAGCGCGGCACCGCCACACTCCCGCTGCTTTTAAAAACCGACGCGGCGAGCACCGTTATCCTCGAACTCGATTCGTGGCAACTCCAGGGCTTCGAGGATGCGCACATCAGCCCACACGTTTCTGTCTGGACCAATTTTTTTCCGGATCATATGAACTATTACAAGGGCGACATGGATCGCTACTTCCGCGACAAAGCCGCGATCGCGCGGTTTCAAAAACCGGGCGATCATTTTGTAACGACGAGCGAAATAAAAGAGCAGATCGAATCGCAGTTCGGCTTGCTCAGCGGAATGTGCGTGACCGATCCGGTTTTGCCCGACGACTGGAAGATCGCATTGCTCGGCGAACACAACCGCAAGAACGCCGCCTTCGCCCGCGCGGCCGCCCAAGCCATGGGCATTCCGGACGACATCATTAAAAAAACATTAGAAACTTTTTCGGGACTCCCGGGACGGTTGCAACTGCTCGGGGAAAAGAACGGCATTGCGTTTTATGATGACGGAAATTCAACGACGCCCGAGGCGGCGATAGCCGCGCTTCGCGCGCTCGCGGCGCAACAGCGCCCAATCGTGCTCATCGCCGGCGGCAGCGATAAAGAGCTCGATTTTTCAACCCTTGTTCCCGCGATGATCAAAACGGTAAAACGGCTCGCGCTGTTCAATGGAAAGGCCACCGAAAAAATAGCGGCACTCCTTCCGAAAGATTTTCCATATGGCACCGCATCGAGCATGAACGAGGCTTTTGCCGCAGCGGTCGCGGCCGCAACGCCGGGCGACATCATACTCCTCTCCCCCGGAGCAACCAGTTTTGGAATATTCAGGAACGAATACGACCGCGGCGACCAGTTCAAGGCCGCGTTCGAAGCATTGAAATAGCGGCATAAAACCGCTAGAATAGGGGTAATGTCTTCCTCTATTGGAAAGAAAGAGTTAGAACACCTCGCCAAGTTGGCGCGTATTGAACTTGCCCCGGGCGAAGAGGAGAAGCTCCTCAAAGACCTCGGGAATATTCTTGACCATTTTAAAGAGCTCAATGAGCTCGACACGGTGAACATCACCCCGATGACCGGCGGTACCGCATTAATGAATGTGCTCCGCGAGGACGAAGAACGCGAGAGCACTAATCGCGGCGCGGGCGTCGACGCATTCCCAGAGTCAAAAGACGGCTATCTTAAGGTGCCACCGGTATTTGAATAACTTTGCACAATATTATATGGAATCTCTCCACGATCTTACGATCAAAAAATTTCATGAAGGATTATTAAATAAGGAGTTCTCCGCGCTCGAGATCACGCAGTCATATTTTGATCGAATTAAAAAACATGACAATGAGATCGGTGCCTATCTAAGCCTTGCGGAGGAATCCGCGGTGCGCGAGGCGAGCGCCGTGGACGTCGCCATCGCGGAAGGCGAAAATGTCGGCACTCTCGCCGGCGTTCCGCTCGCCATTAAAGATGCGATTCTCGTAAAAGACCAGCCCGCCACCGCAGCATCGAAAATGCTTGAGCATTATATGGCGAGCTATGATGCCGGCGCAATCGAAAAATTGAAGTCCGAAAAGGCGGTCTTCCTTGGAAAGGTAAACATGGATGAGTTTGCGATGGGATCGTCCACGGAAAATTCTGCATTTAAAATTACGCATAATCCCCACGATCTGAGCCGCGTTCCCGGCGGCTCTTCGGGTGGTTCTGCCGCTGCGGTCGCAGGTAATATGGCGCTCGGCGCGCTCGGCTCAGATACATTCGGCTCAATCCGTATCCCCGCTTCATTCTGCGGCGTCGTCGGCCTCAAGCCGACCTATGGCGCCGTTTCCCGCTCCGGCCTTATCGCAATGACCTCCAGCCTCGATCAAATCGGTCCTATTACTAAAACAGTGGAAGATGCTGCCATTCTCTTTAAGGCGATCGCCGGCAAGGATCCTCTCGATGCCACGAGCTCAGATGCAGATTACGAAAATATCCTCGAGCCGAAGCTTGAAAAAATAAAGAGCTTCACAATCGGTCTTCCGGATGAATACTTTATCGGGGGCCTTGATGAGCTCGTGTCAAAAGAAGTGCAATCGACGATCGAGAAACTTAAAAGCCTCGGCATAAAATTCAAGAAGGTGTCTCTTCCCCACACTAAATACGCCGTCCCCGCTTACTATCTAAGCATGCCGGCCGAAGTAAGCTCGAACCTGGCGCGCTTTGACGGCATCAGGTATGGAGCAGACCCCGACGAGGAACGGCCGAAGAATCTTATGGATCTTTATCTAAAAACCCGCGGAGAAAAGTTCGGCGCCGAGGCAAAACGGCGTATCATCCTCGGCACATTTGTCCTCTCATCCGGATATTACGACGCATATTACGATAAAGCGCAGCGGGTTAGAACTTTGGTGAGTAATGATTTTACTGAAGCGTTCAAGGATGTCGATGTCCTTCTGACGCCAGTGGCCCCGACTCCCGCATTCAAGATCGGCGAAAAGATCAACGACCCTCTCGCGATGTATCTTTCTGATGTATTCACCGGCCCGGCAAATCTCGCCGGCGTCTGCGCGGTCTCCATCCCCACAAAACCATCTTCCGCCCTCGCCCTCGGCGAACTTCCCGTCGGCTTTCAGCTCATCGGCAAGAAATGGCACGAAGCGGACATCCTCGGCATCGGGCAATATTATGAAAAACTAAATTAATATATAGCATTATGATCCTGGAGACCGCGCTCGCACAAACCGCACCCGCCACCGCAGCAACCTCGACCGCGACGTCAACCTCGCAGGTGCTCCAACAGCTCCAATCGCAGGCGGCGCAGGGCGCACAGGCGGCCGGCCAAAACTTTATGACCGCGTACTTCTCGCAGCTCGGCGCCCTGGAATTCTGGGGTCTCGTCATCGCGCTCATATTTTTTGCGGGCGTCATCTATTTCGTGATCGAGACCGGATGGTTTACCCTCCGCGTCGACCGCTTCCGCCACATTATTTTGCAATCCGACATTTCCAAAAAGCAGGCGCAGGAATCATGGGGTCGCATCCAGGAATACTTCTATCGCGGTGGCGACAGCGACCTCAAGGTGGCGATCCTCGAAGCGGATAAATTGTTGAACGATGCGCTGCGCGAAGCGGGGGTGATGGGCATCCAGCTCGGCGACCGCCTCAAGAAAGCGAATGCCGGACAGATCCCGAACCTGAATGAGCTCTGGCAGGCGCACAAATTGCGCAACCAGATCGCACACGAGCCGAACTTTAGGCTCAAGCGCGACCTCGCGGAAAAAGCGCTCGGCATTTACGAAGAGGCATTAAAAAATTTGGGAATCTTCCAAGGTCAGACACAGAAATAAAAACACCCAGTTCTTCGCCGGATTATTCTTATCACGAGGCGAAGAGCTGGGTGTTTTTATTTCTGTCTATAACGAGGTCCCGTTCACTGCGGTAAGGGTAATCACGTCCAAGCCGGGGGTGTATGTTCCGGTAAATTGCGCGGTGGCCGCGGGCTGCACGGGGGTGGTCGATGCGGCAGCGCCGACGCCGGTGGTGCCGCCGGTCGCCAATAGCGGATTGATCGCCGCGATCACACTCGCCGCCTTGGAATTTGCGATATAGATCTTGGTGCCGTACGTTGCCATGATGACGTACGAGGTCTTTCCGGCAGAAACGGTACCGCTTATCGTTGCGGTGCTCGTAGCGCCCGGAGTCGTACTGGTCGGCGCCACAAGGAATGAAAGCTCCGTCTGCAATTCCTGGTTTGCGCTGTTAAGGGTAGACACCTGCGTGGTAAGCGCCGTCGTCGAAGCGACCACCTGCGCTTCCAATGTGGAAAGCTGTGCGTTTACGCCGGAGCTCTGCCCGGAGAGCGAGCTCAGCTGCGAATTCAAACTGTTATTTTGCATGAATAAGAATCCCGCGAATCCGCCGACCGCCAGGATGATGACCACAAGAACGATCTCCGTGATGAGCGCTCCGCGCGAACCGCGCGGCTTCATTCCCGGATACGACGTCGCCTGAAAAGTATTCGCTGATTTTATCCCCGCCGGCATGTTCGTCGTCGTACTCGGCATCGCCGCCGGTCCCGTCATCGGGCTCTTGGACATCGGCGCTGCGGCAGGCTTTGCCGCAGGAGTGGAAGAGATAAGATCGCTCACTTTTATGGTCTGTGGCTCGGGACCCGCTGCGGCGGCGGGACCGCCCACGGGAGTGATGATCCTTGAAGTGACGGCCGGCTCGGCCGGCTTTGCAGCCGTCATTGCCGACGCGGCCGGCATCGCCGAGATCGGAGACGACATCTTTGCCGCTTCCACTTTTTTGAGCGTGTCCTCCACATCCGCGGCGACCCAGCCGGCGCCGGTAAGCGTCGTCTTGATGGCGTCGCGGGAGACGCCGAGCTTCATCTGGGAATTTATATAATCAACGATCGATTCTTGTATCATGATTGGAAGTATTAATTTTTAAAATATCAATTCGACGTTTTATTTTTTTATTGTTGTAACGGCGCCGGCGCGGCATATCCCGACGGCGGCACATAACGGCTTGCATGACTCAACATATAGAACGCTCCCGCCCCTACGAGAACGATCGCCGCGAGCACCAGGAGAATCGGCACCACCAACCCCACGATCGCGCTCGCCTTGAGGAATCCCGTCCCCTCTTTTGTTTTTACTTGAGCAAGCTCCGGCTTGAGCGTGCGAAGGTTTTCGAATATGTTATAAACGTAGACTGTGGAAAACGGGACGTAGAAGAGCGTGAGGACAAATCCGATGATGCCGGCGCCCGCCTTCCCGACGAATACCGCAAGGAGCGCGCCGAGCGGAAGCTCGATCACGATAACCACGGCCATGAATAGCAACCCGATCAGGATCGAGCGCCCGAACACCGCCCACCAATATCCCTTTACGTAATCTTTGCTCTGCCGCATGGCGTCGATGCCGCGCCGGCCCTCGATCACAAACGTGTATCGTGCCATCGCGAGCGCTATCGCGAGCCAGATTCCCGGAATGAGCAGCATGAACGCCCCTCCGAATACTGCGAGCGCGCTCAGGATCACCAGCCACACGAACGGCCAGAAGAGGCCCATCGTGTTCCGGTATGAGGCGTCAACGCCGGAGTTGTTGTGGATCGACGAGATGAGCGGAAGGGAGACAAAAACGAGCGAGATGAAGCCGAGGATAAGCACGAGCACTCCCAAAAGGGCAAAGATCGATCCGAGCGAGATCAGCACCTCCGCCAACACCATGATGAGCACCGGCAGCAGCATGATCTCCGTCAGCACGCCAAAACGTTCTTTATAGAGCTTCCACGAATCGGAAAAAAGTTTACCGACGGGGTTGAGAGCCAATCGTGGCGCGTTATTATTGTCCATACGTTAAGTATAGCAAACTCGCTTGCATCCGTTATGCACAATGATCCGATATTGCGCACCATACTGGACGCCAATCGCTTGCGGGCCGGACGGGATTTGAACCCGTAACCTTCTCCGTGACAGGGAGACGCGATAACCGGATTACGCTACCGGCCCTTTACAACAGGTAAAAGTTTATAGGTTTTCCGCAAAAGAGTCAAAAGCTTTCTTTTTTCTCGGCAGATACATATCCCCTTTATCACGATACATAAATTGGTATATTTTCAAGGAATCGAAACTCGCATATTGCAAGCGAAAAGCACGTGAATAGTACAAGCTGCCACCATGAGTACCGATAAAAATCCATAATTGCTTCTTGAGAGAGTATAAAAAATTTTCGCTGCCTGAAGTGAAACAAATTTTCAAAGCTTGGCTGGGATGTGATCTATCAAACTTATGGATGGTCCCTTTCCACACATTCCCATCACCATCAAAATAGCCACGCACAAAATGGCTGAAAAATACTCGAGGAATGTTAGGCATCGCGAGGACGTGTGTTTTATTTTGCACAAAACCAATCCGCTCTAAGTCTTCGAATATGCTTTTACACCCTATCTGTAAACGATAAATAAGCTTATCATGCGAACCCCTATTACGGATCGTAATTTTATTATTGGACCAAAGCAGCGTCCTGATCTTTTCGAGCAGATCGCCATCGGTAATTTGAAATTCTATATAATACCCGCCGCGCTTTGTCCGATACATACTCCCATCCGCAGCAAAAAATCCCAGCACATAGGCCATATCGCTCGTCCATGTTTTGAAAAAATCCTCGTTCTTGGTTTTATGGATTGGCATAAGGCCATAAGACTAAACACTCCCCTCGAGCTTACTGACACGATTTCCGAGACCAATAACGGCAGTGCGAGTATCTATGTTCTTTATATCCGCGCGAATTTCCTTTATATCTGAATGAATACCGCCGATGTCCGTACGAATTTCTTTAATATCCACCACGATCTTTTCTATTTTTTCTTCTAACGCGTCAAACCGCCCTCCGGTCACGCGGGATTCCTTTTCGATCATCGCTGCCAAATCATCTATCGTAGTTATTTTTTTATTCATATCAAAAGAATAAGCTTCTTCTATACGAAGTCAAAAACTTTTTAATGTATTTTTAATGATCTGATTCGCGGCGAAGAAAAACGCTATCCCAACAGTTTCAGAAACTCTTTCTCGTCTATTATCTCCACTCCCAGCTTCTGCGCCTTGTCATACTTTGAGCCCGGTTCGGCGCCGGCCACAACATAGCTCGTCTTCTTGCTGACCGACTCCGAGGCATCGCCGCCCTGCGCGCGAATGCGTTCTTTTGCCGTCTCACGATCCATAGATTCGAGCGAGCCCGTGATGACGAACGTTTTCCCCGCAAGGCGCGCGCTCGTCGCGCTCCGCGCGGGCATCGCCTCTATAATAACGCCCGCCTTTTCGAGGCGCGCGAGCAGGTCTGCGTTGCGCTTTTCGCGGAACCAATCGTAAATGCTCTGCCCTACTTTTGGCCCGATGTCCGGCGCTTTCTGGAGGTCTTCGAGCGAAAGCATATTGAACACTTTTAAGATATTTTTAATGGGAATTGTGGTATGGGCGTCGCCACGCGCAGCGTTCTTCATTATACCGGGAATATCAAAATGCTTTGCAAGCGTCACCGCCGTCTCCTCGCCCACATGCAATACCCCGAGCGCGTATAAAAAGCGCGGCAGCGTCACTTGTTTTTTCTGCGCGATCTCGGCGACGATATTATCCGCCGACTTCTCGCCAAAGCGCTCAAGCGCGGCGATGTCACCTTTTTGCAATTCAAAGATATCCGCCGCATCGGAGATCAATCCCTCATCCAGGAACTTATCGATGATCTTTGGCCCAAGCCCCTCTATATTAAAGGCCGCGCGGGAGACAAAGTGGTAGAGCGCTTCGCGATGCTGGGCGGCACACGTGCGCGACGAGCATCGCGTGATGGCGCCGTCGCGCACCGCAGGCGATCCGTCCACCGGGCAGCGCGCGGGCATCTTGAACGCACGCTCGCGGCCGGTACGCAACTCGGTGAGCACTTTTGTGATCTGCGGGATCACGTCGCCCGCGCGCTGGACGATCACCGTGTCGCCGATCTTCAATCCCAGCCGCTCGATCTCGTCGGCGTTATGGAGCGATGCATGAGTGATCGTGATGCCGCCGACGTTCACCGGCCGCATGACGGCCACCGGCGTGAGCGCGCCCGTGCGCCCCACCTGCACCTTGATGTCCTCCACGATCGTCGTCGCCTCGCGCGGCGAAAACTTGTACGCAATGCCCGCGCGCGGCGCTTTGCCGATGATCCCCGCCGCGGCGAACGTGGCGTTGTCGTTCACGAGCACCACGGTGCCGTCATATTCATAGTCGATCTTCTCGCGCCGCGCGGGTTCGCCCCACTTTTCGCGGAACGCGAACACTTCGGCGAGGTCGCGGGCGTGCTCGTTGTGCGGATTCGTCTTGAACCCGAATGCCGCGAGCACGAGATGTTTTTCTTCGTGGGTCATTATGCCAAGATCGGTCACGATCTCGTACTGAAACGAATCGAGATGACGGCTTGCGGTCACGCGCGGATCCAGCTGGCGGATCGATCCCGCCGCGACGTTGCGCGGATTCGCGTACGCTTTCCCGCCGGCTCGCTCCTGCTCCTTGTTGATCTTGGTAAATTCTTTTTTGGTCAAAAACACCTCACCACGCACGATGAGCGACTTCGGCTTTATATCATAATCAGCCGCGTGCAGCCCGGCTTTTTTTAGATTCTTCTCAACCTCATCCGGCGGCAAAAGATGGAGCGGGATCGCCTCGATGGTGCGCAAGTTCTGCGTGACGTCCTCGCCGATCATGCCGTCGCCGCGCGTGGAGCCGCGCGTAAAGACGCCGTCCTCATATTCCAGCTCGATCGCGAGGCCATCGATCTTGAGCTCGCAATAAAAGAGTGGCGCGGATGCGGCGCGACCGGCGCGGTTGTGCGTCAATGCGCCGCTCACGAGCGACCGCCCCAGATAGTTCTCCAGCCGCGTGAACCAATCGCGCATATCTTCCTCCGAAAACGCATCGTTGAACGACGTCATCCGCTCGCCGTGCCGCACTTTCTTAAACTCTTTGAGCGGCGCGCCCGCCACGCGCTGGGTCGGCGAGTCCGGCGTCACGAGATCCGGAAACTCCGCTTCCAGATCGAACAGTTCTTTTTTTAACGAATCGAGCGCCGCATCGGAGATCTCCAAGCGATCCAACACGTGGTATTCGTACCGGTACTTATTGATCTCTTTTTTTAATTTTTCGATCCGGATCTTTGCCTGTTCCTTGGTCATAAAAACGAGCGCGGCGTTATGGATAGGCCGGCGCACCGGAAAAATTCAAAAAGAACGCGCGCTCGGAGCCGTTTGCGATGCCGCTCGAGATCGCGGCGGTCGTGCTTGCGTCGCTGCACGTCGTCGTTGCTCCGGAGGCGTCGCCGTTCACATAGCAGCTCACGGAGAGCGTTGGTGTCACTCCGTTTGCGGACGCAAACACCGGCGCCACATAATCGGTACCGCTTCCAACCCCGGGGCATCGCCCGTCGTCTACACAAAAATGGTTGAATTGCGCCCACTCCACCCCCGCATCCGCGGCAAAGATCGCCTTCGCGGAGTTCGCCGAGTCGGTCGTCGCGCGGATCTGATAGAGCGTTAAAAGCCCCGCGACCGTCGTCGCGCCAAGAATGGCGCCGCCAAGCGAGAGCACGGCGATGAGCATCGCCTGCCCGGCGCGGCTGCTTTTGATGTTTTGTGCCGCCATATCCATATCTTTATTATACCTCGCAGGCGACGATATCCTAATAGTATAATGGACGTATGAGGAAATCTAAGAAACCGAGCACACATCTCTCGCGCACGCGCATCAAAAAGGATATTGTCTGCGAGTTTTTGCCGCCGGTAACGGCAACGTCGCGCGCGGCGAATAAGGTCATCATCCTTTGCGGCGGCATGCCGGGCTATCCGGGCGGCAAAAAAGATCTGTGCGAATTCTTTGCGCGAAAAGGGTACTGGGTGTTCGTCCCCCGCTATCGCGGCAGTTGGGAAAGCGCCGGATCGTTCCTAAAAATATCGCCGCACCGGGACGTGCTCGATGTCATCGACCAGCTCCCGCGCGGATTCAAAGACCTGTGGTCCGGCAAGATATACAAAGTGGCGCGGCCGGAAGTATATCTGATCGGAGCGAGCTTTGGCGGACCGGCGGTGATCCTCGCCTCGCGCGACCCGCGCGTGCGCAAAGCCGTCGCGCTCTCGCCCGTCACTGACTGGCGCGTGGAGAGCACGTCGGAGCCGATCGACAAGCTCGGCGTATTTGCCCGCGCGGCGTTCGGCAACGGCTACCGCGGCACGGAGCGCGATTGGAATAAATTGAAAGGTGGAAAGTTTTATAATCCCATGCACGATGCCGCCTCGATCGACGGCATGAAACTGCTCATCATTCACGCAAAGGATGACGAAGTGGTCTATGCAAAAACATCCATCTCCTTCGCGCGCGCGACGGGCGCCCGGCTGGTGCTGCTTTCGCGCGGCGGGCATCTGTCGACTTCGAACATAACGCAGCCGGAGCTTTGGAAAAAGATACGAGGATTTCTGAAATAACACAAAATTCACAAAATATACAGATCCACTCCTCGAGCGATTAAGTAAAAAATCAGATGAGCTGATACAACTGTAAGGCTTTTTTGACTTCACCTACCTCTCCAGTCCAAAACGGGGTTGCGCTATAATAAGGAGTATGAAGATTAAATTCAAGGTTTCAAAGCTGGCGAATGAATTCTTCTTTGTCTCCACTCTCGCAAATTGGCACTATAGCTCGCGAAAAGAAGATCGTGGGTTATGGCTCGATAAGACGGGAAAACTCTCTTTTGATGAAAAAAATGCATTAGCCGCATTCGCACATCTCATGAGAACAAAATATGGTTTCCAATCTCCCGAAACATATCTGGGAGAGATATTTTTCAAAAATGATGATGCGGCGGCCTGGAAAAAGCTAAAAACACTCGCTGGAGAAGAAGATCATAAGATCATAAAAAATACGCTTTCCCTATTCCATCCCAGATTTGAACCAATATGGAAAGAAAAAAATCGCGGGAGACTGAACATTTTAAAACGTGCACTTCGCGATAAAAAAACGATTGAATTTCTTGATGTAGTCGCGTTCACGTTTGGAAAAATGCTAGTGAAAAAAGAGACCATAACCCTTATCATTCTCTTTTCTCCCCGGAGTGGGGATTTTACCGCTGCAGGGAGCGCAAATCTCACGGGGAATTTCATTACCCTCGAACTGCCGGATCTCAAAAAAGATACGTGGCAGCTGTCGTATTCCATCGCGCTTATTGGGCATGAAATCGGGCATCTTTTTTTTAAGAAGCGTGATGGTAAAGAAATAATCGAGCAAATAGTAAAAACACTCAGGCTTAAAAAGCAATATAATACGCTACCATTTGGCACGCTAAGCATTATCAACGAAGCAATTACTGCTGCGTTCGTCCCATTGGGGGCCCTGGGGCAGAAATATTTCTCGAGCGCGATTGCCGATATTCTATTCTCAGACTTGCCCCGAGGGGCAACGGCAGAGCAATCATTACGCAAAGGGAAAGCGGTCTCTTACTATTCAAACCTCGAAATGTACTTTGTGTGGAAACTGTTTCCCCTTGCCCTCATATATCTTCGGGAGAAAAAGCCGGTTGACGAGGCTTTTATTAAAGCAACCGGAATATCCTTAAAAGAATTGTTGCTACAAAAATAAAAAAATTACCACGCTAGTCCAGCTGCAAACGATGCAATTTCTTTAATAAGATTATCTGCTTTAAGCGCGGCAGGATCGGGATATCGTTTCCGTAACGCAATAATGATCTTTTCGTGCTCCGGATATGGCATTGTCCTTTTCTTAAACACTTTCAGCCATGCCGGCGAATCTTGAATGAGGGAGTTAAATATCTCTGAGATATGCCAGACAAGAAAACTATGCTCGGGATCCTTATATTGTGGATAGTTTCTGCGAATATGCTCATAAAATATAAAATGAAGCATCTCGTGGGCAATAATCACAGAAATATACCGCCTACTCCGATACTTTATGGGAATTTGGAATGTTTTATCATCTAAAAAACGCGGGAACATTCCCCAGATCGTCCCATATGCGATGTATCTCCCTTTTGGCCATGAGGTATTGGGAAATAATTCTTTAACAAAGATAAAATATTTCTTTTCTAATTTTCGCCAGTCAGCCTCATAATTCTTGAAATTTGCGAGCGCAATCTTTCCATTTAATCGGTATGTCTTTGTGATATAGCGATTAAGAAATTTATAGTCTGTATTTTGGGCGCCTTTTACCACTCTACGAAGTTCGGGATATTTCTTAAAAAATATCCATTCCAAATTCCTGCCGTCGTCAAAACCGGATTCATTGATAAAAGACTTCGCGGTTGCCAAATCTTTTTTGGGATCGATTTTGAATTTTACTTTTGGATTCATAAACAAAGAGGACGGAGATTATCTCCATCCTCAGAATACCACCACCGCAGAACCTCTTCAAGAAATCTGGGCGTATGTATCCCAGATCATCCATTCGAGGATTAGAACCCCGAACGACAACGCCCATCTCGAACGATTAAATCGCACCACTCTGGATGGGTACGTTAAACGCGTTCCGAGAGATTTCGAACTCTGACAGGGGGATATCTTCGCTACTATTAGTAAGAAAAATATTTTCGATGTAAAATACGATTATGCCTCAACTAGATTATGTAATTTCGGATATTAGTAACCGCTATACGTTCGTATCCGATCTTAGTAATTGGAACAACGCCGTTTTCCCAGCACGAAGAAAAGAATGGATTAAAAGGACCGGCAAGCTGACACCCGTCGATGCATTGATGCTCGAGAAATTCGGTAGCATTCATAAAAAATCAGATTCGTTACTCTTCCTCCTTTTTTTTGATCCTCAGCATCCCGATCCATGGCGGATAGTCAATCGAAAAATTGGCCTCCCAGAAGCCCGGGAGTTAAAAAATATTCTTGATTATTTCGACGCTCGCTTTCAGAAGATATGGGAAACTGAAAGACCGAAGTTAAAACGATTGCAGAAAATTTTTATCCAGAAAGACATTACCGCAACTTCTACGATAAAAAATATCGTACGTCTTTGCGATATAAACGAAAAGAAAACACAACGGATAACCTGTTTTCTCGGCATGAGCGCGTCATCTGTTCCTGATTGCAATGGCTGGACCTCCGACAATAGCATTGTGTTGGAGTGTTCAGGCTGGCCAACAAGGCGAACGAAAGAAATTTATCAAGAGATCGTCCCGCACGAGCTTTTCCATATCCTTCTTCGTAGCAACGGTCAGCTTTTAAAAAATCTCAGAAAAATTGCGGCAGAAAATGAATCGTCATTGACGAAAATCAACTTTGAGGGATATTCATCTCGTATGGCGTTCGAGGAGATTGTTCTCAGTAGTTTTATTCCGGAGGGATATTTGACGCATAAAAAACTCGAGCCGCCGCGTCGGAAACCAAAGGATTTCCAGGCGATACGACAACAATTTGCTTTTTTACTTCAAGGTGAGGCGAAAAAATATGTTACCGAAAGAAAACCCATCGATAAAGCATATCTAGAAAAAGCAATGAGTGAAATAAAAGGAGCGAATCGATAAGATCCACTCCTCGAGTGATTAAGCAAAAATCAGATGAGCTGATACAACTGTAGGGCTTTTTTGACTTCTTGAAAGGTTGACTTCACCCCATCGCAGCATTGGTTATGCAGATCGAGACTTTCGCCTTGCCAATCAGCAAGGCAGCCCGTCATACAGACACTTCTCCATCCGCACGATTGGCAGCCAGACCGAACTATTTCATGTCTACGAAGGAAATTCAGAAAGGTGGATGATTTTAAAACTTCGTTCCGACTCTGTGCGACGTTCCCAAAATAAGTCGATTCATTTTGAGGAAGCGTATCGCAGGGGTAGATGGACCCATTGCTATAAACGGTCGCGTATTTGTAGCATTCTCCAGCGAGAGTGCACTCGCGGAACTGTCCGCCCAGCATGAGTTCGGTTAGGCTTTTGAAATTGGTAATCTCGACGGAAGGGTCGTCGATCTCTATCCAATACCAAAATAGCTCTTTAAGAAAGTTAGAAAACTCCATTGGAGTTATTAACCCGGGCATTGGGCGACCAAATATATCGGCCCCTTTTACCCTGAGGAACCTGATGTCTTTGATCCCGTTTTCGATGAAGAAATCCAGGATTTTTCTTGGATTTTCCAGAGAACCCTGATGCACGCAGCAGAGTACTCCAGAGAATACGTCAGTTGCTTGCAACAGCTTGATTCCCTTGAGTGTATTGGCGAAAGATGGCTTTCCGCTTCGATATCGCCGGTGGATATTGTGGATGTCGACTGGGCCATCACAGCTGACACCAACACTAAACTGATGGTGCTCGAAAAACCTTGCCCATTGACCATCCAAAAGCGTTGCGTTGGTCTGAATACTGTTTTTTATTGTTACGCCACGATTCTTCCATTCCGCCTGAAAATCTATCGCGGTTTGATAAAAATCAAGGCCGGCCAAGAGTGGTTCGCCGCCGTGCCAAATAAATTCCGTGTCCGTTTGTCCTTCACAGAAAAATCTGACGAGATTTTGAAGTGTTACTTCGTCCATCAGGCTTTTTTTGCGCAGAGGCTTTGCCTTGTTGAGAAAATAGCAGTAGTCGCAAGCCATGTCGCACAAATCGTCGCACGGCTTTACGATGACAGTCGACAAGCTGCGATTGTTCATACTATTCCTCCTGTGTAGTGCGAGGGGATGACAAATACGATCATCCCCTCGTGGTTGTGTCACTTCCTGTTGGCCCAATGACCCTGATCCCATGGACCACCACCGCGGCATGGAGCTTTGGCATTAGCCAAGGCGTTCGCTAAAACAGATGGAACGGTTTTGGTATGCATGTGGCTTCCTTTCTTTAGAGATTTTGTTCCTATCTCATCCTCTTATGAGCGATTTTCATCGTTATTTTTCAAGGTAGAGACTGGGTTAAATATAAATTTTAAAAATGATTATGTCAAATTTTTTTTATTTCCCTCCCCGCCCCTTCTTCCACTTCATCGCAGACAATAATGGATAATAAAGATCCTCGCGCGTGCGGATCTCAAAAGACGAAAATGGCTTAGCAGATCGCGCAGGGCGTGATGTAAACTCCACCCACGGCACATCGGTGATCAGCGCGAGCGGCGTGCGCTCGGCGCCTTCGCCCATCAGCACGACCGCGGCAGCTGCAAGGGCATCAGGAATGTTCTTTTGCGTCATCTTGAGCGCACGGCCGAAGAGGTCGCCCTCCCCGCGATAGTCGCGCAGCGGCGAAAAGCCATAGTGCGCGAGCGAGATGCCGAGCACGCCGCGCCGCAGCGGGATGGTGTGCGAATCGGTGATGATCACGCCGAGCTCGCGCACGCCGTACCGCCGGCGCAGCCACGTCCACAACGTGCGCGCCGCGCCGGCAACATCGCGCGGCCACAGAATGTAATAGCCGTCCGCATTGCTCTCATCCACGCCCGCGGACGGAATGAAAATATTGTTCTTGATGGTATGCATGCACCACGCGCCGGGCGTCGCTGCGCGCGGGAGGTAAAGGTCCGCCTCGCGCATCGTGAGCGCGTCCTTCTCTCGCCGCGCGCGGGCGGGATCCGTGCCGGCGGCAGACGCGGGAACGCACCTCCCCTGCCAGATGCTCACCACCTTGGAGGTGACGACCACGATGCTCTTTTCGCAAAGAAGCTCTGACCGCGAGCCCGACTGCGAACGCGGGTGCGCGCGTGGGCCTAGGCCTTGGCGCGTCGGGATGGCCTCCGCGATCGCACGAAGGAGATCATCCTTCGGTGGACGGAGCACGGCGGTTTTGATGGCGCGGATCTTCACCGCATAAGAATATCACGCAGGAAAGAAATAGAAAGGCCACGATTGGTGATCGTGGCCTTCTGCATGAACCCTGTACGCGGTTCCAATTCCCCGAAAAGGAGTGTTTCGTTTTATGGCAAAAACGAAAACTTTCGCGTGTGGGCTCTTTGAATTTGATGTTCTCAACTTCAAGAACTAGCTTTAGTGTATTCCATAGAATGTCAATATGTCAAGCCTCCAAAAGACCTGGGAAAATGCTGGCTGGCAGCCCATACTGCAACCGCCAGCCGAACATTCTGGTTACTAGTTGGCCCAAACAAGCGCCCCCGGGTAACCGGTCTGGAGTCGTACATTCTTATCGATGTTCCCGAGTACCTTCATGTTGTGGGATGCATCCCACCAGTTTCCCGTAGCTTTCGCCGCGAGGACCAGCAGTGCGATCCGCCTATGCCGCCCATAGAGTCGCCGACCAAGCGCGTCTACCCCGGTGTTGAGCAACACATTCGCGGAGGTTACTCCGAACGTATTGCGCGAACCGAGAAAACTTGCCCAGCCGGTTTCTCTTACCGTGTACTGCATCAGAAACTTTCCTGATGTTGTGTACGCGTTTGTGGGATGCTGCAATCCATCGCCGGTGGTCTTCATATCGGCCATCGTCCCTCCGACGAAGTACGCTTCCGCGACCCAATGAAGAAAATCCCTTTTAGGAACTTTCTCCACCGGCCTTGAAAACGACGGATCGTCCGGAAGGGATTGCAGCTGAGCGTAAGCACGCGTCGGGCTTGCCAGGTTTACCAGACCTAGCGCGCCAAACGCCATCAACAACATGAATTTGGGAACATTGGTAGACAATGCCATTTGTCTACCCCCTTTCTATGGAATTGGAACTGCGAAAATTCTACCATAAAAAATTACGATTGTACAGGCTTCTACGCCAGCGCCCCTTTACTTTTCTCCATAATTCTGCTATAGCTATATACAGTACGACTGCGGGCTACAATTCGTAACCTACGACAAATTCAATAAGGAATGCATTGAAAGGAGAACGACCATGCGCAGCAAGACCCTTGCAGCGAATGTTTTGTCCATTGCGTCCGGGCTTGTCTGCCTGGGCGTTATTGCCTTAACCATCACTGGGTGCGGAGGCGGGAGTATTTCTCCCCCACCACCGCCCGATAAGCCAACTGCGGCGCTCAGCGCGAACCCCCCGAGCATCTCGCTCGGGAGTTCGACGACCCTCACATACGCTTGCACGAACGCCACTTCGGCGGCTGCATCGGGAAGCTGGTCCGACACGCTGTCGCTCAGCGGCACCGCGACGGAAAAACCCACCGCTACCGGCCCCGCGACGTTTACCCTCACCTGCACTGGCACCGGTGGAAGCACAAGCGCTTCGGTCACCGTTACGGTTACGGCCACGACGGTGACGGTTACTTCGGTAACCCTCGCCTGCTCGCCTGCCTCGATCACCATGTCGCAAACTGCGACGTGCGTGGGAACGGTGCACAAGAGCGATGAAAGCACCGACAGTCTGGTCACCTTTACCGCTAGCGGCGGAACGATCACGAATGCGGGAATCTTTACGCCTACCAGCGTGGGATCCGCAAGCGTCGTTGCTGCGTCCACCGAGGATACGACAAAATCTTCGGCGCCGTACACTATTGCGGTAACGCAAGACGTGTCGACGTTACCTAATATCACCTCGCTCTCGCCGCCGTGGTTCTATGCGGATGCGGAAACTTCCCAGGCGATCCAGATCAATGGATCGAACTTTGCGGCCGGACAGACGCTCGACTTTGTCTATGACGGCGGCAAGGGGGGTGGTCAGACGATCCCTTCGGGACAAACTTCCACCCAACTTAACCTGACGTACTTCTTCGACACCTCTCACTATTCGCCCGGCTGGATCGATTTCTCGGTTTGCGAGAATTCCGACCTTACGAATTGCGGGACGATGGCGTACTGGGCATTCGTAGGAAACCAGAACGTACTTTCGATCTCACCAACCGACGAGATTTCCGTTCTTGATCAAGCACAAGCCGCTCAGCAAAATGGTATCCTTCGGGAATATCAGCCTGATGGAACCCCAATTAGCGCCGAACCGGTTGGAGCGTTAGATGCAGGAGTTGCTACTGACGACAAAACAAACGATGTGGCAATTTCCCAATCAACAACTGTAGTTAATGTTGTCGGGAAGGGAGGTGCAGACGCCCAAGGCCAGACCATGGGAATCACTGCAAAGAACGGTTACGTCTTCGTGACGGAACCGTCCGTGAATAGTATGGGTTGCCTCGACATTACCCAACCGATCGGCTCACAACCATTCACCCTATCGCTTGCCGGAAATCAACCCTGGTCGCTTGACGCCGGCGTCTTCGGTGGCGGAACCTATGCTTTTTCATTCTCGCGGATCGATGTATCGCTCCACAAGACAGAAGCATGCGCCACAACCGAAGCGGTGCCCCCGCTTGTGCTTCCTGGAATCACTCCGGCGAATACGCTGCAATCCACAAGCCCAGCAATCGGAGGATGGCACGTGGTCGTCTTCGATGAAGGCCCTGCCGCTGGAATAGTTGCAGTGCTTTCTGCAGGAGACAATGTCCTCGACCTCGTAAATGCAAGCACGATGACGGTCATTGGAAGCCCTATCAAGCTGCCCGGAGTTCCATTCCGGATAGCAAAGGACGTAACGAACGGAAAAGTCGTCATCGCCTTTGCGGACGTGAAGCATAAACTCACCACTTACTCTTCCATCGATCCTATAGCTCCGGATCCTGCAAGCACGCTCACCGTGCTTAAAGCGACGGACACACTCCTCTCGGTAGGATTTGGAGTAAGCACCGACGGGACGAAGCTTTATTCGGCCCAAAGGAGCGCTCTCCATATTCTCCAAAACCAATAGCTGCTTCTCCGGCAACCACCGGAAAGCAAAGCCCCCTCAGAAATTGAGGGGGCTTTTTCTATCTTTATTTCCCGAACTACATTAGTGCCCTGGGCACCCTACAGCGTTCGGATTTGTTTCACATAATCCCGATCCGCCAACGGTCACCGTGACGGTAGAATTGATCGATGAATTAATGCTGGGAGCGTCATTGTCATTCGTACAGGCCAACGTATAAACCGTAGTGGTGGAAGGAGTGGTAATGGCGGTACCGCTCGCGATTTCGGTCGGTATTGGTGTCCCCGGGAATGCCGGATCGGGAGAATACGTTATAGGGAAGCTATTGCCTCCTCCGGAAAGGGTACACGAGGTTATGTGCTGACAGTTGTAATCCAAATTGGATGATTCTGGGACAACAATGGATGACGGATTCGCGGAAAGAGCTGGGACAAGACACTTTGGGCAACTGCCATTCGTAGTGCAATCCGGCAAGGGGGGCAATGAGGAAGTAATTGTGATTGGCGCCGTGCCGCACACGTTGGTATAGCCGACTTGATTGGAACATGCGGTGACAGTCGCCGTTCCTACGGTTCCAGGGAGATAATGGCCGCCCTGACTGATCGTTCCGTTATTGGTGGACCATGTTACTGTGGGATCATAAGCACCAGTTCCAACGACGCCCGCGGTGCACTGGGAACTCCCACTTGTACTGGTCGCGGTTGGGTTACAAGCAACATTAACCGCCGTAACGGAAACAGGATTGGAGGCACTGCCGACGGCAAAGTTGACTGTTACCGTCTCATTGAGAAGAGCGCGACCATTGATAGTCGACGATGCCGCAAAAGTAATAGTCCCTGTGTACGGCGTAGCTGAGGCGCTTAATCCAGAAGGGTCGGCTTTGATCGTAACCGCATCTGACCCACCTTGCCCGACGCCAGAGCCGTCAGACGATGGAGACACTGAAAGCCAACCTTTGTCCGAAGTCGCGACCCACGTAAGCCGCGATCCCGGCGCGCCGCTGTTGCTGACGGTCGTTGATGTTGTAACCGAACTACCGCCCGCCACGCCCGAAAGAGATACCGACGACGGACTGACGTTCATTACCGCATGTGGATCCCAAAGCATAATATAGCTGGCGCTTGGAGAACCCGCCGAAAGATTCCAAGAACTCGCCGGAAATACTGCTGCCGGATCGCAAGTCGAGGGAGGGGTCAACCCGGGTGTACCGTTGACGCAAAGTGCCATCGCGTGAGGGAAAATAATCCCCCTACCAAATTCTTCAAGTGCAACGAACCAATTCTTCAAACTCTGGGCAATAGGAACTTGCTGCACCGACCTCAACGACCACAGTGCACTCTGAGTGGCGTGGCAGTTAGCATCGACGAGGGAGCATATCGTATAAGACCCCATCGGAAGACTGGTATATTTTTGATATGTTTGATTGACGCAAGACCCCGAAGCACAAGGGTCCTGAGGGTCGGTATAAAAATACCATGTAGCAGGAACGGGGGTATTTATATTCTGCGAATCCGCTGAGGTCACGGAGATAATGCCAGTCTGCGGTGGTACGCCAGAATGGGACACGGTGAAAGGAACACCGTATGGCGCCGCATATACGTTGTCCAAAGTTATCGTAAGCGTATGTGAACCATTACTTAGTGCGGCAATGTGAGTGGAATCAACTAACGTAAAATTATATTGATATGCAACAGCACCTCCGGGAGGATTCATACCGCCGTTGAACCCGGTGCAATCACTGTTTGTTCCCGTACCAGGAACTTGAACCAATGGCACCGAGCCCAGCACAACACCATCAATGCTATAGCTGGCTGTTACCGGAGATGCTATTTGGGCGCCGCCGGACAATGAACACGGAACGGTTGCCATGACATATCCCGTCGCTGTACCGGTAATAGTGATCTGAGTATCTGCCGGGCTTGGCGTAAGCGCCCCGGCCGCTATTCCTCCACTGGAACAAAGGCTTGGAGCAGTAGTACAGATTACTGCTCTTGCGGGTTTTGCTCCGGAGAAAAAGAATGCTCCGCCAACTACGAGAACGAGGGCAAATATCCAAATTATTTTTAGTTTTTTCATGTCCATGGTTTTATTAATTCACCACGTAAGTGATGGTTACCTGCGACCCTTTTCCTTGTGTAACAATACCAACAGCAACATCAGAAGATGCATTGGACGCGTACAACCCACGCGAAGTGGAGTACTTTGTTATATCGTTTGTTATTGACCAGCCGTTTGCCGGAAGATATTGCTTGTAAGAGGCATAGACCGATGCCACCGTGTCCGATGAATTATACTGCGCTGTATATTGATTGGTGCTCGAAGAATAATTGATCGCATAGCTTCCGTTCACAACCGCGGCGCTATCAAGAATAAGCAATGCGGGGAATTGCGGAACGAGCTGGCCTTGCGGTGCGTAGACCGGTACCGGCCCCGTCGCCGGTTTTAACGCTGGCTTCCACACGACCGCGAACACGACCACGCACACAACGACCACCACGCCGACCCATATCCAAATACGTTTTGAGTCTTTCATAGATTAATAGTAACAGATAGGCGGAGAATGGGGCTGTGGATAATCCGGGATGGCCGGCCAGGCAGGCTACGCCGCTCCCCTAGCACTGTGCGGGCGTTACTGTGGTGTCGCAGTCTATCGTGCGGGCGCTGACGGTGGTTTGGAGGTTTACCACGTCGCCGGAGACGGCCGGGTCGGTGGAGCTTGGCGCAATGCCCATGGAGATCGTAACGCGCGGCGTCCAATGGTCGCCTTCCACCTGCCCAAAGAGCTGGAATGTAAGATACTTTACCAGCACGGCATTGCCGGTGACGGATGTGAGGGCGGCCGTGCTCGTGGTGCCATAGTCTTCCATGAGGGCGCCGTTTTTTCTTTCATAGAGAACGATATTTTGTCCGGCATCGCGGAATTCCAGATCATCGCATGTCCACGAGCTGGACGGGGCGGAAGGAGAAAGAGCGCTGGAAAGCTGACAGTTGCAATCAGGATTTACACCAATAGGATTCCCGCCGGCCACCGCCGTTTCATTTTTATACGTATTGCAAAAAAGATATCCTGTGCGGATCTGGCGCGCCATTTGCTCGAGCGAGAGGCTCACGTTGCTCTCTGCGGAGATGAGCGACGAAACCTGCCGTTGTGTGCGAATGGCATTCGTAAACCCTCCGACCGCGATCGTGATAATAATAACGAACAACCCGACGGTGATAAGCAATTCTACGAGCGTGAATCCTTTTTTCATTATTGGTAGTTATAAAAATGATCTTCGAGGGTGATCGTGTTCGAAAGCAATCCGCTGGTCCACGTGACGGTTGATTGCACATCTATTTCGTTGCCGAGGTTGGTCACCAAAATATTACGAACGAAATCCGTCGGTGTCGCCTCAAAAGAATTGACGGTGTAGGAGTGAGTTTTTGAATTGAAATAAAGCGGCGTGTTCGGTTTGCTGCTGGGAGTATTTTCCGAGAGAGATTTACAATCGGTCGTTTGGTAATCGACGGGGTAATAATATCCCGTCGTAGAAAAGCAGCTCCCCCAGCTGTAGCTTGGATCGCCTCCCAGCTGTTCGTACACATCGTGATCAATAAGATTCTTCGTGATCTCAATCCCCTCCGCCGCAAGGTAGGTCGCCTGCGTGTCATCCGCGGTCGTGCGGTTCAACTGGAACGATTTTGTGAGGAGCGAGATGATGCCGATGAATCCCATCGTAAGAATGCTGAGCGCGATGAGCGCCTCAACGAGCGTCTGACCGCTACGGGAACGGGAGGGAGAATATTTTTTTTGATCGGCGGGCGATGGGTTCATGGGAATATTATAAGCTTACCTGCCCGGCGGAGTTGACGCTGATCGTGCGGGAATCGCTGCCGTCGACGGTGCTCAAGCGGACATATCCCGTGTCGAGCGGCCCCGCGCCTCCGCCGGCGCAGTCGCTCACAAAGGTTGTCCCATCGAGGCTGACCAGTGTGCACGGGTCGGGAGGATAGAACAGCACATCGTATATGCCATAACTTGCGGTGCTGGTGGGCTTGATCAGCGTGACGCCATCCGCAGTGTGCACGTGCCAGCTCCCCTGCTCGTAAATGCTTATCGCCCCGCTCACGACGCCCGCCGCGCTTGTGCTCGCAATCGACGGGCAGATGGGTCTGCCGGTCGGCCCGGTCGGGACCGCCGTATTATATTGAAAGATCGAATAGGTCGAGCTCGCGTAATTGAACTGTACGCCGTATGCGCACGTGGTCTTGCTTGTACTGTACGTTGCGATGGAAAGCTCCTTCGCTTCCAGAATGAACTGGGCCACTTTTGACTCCTCCACGGAAAGCGACACCTGATTTTGCCCGACGTGGGTGTAGATGATGGCAAGGCTGGAGAGCAGCGCCGTGATCGCGAGCACGACGAGTATCTCTATAAGAGTGAAACCGTTCCTTTTCATTCGTCTATTCATTCTATCATTTTGGCGGCGCCTTTGCGCCGTGGCTGACGTTTTTTACCGAATGCCGAGCAGCGAGAAATACCAGCCAAAGATCGCCGGCCCCCAGAAGAATATCGTCGCGGCACCGAGCGCAAGAAACGGACCGAACGGTAATGTGCCTTTCATGGTGTTCTTCCCGCGCGCGATGGCGAACACGCCGACGACGGCGCCGATGACGAACGCGAAGACGAGCACAAAAATAATGTCCGGCCAGCCAAAGATAAGCCCGAGCGGGATGGCGAGCTTAAGGTCGCCCATACCCATCCCCTTGCCGCGCGTAACGCCGATGAGCAGAGCAAAGAACGCGCCGCCAACCGCTGCGCCGATCACTTTTGCGAGGATCGCGCTCCCCTGCCATCCGAAGATCGCCGCATACGGGCCAAGCAATGATATGTTCGCCGCGCCGAAATATCCGGCGGAAACGATCGCAAGAAAGATGCCGACCGCGCCGAGAAAAATATTCACCTCATCCGGGATGATGCCAAGCCGGATGTCGATCGCCGCCATCACGAGCAGCGCCTCGAATGCCGCGACCCACAGCGCGATGATCGCGATAAGCGGGGCGGCGATGCCAGCGGCAGAGGTAGTGGCAGCCGCCGCGCCGGCGCCGAGCGCAAGCGGCACGAACACAAAGATCAGCCCCGATAACAGCTCGACGATCGGGTATTGGATGTTGAGCCGCGCCTTGCAACGCCGACAGCGGCCGCCCTGGATGAGAAAGCTGATGATGGGCACAAGCTCGAACCACCGCAGCGTTTGCTTGCAGTTCATGCAATGCGACCGGCCACCGATCATTTTTGCGTCCAATAAAAAATGTTCGCCGTCGTAGCGAAGGATGACTACGTTCAAAAAACTCCCGATCGCGATGCCGAAGACAAAAAGGATGAACCAGAGCATGGTTCCATTCTACCATGACGCTATCTTGTTATCTCCGGGTGTTCGGCAAGATATTTGTCTCTAATGTAGACGCCGAGCGTCGGGGCGGTATTCTGCATATTCCGCTTGGGGTCATTATAAAATAATACCTTGAGGAAACTCATGTAATTTTTATCCGAAAGCACCGAAATGGAACGGATTGCCGCCGCCTCAACGTCATACTTAAGCTTTGGAGATTCATCGTCTATGCAGCGGAAAAAATCGGCTTTATTTTGGGCAAAAACGACGTCGAAGTTGTGCTCGGCGATAAATTGTTCCCCTTCCGGCGCAAGGCGCCGCGGGCTATAGGTTTGCAATTCCGCCGGGTTGAAATTTTTGTTGTCTTTAGTTAAAAAATCGGTCACTACCTTAAGATTTATCTTAATTTTTTCGACGGTAGCTTCCAAATTATCCAGTATTTGAAGTTTTCTGCCGATATAAACAAACCCTACCATCATGAAGGCAAACCCTACCGTGTTTGTAATCGCCGAATAAATATCCATGGCCTGATGCTAGCACACTCACATTAAAAATATATTAAATTTCGCGGCATCAAAAAACCCGCCGAAGCGGGAATTTTGAAAGTTGATTCTTTGACAAGAAAAAACTAAAGGGTCTTGCAGTAATCGCTGCTCGCTGCCAAACAATCCGCAGGAGTACCCGCGCCGGCGGAAACCGCTGGCGTGCTGCTAGCGGTATTAGGAGGAGCATAGTTTACGAATACCGAATTATTGGAGTTCTCAAGGTGAGCCCCTACCACATAACTGATATTATTCGTTCCGTACCAATACTGGTAGCTCGCACCTTTGCTCGGGTCGCTCGGCAATGTGGTTACGCCAACGTTGGCACCAACAATCGCAGTGCCAAGAGCCGCCCACGTAGCGCCAGGCGATTGTGCCACACCCGCAGCGGATCCTGGGTAGATGCCGTACTTATTGTAGTAAAGCTCCAATCCGTTCTGAACCTCGCTAAGGTCCGAGATTCTCCGCGCATCGCGGCCTGCCTGCTGGGTCGGGCCAAGGCCCACCAACACGACCGACGCCAAGATGGCGATGATCGCGACGACGATCAAGATTTCGATGAGGGTGAAGCCCTTTTTTTGATTCATTGTCATATTTTAGATGGAAATCTTTCTCGACCTTTCAATAATTTAACCCTTTTAGTATAGCATTTAGTGAATACTGTCCGTGAGGTTGTAGATGGGGATAAGTATCGAAGCAAAAAGAAGGCCTACCATCGCGCCAATGCCGATCATGAGTATCGGTTGGATGAGGTCCACCAGGTTGTTTGTGATCTCATCCGCTTCGCGCGTGTAGATGCCCGAAAGGCGCGTAAACATCTCTTCTATCTTTCCCGTTGTTTCCCCCACCGCCACCATCTGCGAGATGAGGGGCGGGAAATAATTCGGATGCTTTGCGATGCTCTGCGAAAGGAGCGACCCCTGCCGCACATCCTCCGCAATATCGTGCACGATGTCGCGGTACAGCGTGTTCCCCACCATGTGCCCGATGATCTCGAGCGCCTGCGCAATAGGAATGCCGCCGTGTACCAAGAGCGCCGCCGAGTTGCCGAAGCGCGCCATAATGACCGGAAGATACACTTTCTTGACGATCGGCAGCCGGATCTTTGCTTCATCAAGCAGCGCCTCGCCTTCCACGGTTTGGAAGTAATTGATGCCAACCACCCCGAGCACAACAACGGCGATCACGACGGCGACCCACCACGCGTGCAAAAAGTTCCCCGTATTGAGCAGCACTTGCGTGTACCACGGGAGCGCGACGCCGTTCTCGGCGAACACGCCGCCGAGCGACGGATACACAAATGTGATGAGGATGAACGCAACGATGATGAAAAGCCCGATGACGATGCCCGGATACACGAGCGCCGATGCCGCCTTGCTTGCAAGGTCACCCTCTTTTTCTGTGTAGTCGGCAAGGAACGACGCAACCTCGTTCATGTTGCCGGTGACCTCCGCGGCGCGGATCATCTCAATATAGTAATCGGGAAATATCTTCCCCTGCCGTTCCATCGCCTGCGAGAACGAGATGCCCGCGTCGATGTCTTCCGTCACCTGAGAGATCGCGGTCTTCAGCGTTTGGTTCGTGGTCTGCTCGTAGAGGATCTTGAGGGCGTTGTTGAGCGGCAGACGCGCTTCGAGCAGGGTCGCAAGCTGGCGCGTGAAAACGATGAGATCTTTGCGCCCCACGCGGCTAAAAAATCCCGCGATATTATCGAGTGCGGTCGGCGCCTGCGTGGCCACGACGCTCAGCACAAAAAGGTCATGGCTCGAGAGGATCGTGCTCGCCGAATCGCGGTCCGACGCCTCCACAAAACCCACCTGCGTCACCCCCTCTTTTGTCTTGGCTTGATACTTGAACTTCATCCGATATCAATTATGTTCTCTCTAATAAGATGCGAAGCTCTGCGGGATTGAGCGAATAGAGCTCGGCGTTGTCTAATGTTACCTCTTTATTTTTTATCAAATTGACGAGCGAACGGTTGAGCGTCACCATGCCTTCCTGCAAGCTCGTTTCGATAACGAGGTCGATCTGATAGGTCTTGCGCTCGCGGATGAGGTTACGGATGGCGGGATTCACGATCATGATCTCCATCGCGGGAATGCGGCCGCCGGAGATGCGCGGAAGCAAACGGATCGAGACGATCGCGACGAGCGTGGCGGCGAGCTGCGACGTCACCTGTCCCTGCTGTTCGGCCGGGAACGAATCGATGATGCGGTCGATCGTCTGCGCCGCGGAGTTGGTGTGCAACGTGGAGACCACAAGGTGGCCGGTTTCGGATGCGGTCATGGCCGTGCCGATGGAAACGCCGTCGCGCATCTCGCCGATCATCACGACGTCCGGGTCCTGGCGCAACACGGTGCGGAGCGCGGAGTGGAAGCTCGTGGCGTCGCTGCCGACTTCGCGCTGTGAGACGATGCACTTGTCTTGCGTAAAAAGATATTCCACCGGATCTTCGATCGTGATGATATGATCGGTGCGCGTGTGGTTGATCTCGTCCACGATCGCGGCGAGCGTGGAAGACTTTCCGTGGCCGGCCGGCCCCACCACGAGAACAAATCCTTGCGAGAGCTGGGTAAAGTCATGGAGCAGCGGCGGAAGATTCAGCTCTTCTATTGTTTTGATGCGCGTCGGGATAAGACGCAGCGCCGCGGCCAGATATCCGCGCTGGAAGTAGACATTCACGCGGAAGCGCGCCTTGTCTTCCAGGCTGTAGGCGAAGTCCACCTGCCGTTGGGTAATAAGCTTTGCCTTCTGCTCCTGCGTTAATAGTTGAGAGATGATCCCCTCCGCCGATTCCGGCGTCATGATCGGCTCTTTCTGTAATGGCACGAGCACTCCGTCGATACGCAATGTCGGACGGCGACCCACCGAAAGGTGAAGGTCCGATGCGTTTTGTTTTGCCGTCGTCGTCAACAGGTCGTCCAGCTGTTTTTTAAAATCATCCATGCATTTATATTACCATATCGAGAATGGCAAATGGAACGGGCAGGGCATTCCTTTTCAGGTACGCGTTCCGCGCTGCTGCGCGGCCGCTCGCTCTCGGCGACCTTCGTCGCCTCCGAGAGCCCTGAAAAGGAATGCCCTGCCCGTTCCATTTGCCTCACTAGATATAAAAGGGTAAAAAAAATACTCCCCGCGGCTTTAGATAGTTTTAATGCACTATTTTATAAACTGTCCGCGGGCCTGGCATAGTGCTGGCTCTCGCCTGCTATCGAGAGTCCACGGGGCGCACGTCCCCGCAGGTCCACGAAAAGCCATGAAATCAAATATTAAATAAAGATTAAAAGATATTTGACGGCCATTCCGTCTCTGTTATCATCTAAACGATAGCAGGCGAGAGCGTCAGTATTATGTTTGGACTCGCAAAAGACCCGGAAGCGGGTCTTTTTTTCCCTTCAAAAGACGGCCTAGCCTTCCTCTGTTTCCCTGATGATCTCCTCAATAGATACGCGGCCGCGGAGCGCTTTTACAATGCCGTCCTGGCGGAGCGAGATCATCCCCTGCGCCTTTGCCTGCGCCGTGATCTTTTGCGTGGTAACGCCGCTGCTTACGATGTCTTCCATCTCCTTGCCGACGAGGAACGCCTCGTAAATGCCCGTCCGGTCCACAATGCCACGCCCTTTGCACGTGGCGCATCCCTTTGCGTGATAGATCTGGTATGGCGCCTTAAACTCGGACACCACCTCCGGCGGAAGGCCGACGAGAGCGCGCTTGATGATCTCCTGCACCGCGGGCGGTGCCACTTCGGGAGTTTTACAGTCCGGGCACAGCACGCCAACCAACCGTTGCGCAATGATCAAACTGAGCGACACCGGCAAAAGGAACGGCTCCACCTTCATATCGATGAGGCGCGGGATGACGCCGGCGCTGTTGTTGGTGTGCAGGGTGGAGAGCACGACGTGGCCCGTAAGCGCGGCCTGCACGGCAAGCCCTGCGGTCTCGCCGTCGCGGATCTCGCCGACCATAATGACGTCCGGGTCCTGCCGCAAGATCTGCCGTAATCCCGACGCGAAGTCGTATCCGATCTCCGGCCGCACCTGCGACTGATTGATGCCGGCCACAAAATATTCCACCGGATCCTCGAGCGAAACGATGTTCACATCTTCGGTGTTCAACGATTGTAGGAATGCGTAGAGCGTGGTGGTCTTTCCGGATCCGGTAGGGCCGGTGATGAGCACCATGCCGAACGGCTTTTCCAATCCTTCTTTGATGACCGCACGCGTGGGAGCGAGCAGATCGAGGTTATCAAAATTTTTCAATCCGGTCGTGGGGTCGAGCACGCGGATGGCGATCTTTTCGCCGAGCGGCGTCGGGAACGTAGCGACGCGGAAGTCGATATCGCGATCAAAAAGTCTTGCGCGGAAGCGGCCGTCCTGCGGCACGCGCGTCTCGTCGATCTTAAGATTGGAAATGACCTTGACGCGCGAGGTGACCGGCTGCGCAAGTTCGCCCGGCAGCGACGCCACTTCGCGAAGGTCGCCCGTGATGCGCAAGCGGATGCGCAACGATTTCTGCTGCGGTTCAATGTGCACGTCCGACGCCCGGTTCAGCACTGCTTCTTTAAAAGTGTCCGCGACAATCTTGATGATCGGCGCGTCCGCGCTGTCCCCGCCCTCGAGCTCGATCGCCTGCTGGCCGCCCGATCCTTCCTTGACGTTCAACGAGCGCACCGCGGCGGCGATTTCCGCGCGATACGGGGAATATTTCTGCAGCGCCGCCTGCAGGTCGTTATATGAGATCAGATAGACGCCGAGATTGATATGGTTTTCCCGCGCGATGAACTTCATCGCTTCCTGCGCCTTTGTGTCATCCGGGTGCAGCATGCCGATAATGAGCAGGCCATCCTGCAGGCTGATCGGAACGGCCTGATAGGTGCGCGCGGTCCCTTCGGGCATCAACGCCATCAGTTGCTCATTGAGCGCGTTCGGATCGATTTTTTTATACGGCACCTTGAGCAGTTCGCTCTTGAGCGTCGCCATCTGTTCGTCCGGAACGATCCGCTCGCGTCCGATGATATCCTCCGGCGATTCGCCGCTTACGATCGCATCACGCTTGAGCCGCGCCACGACCGCTTCGGTGATCATCCCGCGGGTCTGCAGCTGTTGGAGAAGTTCGTCACTCGTCATATCTCTATTCTACCACGACAGAAAAAAGAAACAGCCAGTAGGCCGCGACGCGTACCCGAAAAGATATGAGGCGTGCTGCGTACTATGGGGCGATGAACGGATCCGCTCTGCCTACCGCCGCCGGTCCCTGGGGGGTCGGCAATGTGATGGTGGACTTCAACGCCTGGAATGCCGGAGCCTGCACCACCGTTTCCGGATGCAGCGATATCTGCGTGATGGGTGCGATGGCGCTCAGGCTGCCGCTCGACGGGATGACCACAAGCTGCGGCTGCGCAAAGAATACATAGTAGATGGCGGCGCCGGCGACACCCAAAAACACCACCCATCCTATGACGCCCAAAATATTCGTCCGCTTTTCGCCTTCTTCAACAACAATGGCCATGGTTTTTTATGGAGCTTGGTAATAGGTTACGACCGTTATGGTGTAGTTGAACACGTCCGAGCTTGCCGCCTGCGTTTTTGTGGCGATCGTTTGAGTGGGTTGCAACGCTATGGCCGTCACGTTGAATATCCGAATGTTCGTTTCAAGTTCCTGGAGGAACGCTTTGATCGATTCGTAACTGCCGGAGCCGGTGACCTGGAATGAGATCGTGCCGGTGGGCTTGACGATCGATCCCGTCGCGGCGGCGTTGCCGAGCTGGCTGCCGGTGCTCCCGTCCGTCTGCACCGCCGCCGGCGTTGCCTGGACGGCCTGGATCGAAATGGCCGTTCCCTGAACGGTCACGTTCGCGTTTGATGCGATGCCGTATATCTGCGCCAACGCTCCCGAAACATCCTGCCCCACCGGCAATGCAAGGGCCACCGATTGGCTGGACGAGGCGTCGTTTTGATACGTTGCAAGCAATGCTTTCCCCTGCGTGACGATCTGGTTCTCATTGGCAAGGAGCGCCTGCTCGCTTTCTTCCTGCCCCTTTACCGTTTCAAGATTGGTATATGAAGGAACGATAAATTCAAAATATGCCACCAATGCCGCCGCAAGGATCAGTGCTGCGAGGATGATGCTGGTAAGCCGTTTTGATTCTTGTTTCATATTAATGGCTTGATACTAAAAATACCGACGGATTCATGATGAGGGTCGTGTTGAAGCTCCACTTTCCGCCGGGAGTCTGCGGCGCGGCAACGTTCGAAACGCCCACCGACGACACTTCGGGAGAATTCTCAAAAATGGCGACCTGCTGGTTTACATCGGCTTCGGTGTTCGCCGCGCCGGTGAGCGTGATCTGATTGCCCGTCGCGAGGGCAAATGATTGATAATATACGTTTGCCTCGGTGTTCTGCTCAAGCCACGCAAAAAACTGCGAGGTGAGCACGTGGCTCTGCAACAACGTCTGAAGGTTGGTGATCTGGGAATAGAAATTGATCAGTTGGGATTGGTCGCTCGCGGAGATCGAATTGTCGAGCGCGCTCACCTGGTTCTGCGTGGTGGAAAGCTGCGATTGCAAATACGGCTCATAGCCGAATGTGAGCCCGAAGTAGATCACGAGGGAAAGGAAAAAAATGCCGCCGGAAAAGAGCAGGGCGCCGACCGCCCATCCCTGCGTTCCGGAGGTCGGTTCCCGTCCCAACTGTTCGATTACTTGTTCTGGAAGAGGCATATGGTTATATTAGTGGACAAATTGCTTCATGCCGAGACCGAGCGCGACGGTCATCGGGGCGCCGAGATCCGCTATGAACGGGATGATCGCATCCGGGATCTCGAATCTTGAAAACGGTGTCGCCTTCACCACCGGAACGCCGAAGTCCTTCTCAAAATATTTTTCGATGCCGGATAAATTGGCGCCGCCGCCGGCGAGTACGACGCGTTCCGTCTTTGCCGCCGTGGGAAATTGCTGGCGGTAGGTGTACTCCGCCTTCTTCACTTCATTAACTATAGCATCTAAAAACGGCATCATTATTGTGGATAACTCGTAATTGGGGCCGGTTCCCATGATCCCCCGCTCTTTCTTGAGCTCCTCCGCGCGCATGGGATTGATGCCGAGGCTCGTCGCGAGCGCCTGCGTGAGCGACGAAGCGGCGATATCGCTCTGCGCGCTCCACGCGAGCACGCCCTTTTCCATGAAGATGATGTTCGTGGACCGGGAGCCGATGTCGACGACGATCGTGGGCGTCGGGTCGCCGGCAAAGATGCGCGCGATGCTCAGGCTCTCGATCTCGAGCGCGCGAAGCCGCAATCCCGCCGCGTTGAACATGTGCTGATATTTTTTTATCTGTTCCTGCGGGACGGAGATCAATAATATTTTCTGGTGCGCGAAGCCCTTATCGTCAACATAGTCCGCGACCTTCATCCAATCGAGCGCCACTTCGGAAAGCGGCATCGGCACGTATTGCTTTGCCTGATACACGAGCGCCTTCGCAACCTCCTTTGGCTCCATCGCGGGAAAGTCGACGAGCGTCATAAAGACGTCGAACGGCGGCAGAGAGGCAATGGCATCTCTTGTGGTCGTGCCAAGTTCCTTTACGAGCGCCTTCAACAGCGCCACCGCGTCAGTCTCGAATATTTTCAAACCGCTCGTCTGCAGTGCCTGGTTCGCCCGCGTAAGATATCCGCTTGATTCAAGGAATCCGTAGTTCGTAACACGCGGCGCTTTTTTGCCGCCTTTTACCTCCACTATTTTAATGGAGGTCGTGCCGATATCGACGCCCAAATACGCGTCGGTGGGAAAAAATGAAGAAAATGGGTTGTTCATAAGAAACTGACGAATCCTACCCGGTTAAGATTCTTTTAATGCTCGTTATTCTACTATAATAGCATGAATATCAACTTCTTCGGAGATGTTTTCTTTCCGCCCGCGTGCGTGGCGTGCGGCGATTCCATCCCTGCCGGCGTCATGTGCGACGCATGCAGGGCGAGCATCGACGGGTTCGATACGCTGTTTTGCGGAACATGCGCAGCACGGCTGCCCGATCAAAAGAAGATATGCCATAAGGATGCGCCGTACCTCCTCGGTGCCGCCGCGGCCTATGACGACGAGCCGCTCCGCGCGCTCATCCACGCGCTCAAGTTCCAGGGCGTCGCCGCGGCGGCAGAACCGCTTGCGCAGATCCTTGCCGGATATGCCACGCGCCTTCGCCTCGACCTCGCGCAATATATAGTGACGCCCATTCCCCTCTCCGCAAAACGGGCGCGGGCGCGCGGGTTCAACCAGTCAACGCTCATCGCGCGCCCTTTTGCCGCCGCGCTCGGCATCCCGTTCGAAGAACACCTCCTTGCGCGCATCCAGCATCGCAAACCGCAAAGCGATACGGAAGATATCTTCGAGCGGCGCGAAAATATTAAAGGATGCTTTGCGCTCGCGCCCGGCGCGGACGTGGCAGACAAAAAGATCGTCCTCATTGACGACGTTACCACCTCCGGCACCACCCTCACCGAAGCCGCGCACGTGCTCAAAAACGGCGGTGCGAAAAAAATAATAGCCCTCGCGTGCGCGAAAGCATAAAAGAATGGCTAAATAGATTCTTAAAAATAAAAATGGTGCCCCGCAATAGCCCTGCACAAATCTTATGTTGTTGAGGGGCTCTCGGAGCCGCCGAAGGGCGGCGAGAGCGAGCGGCCGGCCAGCAGGCCGGAACGCGTACCCGAAACAATATAAGATTTGTGCAGGGCTATTGCGGGAGGATGGTGCTGATCATCGTGCTCACATTGAAGAAGCTCTGATAGGTCGCGGAAAGCGAATCGAGCGACTGCTTAATGAGCGAAAGCGACTGGCTCGGCGAGAGTCCCTGCGCGAGCGCGGCCTTCGCCGCGGCGTTCTGGCTCTCCGCGTCGTTAAAAGATGACTGGGCGTTATCGAGCGCGGTCTGCAAGCCGGCATTCGGCGTTGCGCTCTCCAGGAACGACACCGCGCGCTGGGTCTGCGTCATGCGCGTCTGCGCCGTATCGAAAAGATTCTGGTTCTGCGCCCACAGAATAAAATTATTCACGTTCTCGCTGAGCGGCAGGAATGTACCCGCGCGCTGCGCAAGCACTTCCTGCGCGACCGCCTCGCTGCCGGCGATGCCGACGCCGTTCAGCTTTGCCAATTCCAGATCATAAAAATTCGACGCGCTATCGAGATCGCTCAATAATTGCGATTGCAAGGGCTGGGCATCGCTCCCGACGGTGGTGCTGGCCAGGCTCGTCCGGAACGTCTGCACTTCCTGCTGCGCGCAGGTGATCGTTTTGCCGACAAGCTGCTTGCGCAACGCAAGCTCCGCATTTATCTCTTGCGCATTGGTCAGCGTCGGATCGTTTTGGACCGCCGTTATCTGCGCGATATCCCCGGCCGTGACGCCGCACTCGGCCGCATGCGCGGCCGACGTGCCGACGGAGACAGAAACAAAAACCGCGCCGGCGACGAGCAGGGCAAAGCATGTGCCGGCTACGATGGGATTCGAATGTTTCATTTAGTGTGAAAGTTGCTGCAGCGCCTGGTCAACGGAGAGCGGAGCCGTGGTGGACGCCGTTGATGTCGGGATCGCCTGTGTGGCGGCCGGAGTGGAAGCGGAAGACGTCGCCTGCGTGCCGAGCGCGGCGGCGAAGACCTTCGAAAGCGCCGTGGGCGATGCGGTGATCGATTCGGCGGCCGCAGTGGATGTTACCTGCGGATATTCGATGTCGGCAAGCTGGATCTGCATGTCGATCGCCTGCGCCTCCGCGTGCAGCCCCTGCGGGTCGATCACCGAATATTGGATCGGCGCGATCGAACTCGCCGGTGAAAAACTTCCGGTCAAAATAAGTATGAAAAATCCGGCGAGGGCCACGGCGGCTCCCGTCTCAAGGACGTGCAAAAATGCGAACACGCCGCGCCACGTCTGCGGCGCCTGTTGCGGCGAAAGCAAAATCTGGCGCTTGGAGCGTTCGGAGAATTGAGCATCGGGCTCTATATTTTTGAATTGTTTGAGGATATCAAATAATTTCATCGTCTTGGCTTTCATCGCCCAGCTTCTTTTTTAATTCTTTTATGGCGCGGTGCTGGGCAAGCTTTATTGCGCCTTCCGATTTTTTGAGGATCGCCGAAACTTCTTTGAGCGGCAGGTCTTCAACGAATCGCAGAATGATCACGTCCTGATAATCCGGCTTGAGCTCTTTCACGGCGCGATGCACCTTCTCGAGCTGCAGCTTCATGGAAAGATCGGCCTGCGCGGCGGCGGGGATAATGGAAGACTCGGGGTCAAGCTTGTCGAGACTCACATCGTCCCTGCGGGAGCGGTAGTGGTCGATCACCATGTTCCGCGCGATCTGGTAGAGCCAGCTCGAGAACGGATGCCCGCGATACTTGTAGGTCCCTACCTTCTGCCAAGCGGACAGGAACACGTGATGGGTAATATCCTCGGCTTCCTCACGGCTGCCGACTTTGACCACGATAAAACGGTAAATTGCCGGTTGATAACGGTCGTAGAGAGAGCCAAAAGCCGAGGAATCGCCCCCGACGGCTGACCGAATGAGTTGTTCTTCCTCACCGTCTATCATGTAAAACGTGAAATATGTGGATAAGTTACGGATTAAGCCCTGCCTTCCCTAGCAAAAATGCCCCACTCAACATAGGGCACTCTTTATACGTCTATCATAGCGCTTTTGGGTCGGGGGAGCAAAATGATGCATTTATACTTCCACTTGATATGACTCTTCCAAATTGATAATATGACTCCAATGCTAATCACATCTCCTAAAAGAGTCCCGACACAAAAGATCGTGCACAGCTACGATACGCTCGCGAAAGCGATCGGTGGACTTCGGGCAGTGGACTATCGGGTGATCGTCACGATTGGATCCTGGGACCTCTTACATATCGGCCACGTCCGCTATCTCCTTCGGGCGAAAGAATATGGCGACGTGTTAGTTGTGGGTGTTGATAGCGATCGTGGAGTCAAACTTTATAAAGGAGAACTCCGCCCCGTCATCCCCGAAGCGGAGCGGTGCGAGATGCTCAGCTATCAGTCTCCTGTTGATTTTGTCACGCTCGTGGATGACATCGATGAAAAAGGAGCGTGGCAATATGAGCTCATAAAAAAATTAAAGCCCGATGTGTTCGTGGCGGTTGAGGATAGTTATCCCAAGGAGCAAATCGAAGAAATAAAAAAATATTGCACGGAGGTGGTAGTGCTCCCCCGCCAAGCGGAAAATACTTCAACCACGCGACTCATCCAGGGCACCATCAAAAAACAACTGGACCAGATGTATAAGATGACCGAGAGGCGATAATGAAGCGCGCACTCGTGCTCTATGTGCCGGTACTCCATGCAGGGTATCTCCAACTCTTCGAGAAGCATCGCAGTGACGTAGATGCACTCTATATTTTTGGGGGAGACCTTGTGGCAGAATTTGCACCTTTTCACAAAGAGATTCGTGCGCTATCTCCGGAAGAGATAAAAAAAATCGTCGAGGCGCTCGGAATCTTTCCTACGGTGCGCATTTTAAATAAAATAAACATTCAAGAACTTGATAGGGCGGAGATAATAACCGCAGTGGATGAAATGTCGCGAAAGGTGGTCGCAATGTATTTCCCAAAAAATAAGATTTCATACGAAACGGTATTCCTCCGTTGGGATGAGAAAAATGTTAAAAGTTCGACCGAAGTAAAATATGACCGCGCCTCGAATGATCCATTTGACCGATCCATGTGCTCTGCGGCAGCAGCCGAATCAGAAAAGAGTTCGGATTGGTGGCGCCATGTCGGCGCTGTCGTTGTAAAAGATCGCACAATCATAGCAAGCGGCCATAATCACCATATTCCCACGGACGACATGCCATATATTAATGGCGACCCGCGAGATGTCATTGAATCCGGGACTTTAAACCTGGTGTATACGTCTCTCCACGCAGAACAGTCCATAATCGCCGAAGCCGCGAAAAAGGGACTTTCGCTTGAGGGATCTGATATGTATCTGAATGTCTTCCCTTGCCCACTCTGCGCAAAATTAATGGCGACAGCCGGGATCAAGAAGTGTTTTTTTAAGACCGGCTCCGCATGGTTGGATGCAGAATCAGTGCTTCACGCAAGCAACATCGAGATTGTCTGGGTAAGACCCTGATTACCCAAAGGGGAATATTACAGGGACTGCGCGCCCATTCTTTAACTTGGGCACAATAAGATGCATGTGAATATGAGTTATCGTAGCACCCGTATATGCGGTATCTCCAAAACGCATCGCGATGCCTCCGCCCTCTAAGTGATATTTTTTAATCGCCCATTTCTGGAGCGCTGAAATATCCTTCCAATCACTCAGTATAAGCTGATCGATTCCAGTCTTGTGCTTTTTCCCTATTATCAAAAAATGCAGCCTTGCGTTCTTATACGGTTGAAATGTTTTCGTAATAAACCACTGACCAATCGTTTTTAATACGGGATTCGTATGCCACCTGAGCGTGCAAAGCGGACATTCCTTTCCAATGCTCGCTTCGGCAAGAACTTTTTTGTAAAAACCGGTCTTCGCGTAGCTCGCATCAACTAACGTCCGTTTCTTGGGTCTCATTTTTTCTTATAGCCCAACTGGAATTTTGATCGGGGGGTGTGGATCATATCCCTCAAGAGTAAAGTCTTCGAACTTAAAGCCGAAAATATCTTTAACGTCAGGATTGATCTTCACCCGCGGGAGAGGACGCGGCGACCTCGTTAATAACTCCTTTACCGCCTCGAGTTGGTCAACGTAAATGTGGGTATCTGAAAGTGTATATACTAATTCCCCCGTCTTCAATCCAGTAACCTGCGCAACCATCATTAAGAGGAGTGCGAACTCCGCAATGTCAAATGGTATGCCGATGGGAACATCGGCGCTCCGCTGGAAGACGTGCAAAGATAATTCCCCTTCCGCGTGAAAGAATTTAAAAAGGCAATGGCACGGCGCGACAAATACCTTGTCCGCTTCAACGGGATTCCATGCGGTAACAATAAGCCGACGCGAATCGGGATTTGTTTTGAGGTCTCGAATAAGATTCGATATCTGGTCTACGGGTTTCTCTCCACCGCCGTTGAATGCTCTCCATTGTTTCCCATAAATCGGACCAAGGTCGCCAGGTTCGAGGCCAAGTGGTTTGCAGATTTCCGGCGTCGCCCAAATATCCCAAAGATGTACACCATTTTTATTTAAATCCTCAATTTTTGTACTTCCGGAGAGAAACCACAGCAGCTCATACACCATCGCCTTCCACGACCCCTTCATGCTTCGCGTAGTGATGAGCGGGAACCCATCATTAAGATCAAACCGCATCTGATACCCGCACACAGCGATGTTCCCCACTTTTTGTGGATCAGTCTTTTTTTTGCCTTTTTTGAGTACGTGGTCGACGAGGTCTAAATATTGTTGCATGGTTCACTTATAATATCGCACACTTATTCTTCTGGCAATTTCTTATTCTCGTATACTTGGAAAGCGAAAGGAAGGGCGTTTTTTTCATCAGCCATATGCTTCTCCTCGGAGACCAGCTCCCATTTCTCCTTATCGAGTTCCGGAAAAAAAGCGTCGCCTTCGAACGCGCCGAGTACTTTAGTAAGATAAACCACGCTGGCCTTCGGCAAAAAAAGCCGGTAGATCTCTGCGCCGCCGATAACAAACACTTCATCCGCGCCTTCGGCGGTGGCCGCCGCAGAAAGCGCCGCTTCGGGCGAGGCCGCAACCACTATCCCGTCATGTCGATAGCTTTTGTCACGCGTGATCACGATATTTGTTCTCCCTGGCAACGCCTTGCCGATCGATTCAAACGTCTTGCGCCCCATCACAATAGGATGCCCAATGGTGAGTTCTTTAAAATGCTTAAAGTCGGCCGGAAGGCGCCACGGAATATGGCCGCTCCCGCCGATCACCCTGTTTTCCCCCATCGCCGCGATTAGTGATATTTTCATAACATTAAAATTCGGTTCTAGTATACCACGCAGATAAAAAAAGGCCGCCCTTGAACGAATAGGCAGCCTGTTATCGACCTCAAGATTCACCTTTCTTTTCGAGCCACAGACCCTCGTGCTCCTTGAGGAATCCGTGCGCCCACGACGAAAGTTCGGGAGTCCAAATGGCGTCGCCGAAGCCGTGAAGTTTTTTCGCAAGATCATCAAGATGCGAAACCTGGTTGCGGAGTACTTGCGTCAATATCTTCCCATTCCCGCGCTCATGATATTGCTCGAGGGCATAGAGCACATAGTCCCATCGCTCTATGACGTCGAACGTTAGCGCTTCATGAGAGAAGTTCCTGGCGATACTCTCCATGATGGCGTGCGCGTCGTTCGGGAATTCGGGCGGGTCCCTTAGCGCAAACTGCAGAAGGTATGCGCGGTGAAACATCGGAAAGACCGGCGGCCCCATCGGTTCATAGATACCCCTGAGCGCGATATATTCCCGGAGATCCTTTTTCGCCGTCTTATCGATGTAATGAACATCCCCTCCACCCCTGTATTCGGGAACGTCATGCAGGGCGAGCGCGGCGATGACAAGTTCACGATCGAGAAATCTGGTCGGATCGATCTGCTCCATCACTATGCCGCCAAGGATGATGATGCCCACGGTGTGCTCGAGCGAATTTTGCGCTCGAATCCCGGGAGCTTCCCTGGCGTACTTCTTCCACCGCAGAGCAAGCGCTAACTCCACCTGTGGAACTTTCCAAACATCAAGGAGCGGCAAAAGCGCCGCGGGTATGCCGTTACGCATGACTTCCTCCTAAAGACCTACTCACTTTTTATTCTCTTTCCGTCAACGAGTCAAGCTATATCATTAGTGAGCGGGTAAGGGGAGTCGGACCCCTGTCGTCTGATTGGCAACCAGATGTAATACCGTTATACGATACCCGCTTTACGGATTCATTATATAGAGCTTCGCAAAAAAATCAATCTATCCCCCATCCTTTATAACACCGCAAAACAAAACCCCCCCACCACTCTTCGCCGAATTATTCTTATCACGAGGCGAAGAGTGGTGGGGGTTTTGTTTTGCCATTGTGCCCCCGCGAAGAATCGAACTTCGATTACAAGATCCGCAATCTTGCGTCCTATCCGTTGAACGACGAGGGCTCGTCGTAGCACTGCTGAATACTACTAGAATCGGAGGAATTTTTCAATGGAATCGATGAGCGTGGGCTGGTGCTCGATCTCCTTCAGCACGAGCTTCATGTTGGTGCGGACCTCCGCCATCTTCTCCTCCGGCACGATCAGCGCGAGCGGCGGATGGATGTGCGAGCGGAAGTAGAGCATCACATCGGCCCATTCCACGCCGTCGGATTCCGCGCTCCAGCTCTCGAACTCCTTCATTGCATATGTTTTATACCCCCCGATGTCGATCTCGGTGTCGGTGAGCGTAAAATCCACGACCGCCGGCACTTTATTCCCCCACACAATAAAGAGCATCTCCGCGACGACAATAAAGAAGCCAAACAGAAAATCTTTCTGCCACACCGAAAACGCGATGATGAGCGCCGCGGCGATGATCGAGATCCAGTACCATGACACTTCCTTCTCGCGATACTCGAACTCCGGCGCCTCCCACTTTATTTCGAACTTTGCCATGCCTCTATTTTACCACATCTTGAGGTCACAAATTGTGACCTCAAGTTTTGAAATTCATCCTTTGTAAGCTGGAACATAAAATCCTCCGGAAAGCGTTCATTATTTCGCTTAACCGCCTGGTTAAGACGCTTTGTCGATATCTGATACAATTCGGCCAGATCATCGTCTATCATCACTTTTAGTCCCCTGACTATAAATATTCTCCGCTCGATTATATCAAGTGAAACAACCTCGTTTTCGTCGTTAAATTTTTCCATAACTATATTATTACAAAAGGAGCATTAAATTCCTCTTAAAGATCCGACCGTCAGTGCCATCGTTTGAGGTTCCAATTCGGAACCTCAAACAAAAACCACCGCATGAGCGATGGCTTTTGTTCTTAAGACTGAAGAAGGATCCTCTTTCAGCGATTACAGCACCGCTTCTTTGAGAAGCTTGCCTGCGCGGAACTTCGGTTTGATCGAAGCCTTGATCTGGATCTTTTCGCCGGTCTTGGGGTTGCGGCCTTCGCGCGCTGCCCGCTTGGCAACACGGAACGTGCCGAAGCCCGTGATCGCGACCTCCTCGCCGCGGCCCATCGTCTTTACTATCGTATCAAAAACGGCCTCTACTGCGCGCTCTGCCGCCGCCTTTGTTTCGATGCCCGTCGCCTTCATGACCGCTTCCACTAATCCTTTTTTATTCATGATGATAATAATTAGTTTTTTTGACGACCTTTTGTGCGTTAAGCTCCCCTTTAGTATAGCAAAATCAAGGGTTTTTTGCACAAGGGGGTGGCAAACGAAAACTCCCCGGCTTTCGCCGGGGAGTTTTCTATCACGCGAGGTCACAAGCGACGCGCGAAGGGGTTGCTGATCCGAGGTTAGAACACGCCGCCAGAACCAGTCTGGAGGCTGACAACCGTGATCGGTACCTGATTCGTCGTCAAGTTGATCAACGCAGGAGTACCCGTCGTACCATCGAGGTACGAGAAGTCGGTCGTGCTCGCAATCGTTGCGGTGAGAGACTGAGAATTGTTTCCGATGGAACCAATCAAGCTCAAGTCGCCCCAAACCGTAAACGTGTACGAGGAACCGGCCGTGATCACGAGCGGATTGCTCGAGGTAGCGAACGTCCACGTATCAATCACAGCTGGCGAACCAGTCACAGAAGAGGTGGCGAGGTGGTCAACCGCGTAGACATCGTTACCGCTCGAATCCTTCAAGACGACCGAACTCATGAACGTGCTCGTTGCAGCCGTGGTGTTGAAGGTAAGCCTGATCAGGTTAACCTTTGCATCGCCAGCGCTATTCGCCGTGAGCGTGATCGAACCAAGCTGCTGGAAGCTCGCCGGAGGCAAGCCCGTTACCGGAGTAGCCGAGAGTGCGAGCGTGGTCCTCAAAGTTGTCTGAGGATTGCCGTTCGCATTCGAGACATTCACCGTTGCGTTCTTGTTCGACGTTGCACCCCGCGCGACAATCGCATTGGACACAGTGCCAGCCACGCCGGCAGTACCAACATTATTGACCGCCGTAGTTACTGTACCCAAAGTCCAAATTGATGCCGAAGCATTCATGCTTGCGGTACCAGTGGAAGTGAGGGTAACTGCAGCACCAGCCGAACCCGGGGTGCCACTAAGACCGAGAGCCGTGGAACTGTTGGTCGCGAGAGTTGCAAGCAACCCAGCGAGTTCTGTCGCCTGTCCGGCAGTGGTCGTCGCGGTAAACTGATGCGTAACCCAACCCGTAGTGACGTTATTAGCCGTCAAGTTAAACGAGTACTGGGTAGTGGTGCTAAGCGGGCTCGGGAAGCTGACCGTCAATGTGCTTGACGCATCAACCTGCGTGGAGGCTCCGGTAGTCGTTCCACCCAAGATCTCGAAGGTCGAGGTCGTGTTATCTGAGAGCGAACCGTTGGTGTACGATCCTGCGTCACCCTTAAGGGTAAGCGAGACCGAATTGCCCTGCGGCACAACTAGGTTGGAGAGGCTGTTGAAGGTGTAGTCCCAGTCGATGCCGTTGGCATCCCGGACCGGCGAAGCAGCGGTGCCGAGCAATGTGGAACCATTCCACAAGCCGACATTGCTGAACGCAGCCAGAACACCTGAGCTTGCGACATGGTCAACAACCGTCAACTGCGTGAGCTTCACGTTCTCAACGTTCGAGGTTTCCGAGAAGCGGAAGACCGCGAGCGTATTGCCAGTGGAGTTCTGAACGATATCACCTGCCGGAGGATTGCTCGAGTCTGCAGCAATCGTCAAAGCCGGCTGACCGTTGAAGGACACCTGCTGACCGAGTTTGCCCGTGCTATCACTGTACGTGACAGACGTGTATGAAGTCTGGCCAACGCCTGTGTAGCCCGTCAATGCCGTCGCGTTGGTGTAAGTACCCGACGCAGAAGACAATGAATCAGCGAACACATCAACATTCACGGTCGAACCGGCCGGAACATTGAATGCGGAACCAGAGAACGAGTAGACGGTGTTGCCGCTTACTACGCCCTGGGTCGTGCCGAACTGCGTTCCATTCACCATAAGTTTAAGGTTCTGGAATGCAGGGGTGGTCGTTCCTGGGGTAAGCTTGACGCTCACCGTGTTCACGTTCACGCCCTCAGCCGAAGAAGCACTGAATGCGTACGAACCGATCTTGATGCCTGTCGTACCGGCGGAGACGCTCTGGTTGCCCAAGGCGTTATTCGTCGTTACACCCAAGCTCGAGGAGACAAGCGTCAAAGCGACGCCATTGACGGCAGACGTATTGCCAGACTGGCTCGATGTCATGCCTTGCAAGTTGCCGGTATCACCCGCCAAGCTTGCAGTGATGGTCGAGAAGTCAGCAGTGGTCTGGATGTCAGCCTTGAGGCTCAAGACGCGGGTCGTGTTCGCCGGAACAATGTAATTGATCGGCGAAGCAGACGTACCGAAGCAGTCATTGTACGTGCTGGAGCTTACGTATGAAGCGCCGGCGGTCGTGCAAGAGTTGCTGGACGGAGGCTGGTTGATCGTGGTGCCAACCTGGTTTCCGGCGTCATCTGTGATGGAGACGTTCTGGATTTCCTTGTTGAGCGCCTCGCTACCAGCACCGCCAAGCGCGATGTTGAAGTCAAGGAATTTGACCTTAACCGGCTCGCCCGCTGCATAGATGTCGTACTTAGCCAACACTACGCCGGACTGGCCTTTTGCGATGTTCCCCGTCGGGGTGTTCGCATCCTGGTTGATTGTGATCGTTCCCGTCTGGATGCCAACCTGTGTGCCAATGCCGCCGGTATTCTTTACCGAGATCGGAACATTGTACTGGCTGTCAACCGCGAGGACGTCATAACCATTCAAGAGCTCGAATTGGAAGAAGTAGCTCGGAGAGCCAGTTACATCCGAAACGATCTGAACGTTATTGGAACCCGTGTTCAACTTCGCCGGAGCGGCAGAAGCATCAAAGTCGGCCATGCCGTTGGCAGGAACCGAAGCCAATGTCTGTCCGACCTGCGTGCCATTCACGAGCAACTTGACGTTCTGAAGGTTCGCGACATTCGCGGAACCGATGACGTGGAAGTTGATGTTCTGCAACCACACCGGGCTGTTACCAACCGTAAAGTTGTATGCAGCGACGATGTTACCCTGCGTGCCAGCCGTCACCTGCGTGCCGATTGAGGACGAAGTGACTTCCAACGTTGCGAGGGAAGGATTCGTGACGGTCGTTACCGTGAAAATGTTGCCATTCAACGGGAACGAACCGCTCGGAGTGATCGCCGTGTTGCTGCCGCTGAATGCGGTCACATCAGAAGCCGCCGGAAGGGCGAAGCCAGTGGTGTTACCCGCGGAGAGGCCGCCGGAGATGTCAACCGCGAGCGTCAACGTCACCGTCTGGCCTGCCGGAATCGACAGGTTCAAACCGGAGAAGCTGAGCAAGCCCGCATTGAGCGAATTGTACTGTGCAAGCACCTGACCGTTCTGGATCAAGTACGCGCCAGAAATTGCGCTATCCGAAAGAACACCCGTCTTCTGGAAGTTTACGCCAGAAAGGGTTGCCGCGCCCGAGTTGCCGGCCGTGAAGTTCACTGCCAACACCGGAACACGTGCTGAGCCGGACTGCGCGCTCGAGATCAAAGAACCAGCCGCCGGATTGGTGGAAGCCAAGCTGACGGACAAGCCCGTTGCCGGAGCGGTCGTGCCACCAGTCGTGGTGGTCGTGCCAGTGCCGGTCGTACCCGTGGAGCTCATCGAATTGACGAACGCGCGGGTCTTAGGACCAAAGTAACCAACCGAAGGAGTGATGCCATTCGCGGCCTGGAACTTTGCGAGCGCCTTCTGAGTGAGGGCGCCAAAGTATGTGGTCGGAGTAGCGAGAACGAGATCTCCTTGCGCAATCAAGAATTGCTGGAGGGATTTAACCTGTGCGCCCGTAGAACCAACGGTGAGGTCGCTGGTAAAGTTATAGGTCGCGCCGGTCGAAGCCGTGCCAGAAGTTCCCAATTGGCTCTGGAGAGTTTGGATCTGGGCGAGCAAAGCCGCGATCTGAGCCTGGAGGCTCGTCGTGGTCTGCGCGTTTGCCAGAGGCAAAGCGGCGGCGCCTACCATCCACAATACTGTGGTGGCGGTGAGTACCGCAGAAACCAATTTTTTAGAATTCATTTTAATTTAATTTATCGATTTAATTATTGGTATCGACCTGTGAGTTCGTAATGAACTCTTTAGCCGTCGACCTTTCCGTGCACCAAATCACGTTTTTATTTTTTTGTTTCAGGAACCGTTTCCGGCACTTCACTCTATTCGCTCGAGCGGCCGCCTCGTGAGGGAAAGCGACGACCGATCAAATAGAAGAGAGCGACGAAAACGGGGTTGATTGTTAATAAAGAAAAAACTCGCTTTCGCGAGGCTGAATAAATGAATGAACAAGAAAGTCGACCAACTAAAGTCTCCTCCCCTGCTTACCACTTGCGGTTCAGCCTCACACCGAACCTTCTACTATTGTACTATACTGTGCTGCTTTAACGCACTCCCGAACTGCACATAATAGAACGTGCCGCCAGGCGAAAGGTTACCCCGCCGAATCCCCGCCCGCAACCGGCGCCGATTGGCTCTCCTGGTGGCTCGCGCGGTAGAACACCGACGGCCCTGCGTTGCCGATTCGCTCGATGAAGCCCTGCTCGAGGAGCGTCTGCAGATCATACCGGATGGTCCGCTCGCTCGTATTCGGCAAAATATCCTGTATTTCTTTTAACCGGCAATTGCCGGATTGCCGGATTCGCGCGAGTATTGTACTTTGCCGGATTACCGAATCATTTGCCGGTTGCCGGATTGCCGGTTCGCTGGCGATGCTGGTGACGCTAGAATCGTTCGCGCGCAGCGATTCAAAATCTATCATGGTCGGTTCCGGCTCCGGTTTGGAGAATATTTCGGCAACGTTCACTTCGTCCGTTTTGAAGGCGGTGCGCCGTTCGGCGATTGCCGCATCGAGCGCAAAAATTTCCCGGGTCATCACATCCACGTTTGGCGTGCCGATCGCGCCAACATCTCCCCCAAACTTGACGAGGCATTCCATCACTCGGAGCGAGCGCCCAGCGGCGGCGTAATCTTCCGCGGCGGCGGCGGCGAGTAGTGCGGTGCCGGATGCGCGAAGTTGTTCGGCAAAGTCCTTTTCCTGCATCTGCGCCGCCAAACGGAATAGTGCGTAGGCGACCTCGTAGGCCTTCGTAAGGATAAAACGCTCTTTGCCGGTCTCTTTCATATGCGGAGATTATAATCCGGCAAACCGGCAATTGCAAGGTTAGCGCATACGCGGAGAGTTTTTAATGCTGTCGGGACGGAAGCGGATGCTCTTTTAAGTAGTCATCGCGTACGATCCACGATGCGATCTCGAAGATGAGCACCAACGGCTGATCTTCGTGTTCAATCACATAATCTTTTAAGCGGTAGATCAGAGGATCGTCTATTAATGATCGGAGCGCATTTTCCGCTTCTTTTTCATAGTCGTACAACGTTTGAGGATTCTTCTTTTCTATAAAAAGAAATACTTTCTGCCTAAGCCTTGGATACAACTCGTTGAACCCCGATTCCTCAAGAAGCTTCTTCCCTTTTTCGCTCGGAACATTTGGGCTATGCCGTATGTTATACCCAACATAAGTTTTGAGTGCGGACATATCCATTTTGAGAGTGGCCACGTCCATTTTCATCGCAGACATATCTGTTTTAAGTACATATACATCCGTCTTAAGCATAGATACATCTGTTTTAAGCACGGTGATGTCTTCGCCATGCTCTTTGAGCGTGGCCTTAACCTCCTTCATGTCGGCGGTGAGAGTGTTTACCCGTTCATCAATGCGTATGATAAGTTCCCGCGTATTGCCCAAAAGCAGCGTGGCGATCCAGTTCCCTACTTTGGTGAGTGTTGATAGATTTTGGTTCATGGGTAAGATTGTCTTTTTACGACAAATCCACCCTAGCACACTCACATTAAATTTTTATTAAAAGAATTTTGCTGAAAACGCGAACCTTACCGCACGCTATAGGGTCCAGCGCGCGGATGCGGCAACGATAACGAGCAGCGCAAAAAGCACGCTCCCCGTGGCAAGCACTTTTGCGCGCGAGAGTTCGCCAAAGACGTATTGCGGCACGAGGTCGATCAAAATGGCGGCCACGAGGAAAATGATCGCGGATTGGTAGAGAAAGTCGAGCGGGAGAAAGCTTCCCACAATGAATAATTGCCACATGAGCAAAAACGTCATCCAGCCGAGCATGCGCTGGAAGGAATGCGCCTCATGGGACGACCCTTCCGGCACGATCGAAAAGTTTTTGATAAAGCTTGCAACCAGCGCGCTTGCCGCCCATGCGGCGATCAAACTATAGAGCAGCGCGCGCAAACCGAATGAACCGCCGACGTTGAGAAAAAAGCTCCGCACGAGCAGATATGACAGCACGAGGATAAGTATCTCGTATGCCGAGCGGCGATCGATGATAATGAGGTCTTTTATTAAAAGGATAAAGTAGAAAAGCGCGGCGAAGATGATCGCGGCGAATACGCTCTGATCTTGGATCAATGAGATCAGGAGGAGGACCAAAAAGGGCGCCGAAACCTTTCCGGCGCCCGTGATCGGGATAAAGTAGAGATAGAGCGCGACGATGGCGAACAGCCAGAACGGCAGCGCCCACCACGCGGCGCCAAAAATGACGGCCTTAAGTAGTGAAGACCAGCTCGTTCGCTTTAAAATTGACCTTAACTTTTCCGCCATCTTTGAATTCGCCGCGGATGATCTTATCCGCCAACTTATCAAGGATAACCTTCTGCATCAATCGCTTCAAGGGGCGCGCGCCGTATTCCGCGCTGAACCCTTCTTTTGCAAGGTGCGCGCGCGCCGCCGCCTCGATCTCGAGCTTGATGCGACGGTCCGCAAGGCGCTTCTCGATCAACTTGATCTGAATGTCCACGATCTTGCTGATATCCTGTTTGTGGAGCGGGTTGAAGATGACGACGTCGTCGATGCGGTTCAAAAACTCCGGGCGGAAGCTGCCGCGCAACGCCTCCATCACTTTTTGGCGATAATCCCCTTCCTCAAGCGACGCCTGCTGGCTCTCCGCGCTGAATCCGATGCGCGACATCGCTTTTAAGTATTCGCTGCCCACGTTCGACGTCATGATGATGATCGAATTCTTAAAGTTGACCGTTTTGCCCTTGCTATCTGTAAGGCGGCCGTTGTCTAACACCTGCAGAAGCAGGTTGAACACCTCCGGATGTGCTTTCTCGATCTCATCAAAAAGGATGAGGCTGTATGGCCGATGGCGGACGATCTCGGTAAGCTGGCCGCCTTCCTCGTGGCCCACATAGCCCGGAGGCGAGCCGATAAGTCGGCTCACGGCGTGGCGCTCCATGTATTCGGACATATCCACCCGCACGAGCGCCTTCTCGTCGTTGAACATGAACTCCGCGAGCGTCCGCGCAAGCTCGGTTTTGCCAACGCCCGTTGGCCCGAGGAACATGAATGACCCGATCGGGCGGTTTTCGTCTGAAAGGCCGGCGCGGGAGCGGCGCAATGCCGAGGAAACCGAGGCGATCGCCTCGTCCTGGCCGATCACGCGTTCGCGCAAGACGTCTTCGATGCGGATCAGCTTATCAATATCGGTCTCGAGCATACGCTTGATCGGGATGCCGGTCCACGTGGCGACGATGGCCGCAACGTCCTCTTTATCCACCGATTCCTTAAGAAACCGCTCTCCGATGGCGCCTTTGTTCTTTTTTGAAGATGCCGGGCCGCCAAAATTTTTCTTTTCAAACATCGCAAAATCCTTCTCCGACGCCGGCAGCTCGCCGTACATGATCTGTGCCACGCGCTCGAGGTTGCCTTCCCGCTCCGCGATCTCCGCCTCGCGCTTTAGGTTGTCTACCTTTTGGCGAAGCTGATGCAATGTCTCGAACTTTATCTTCTCCGAATGCCATTTGCTCGAAAGCTCGTCGTTCTGCTCCTTTAATAGAGCAAGCTGCTTATCGATCTCCTTGAGGCGCTCGGTAGTGGTGGCCTTCTTCCCCTCCTGCGAGAGCGCCTGCTTTTCGATCTCCAGGCGCGTGATCTCGCGGCGCGCCTTATCTATTTCTTTCGGCAAACTCTCCGACTCCAGCCGGCGCGCCGCCGCGGCCTCATCGATCAAGTCCACCGCTTTATCCGGCAAAAAGCGGTCGGTGATGTAGCGCGCGGAAAGGTTGACCGCCTCCACGATCGCCTCGTCGCTGATACGCATGCCGTGATGGATCTCATACTTCTCTTTGAGCCCGCGCAAGATCGAGATCGAATCCTCGATCGTCGGCTCCTCCACTATGATCGGCTGGAAGCGCCGCTCGAGCGCCGGATCCTTCTCTATATACTTTTGATATTCGCGGATCGTGGTCGCGCCGATTGCGTGAAGCTCGCCGCGCGCGAGCGCGGGCTTGAGCAAATTCGACGCATCGATCGCGCCTTCCGCCGCGCCGGCGCCGACGATCGTGTGTATCTCATCTATAAATAGGATGATGTTGCCCGCGGCGTTCTTTACTTCCTTCATGAACGCCTTCAAGCGGTCTTCGAACTCGCCGCGAAACTTCGTTCCCGCGATGAGCGAGCCAAGGTCCAGCATAAGCACTTGCTTGCCTTTGAGCAGCTCCGGCACGTCGCCCGAGGCGATGCGCTGAGCCAATCCCTCGACAATAGCGGTCTTCCCCACACCCGGCTCGCCGATAAGGCACGGATTGTTCTTTGTGCGGCGCGAGAGCACCTGCATGAGGCGGCGCAACTCTTCCTCGCGGCCGATGACCGGATCAAGCTCCCCCGCCTTGGCTTTATCGCTCAGATTGATGGCATATTTTTCCAACACCTGGAATTTGCTCTCCGGCGTCTCGTCCGTCACGCGCACCGAGCCGCGCAATTGCGCGAGTACGCGGAACGCGCCTTCGCGGCGCACGCCGAATTTTTCGAGCAGCGATTTTGCGGTGCCGGCAACATCAAGCAATGCGAGTAAAAGATGCTCGCACGAAACGAACTCATCCTTTTGCTGTGCGGCCACTTTTGCCGCCTGATCGAGCACTTTCATCAACTCCTGCGAAAGATAGAGCTGACCAAGTGCGGAATTACTGACAATGGGCGGGATGCGATCGAGCTCCACCTCGATGGCCTCATCCAACTGTTCGAGGTTGACGCCCGAGCGCTCCAGCACCGGAATGACGAGCGACTGCTCGTCCTCAAGTAATGCCGCAAGAAGGTGGATGGACTTCAGCTCCCCATGGTTCTTCTTTGCCGCGATTTCCTGCGCGTTCTGCAATGCTTCCTGCGCTTTTATGGTAAAACGATGAAAATTTGGCATGTAATGGTTATTTTTTCAGTATCGACACTATGAATATACGCCGCGGCAGGTTAAAAAGTTCTTAAAAGGAAATTAAAAGTTCCTTAACTTATTATACCTTCCCGTGCCGGTATATATATCAATTATAGTGCGAAAAACGTTATTGTCAATCTCAAGGGGAGATTGCTAATGACTACTGCCCCGCCGGACGTTGGGCAAGCGTTGCCTGAAGCGTGATCTCTTTGCCGGCGCGGTTGACCACGAGCGTCACCGTGTCGCCCACGCTGTATTCGTTGATGACGTTGCCGAGGTCGTGGGTGCTATCAAGTTTTTGGCCGTTCACCGATTCTATAATATCCCCTGCCTTGATGCCGGCGGCCGCGGCGGGCGAGCCGGATGCAACCGCGGCGCCCTGCCCGCCGCCGTCGACCCACGCGCCGTAGGTGATGGCAAGCTTCTGTTGTGTGGCGATCGCGGGGGTCACTGCCTCATAACGCACGCCGAGATACGGCGCCTGGATCGCGCCCGTCGCTTTCACCGAGCTGATGGCGGATTTTGCCTCGTTGATCGGAATTGCAAAGCCGATATTCTGCGCATCTGATGCCACTGCGGTGTCGATGCCGATCACGTCGCCACGCAGATCGAGCAGCGGGCCGCCGGAATTGCCTGGATTGATCGCGGCGTCCGTCTGGATGACGCCGGAGATCGTCTCATCCGCGCCGGTATCCGGCGCGGTGGCGGTAACGGTGCGGCCAAGGCCGGAAACGGCGCCGACGGAAACGGTGTTGGAGAACTGGCCAAGCGCGTTGCCGATCGCGATCGCGGTCTGGCCGAGCTGAAGACTGTCGGAGTTGCCGAGCGTCACGGTGGGAAGATTCATCGCATCGATCTTAAGCACCGCCAGGTCCTGATTCGGATCGCGCGCCAACACTTTTGCGGTGTACGTGTTGCCGTCGTTCGTCAAAACGGAATACTGTGCGCTCGTGTCGGAGACGACATGTTTATTCGTCAAAATTAATCCGTCGGAAGAAATAATGAAACCGCTGCCGCCACCGACTTCTTGCAATTGCGTCTTGCCGGTATCGCACGGTACGGTGGCCGGAGCGCCGCCGCCGAGATCATTCCCAAAAAATTGCTGAAATTGTTGCGGCAGATTGCTGAACGGATCGTACGGACAATTTTCCACCACCGGCACGTTCTCGGAAATAGTGATGGACACTACTGCCGGCGATGCCTTCTGCGTTGCCGCGATCACGTCGGCCTCGTACTGATCCGCAGGCTGATACGCGGCGGTCGATGAGGATTCCGTAATCTGAGCCGAACCTGCCGCCGTTGCGCCGCCGCCTGCCACAAAAGGATGGGTAAGATCGCTCCAAAATGTGCTGAACGGATTCGTTCCGGTCGGGGCGACCGCTTGCGCGCCGGACGCGGCCGGTACCTTCCAGACGGCGCCGACGATCAGGGCTATTGCGATGAGCCCTAAAAGCGCGAGGATTATTTTTCTCGTCCTGCCATTCATGTCCTTAATACAATTATTATCTTAATACGAGGGTTCCAAAAGAAAAGTTTCACTCGCGCTAGCGAATATTCGTGCTACTTCAGCGCCTTCTCTATTATCTTTGCCGCTGCCGCGGTTTCCCCTTTTGTCGTCTCGCTTCCTAAACTGAACCGGATGCTTTCGCGAGCGCGCTCTTTAGAATAGCCGAGCGCCTCGATCACATATGACGATTCGACGGCGCGCGAGCGGCAGGCGGAGCCGGAGGATGCGGCGAGGCCGGCGCGGTCAAAGCGCGTGAGCAGGTCCTGCGCGGCGTGCCCGGGGAAATAAATATTTAAAATGTGCGGAGCCCTTGCGTCGCCCAGCGGGCCGTTGATCTCCGCCGCGGGCGCGACAAGCTTGATGCGCCTCCATAATTCATCGCGGAGTGCGGCGACGCGCGTTGCGGTCTTGCCGCGGACGGCGGCGGCAAGCTGCGCCGCCGTTGCGAACCCCACGATGCCCGGCACGTTCTCCGTGCCCGACCGTACGCCAAACTCCTGCCCGCCGCCGCTCACCTGCGCGGCCAATGGGAACCCGCCGGTGTCCGGAAAAGCTTTTTCATCGCGCCGAACATACAGCGCGCCGATGCCTTTCGGCCCATGCATCTTGTGCGCGGAAAGCGTCATCATATCCGCGCCGATCATCCCGACATCGCAGTATAAATACGGGAAGGATTGTGCCGCGTCGGTATGAAAAAGCGGATAGGGCCCGTCCGGATGCGCGGAGTTTTTTCGAAACTCTTCGATCATAAATTTTATTTCGCGGAGCGGCTGGATCGTTCCCACTTCGTTGTTCGCGTGCATAATGGAAACGACGACCGTATGCTCGTTCAGCGCATCTTTGAGCGCGACGATATCGATCACCCCTTCTTTATTGACCGGCAACGGTACCAGCTCAACGCCATCCCGCTCCAACGCTTTCGCCGTTTCAAAAACCGACTCATGCTCGATGGAAGAAATGATGATTCGCGGGCGCGCGGCGGTGCCACTATCTGCGCCATCCGGGTGATTTTTCTTATAAAGTTCCACCGCGCCGCGGAGCGCGAGATTGTTCGCCTCCGTCGCGCCGCCCGTAAAAATGATCTCGCGGAAATGTTTTGCGCCCACGAGCCCACCAACGCTCTCTCGCGCGGCGTCCACTGCGGCGATCGCCTTCTGGCCAAAGGAATGCAGCGATCCCGGATTCCCGAACTCGCGCAAAAAATACGGCCGCATCGCGCGAAGAACGCGCGGGTCGACCGGCGTCGAAGCCGCATGGTCAAAATAGAGCCGTCGCATAGCTAATAGATATATGATACCGCAAAACTAGAGTAATGAGGGAGTGATAGAAAGATTCGCAAACTCAACTTTCTCAACCTCGCCCGTTTTTTTGCTCGGTACCAAAAGAAAATTCTGTTTGCGATACAGATCGTACAATTCTTTCGTAAGTTTTACGTCGTTCACGCAATATTCCTTGAGCTCCTCCATTTTGCCTTCGCGATAGAGCGCGCCGGCCTCGGAACCGTGATGGGTCTTGCTCAAGCCGAGGTTCGCGCCCGCGAGCCGGTCAAGGCTGATGCGCTGGCCCATCGCCATTTCGATCTCTTCCAAAAGGTCCACACGCTCCATTTCCCAGAGCTTCGGCGCATTTTTGAGCCGCTGGAAATAATTATTCAGCACCGGGATATCGTACCGGTTCATGCTGAATCCCACGATGCGCCGCGCATCGCTAAAAAGCTCCGCGAGCTTATCCATCTCGTTCTCCTCGTAGCAATAATAGCGGTCCTCCAAATACGAGTAAGCGGCAACGACAGAAATCTTGAGCGCAGCATAATTATCCCACCCCACATCCGGGTCGGTAAAAAAGTTCTGCGTTTCAATGTCGAACACTAAGGTATCGAGTTTCATAGTTCGTTGACTGACTGGTTGGTTGGCTGGCTGGTCTGCTTAATTCACTAATGCTTATTCTGCTGGCGCCCTTATGTTATCTGCATTTTGAAATCACAAAATGTGATTTCAAAATGCATGTTATACGTGCCTATCCGCCACATTGGTCGCAGCGTAACTATCGGGCTTGATCTTCACCTCAAAATTATTGGCGCGGATCATGCCGACGATCTCAGCGATGACGGCTTTTGTGGGGCCGTTCATGCCGACGTCCGCGTGGATCTCGAACTCAAAATCCGGGAGTGGGAATTTTTTCAGCTCGGCAAGTATGCCCTGCGCGACCTCGAGCGATATCATCGCCTCGCGGATCATCCGGTCGCGAAGCGTGTGGAATTTGCCGAGTTCCCAGCGCCGGTAGAAATAGCGGCCGCCGTTGCCGATGCGGTGCACCACGACGGCGTTCACAAAATCCGCGTTTTTATTGGAGAGGAGCTGCGAGTCCGTGCCGATCGTCACGCGGTACTTCGAAAGCAAATCTTTCCCCATGAACGTCATGATCTCCTGGACCACTTCTGGCACCGTGAGCTTGATTCCGAGCGAACTGATAAAAGTATCTGGCATTACCCAGAATATACGCTTTTAGAATGCCCGCGTCAATTATTTAAGATCTTTTTAATGATCTCGATCGTGTTCTTCGGCCCGGTGGTCGGGATCGCCTGAATGCCCGTCTTCTTTGCCGCCGCATCATTGCCGCCCTTATAGAGCGCATCGCCGATGAAAACCATTTTCTTGATCGGAATCTTTAAGTATTTTTCAATTTGACGGACGCCGTATGCCTTATCGATCCCCTGCTTTGTTATATCGATCGTCGTGAATCCGGCGGCATGCACTTCAAGCTCCGGAAGTTTTTTTTGCAGCATTGAGGCGATCTTCAATTTGAGCGGCGTGTTCCTTTTTGTCCATTCCTCTTTTAAGCGCACGCCCTTCTTTCCAAGCTGGGCAACGACGTCCTGTCCCAAAAACGAATACGACATCTGAGAACCTCTATCTTCGAGTGTTTTCCCGTACACTTTTTTTGGAGGAACGTATCCGATTTCCTTAAAAACGTCCTTTACCGCCTTCCACACGTTTTGTTTTTGATCTTTTGACAGCGTGTGAGCATAGACATTCTTCCATCCTTTTTGGTAGCGATAAAAAGCGGTGGCGGTGGTCGGAAAGATAAAAAGGTTCTTTAGCAATCCCGAAGGACAATCGAGGTTTGAGAGGAACTGCCGGCGAAACTGTTTGTAGGTTCCGCCGCCGATGACTGCTACCTTTTTTTGAGCAAGCAATACCGCGAGCGTCTGGGACATATCGGATTCGAGCGGCGACTTGGTCGGAGCGAGCGTGCCATCCAGATCGAAGACGATGAGCGATTTTTCGGAGAGTGATTTCATCTCCTCTATTATAGCTGAATACGACCGAATTTATAACAAAAATGCATAAATCCCGAACTGATGCTAAAATAAATCACGTAATGGCGAAAAAGAAGCACAAGAAGAAAGGAAGGGGCGGCGGGTCGAACTCCGGCAACGGCAGCGGCGCCGAGAATGGCGGTGCCAAGCGCGGCACGAACTCTTCGCGGGAAGCGCGCGAGCCGCGGCTCCACGCCGAAACAAAGAACAGCATCTGGGCGATCAGCTTCATCTGCGTGGCCGTCGTTTTGATACTTGCGTGGTTTTCCATCGCCGGCCCGGCCGGAGCGCTCATATATAGAGGCCTCGACGCCCTGCTCGGCTGGGGCTATTTGATATTGCCCGCCACGCTGCTCTTCGCCGCAGCGGTGTTCCTTCTCTCCCGCCAACGCCGCATCCTCGCGACGACGCTCGTCGGCTCAACCCTGCTTATCCTTTCCGTGCTCGGACTCATCGAGCTGCTCTCCCCCACCCACGGCGGCTGGCTCGGCATCGTGTTCGGCTCGCTCCGCGCGCCATTCGGCAATATCGCCGCGATTACGATCGACATTTTTATCCTCATCATTTCCATTCTCGTGACCGCGAACGTTCCGATCAAGGTGAGCTGGCCGTGGAGCGATGAAGATATGGATGAAGATGACGTCACCGACGCGGATGCGACACCACTCCTCGTAACCGGATCGGATGGCGAGAAGACCACTGCGGAAAAAGCGAGCGATGAAAAGATCGTTAAAGATAAAAAAGGATCGGCAGCTGAAGAACCGGCAGTCATCCACGCAAAAGATGGCGCTGAACTCGGCAAGGTCAAGAAAACGAAAGCGCCAAACTTTGTAAATTACGTCCCGCCGCCGCTCTCACTGCTTAACTCCGAAAGCAGCAAGCCGACCACCGGCGACCTTCTCGCGCACGCAAACATCATCAAGCGCACGCTCGACAGTTTTGGCATCCCGGTTGAGATGGGCGAGATCAACGTCGGCCCTGCGGTCACGCGCTACACATTGAAGCCGGCGGAGGGGGTAAAGCTCTCGCGCATCACGGCACTCAACGCCGACCTTGCGCTCTCGCTCGCGGCGCATCCGATCCGCATCGAAGCGCCGATCCCGGGCAAATCGCTCGTGGGCATCGAGGTGCCGAACAAGGCCGCCGCGCTCGTGCGCCTCGGCTCACTCATGAACTATCCTGAGTTCAATCAGTCCGGCCCGCTCGGCTTCGTGCTCGGCCGCGACGTTTCCGGCGAACCGATCTTTGCGAGCATTGAGAAGATGCCGCATCTTCTTGTTGCCGGCGCCACCGGTTCCGGAAAATCCATCCTTGTGCACTCGCTTATCACTTCGCTCCTTTATAAGAACTCGCCAGCGACATTGCGCCTCGTGCTCATCGACCCAAAGCGCGTGGAACTTTCCATGTACGATGGCATCCCCCACTTGATCACGCCGGTCATCACAGAGAACAAGAAAGCGCTCGGCGTGCTTAAGTGGGCAATACAAGAAATGGACCGCCGCTACGAGATTTTGCAACACTCGGGCAGCCGCGACATCAAGAGCTACAACGCAAAGCAGACGAAGCCGGAGGACATTCTCCCCTTCATTCTTATCGGCATCGACGAAATGGCGGACCTCATGAGCTCGTTCGGCCGCGAGGTGGAAGGCGCGATCGTACGCCTTGCGCAGATGGCGCGCGCCACCGGCATCCACTTGCTCCTCGCAACCCAGCGCCCGTCGGTTGAAGTAATTACCGGCCTCATCAAGGCAAACATTCCCGCGCGCGTCGCGCTTCAGGTGGCGTCGCAGATCGACTCGCGCACCATCTTGGATGGCGCCGGCGCAGAAAAATTGCTCGGCCACGGTGACTTACTTTTCCTCTCGGCGGAACTTTCCAAGCCAAAGCGCATCCAGGGTTCGTACATCACCGAAGAGGAATTAAAGAGCGTCGTCAGCTTTATTAAAGAGCACAATAAAGTGGAAGCTCCCGAACCGTCGGAGGGCGACGGCGAGGAAAATATCGACAAAGCAGGCCCGATCATGCCCGTCGGCTTCGATCACTTCATCAACGCAAGCGGCGAGAGCGACGACAGTGATGGCGATGACATGTTCGACGAAGCCGTCGCCGTCGTTGCCGAAGCCAAGAAAGCGTCCGCGTCATTGCTCCAGCGCCGCCTCAAAGTCGGCTACGCCCGCGCCGCGCGCCTCCTTGACCTCATGGAAGCCGCCGACCTCATCGGCCCCGGCGATGGCGCAAAGCCCCGCGACGTGAACATCGAGAAGATAGATCAGCGGCTGTCGTAAAGTTCAAATACGCTTTATTGAGGATTTTTATCCCGCATATTGATGGCCGCCTCTTTTGGCATCTCACCAATTATTTTTGATTCAAAAATAAGGAAGCTTCTCCATATTATTACGATACGCTTCTTTAGAGAATTTTAATCTGTGTTAGCTATACTCGCTGCGTGGTGGGGGAGGCACGGTTGCGGAACCCCTCTCGCCAGTCGGGTTCAAGGGGTTCGACTCCCCTCTCTTCCCCCACCGCCGGAAAATTATTAAAAATTTGTTAAATATAATTTGACGAACTGTTGTTTCTTAGTAAAATAATATTACCGACTGGCAAGAGGGAGTCCGCACCGTGTTGGACAAACATGAGAGGCCCAACAATGGGTCTTTTGTGTTATTGGTGGACTAATTTCCAATCCGGCTTTATCATCATCTTATATGCCCCCCAACGACCTCCCATTCGAACAGTTTTTTGCGGAAAAGATAAAAGAGCGCGGCGTGTCGCTTAAGAAACTTGCAGAGATGACCGGCATCGCGCCGGCGCACATCGAGTCCTTACTGCGCGGCGATTACGATAGCATGCCATCGGCGCCGTACTTCCACGGATATCTGATGCACCTCGGCGCGATCCTCGACTTTGACGGCGAAGAGTGGTGGGCGAGGTTGAGGAAGGAAGGGGTGATCAAAAATTCCGGAGAGCTCGATACGATGCCGCGCAACCGGTTCATTAAACAATCGCCGCCAAAGTATCTATGGTGGATCGGCGCGGGCGTGCTCGTGCTCATCTATCTCGCCTTCCAGGCGCCGCGCATCTTCGGCAAGCCGACGCTCACCGTGTTGTTTCCCGACGCCAATCCGTACGTGACGGCATCAAGCACGATCACGCTCGCCGGCACCGTGAGCGGCGCGGACTCGCTCTACCTCGTTGGCGCAAACGGCGAACAGGAACAGATTATCATCGCTGCCGATGGTTCGTGGCAAAAAGGGGTATTGCTCGGCGTCGGCCCCAACCCATTCGAGATCTCCGCAAAGAAGTTCCTGGGCGGCGAAACGACGGTTACCGAGCAGATATTCTATCAGGCGGCAGGCGGCGCGGGACCAGCCTCAAGCTCAACGATTACCGGATCGAACGCCGGCAACACGGCAACCGGCACCCCAAAATCAGGCACTTCAACCGCCCCCTCGACAACCCCCGTTCTTTAATGGATTTTTAACCATTTCTTAATATAAATTTAACGCCCGCTCTGATATAATGAGGCATATGAAAACATCTAAAAAAACGCATGGCGGGACGGACGCGCAAAAACCGGCGGTGACGGAAAAACATAACGCGAGCAACAAAGAGGTGGACGAGCTCCTCTCGTCGCTCCAGGACAAATTCGGCGAAGGGTCGATCATGAAGCTCGGCGAAATGACGCACGTGAACGTGTCCGTCGTCCCAACCGGATCGTTCTCGCTCGACCTCGCACTCGGCGTCGGCGGATTGCCGCGCGGCAGGATCACCGAGATCTTCGGCCCCGAATCGTCGGGAAAGACCACACTCGCGCTGAACGTCGTTGCTCAGGCGCAGAAGCAGGGCGGCAAGGCGGCGTTCATCGATGCGGAGCACGCGATGGATCCTGAGTACGCCGCCAAGCTCGGCGTGAACGTCAACGAACTGCTTATCTCACAGCCGGACAGCGGCGAGGAGGCGTTGAATATTTTGGAAAGTATCGTGCGTTCCGGGATCATCTCCGTCGTCGTCGTCGATTCCGTCGCGGCGCTCACGCCGCGCGCGGAGCTTGAGGGCGAGATGGGCGAACAGCACGTCGGCCGCCAGGCGCGCATGATGGGTCAGGCGCTGCGCAAGCTCACCGCGATCGCGGCGAACAGCCAGACGCTCATCATCTTCATCAACCAGCTCCGCATGAAGATCGGCATCATGTTCGGCAATCCGGAAACGACGCCGGGCGGCCGCGCGCTCCCCTTCGCCGCATCGGTGCGCATCGATATCCGACGCATCGCGCAAGTAAAAAAGGGCGAAAACGTCGTGGGCAACCGCGTGAAAGCAAAGGTGGCAAAGAATAAAGTCGCACCGCCCTTCAAGACCGCGGAGTTCGACATTCTTTTTGGCGAAGGCATTTCATACGAAGGCGACGTCCTGAACGCGGCAGTGGCGCACGGCGTGGTCAAAAAATCCGGTGCTAGCTTTAGCTATGACGGCGAACGTCTGGGCGTGGGATTTGAAAATTCCAAAACAAAATTAAAGGAAGATAAAAAACTTCTTGAGGAAATAAAAAAGAAGACCGCCGAGGCGTACAAAAACGGCGACGGCATCGTTGAAAAGACGACACCCGACGAGAAAGAATAGCTTATTCCTATTCCTTAGAAGCCGTAAAATAAAAACCCGCCTATACGCCGAACGGTCATCTGCCTGGAGGCGTATAGGCGGGTTTTTATTTTACAAAGATGGTATACGCAAAGTAGCCCACCACTCCGACGGCAACAAGGGCCACCAACCCAACGATCAACTTTGGCACAAACTCACTGTTCGGACCCGCATCGGACACTTCCTGCCCGAGGACGGGCCGGGAAGGCGCTGAATACGGCGCCGGCGTGGTATCTTCCTCCGGCATTGATCGCCGGATCTCCCCGGCAGCCGGCATCGGCGTGCTCACAAACGTCGTTGGCGCCTGCGCCTTGCTATCGAGCGATAGTCCTGAGATGGAGACGTTCTGAAATGACGGAGCACCTCCCCCGCTCTGCATCATCCCGTCGATATCCGAACGCATCGTCCGGATCTTCACTTCCGATGGAGGCGGCGGCGCGGTTGGAGTGAGAGTCTTGTCTGCCATTGGTATTATTTTAGCACGAAATTACTCAGGTCGTTAAAACAAAAAATCCTCCTTTCGGGACCATTGCGTCTTCGCAGCAGGTTCCGAAAGGAGGGGTCTTTTGTTTTATGCTTCCATCTGCTTCAGCGAGAGGCCGATCTTGCCGTTCTCCGCCTTAATGATCTTTGCGCGCACGTGGTCGCCAAGGTGGACGACGTCTTCCACTTGCTTTACGAATCCTTGCTTAAGCTCGGAAACGTGGATCATGCCGTCGGCACCGCCACCGAGGTCGACGATCGCGCCGAACTCCAAGATCTTCACGATCGGGCCTTCCACGATCTCGCCCACTTTCCATTCTTTCGTCATGCCCATGATCTCCGCCACGGCTGCCTCCACTTTTGCGAGGTCAACGCCCGAGACATACACGCCGCCATCTTCTTCGATATCGATGCCTGCCAATTCATACTTGGCGATGAGACCGTTGATCATCTTGCCGCCGGGACCGATGACAGTGCCGATCTTCGCCGGGTCGATCTTGAACTGACGGATCTTCGGTACAAAGGGCGAGATCGCATCGCGATGCTTCGGCAGCGTTGCGATGATCGTCTTTAGGATGTGAATGCGTGCATCGCGCGCCTGCGCAAATGCTTTCTCCAAGAGTTCGATCGTAAGGCCGTCCACCTTGACGTCCATCTGCATGCCGGTCACGCCATCGTTCGTTCCCGCAACCTTAAGATCCATGTCGCCATGATGATCTTCCGGTCCCTGGATGTCGGTCAACACTTTGTAATTATTCACGTCAGCGGTGCCGTCCGCGTTGAATGCCATCATGAGCCCCATCGCGATACCCGCGGCCGGCTTTAGAAGCGGCACGCCGGCGTCCATGAGCGAAAGCGCCGATGCGCAAACCGTCGCCTGCGAGGACGAACCGTTCGATGACATGATCTCCGATACGACGCGGATCGTGTACGGGAATTCTTCTTTTGAAGGGATCAAGCGCTCGAGCGATTTGCGCGCAAGGTTGCCGTGGCCGATTTCGCGGCGACCCGGTCCGCGGAAGTTGCCTACCTCGCCGACCGAAAATGGCGGGAAGTTGTAGTGCAACATAAAGCGCCGCTTGGCGTTGGTCTCCATCGATTCGATCAGCTGCTCAGCTCCGGGCGCCGCGAGCGTCGTGATGGCAAGTGCCTGTGTGTTGCCGCGAACGAACAATGCGGATCCGTGCGTGCGTGAGAACAATCCCACTTCGGCATCAAGCGCGCGGACCTCGTCGAGCTTGCGACCATCCGGGCGGCGATCTTTTTCCAAAACATTTTTATGGACGACATCATTCACCGCGTCCTCGAAGAGCGACTCCACCGCCTTCCAGTTGATCTTCTCTTTTGATTCGGCGAACTTCTCTTTGATGTGCAAGTTCAATTCACGATTGAGCGCGCCAACCGCGGTCGTGTGCTCCACTTTCGTAGGCTTGTAGATCGCGTCCTCCAGCTTGTCCACGAGGAACGCTTCCACGGCAGCCTTGAGCTCTTCATCCGGCGTAACAAGCGCAACATCCGCTTTTGGCTTGCCGATTTCCTTCCGGATATTCTCCTGGAATGCGATGAGTTTATTGATCTCTTGCTGCGCGAGTTTGAATCCGGCAACGACATCTTTTTCCTGCGCATCCAAACCGCCAAGCTCGATCATGTTGATGCGATCCTTGGAGCCAGAGACGAATGCGTCGAAGATCGGGAGGTTCGGCTCTGCCACGGCACTATTATCGGGATTGATGATGAACTGCTTATCGGCGGTTTTCTGAGCCACGCGTACGCCGGCCACCGGTCCGTTCCACGGAATGTCAGAGATAAAAAGCGCGGTCGAAACGCCGAGCAATCCAACGAATTCCGGATCGTTCTGCTCATCGATCTGCAAAACGGTCACGACCACCTGAATGTCGCGGCGCATCTTGTCGTTAAAGAGCGGGCGGATGGTGCGATCAACCAAACGTCCGGCCAAAATTGCCTCTTCGGATGAGCGGCCTTCGCGGCGCACATAGCGGGAGCCGAGGATCTTTCCTGCGGCGTAAAACTTCTCTTCGTAATCTACTTTAAGCGGCAGGTAATCGAGCTCAATATCCTTGCGGCCCATCACTGCGGTCGCGAGTACGACGGTCTCGCCGTACTTTGCGATGACCGCGGCGTTTGCCTGCTCGGCCAACGCGGAAACTTCTATAGTCAACGTCTTCCCTGCGATCTCAACAGAAAACTGCTTTTTTTGTAACATATAATTTTGATAGAACCGCGAACCCGGAGAGTTCTATCATCCTGAGCTCTGGGAAAGATCATGCGCGGCCGCCTCGGCCACACTAGATCTCGCACAAAGCTCGGAATGATATCCCCTTTATCGCGCTTCGTTAGTTAATTATTTTTTAATGATTGTCCGATTGCGGCGGCCTCTTGCTGCCTCTCCTCGCGAAACTCGGCTTCATGATCGCGCGCGGAACGGTCTCGATATTTACGAACTCATCCGCGGCTTCCACAATTTTTGACGATGCACTTCTTCGAAACGCGGCGACCTCGACCACTCGCCCGCCTCCCCATTTTACATAGTTGATCAATGGAATGTAATCACCGTCTCCGGTCACAAGAATAATAACATCCAAAAACGGCATCATTCGGATCACGTCCACCGTAAGGCCAACGTCCCAATCGCCCTTCTTCATGCCGCCGGCGTAGATCTGCAGATCCTTCATGCGAAGCTCAAGCCCTGCTTTTTCGAGCGCTTCAAAGAAGCTGGATTCGGAAGAAGCGCCACCGTTGCCATTCTCACCATTCAACGTAGCCGATCCCGGCGCGAGCGAGACCGCCGCGGCCTGGTCCGCTTCCGCCATCCGCACATGTCCGCGCGGCTGCTGAGGCTCCACGCCTTCGCTGCGCACCACGTACGCCATCGCACGGATGAGCTGACGCCCGCCCACGAGATGCTTGATGAGCTCCGCGTAATTCACGCGACCCTGATAGAGATTTTTTGCTGAGTGGTAGAGATTCGACACATCAACAAAAATCCCAACACGCTGGTTGGAATAGTTTGTTTCCGGCTTCATTATTTTTTAAGATCGAGCTTCTTGATGAGTTTTTCGTACAGAGAAGGCTCGTGCTTCTTCATATACGCAAGCAGTTTTCTGCGCTTGGATACCATCTTCAAAAGCCCGCGGCGGGAATGATTGTCCTTGGGGTTTTTCTTGAGGTGGGTCGCCAATTCGTCGATCTGGCGCGAGGTCATCGCGATCTGCACCTGGGCAGAGCCGGTGTCCTTGTCGTGCAATTTGTTCTCCCCCACGATGCGGGATTTTACTCGTTTAGTAAGCATTATTTGTTATGGTACATCAATATATGAAATTTAGCAAGGGTAGAAAAGAAAAGGTCGCCATCCCGGGATGGCGACCTGCTGCGAAGGCAAAAGCCCTTTGGATTAAATACTAAATGAAGAGGGGTGGATCACCATCCTTTACCCCACAAATATGGAGAGTGCCGACCACTGCGCCGACGCAAAGAAAAGTGATAATGCCTGCTCCAACCCAGAGCGCACCGCGCGCAAATTTCAAAACATTCCTCATCCCTGGCTCCCTTCAACTCTCAACTTCAACCCGCTGGAATAATTTTGCCTTATAAATTAAAGATGTGTCAATTCTCCGTTTTGCGACAGATGGGCGTATAATGAATATATGCCCGCGACAAATCAAAAAAAAGAAAAGCCGCAAACCGAGATCGATCGCCTACTCCAGGATTATTTGAATTATCTTGAGATCGAAAAGAATAGATCGCCAAAGACGAGCGAAAACTACAAACACTATCTCGGTGAGTTCTTTAAGTTTTCAAAGGTGTCATCCCCTGCGCAAATCACGGACGATGTAGTGCGCGAGTTCCGCGTGGCGCTTGCGCGGCGCGACATGAAGCGCGTGACGCAGGGATATTACGCGATCGCCCTGCGCAATTTTTTAAAGTATCTCGCCAAGCGCGATATCAAATCGCTATCTGCGGATAAGATCGAGCTGCCAAAAGTGCCGGGGCGGCAGATCGACACGCTCGAATACGGCGATCTTGAGCGCCTGCTCGCGGCGCCAAAGGGCGACTCGCTCCGCGACCTGCGCGACAAAGCTATTTTAGAGATGTTCTTCTCCACCGGCCTGCGGTTGGCCGAACTCTGTGCGCTCCCGCGCGGGATCGACCTCAAGCGCGGCGAACTCTCCGTGCGCGGCAAGGGCGACAAGCTGCGCGTGGTGTTCATCTCCGACACCGCGCGCGAGGCGGTGCAGCGCTATCTCGCCGCGCGCGCGCGAGGCGGGAGCGGCGGCGCGGCAACCGGCGCGGGCGACGCCGAGGACAAGCTCTTCATCAGCCTCGATCGCGCGGGCAAGGTCATCGGCCCCATCACGCCGCGCGCCGTCCAGCGCCTCGTCGCCGCCCGCGCCACGCAGGCCGGCATCCCCAACCATATCCACGCGCACTTGCTCCGCCACAGCTTTGCCACCGACCTCCTCGTGAACGGCGCCGACCTGCGATCCGTCCAGGAGCTCCTCGGCCACGCGAACATCTCCACCACGCAGGTCTACACGCACCTCACCAACAACCAGTTGCGCGACGTGCACAAGGCGTTCCACGGGGCGAGGAGGAAGGAGGAGGAGTAAATTTTATTTTGCGGTGCACGAGATGGGACGAAGCTGGAACGCTGATTGCGCTATCCTGCATAGCTAAAAATCCTTAGATTTTGGGGTCTATTAACGCTTTGAACTTGAAGGTTGAATGTACCCTTTTTTAAATTTGACAATATTATTAAATCATGCTATAGTGGCGATAGTATTTTTCCATGCCTCCCAGGAGGCAACTCTGCTCCCTAACTGGCAGAGAATACCGCATTTCCCAGGAAATGCCGCTTCAGAAGTGCTTCAAAAGGAGAATTCAAATGGAGAAGCAAGTGCCTGAAAGCAACGCGGCTCAGCAAATCACTGAACTGCAAGAGCAACTGCGCGGAAATAAGATTTTTGGAAGTCTCCGCGGAAACAGTGGTTGCGCCACCCGGCTCATCAACCAAATTCTCAAGCAGAGCGAAAACCCAACGGATTTCCTCCGCCATTGGGATGCAAAGGTCGCTGACCTGCGCGTTATTGGCAACATTATGGCAACGCTCAAACGGGACGGAAAGACCGAAGCGCTCGATGCCCTTCAACATGCGCTGAGCTATGGGCTCTACACCTTCCCCGGAGAAACGGTAGCGCCCGATAAAACGGTTCCGATGACTCTCGTAATGTTCGAACCGGAAGCCACTCTGTCGATGTTGTCTTGGATCACAAGAGGGCATTGGCATGATTTTTGGGCTTTTCTGGGGAGCAAGCATTATAAACTACAGGACGATGACCCGCGGACTACTCTCGTAAAAGAGATGTTTGCGAACTTTCCAAGTCTAGCTCGCACCGCAAACCGCCCACGCATCTCGATTGATGAGCAGTGGGCAAACGAAGGATGGGATCTCTTGTATGCGTATCAGATGGATGTTTTGCGGAAATTCAAAATCCCGGAAAACTTCCATCCAATGCTCCTTACCCATGGGCAATTCAACGACCACCTGGAGTTAAACCCGCAATTCCACCGTGCGCCACGGATGATGGTCGCGCCGGATACTGAGGAAATTCAACCCACGCAGAATTTCGCATTCTGGGTTGAGGGCGATCAGGCAACGGTACTTTCGCAATTCACTCGTGAAGAGCAGAAGTGTATCGCGACCTGGCAGTTCCATGTCCATCCATCCATGACGAGCAGGGGTCTTATCGAAATCGGGTTGCATCCCGAATCCGGTCATGCCGCGCTCAAGCATCAGTATGTTCTCCAGGCAAGCGCAGGAGTCTCTCATGGCTTTGGCGCAATCATTGACCCACCGGAGAATTATCAGGAGCACCGTGGGAGTTACGGCAATACAAACATCCTCTTTCGGTCAGAAAACAGAAAGTAGTTAGGCCAACCAGCGCCGCCACCCGAAATTTCGGAGCGGCGCTTTTCTTATTTCCCTAGATTTTACCTAAGCAGGTCCCGGCTTCCTCCACCTAGGCAACCGCTGGACTTTTCGTATCCGCAACCGCTATAATACGCTTGCGCGAACGCGCAGCCATCTGATTATGGCGCACGTTATCAAGCGTATTATAGATTTCCGACGCATCCCTGATGCGCCGTTTTATTTTCTGTTAAAATGAAGTCATTATGTGGCGGCATTTGATGACTTCAAAGCACTTCCGCTATGGCTTGCTTCTCACCTGTATCGGGGCGTTAGGACTCGCCATTTTCGGCGTGTTTCGTATTTACGCTTTTTCATATTTGGGCCCCATCACTTTGCCCTATACCACGCCAATCGATGATATCTCCGCCATCCTCTTTTTCGGCGGCCTACCCGGCGCGGAAGCCATCGCGTTGTACCAATGGCTCAAGGAAATATGGTTAAAACGACCAGAACCTCAAACGATTCCCGTGCAAGAAACCGCTCCCCTCGCGGCCTTGGCGAAAGCTGACATCTCGTCCGTCGCAATGCCCGTCGCCATTCCCGCCATCGCTGATCTTGTTTTCTTGGACGAGGAAGGTATTTTGAAATTAGGCAACGCAACCGTTGAGTTGCCCGCGATAAAAAGCGAACATCTGCTTTGCCGCGCCATGTTCAAGCATCCGGTAAACAAGCTCGTTGACTGGACGATCCCCTACGAGGAGATGACGGGCGAAGAACTCAATAAAGTTTCCCATCCCGACGAATATTGGAAAGCATGGCACTCTCTCTACGACACGACGAAGGCACTCAACACGCGCGTGAAGCAAGGGCTCGGCATCGAACTTTTTGTTAGGTGGAAAGATAATACGCTAAAACGCACGAGATAAATTTTTTCTATCTTTTTTTGTTTGAGTCAAACTGACCCAAAGGCGGCCAAGCGTCCTTTTCATACCCTGAATATGTGCAGGATCAATTTTCACAACAACTCATCGATCGCATGGTCGCCTATGCGCTCACGAAGTACAACCTCCGCATTTCCGAAGAGCAAGCGGTGGAGTATTTGCGCTCTCTCGGCAATTTGTACCTCACGGTTTCCAAAATCCGCGCCCGCAAGCACAAAGCGAAGCAGGAAAACCAAACCCATGAAAGTTAAATTCACTCGCGTACCGAATAGCATTTTAACCACGCTCGTCACGCGCGATTTTACGAAGCGACAGGTTAAGATCGTGCTTTTGGTGATCCGGCTTACCTATGGCTGCCAAGTGCCGTGGGCGTTTTACGAGAAGCGATTTTTCCAAGTAGCAGGCCTCCATCGCGGTGCAATCGGGCGCGAGCTCGCAACGCTTTGCGAAATGCACGTCCTCGATATGGACGAGGAGAATAAAACGGTGCGCGTGAACCCGCGCGTGGAAGCATGGCAGTGTTCCCGAAATGAGAACATCGACGCCGATGCTGTTCCTGATTTGATGCGCGAGATGATATCAAAACAGCTCAGAAACATTCCTGTTTTGAGAACTTTGCCCGATGAAAAGATCGATGAAATCGACGATTCTGAATTTCAATCGCGTTCCGTAAAGAAATTAAAGAAAGAAATCTTAAAGAAAGATAAATTATTTCTTGATAAGGTTAAAATTCACGAACAGCTTGACTGGAGAATGCCGCATTGACGGCGGACGCACCCATGCCTTATAACCCAAGAAAAGAACCTTGAATGAAGAAGCGAAAACGAAGCCAATTCCCATAGCAACAATCCCATGAAATATATCGTCTATTGCAGAAAATCAACCGAAGCCGAAGATCGGCAAGTCCTATCCATCGACTCGCAAGAGGCGGAGTTGCAACGCATCGCTGATCGCGACGGGTTTGTAATAACCAAGATTTTCAAGGAATCGAAATCAGCAAAATCTTCCGGCCGTCCGATTTTCAACGAGATGCTTGCCTACATCCAAAAATCCGGCGAGTGCATCCTGCTCGTATGGAAGCCCGATCGCATCGCCCGCAATATGGTTGATGGTGGCCTCACAATCGAACTCATGGACAAAGGTTTCATCAAAGAAATCCGAACGCCGGAAAAATCATTTCATAATACGAGCGACGACAAGTTTATGATGACGCTCGATTTCGGCATCGCCAAAAAATATGTTGATGATCTTTCCGTCAACGTGAAGCGCGGCAATCGCGCGAAGCTGGAGCGCGGCGGGTGGCCGAATTACGCTCCCTTTGGATATGCGAACGATCGATTAACAAAAACGATCCACCCGGATGAGAAGATCGCCCCGTTCATCGTGCGCATCTTCGAGCGGTATGCAAAGGGCGGTATCAGCTTGCAGAAGATCACGAACGCGATGTACGCCGAGGGCCTGCGGACGCGGCGCGGCAAGAAAGTCGCCAAGGCGTTCATCCACCGCGTCCTCAAAGACCCCTTCTATATGGGCGTGATGTTCCACGGCGGGAAATATTATCAAGGCAACCACACTCCCCTCATCTCCAAAGAGCTCTACGATACCGCGAACGCCGTACTCGACGGCAAGCTACACGGCCGACAACAAAAGCGATTCTTCCATCTGCGAGGATTTTTGAAATGCGCGTCGTGCGGATGCGCAATTACGGCAAGCAAACACAAAGGCCACGACTACTACGCCTGCACAAACGGCAAAAAGATTTGCGATCAGCATCATCTCTACATGCGATCCGAATATCTCGATGCGATGATCGCGCAAACGCTCACGCGCCTCGATCTCGATCAAGAGCTCGTCTTGATGGCCTATGAATCGGCGAAAGCAAAATCAACACATGACGATAGCTACGCCGCGTCCTCCGTCAAAATGCTTCAGAATCGCCTCCAGCAAATCGAGATTGCCCAATCCAAGCTTGCGGACAGTTTCGCCGCCGAAATCACCCCTGAGGTGATTTATACGCCGAAAATGAGGGCGCTTACGAACGAATCAGTCATGGTAAAAGCCGAGATAAAGAAAATGCAAAACTCGGCGAGCACACAGCTCGCAACTTTGGAACCGACAAAAAATGCTTTTTTCAAAGGCATTTCCGCGCGAAACGATTATCTTGATGCCGATCCGGATGAAAAACAGAAACTGCTTTCTGAATTACTTTGGAACCTTTCCATCCGAGATAAAATTGTGCAGGATTTTCGGTTCAAACCGCTCTATGCGGTCATCGCAAAAGATCCGAAACCAACCAATTTTGACATGATGTGCCCGGGAGAGGACTTGAACCTCCACGCCTTTCGGCATCAGCTCCTAAAGCTGACGTGTATGCCATTTCACCACCCGGGCATTGTGGCAATCTCACAAAGCAATCCTATATTGTTTCTTTGATTTGTAAAAGCTTATCTTTATCTTCCAGCTTCTTCTTCATGACTCCCAGCCCGTCAACCGTTTCCAGCGCTTGTTTCTGAAAGTCGCTAACAGCTATGGCATCGGCTGCGCCGTTTTTGACCGCGTCATCGAAAAATGCAGCAATGATCTCCGTTTTTTCCTTCTCGGGAAATAATTTTAAGTAGGTAATCAAAAAATCCTTTGCCGCCAGCTCATCGCCGGCATCGGCAACCTTTAAAAACTCATCGTAAATATTCTCTGATGATACGTCTGCCATATATATTTATTTTAGCTTACTTTCGACGCCCTTGGATAACATCAGTCGAAATATAGTCGCCCAGAAACCGGTGCGCTTCTTCCCAAGCGCACGCTCCGCATATTCGGTGCCGAACTGCGATTTTGCAACATCGATATCATATCCAGGATCGCTCTCGTGCGCTTCCTTATATTTTTCCCATTCACGCTGGGCCGCCGCAAGATCCCGTGGACGTTTCGCCAGCTCGTTGATCTGAGAAAAAGAAGCATCGGGCTGCTGCGTCCCCCTCTCCCGTTTAAAATTCGCGACGAGGATCTCTTTTGCAGTCTTGTCCTCGAATAATTTTGCGCTCAACGCACCGCCAATATTATTCAAATTCCAATTTATGAGGCTGAGCCGATCCTTTATATCTTCGCGTGAATCGATCTCACCTCCCTGCCGCATAAGCTCCTCGTAGCTGGTGAATGTTTTCTTAAACACGCCCATTTTACTTTTAATAAGGTCTTCAAGCGCATACGGATCTCCCGCCTCTCGCGCCATAAGCGCCTGGCTATACTCTTGCTCGGTAAATCCTTGTTCCTTCGCTATTGCAGCAATGCGTTCATTGCCACGCCCGATCGATGCTTCCGCCTCCGTCAGCCCCAGAAACCGGCTCTCGAGATCGGCGAACCCTTCGGGATCGGTAATAGCTATCTCGTCCATGCGTTTTATTACCGCCTTCCGAACCGCATCCATTCCCGCGACCTGCGCGACCTCTTTCATTTGAGGAGAGGCGGCAATGATGCCGTCCATATTTTTTTCTAACCGTTCGCTCACGCCCTTCGCCCTCTCCTTGACCTCCAAAAATGATTTTCTTTTTTCGCTCAAGACATGGAAATCCTCCGCCCCCAGCTCTCCGGCAAGAAGTTTTGCCGCAAGGATTTGGTCTTCGTCGTTCCCGTTCTCTAAATATTTTGAAAAGAGCGCATTGTCCTTGGGGTGGGCCAATATCTCATCCAACCCCGGACCTTGCGGCTCGTTCGTCTCGCGATCTTTCCACTCCATCTCCCGCTGCTGTTGCCCAAACTGTTCAATGGCAGACATATGTTTATTGCTTATATTAAAACAAAAATCGAACAAAAACGCAACGCCCCCGCCCGACGGAAAGTTGACAATACTTTTATAAAATGCTATTATTCCAACCAGTATAGATTGGCGCAGTGCCGATCTTTTGACATTAAACGCCAGCTAGCAAGCACAAGGAGGATACGGTGACAGAATCCCAAGACGAAAGCGAACAGAAAAAGGAGTATGTCGAAAAAGTGCCTACAATGGATGACTTCCGCGTGATCAATGCCATAATCATTGGCACGGTTCTCTTGGCGGTAACTATTGTTTCGGCGGTAATATGGATCGCCTACGATTCAATCTGGCTGGCCGCTGCGTTTTTTGCGGTTATGTTCGGAGGATTCCTCATCAACGGAATCGTGCGGGCAGATCCGGAGAATTCGGAAGTGATCATTCCCATAGTCCGGGAGAAGCTCGTGAATGAGACGATGGGGCCAGGTTGGTTCTTTGTCGCACTCAAGGGATTGTTCTTCTTGGACTTTATGAGATTGTTCTGCCTGAACTTCTCGACGCGATTTTCTTCGACCAACATGCTCCCCGACAAAAAGGAGATCATGGAACCAATCGTCGTAAATTGGACGATCGATCCACGCAACCCGGTTCCGTTCATAAAGCTCGGCCAAAGTCTGGAAGAGCGCCGGGCGGAAGTTGATCGTCGACTTAACGAACAGATCGATCAGCGTTTACGTGAATGGCTCTGCTCGGTTACCGAAGGTCCGCTCACACTCCAACAAGCATGGCAGATGAAAGACGAAGAAACACTCGCAATCCTTGAAAAACTCTGCGGGGACAGCGTGAAACACCTCCATCCCGACATTTCGAATGAGGTTATCATCGGCTTCCTGAAAAAGATGCCCTTCCTGGGAAAGGAAGCGGAGATGAAGCTCGAGATGAAAAAAAGATTCAGCGCCCTCTCCCTCGAAGCACAAGCTGAACTCCTGAAAGGAGCAAAGGAAAATCTCATTACCCTCGTGACCAAGGCAAGGAATGGACAAGCAACATTCCATATCCTTTCGCTCGGGATCATCGTAACCCGCCTCGGCATAGGGAATATCGAACCGACAAAGGAAACAAGGGATGGGATGCTGAGTGTCAGTAAATCCGAATGGGATGCTGACGCACAAACAATCACCGGGCAAAACGTCGCTGACGTCGCGAAGATACTTACCTCGGCGTCGCCAGTACCGATAGATGCCGTTCAAACTGCGATGATCCTGCGCAAGGCCATCCCAAAAACCATCACCGTCACCCAGTTCGATCTCTCGCCAAACGTCACCGACGCAATACGCGAGATCGGAGTACCACTCTTTCAAGATATAGCCGGCAAGCTGGCCGGTAGAAAGGAAAAGAAAAATGGATCCAGCGAATCCGGTGGCGGGAATGCCACTACCAAGGCGTAACCGTACAAATCTCCACAGAGCATTAACTTTCATTCTGGCTGGAGTGGTAGCGGCCCTGCTCTTGATGGCTTTTAAGGATTTCACGCATCGCGCAGAAGCTTCTGCCAAGAACAACGCAACGGACAACGCACCACATGCTACCGTTGCTCCACTCCCCACGCTCCCCTGCCCAGATTCATGGAAGCGTGAAGCTCAACACATCGGTGATCACCGGAGCGACGACATAAGTAATTTCGATGTCGGGCCAACACCGGCCGGATGTTTCAGCGAATTGATCTACGCTCCAAGCGATTGGAACCGATGGTCAAAGATGGTCGTCGGAGGCAAGCCGGATTGTTTGACTTGGTTCTGGCCTTTCGGAAGCGAAAGACCGATCGGCCCATTCAAGCCGAACGAGCTGCCGGAATTTCCGGTGACGGCACCGCATCCATGGCGCATCTCCACGGAATGCACCATTAAATATTTTCGGACGGTTTAGCTAGCAGCACCTTGTATCACTCGCTCCCCGCGCCATTACGGTTCGGGGAGTTTTTCTATCTTTCGTTTCTGCTAATTTTGACAATATATATAATATATGTTATATTCCTATCGGTTGCACGAATGTGCGGAAAATTTAATGAAAGCACCTCGGAGGGTGTATGTTTGACGCTATTGAAACGCAAAATCCGAACAAAGTCGTACTGTGGATCGTTGGCGGCATCGCTGCCATCGCTGCGGGGAGCGCTGCAGTCGCCTATCTTGGCTTACTGTGGCTAATCCCCTTTCTTCTCCTTGCCGGAGCAATGGCCTTCTGGAAATACCGATATGGATGGGTCAAGATTACCCTGATCTACGCGGCAATCCTTTCTGTCGTTATGATCAGTGCGTACGATGTACGTGAGTGGTACAACCACAAAGACGATTCCGGATCCAAGGATCTTAAGACATTGGAGTCGGGGAAGGACAAACCACTGGCGGGAACCCCGGCGACACCGCCAAACACACCCCCCACAACAGCGCCTCCGGACCAGGTAAAAGAGCTCGCGGATATGAAGGCGGCGCTCGATAAGGCGAACGCGGCCATTACTGCTCTGCAAGCGCAGGGTGCCGGGGGGAAAGGAGGAACTAAGGCAGGCGACGGAACCGGTAGTGACTCCGGCGACAACGCTGGATCGGTTGCGGTAGCACAACCTCCCGACGATCTGTCCGGTATATTACCGGACGATACCAAACCGGGAGAAGAGGGGCTGCTCTTGGTCAAAGCAAAGAACTGCTGGTACTCCCATATCAATGAGATGACCTGCAGGTTCCTTGCTATAAACAAAGATCGGCAACCACACACGATGGATGTAATGGACTCCAGCGGCACCACGAGCAACGGCGAGGAAAGTTCTCGTTTCATCACATGGAGGTTCGGCGGAGCTATTCGGTATGCGGACGGCGATAATCGAGCGACACTTCTCCATAACGTGAGAAATGACATCCTCATCACCTTCGTCGAACCTACCGGCGGGGTGAATAAAGTCTCATTTCTCCTTAACCTTTCGGGAATGGATGCCATCAACCATGCATTCCCTTTCTCAGACATACCGGTGGTTCGCCGGTATTAGCAATAAAGTGCATCTTCCCCAGCCGCTTCGGCCGCTGGGGAATTTTTTTATAAAAATCCAGTATCACAAAATCATATAAAAACAAAAAGCCCCGATATGGGGCTTTTTGAATCTTCTAAGACTAGGTTTTCACTAACAGGAAGTAACGTTGTTTGCGCCGAGGAAACTGCCTACGACGAGCGGGACGGCACGAGCCAAAAGCGCAACGCCGATGGCGATTGCCGCGTAGAGCAATGTTGCTCCAGCGCTCTTTACCTTTTCCGGATCACCGGCTGCGGTGAGATACTTAAATGCCGCAACAATGACGAAGATGACGGCGATCACGATAAGGAAGTAGAACGCCCAGGCGAAGACGGTGCACAAAAGCTGAAGAACCGCCTGGATGCTCGTGATGTTGCCCTGAGGAACATTCGACTCCGTCGGAGCGACAGGCTGAGGAAGGGTCTGCGCGAACGCAAGCGCCGGCAAGACCAACGCAACGATCGATGGGCTAAATTCCTTTGCAAAATTGATGACTTTTTTCATGTTTCGATGAATTTTTAGAGGATTTTCGACCTTTCTCAGTTACCTAAAAAGAATAGCATACAAGGATATCGGCATCAAATTGCCTAGCTGCTTGCTCCGCCAAGAATGCGACAGTGCGGAGCGAGAGATTGCTGTCCGGCGGCAGAGCCGGCCAAACCCTCAATGATCGTGGGGAATCCGACGGCAAGAAGGGAGACTGCAACGCCCACTGCAGCATAGGTCAGCGTTCGCCTTGCCTTTGTTGTCTTCTCCGTATCATCACCCGCAGTGATGTAGAGAAACGCTGCGTAGACGACCATAATAACAGTGATGATGATCACGGTATAAAAAAAGTAAACAGTGAATTGGCACATAAGGTCGAGGACCCCCTGCGGAGTTGTGATCGGGGAAGGTGGGGCACTCGTGTTCGTTTGCGCATAGGCAGGAAGCATTCCTGCTAAAAACATTGTTACCGCGGACGACAATAAAGAGATTAATGAGATTCGGCGCATGAAATAAGTAATGGTTTTTATTTGTTTTCGACGCTTTTAATTAGTTTACCGTTCCCGACCCTCCCGTTCCTCCAAGAAGGGCGCACATCGGGGTCAATCCCTCCCCTTGGGCGCTCTTATATCCAACTGCCGTTCCCACTATGACGGGGAACATTACCGCACAGAGAACAACGACAATCCCAATTGCGGAGTACGTAAGCAGCTGCCGCGCTTTCGTCGTTTTTTCCGCTTCGCCCGCTGACGTTGCGTAGTAGAATGCAGCGACGACCACCATAATGACGCTAACAATGATCACTGTCCAAATAAAATATGCGGCGAAAAGGCACATCATGTCGAATACTCCCTGAAGATTGCTCACCGGGTTCGGAATCGCGCTCGTTTGTGCGTATGCGATCATGGTCATTTATTACGATCCCGCAACAAAAGCTCTAATGATACTCACGACTCCGCCGGCGATGAGCGCGACGGCAAGCCCAATTGCTGCGTACATAATGGTCTTCCTTGCTTGCGAGACCTTTTCTGGATCGCCCGCCGAGGTCATAAATTGAAACGCCCCGACAAGCACCATGATGGTTGCGAGCGGCGCGGCGATATCCCAGAACAAGAATCCCGCAACGGCGGTTGCAACACTCGTAAAGCTTTCACTGCCGCCCAAGGGATCAGTGAGCTTGACCGTTTGCGTCTGACCGTCCGCGAGGGCAATGTTCGTGACCGCAAGTGAGGAAACAAAAACAATCGCGGTTGCCCCCACCTCCCTAAGCGCCTTCATCATGGTATTCATTATAGCAGATTTTATCAGAGCGTGGTGGGGCCGCCGCAAAAACTAAGCGGGAAGTTTTGCCCGACATACTGGTCAGACACGCTGGCCGGCACACCTTCATATACGGTAAGCTTGCATGCATCCTGCCGTGAAACGCCGAGCTTACTTAAAAATGCTGCTTCCGCGGCTTGCCGCGTGGCTTCGAGCGGCGCAGAAAGGAGGGTAATGGCAAAACTACTATCCCCAACGTTATATGCGATCACATAATCCGGGGTACTTTTGACGGCGACCGTCTGTTGATCCTGCGTGATAAAATCGGCGCTCTGATAAAAATTATTGACCGTCACACTCCCCTGACTGGTGCCAAGCGTTATCGTGGTGCTCGTGGGAATCGTCGCAGGGGTGGAACTTTCACTTCCCACCGGCGTGCTTGTTGAAATGGGGGGTAACGTGCCCGTGGTTGACGGTGGTGTATTATTCGATGCGTTTTTTTGAATGATGAAAAAGATCCCGAAGGTAATGAGGACGACTGCGATAATGGCGATAATTACGATGGTGATTTTTTTCATTCTCTTATTGTCATATTATAGACCACATGCGGTATGCGTGCTCCACTGGTTCCATGTCGTGCCATTGCTCGACAAAGAACATGCCTTTGCTATATTCGTCGCGGTATTCTGGGCAGCAGCAACGCATTGCGCATAGAGCGTTGGGTTAGTTATCGTGCTCGGGCCGCAATTCGTCGTGCTTCCTTTTGCGCACACTCCGGGTGCATGCCATGAATGATCGAATGCGGCGGGACAGTTGAGCCCACCTATGGTATTCGCGGTAAGGTTGATCTGAAAGAGGCCGATTGACACCGGTTGCCCATTGGTGGATTTATCGCCTCCCGTCAGCGCGTTCCCACTGCTTTCCGCACTGCAGATCTCCGCCGCAGAGGCGGCGTTGCCCCCCATACAGGTGTTTTGAAGATTTGCGACCGTGCATGGACCCGCTGTTGGAGCTGTACATGTCCCCGCCCCGCTCGGCCCATTTGTTCCACCAACCGGATTGTATGATACCGATATGCTTGATATATCAACCGGCGTGAGTGTCGGAAGATTAAGATTTAGAAGCTGCGGGTTAATGACGCTTAATATAAAATATGCACCCACAAGCAACAATAATCCAAGGAGTGCCGCTTCGATCCATTCTTTTGCATCGCTCTGTCCTGAAGGATTTCCTGCGGATGCCATATACTTTACTCCGCCGTACACAATGACCCCAAAGGCAAGAATGCCTCCGATCACTAACGCGAACTGATAGAAATTGGCAACAAAAGCGCCCGGGCCGCCCGTTCCTGAAGTTGGCGGATAGGTGCCGGGAACGCTCGTACTGATCGTTATCTGTGTTTGCGCAAGAACGGGCAGGGCATTAAATGCGCATATTGAAAAAACAAAGAGTCCCGCCGATCCGAGGAGGATTATTTTTTTCATTGCAGTACCTGGCAAGTGCCCGGGTTGCCGTTAAAGCCTCCCACGGAGGTCACGTTAAGGACGGCGAGGGCGGTATTAACAATAAGATATGCCAACAAAACAATGGCAAGTCCGACGATGGTTCCGAGGAGGATTTTTTTACCGGTTTCGAGTGTCCCAGGATTCGCGCCGGAGAACATGATCATAACCCCTCCCCATATCACGCCGATCGGCGTGATAATAAATATTGCGATCGACATGATAAGATAAATCACATTAACAAATGTGCCGATGAGGTCGCAAAGATTGGTGCATGCAGCTGGCTGACCATTCGGACCCGCGACCTGCGTGGCGCCTTGAATATAATTTCCCGTGCACCACACAATCGGCCCCCAAAATCCGGTGGGCCAGAGGGAGGGTGTTTTATAAGGGGTGCCCCTGGAGGAGGCAAGCGAAATCACCGGAAGAGCCACCAGGGATCCTACCACGAATATCAGCAATATCTTCGCGATGGTGTTTTTTGTTTTCATAAATAGTAACTGGTAACTTACTTAGTTAATTCCCTATCGAGTTTATTGCGGTCTGCGCCTGGGTGAGCGCGGTGGTGGAATCGGCCGCGCCGTTCAAAACGTTCACGATCGCGATGTTCATGATGCTGTCGATCTGCGTGCTGTTGGACTCATGCCACGACTTTGCGGTGAGCGCCTGCGATGCGAAGACGGAGAGCGTGGGGTTGGTAAGATCCGCCGCGATCACCGAGCGCAGCGCCGGCGGCGCACCCGTGTCCTTCGTATATATGTTCTCATCCGCAGCGGACGTCGTCAAATTGACGATGAAGCTCCACGCACCCGCGATGTTCGCGCCGTTCCGCGAGACCGCGAGGCCGTTGTACTTTGCGTAGTTGACCTTTGCTGTTGCATTCGCCGGCTGCGGCATCGCCGCCACGCCATAATTGAGAAACGGCGCCTGCGCTTTTATGTCCGCGAGCGCGGAGGAGTAATCAAAGATAGCCGCCGTCTTGCCCTGCACAAAGCTGCCGAGCGCGGTTCCCATGCCATCATTCCATGTGTAGCTCGAACCGGCCGCGTTCGCAAACTGCAAATAATAGTTGAAGGCGTTGAGGCCGGAATTGTCCGATCCATTCGCTCCTGTCGCAAACGTCACCGACGACCCGTCGGCGGACGTCATCTGTGTGCCGTTCTGCATCATCAAGAGAAAAATGATATCGGGCGCGTTCGGGATGCTCGTCTCCGATCCGCCGAGCGCAAGTGCGGCTTGTGTTATCTGCCCTTGCCCGTTCGTGACGCGCAGCGCCGGCAGGTTCGCCTGCAACCCCTCCCATGTGGTCGGCACCGTCGCGATGCCGGCGGTGTTGAACAGATCTTTGTTATAGATCATCGCGAGCGTGTCGATGGAAAGCGGCAGCGCGTAGATATTTCCGCCGGAGACAAAATCCTGCGCGACCACATCGGGAAAATCATTCTGCAACGTGACCTGGTTGAAGGTCGTGGCAAGCGTGGCGGGGATCGGCGCGGTCACGCTCGTCCATTGCGACAGGTCGCGGTTGCCGATCTCAAAAATATCCGGGCCTGTGCCGGCGGCGAGCGCCGCGAGCAGCTTGCTCTGATATTGCGCGGGGTCGATCTGTACATATTTGATCTGCGATTGCGTGCCCGAACCGGGACCGGCGTATGCCTGAATCAGGTCGTTGAACGCCCTGCTGTCGTCCGTCCCCCAGATGGTAAGATTGACCGCCCCCTGCCCCGGCGGCGTCGATCGAATATTCAAAAAGAAAATAACGGCGCCGATAAGTACGATAACCACGGCCCCGCCGATGATGATGATCTGTTTTTGAGTGAGGTGTGTTGGCATCTACATATTTTAAGCGCTGGAACTTAAATGACCACCGTCCCAGCAACCCTGTCACCGCTCTTGAGATTCATGATGTGCACGCCCTGCGCGGAGCGCCCCGTCTTCCGAACCGTCGAGATTTCCGTGCGGATCATCTGCCCTTTCGCGGAAAGCGCGAAGATCTCTTTCTCTTCGCTCACCACATGCGCGGACACGACCGCGCCTGTTTTCGGTGTCACTTCGGCGGTCTTGATCCCCGATCCGCCGCGACTCTGCACTTTGTATTCTTTGAGCGCCGTCTGCTTTGCGAAGCCATGTTCCATGACCACGAGCAACATTGCATCGTCTCCTCTTATTATATCAAAGCCGGCCACCTCGTCGTTCTGTTTTTTGAGTTTGATGGCGCGAACGCCCGCCGCGGTGCGGCCCATCGGGCGGACCTGCTTCTCGTCAAAGCGGATGGATTGGCCCTGCCGCGTGGCAAGTACCACCTGTTCAGCGCCCGTTGTTAGGCGCGCCCATTTGAGGTGATCGCCCTTTTTGAGCGAGAGCGCGATGATGCCCGTGCGGCGAATGTTCTCAAAATCCTCAAGCGGCGTCTTCTTAATAACGCCCTGCTTCGTCACCATCATCAAATATTTTCTGCCGGTCTTGCCTTCCGCCTTAGCGCCTTTTGCGGAATAGTTGACGATCGCGCTCACATTCTCGTCGGCAGGAAGCTCTAAGAAGTTCTGGATCGCCTTGCCCTTTGAAGTGCGCGTCGCCTGCGGGATCTCGTAGACCTTCGTCTGGAACACGCGGCCGCGATCGGTAAAGAACAAAACATTGTCGTGCGTGTTCGCGCTGAAAAAGTGCGAGAGGAAATCCTCGTCGGCGACCTCGGAACCGATCAGGCCTTTGCCGCCGCGGCGCTGTACCTTGAATGTGCTCGGCGGCAACCGCTTGATGTATCCGCCGCCGGAAACCGTCACGATCGCTTCCTCTTCCGGAATAAGATCCTCGTCGCTCATGGCCTCCACCGCGCGACCCACCACTTTTGTGCGGCGCTCGTCGCCATATTTATTCTTTAGCTCCGTCACTTCATCCTTGATTATTTTTAAAATCCGCGCCGGGCTCTTTAATATCAATTTAAGCTCCGCGATGAGCGCATGCTTTTCCTTAAGCTCCGTCTCGATCTTGAGCCGCTCGAGCGCCGCGAGTGTCTGCAAGCGCATTTCCAAAATTGCCGTCGCCTGCAAATCGCTCAGTTTGAACAGCTTCATCAGGTTCGTGTGCGCGACCTCTTTGTCTTCGGACTTCCTGATGGTCGCGATCACGCGGTCGATCGCGTCGAGCGCGATGGCAAGGCCTTCCAAAATATGCGCGCGCTCTTCCGCCTTGCGCAGATCGAACTTTGTGCGCCGCGTGACGATGTCCGTGCGATGCTTTAAGTATTCCACAAGGATGTCGCGGAGCGTGAGCAGCTGCGGCTCGATGCCGTTCACGAGCGCGATCATATTGAAGTTGAAGTTCTTCTCGAGATCGGTGTGCTTGTAGAGCCAGTTCAACACTTTTTGCGGAGCGACGTCGTTCTTGAGCTCGATCACGATGCGCATACCCTCGCGGTCGGACTCGTCACGCAGATCGCGGATGCCCTCGATCTTCTTTTCCGTCGCAAGCTCGGCAATCGTTTTGATGAGCTCTGATTTATTGACCTGATACGGGATCTCGGTGACGACGATATCGAACTGGCGGCTGTTCTTTTTCTCCACGATCTCCGCCTTTGCACGCGTGATAACGCCGCCACGGCCGGTGACGTATGCCTCTTTGATCGCTTTGTTATCGTAGATGATGCCGCCCGTCGGAAAGTCCGGCCCTTTGACGAATTGCAAAAGGTCCTCGGTCGTCGCGTCGCCATTGTCTGCCAAATATAAAATGGCGTCGGCGACCTCGTTAAGATTGTGCGGCGGGATGCTCGTTGCCATACCTACGGCGATGCCGAGCGCGCCGTTCAAAAGCAGGTTCGGCAGCTTTGCCGGGAACACGGTCGGCTCATCGCGGGTGCCGTCGTAGTTGGGGATCCAGTCCACCGTTTCCTTCTCAATGTCCGAAAGCATCTCGTTCGCGATCGCGGCGAGCTTGGCCTCGGTGTAACGCATGGCGGCCGGCGGATCGCCATCGATCGAACCGAAGTTCCCCTGCCCGCGCACGAGCGGATAGCGCAGAGAAAAATCCTGCGCCATGCGCACCATGGTGTCATATATAGAGGAGTCGCCGTGCGGGTGATACTTTGCCATCGTTTCGCCAACCACGTACGCGGATTTTCTGAACTTTGCGGTGCTCAACACGCCCATATCCCACATCGCCCACAATACACGGCGGTGCACCGGCTTCATGCCATCGCGGACGTCCGGCAATGCGCGCGCCACGATGACGGACATCGCGTAGCTAAGGTACGAATCGCCGAGCTCTTTGGTTATTTCCTGCGGTTCCATATCCATGTTAGTTGCTTTGCGGCTGTATTTTATATTGGGAAGGGTTGCTAAAAAGATGCGTGAATGACGCGAAGCCGTTCTTTATATCTTGCCATATCCCGGAGCCGCTCGCCTGGGCAGTAGTTGCCGGAGTTGATGCCGTTGGCGTCGGCGTGATTGCGATCGGCACCGTCGCGGTGGCATCGGTCGAGGTCGCCTGCGTTGCAACCTGCGGCGCCGTCCCCATGACGATGCTGTTAAAATAGGTGACCCACACTCCTACGATGATGATCATAATGATGATAGTGGCGACGACGAGCACTTGTTTTTTCTTTGCCGGGGTGAGCGATTGCAGTTCTTCCAACATCAGCTTGTTTTGAGGATGACCACCCGGCCCTTGTCGGCGAGAATATCCTTTTGTTTAAAGACGAACTTGTCCATCTCCTCGCCCTTTTTCCCGGCCGCCTTTAAAAATTCCCCCGGGTCTTTGTAGAAACTCGGGATCACGATGCGCGCCTCGAGCTGCTTTGCGATCTTCGCCGCCACTTCCGGCTCCAAAAAGTGTCCGCCGCCTACCGGCAGGATCAACACATCCGGTTCGGAGAATTCTTCCATCAACGTTGCGTCCATCGGCTTTGAAAGATGTCCCAGAAAAATGAACTTCATCCCCTCCCACATCACCGCGTACGTCGTCTTCAAAAACTTATCCGTCGATTCCTCCGCCACCGGAAATCCCAATATCTCGATCTCCTTTTCTTCATACTCTCCTGGGAAAGAGATCACCACCTCATCCGTTTTTTCGTCCCCTCCCGTCGTGGGCGCATCCGGCGTCGTTGCCGTAAGCGTCTTTAACGTGACGTCCGCTTTAAGCCTGTTGTTTTCGGGGTTCACGAGCACGGAGGTATCCCCGCTCTGCAACCGAAAACAGCCGTTTCCAAAGTAATTGATGACCATATATGGATATATTTTAGCAAACTTTTGAGGAAAATTCCAGCGCTAAAAACGCCGCCAAAGGCAGGCAACACAAAAAATTATTCTCCCGTAGAGGAAGCTTCTTCCAGCGTTGCGCCGCGGTAGACGAGGTATTTTGTCACTCCAAGCGACGGCGCCGCGCTCATCGGCTCGCCCGGATTGCGGTCCGCGTAATTCGCAACGATCTGCCCGTTCTGGATCGCAATGGTTTGCGGAGCGATCCGGTCGCCGAGCAGGATCGCATTCGATCCCTCCGCGCCGCTCGTCGCGTTGATCGCCGCGGCCACGTAATAGAAGGTCCCGCTGCCACCGGAATCCTGCACCAACATGACCGCCGCATCCGGCCGGCCGTCACCGTTCAAATCCCCGCTCACGGGTATTCCAAAGATGCTCGTAGCCACCTGCTCCGCAGAGCCGGGAGCGGCGGCAACTTGAGCATTCCCATCCACCAGCGCAACCGGTTGGCTATCTATATAATAGGTTGCATTCGCCGGATCGAACGCCGCGACCGTGGGCGCGACCGCGTTTTTCTGCTGCCCAAAGAAAACATACGTCCCCGCCGCCACGATCACGAGCGCGATCACCATCACCCACATTTTTTTATTCATATGATAAGTATATACCTCGTGCACTAGCGCCTCGGTGCAACGAGCCCCACCTCCCGGTCAAACACGCTCGCGATCTTATGAAGCGTGCCTATCGAAAACCCACGCGAACCGGACTCTATTCGAGCCACCACTGATTGAGGCATCTTTGCTTTCTTCGCAACTTGCGCCTGCGTCATGCGCTTCTCCTTCCGAAGCATCTGAATGTCATATGCAAGCTGAAGACGGCTCCTCTCTTCTAAATATGCTTTTTTAAACTCCTTATCTTTAAGTTTCCTAGCAAGAAATTCCGAAAATGGAATAAGGTTTTTTTTCGTAATATTTTTCATTGAAGATTTTGTATTTTTCTGTAAGTTTCCTCGGCCTTTTTAATAATATTTCCTGGCGTCTTTCGGCTTTGTTTTTTAAATATATCAACAATATATATGATGGTTTCTGCCCTGCAAAAAATGACACGATATTGCTTTACCGAAAGTTCCATAATTTTCCCTCTCAGTTGCTTGATCAATAAACTCTTTGTTTTGCCAGTTCCGAGCTGCTCGATGGCGCCCGATATTTTTGCGGCGAGTTTAGGATTCAAGGCATCGATACATTCAAGTACCTCATCCAGCGTAATAACCTCCGCCTCGCGGGATAATTCTCCGTTACTATTGTGATTTTCCCTAATTTCCATTATAGCAATTTGGCTATACTCGTCAAGCTCTTGATCAGTGACGAATAGTTGCCAAAATAACTATATGAAAATGAGGATTAAAACTATCTTAAAAATCCCCTGGAATTATACTATTCAAAATTGCACATCACACCACGGAGAATGGGACGGTGTTAGAACTTTTTTAAGTTTTAAAGCCCCGACCCATTAAACCTTAAATTCCTTTTCCAGCATGCATATATATGCGATCGAATCCACTTTTTGAATATCTAACATCTTTAATCCTGCTCGATGTGCAAGTTCCTCGATTTGTGTTTTGGAAAATTGCTCTGAAATGTTTGCACCAAGACTTTCATCAAAAATAAATTTTGTTCCTTCAATCCTTGAGATAGGGACACCAACCTGCTTATAGATCTTCATCCGTTCATCAAACGCATCATCTGAAAACGTACTCAAAATAACCTTTCCACTATTCTTTAGCACTCTCGCAATTTCATTCATCACAACATCTTTTGATTTATCAAGGTTCGGAAGAATCATTAAAAATGTAACGACATCAAACACCTGATCGTCAAAAGGCAATTTTGCAGCATTCGCATTAAGAACTTTGACGGTCGGAATATTCAAGAAATATTTTTGAGCGTCCTCCACCGCTTTCTCGTCGCTATCAACGCCAACAACTTCTTGGGTTTTTTCTAAAATCGTTCTCATATTTCTCCCTTCCCCACAACCGATGTCGAGCACATTCAATCCTGCCGTTATGTGCTCCACCAAATATTTTCGCTCACATTCGAACAGTTCCTCGTAGGATGAAGTCGGCGATTTCAGCACGCGCTCCCAATAATCAATATTCTTAGGCATGTTCTAATTATTACACAATTTGCCTTCTTGGCACTGGATAGTATCCGAACTCCTCCCTATATAAAGATGTTCCCTGCCCTTGCAAAAGCAGGAATCACTGATATAATCATCCTCATGCCACAAACCCCGAACATGGAAGACCCAAAGGGCGCTACCGCAGTCGCGCAGACCCTCAAAACCGAGATCTCCACCACCGACTGGCCGAAGGAAGGCAGCGTTGTGGAAGTCACGCTTTTAAAGAGGCTCCCCCGCAAAGCCTACTTTGATATGGGCCGCTTTGGCACCGGCATCGTGTTCGGCGTAGAGATCGCGAACGCGCGCGAAGCGTTGCGCACCCTCAAGCCCGGCGATTCGCTTCAGGCGAAGATCGTTGCGCTCGACGGCGAGGAAGGCGACATCGAGCTTTCGCTCTCCGAGGCCGGCAAACAGAAACTTTGGCAGCTCGCAAAGGAACTCGCGGAGTCCGGCGAAGTCATCAAGGCAAAGATCGCGGGCGCAAACGCGGGCGGACTCATGACCGTCGTTGCGGACGACCTCAAAGCGTTCCTTCCTGTCTCACAGCTTTCGCTCGAACACTATCCTAAGGTTCCGGACGGCGACCGCATCAAGATCGCGGAAGAGCTCAAGAAGTTCGTCGGACAGGAATTGAACGTCAAGATCATCGACGTCAACCCTCGCACCAATAAAGTGATCGTCTCCGAGCGCGAAGTGCTTTCGGCGAACGTCAAAGAACTGCTCAATGCATACACGGTCGGCCAGATTGTCGACTGCATGGTATCCGGCACCGCGGACTTCGGCGTGTTCGTCCGCTTTACCGATAACCCGCAGATCGAAGGCATGATCCACATCTCCGAGCTCGATTACAAATTGATCGACAATCCGAAGGAGCTCGTCAAGATCAACGATCCTTTGAAAGCAAAGATCATCGACATCAAAGAAGGCCGCGTCTTCCTCTCGCTCAAAGCGCTCAAAGAAGATCCGTGGGTCAAAGCCGGTGACAAGTTCAAGCCGGGCGAGACCGTGCAGGGCAAAGTGTACAAGTTCAATCCGTTCGGCGCGGTCGTCGCGCTCGACGGCGACCTCCAGGGCATGGTCCACATCTCCGAATTCGGCGGCCAGGACGAAATGAAGAAAGCGCTTGTCGTCGGCGAAAGCTATCCGTTCGTCATTGATACCGTAAAGCAGGAAGAGAAGCGCATCACGTTGAAGACGAAGAAATAAAAATACCCTCTCGCCTCCAGACAGATGACCGTTCGGCGAGAGGGTATTTTTATTTCTTTACTTTGATGAGGAAATCCGATATTCTAAGACCTGAATTCATGCCGGGCTAGCTCATCGGTAGAGCGCTGCCCTGAAGAGGCAGGCGTGCCCAGTTCGACTCTGGGGCCCGGCACCACAAGAAAAGTCAGATGTTGTTTTTCAATCCCTCGATCCATCCCATAACCTTATAGAATAGGTCCGTATTGTTGATTCTGATCTGAATAACGCCGTGAGGCAGTCTGTCAAAAGGACGCTTTCTTATACTTGATCTACTGAGGCCAACATAGGTTTTAGTGAAATTATCCTTCGGGATACCTAAATAGCAACTCCAATATTCGACCTCAACACGTTCATTCATGTGCTCAAATATCCTTATATTCACTTTTATACGGCGGATATCCACCCCACACGCGTCAGTCATGCATTTTAAAAATACCCTTGCTAATTCCGGATCGGAATTTGTCAGGCTTATTTCATGGGATACTACCTCGCGCCCGCGGCTTTTTCGTGGGCGCTTATATCCTTCAGCCCAGTACAACCCTGCCGCTAGTATCATTAACTCACGATTGGAAATATTTTCTATCTCCAGTGCGGCTGCCTTCTTAATGCGCGCGGAATTCTTATGGGCTACGATGGTTTGCATTTTGCTCCATTGCATCATTCCCACAAGCGACCTTTCTTTTGTCCGCGAAGAAAGGATTTCTTGTGCCGCTCTGGAAAGGACCACATCTTTAAGCCACAACGAAAGCGTCGCCTTTGAAACGGAGCCAAGTTCCTTCTGAATATCGGTGTACGTCTTCCCCTGCAGGCGAAGACGTAATGCTTTCTGTTTATCAACGCGCGTCATGCGACTTAGCATAACAAGCGCACATTAAAAAATGATTAAATTTCGAGTATCTAGGTAATATATAAAAGAACCCCACGCGGGGTTCTTTTATATATCTATTTGACCGGGTTCTCTCCGCGAATGATCCGAATAAGGAACAAAATGATCGCGGCAACAAGAAGGATATAAATGAATCCTCCTATCGTGTAGTTCGTCACGAGTCCTAAGATCCACAGCACAAGCAGAATTATGGCGATGGTATAAAGCATGATTATCGTTCGGCCTCTATGATCGACCTTTATTTGATAATTTTATTCCCCGCTCTATTGCTATATACTACGAGATCTCAAGTGTGAATGTTACAAACATTCCACAGTGAAGATTGATTTCGCTTGTGCCCTTCCAGCGTCTCCAACTTGAAGAGGTGCGCCCTGATGCAAGTCCCACAAGCATCCTTGAGGATTTTCGACGGCTGTCCTTCCCCTTCTTTTGGAAGGACCTCGGTCACTAGGTTATAAAAAGAGTATAAGAGATTTCAGAGGGTCTTTCGAGTGCTGGAGGCACCTCGGTCGGGGTCTTTCAAGGGAACTCGAAACTCGCCGTCCTCCGTTGGGATCCCTCCGGGGAAATGGGACACTTTGGGACACAAAAGGGCACTATGGGAACCGTGTCGCATTTTGAAGACTGATCAGCTCGCAAGTGCCGTGCCGTAAGGCGATAACGAAATGGGACAATGACGTGTCCCCTGTTCTTTTCTGTGGACACAAGAAGGATTACGCTGAAGCCGTCTCCCAGCCGGGTGACGCGCGCGGTCGGCCCACCACAAGAATAAAAATGAAAAGAAAATACACAAGAAGCGAACAAACTGATTCCACCGCTTCGGAATCAAGCAGTAGCTCGGTGGGCGTCATACGCCACCGAGGGGGCAGACCGAGGAAGTTCGCGGCGATGCCCGCGCCCATCTCGGACGAGAGCTGGCGCACGGCGGTGTCGCACGAAATAGAGGAGAAGATCATCGCCCTCTACACGAAGGGGCTCACGACGCGAGATATCATGAACTATCTCCGCGAGCATCATCAGGTCGAAGTGTCGCAGGCGATGATATCAGCAGTCACGGATAAAGTGTATCCGTTGATAAAGGAGTGGCAAGCGAGACCACTGTCGTCAATCTATCCCCTCGTCTATCTCGATGGCCTGCGCTTCAAAGTGAGGGACGGTGGAAGGATCGTAAACAAGTGCGCTTACATTATCCTCGGTGTGAACGACCAAGGGTACAAAGACGTGCTCGGCATTTGGATCAATGAGACCGAGAGTGCGAAATTCTGGATGGGCATCCTGAACGAACTCAAGAACCGGGGCGTCGATGAAATTCTCATCGCGTGCATCGACGGTCTTCGCGGATTCACGGATGCGGTGAAAGCCATCTATCCCGACGCCGAGGTGCAGCGATGCATCGTCCATCAGATACGGCACACGATCAAGTTCATGCCGACGAAGGATCGGGACGCGTTCTGCATCGATCTCCGTACTGTCTACGGTGCCCCCACGGAAGAGGCGGGACGCGAGGCGCTGGAGATGATCAAGCAGAAGTGGCCACGCTACCAGCCGTATCTCAAATCGTGGGAGGATCGCTGGGCGGAACTTGCGCCGTTCTTCGCGTATCCCGAAGGGATAAGAAAATCCATGTACACGACGAACGCCATCGAGAGCTTGAACGCGCGCTTCCGAAAAGCCACAAAGACCACGCAGGTCTTCCCGCACGACGAAGCGCTCGAAAAACTCCTGTGGCTCGTGCAGGACGACATCTCGAAGAAATGGTCGTTGCCCGTCAGGAACTGGGGAGAGGCGCTGATGCAACTCGTCATCCTCTTCCCGGATAAGCTTACGCTATAACAGTCGGATAAAATATAAATCGCTGATCGCGCGACGAAGCCCGGCCGGAGAGATGGTTATTTACCAGTGTGTTTCTTTCGCAAGGCCACGTACTCCTCATCCGTAATCTCCTTATCCTCATAAACATTATCATCGCTATCGGATACGGTGAATTTTCCTGATGCAACGTCATAACCCGTTACATAGTTGGGCCCGACTAAAAGGCCACACGGAATATAGAATGCTTTTACGAGCGGTATTGTTTCGGCATCTTTCCGTATAAAAACCTCCCCAGGAACATCGAAGTAGAGCAAGATATCCTTCCTGTTTTGGTCGATGCCGAATAGCCTTGAGATTATGTAATTTATGAGGTTGATGGCCTCAAGCGACATTATTTCGGCATCTTGCTGCTTCTTCTGAAAATGCACCGACTCATGCCGGAGCCGCATCAAAATGAGATACTTTTTGCGAAGCTCATCATCGAGAATTTTCCAATCCACCAAAATATCAATCGCAAGCTCCCAGTCAATAATGGACCCCTTGTCATAGACCTTTTTATACCAAGGCGAGGATTTGAAATCATCCATGACTTTGAAAATGATGTTGTTAAAAATTCTCTCGCCCAGGCAGCAAGCGCCCGTCAGGGCAGAATAAAAATACCCCGACACATAGGCGTCAGAGATATCCTCCAACAGCTGCGAATGCTCTTCAACGATGGATAGGACCGGTTTTTCGAGAGCCATATAGCGCTCAAATTTTTTATCAAAATCGTGTTCCCCGTAACGGGCCTTCAATGAGGCTTCCATATCTTTCCTGACTATGGCCATCCGAACCTCTTTGGAATAGCCGTCAAAGACGTTCCTTGTCGCGTCGAGATGAAATTTTAATATCCGATATCTTTTCATAAAATTCAGGATTTTTTAGGCGCGGCCTTCCTCTTTCGTTGTGTTTTCTTTTTGATCCCCTGCGGTTTTTTGAACCAACGCTCATACACTACTCCAGCCAGAAGAAGACCGCACTCCAAGGTCGCTACCACAATCATATAAGTTGTTAAGGGTGCTTTCGTCCAATAGACACCTAGTAGCGGGCCGTTCAAAAATAGCGTGGTCGACATTGCGGCCATGGACATTGCAAAAAAGAGGCCGTCTTTTTCCTGCAGTCTTGCATTATCTTCGAATGACGAGAGCGCTATCGTATTAAGAAAGACCAACGGAGCACTGATGGCTCCCGATAAAAGAACCAACTTGATCCAATCCGCCGATAGAAAAAATTGCCGTTCAAAAAAGAACAACACCGGTATCCCCGAGACGACAAGAAAAAATACGTCGAAAAAAGCGAAGAAAAATTCCTTACTTTTAATCTGTTTTATCCATGCGTTAACATCCATAAATTTATTGACCCTTGTGACTATTTTACTTTATAAAACTTAAAGCCGAATTCTGGCTCTTGGCCGGGAGTGAAGCGAGCGGCAGATTCTTTCGGAATCGAATAATGTTCGATTAATTTAAAATCATAGGTGTATAGGTTATAAAACTGAATCGTGCCGATCACGTCTGATCCTTCATTTTCGATACGAATGTTACAGCTGTCACTCTCCATACGCAAATCCACCTCTTCGTTACCCCAGAAAGGTTTGTTGGTAATCCGTACTCCGATAGGGTCGCCGTCGAAGCGAACGTAGTGACGGGCCTTATCCCAAGCTTCTCGGAGGACTTCATCTGGACCCAGACAGAACGCCGCGAAGTTAAACAAAACTTTCGCCAATGCACGCTTCGTCGGGTGATCAATCGTGCCTGCGATATTAACTTGGATATCCACTATATCGCCATCCTTCTTTCCTTCCAAAAATTTCGGCTTAGATTCGGAATTCTTTTTAAAGGCGATCCCTATTTTCGCTAGCTCCGCCACGACTGCCTCGTGCTCCGTTTCGGAGGGTGCAAAAATCCTAATATTTTTCTGAGCATAGTGACGCTCCGAGCAATCCACTTTTTCAATATCTTTTTTTAAGACGGCTTCGTATTTGCCGGTTTGTTCGTTCATAAAATGAACCTGTGACACCGGCTTTCCCAATCTTCCCGTCCGGCCATCGACACCTTCCAAAATAACTCCTTCGAATTCTCCGGCATTTTCTCCGAGCGTCATATGCAAACTTTTCTGAGGACGCGTTTCCCGCGAAAGGATACCCTGTTTATAGCGGGTAATTCCTTCGAGTGTTTCGCGGGCAAGTTTCAGGTCGAGCTCTTTGGCAAAAAATGCATTGCACGCATCACAGACACAATCGAGTACTGGCGTCTTGGAACCGAAACGTCCGAAACTTTGCGGGATGACGTGCTCAACTCCTTTCTGTGGCCCTTTCTCTTCCTTGCAGTAGATGCAGACCATCATTCCCAGCTGAATCCGTTATGCGGACCCAGAATTTTTTGGACGTCGGTCAAAGTGATATCGTTCTCCGTTTTTGTGTAAGGGATCTTACTCTCATCAAAGCCAAACCAAAGATAAATCTCCTTCGCCATCTGGTATGAAACCAGTTCCGGCTTACTCTCGGATACAAAAGCCCGCTCCTTGTCCCAAAAGTGCTTCGGCGCGTCATGAGCCTCGTGCCGCCCCTGAAGCGACGTAATACTGTATGGAGGTAATTTCATATTTCGCTTCGCAGGTATATGAATATCCACGCGAACCTTATACCCAGTAATTTTTCTGGCGAGATCGGGGATAACCACTTCTCGGTAAAATTTCGCAAAGCTATAAGTCGCCTCAATGAACGCCAATGGGTTTATCATCTCCTCTGCGGCAAACTCTTTCCCCCATCCTAAAAATTCCTCTTCGGCACTCGCAACGAAAATCAATGTACCGTCACGGTAGAGATCGATAACCTTACGACTTCCATTGGTCGCCCTGATGAATTCCCCTTCAATGATGCGTGCGGGGCCGGTTGTTTCAAGACTCCACCCATCACGTCGTAGCGGCGCTGTATGGGTAAGTTTATAGGCGACCGATTTTTCATCGTTCGGTGTCGCAAAGACTGTCATGAGTTCATTGCCTCCATCGACGTGCGCTGAAAAAATCACCAGTTTTTTCTTATCCACTTCATCGACTTCCAATGCCTCCCCGATGCGACCGGCGAGAAGCGAGGGAGGGACCGTCCGAACCCGAATTTTTTCTGTCCCAAGTATGGGAGATACTATTGGAGATTTTTTCGATGACCCTTCCGGCGCATTAACGGGCTGCGGTTTTGATGGAAGGACGGGCGCTGGAGATGCGGGTTTCAAAACCGCTGTTTCGATTGTCGTAAGTCGGGCATCCATATTTTTCTCGTAAAACATTCCTGCATGAAGGAGGCGTTGTAAATCTGGATGCTTCAAGTGTTCAGAGCGGTCGAGAGAGCGCTCTGCGTATCCGAAGAGGATCCCTTTTTGCCGCTCGTTATCGATGAAATTCTTTGTGATAAGAAACGGCTTCGCTTCGTCCGCCTGTTTTGGAATAACAATGCACAAGACACCCTGATCCGGCGTCGACGTAACGTCGATCCACTTGATCGCGACGTCCTTTGGGTTGGGATATATCCACTCTTTGAGGAGGTCATGGTATTGCTTCATATCTATATGCTCCTTGGGAACTGCGGTGATCGCGATTACCTTGCCGCCCAGATTGGTAGGCGTTTCTTCAGCCTGCACCCCGATGAAAATGACGCCGCCGTCAGCATTTGCGAACGCCGATACATCTTTTGCAAATTCCAACTTTTGAGCATCCGTCTGCAACACATAAAGATCCCGCTTCGCGTCGAAGAACTGGCCTTCGCTCGTGCCGATCAATGGCGTGAGGTCGCCGGAAGCAATCAATTTGATCAAATCGTCGTAGTTCATAGAGAATAAGACGCTTCCATTTTATTCCTTCTTTATCCCGATTTCCAGAGGGCTCCGACCTCTGGACTTCCCCTGCCGTGGCGGCATCGTTGTATGCTGAAAGGTCGCAAAAAAAATCACACACAACCATTATGAGTGTTGTTGCGGTACGAAAAGAGAAAAACAAGATCACGATTGGAGCGGACAGCATCCGTATCTCAGGCTGGGGTACGCAGGAGAAGGACAAGCTCGCAAAACTTTTCCGGATTGGCAAAGATACGATCCTCGGCGCGGTGGGTCACGCCGCCGTGAACGCCCTCTGCCGGGAATACCTCGAGAACCATCTGCCGAAAACGAACGACGAATACGGCTGGATCATGCTGATGCGAGACTTCGCGGATTACCTCTCGAATCTGAAGAGTGCTCCGAAGTTCGAGGATTCCATCTTCATTGTGGTATACGGCAAGAAAATATTTCTCCTCGCCGGATATTTCGTGCGCGAGATCAAGGACTATTACGCGATCGGCGCGGGCGCGGATTATGCCCTCTCGGCCCTCTACCTAGGGGCGGGCGTGAAGCAAGCCATCGAAACGGCGTGCGAGTTGAGCATTTTCTGCGAGCCGCCGGTAAACGTGATCGAGGCATAGTGGCTGACCGGGAACCGCCATGGGGCGGTTTTCTCGTTCGAAAAAAATTCCAGATTTTCACTATAATATATGTATGACGTCGAAAAAGAAAGATCCGCGAGGCAACGCGAGACTGGAAGAGATACTCAAGCGATACGAAACGGCGATGACCGAAGAACCGCCCGAAGTAGCGTTCGAAAATTATATGAACTGGATAGCCGCCCATCCGGGTTGTTTTCGAGTTCAGTTAGTTCTCCTTCGTAAGATGACGTTGGGTGAATTCCTGCGCGAGGCGCGAAGCGTCAGTGCAAATATAACAAGTCTCCAAAAAGCCGCCAACTTCTTTGCCGCCGGATATGGCGATATTCCCGGGGAAAACCCAATGGCACCCATCGCGCAACAGCGTGAGCCACTCGACGGCCTTCCGATCGCTCCTGCCGAGAAGGAGCGGCTATTAAAAGCCCATGACCAAGCCGTAAGCGCCGACCTCAATCGTTGCTTCGGAAGCACAATGACGCTGGAAAAACTTTCAGAACTCGAGGAGAATATCAATAAAATGGAGCTTGAGCGCAATAAAATACTTGCTGCGGCTCGACTCGTCGCCCCCGATACGGCATTTTCGGAAGAAGACGGGGCAACGATCGATCAATTGAGCGAAACCTGGGAGCATCTGGAACAGAAAATTGCTCGGAATCCCTATCGCCGCTCGGATCTCATTGGCAACCTCACGCTCGCGGCTACGGAAATGAAGAAATCGCTGAAAAATTCTACAAACAAACTGATAAGTTTTAAAGACCTCCCCGAACGCCTGCTGATGCGCTCACGCGATTACTTCCGAGGCGGGAATCGCGAAAAGAGGCTTTCGGGAAAAGAAATACATCCCGAAACCGTTCCTGTCGAAGAAGTAGAGGAACGACTACCGTCGCGGAACGCTGACCTCGAAGCGGTCATGGACGCCAAGCTGATCATCGATCAGCTCTCGCCGGAAGAACTCGCCGCCGCACAGAAACGCGCCAACGATGAGGGAGCCCTTTCCGCCAACGAACGACAAATGCTCAGTCGGTTCCGGAAGCGACACGAGAAAGAGGATTGAACCATCCCCGCCCGTGCGGGGATTTTTTTGTCACGAAATCGTCCAAGACCGTGGGTTATTAAAGTAGAGGGGTAAGATCCCTCACAAAGCTCAAATTACCCGGGCTTTGGTATGACGTGCGATACGGCATTGTTGCAGGAGTGTAATCTTTGCGGTCGATTGGACACAGCGCGGCGTACCATGAACATTAATTAATTTTTATTTAAAATTTTATGAATAAAAAGAAGGTGAAAAGTAAAATGGATCCGGAACTGGCCAGCCTTTTCATCCAGCTCTCGTGGCGCAAGCGGTGGCAGATGGGTCCGCGATGGATGAATAAGTGGCCGTTCTCCGATCTCAAAAAGATAAACAAACACGCGTGGGACACTCTCGTCGCGGCGGATAAGAAATACCCCGACCCACGGATGGGTCGCACAGGCGGATCAAAAAATCATGATGACTAATACCCTCATCTGGCATACCGAACAGCGCAAAGTGAACGATCTCGTCCCACATACGCGCAACCCCCGCGTCCTGAGCGACCGGCAGGCGGATGCGCTCAAAAAATCGCTCGAACGCTTCGGCCTCGTCGAGATTCCGGCCATCAATCTCAACGGCACGATCCTCGCGGGACATCAGCGCGTGAAACTCCTGCAACTCCTCGGACGCGGCGAGGAGCTGATCGACGTTCGCATCCCGAACCGCAAGCTTACCAAAGACGAGGCGGAAAAATATCTTCTCACGAGCAACGCGGTCACGGCCGATTGGGATTGGGACCTCCTCCGCTCGTTTGACGCCGAGATCCTGCTCGACATCGGCTTCTCGGATGAGGATTTGTCGCACATCTGGGACGACGCACTCGAGGTCGAAGACGACGAATTCAACGTCGAAAAAGAGCTGGCCGCGATCACGAAGCCGACCGTGAAGCCCGGCGAATTGTATGCACTCGGGCCTCACCGGCTCATCTGTGCCGATTCGCAGAACCTCGACGCGATCAAACGGCTCGTTGGCAGCGCGAAGATCGACCTCGTGAACTTCGACCCTCCGTACAATATCAACCTGTCGTACGACAAAGGCATCAGCGGTAAGAAGAATTATGGAGGCAAAACGAACGACAAGAAGAGCGACGCCGAATATCGCGCCTTCCTCAAAGCGCTCATCGGGAACGCCCTCGCGGTCGCGAAGGACGATGCGCACTTCTTCGTGTGGTGCGACCAGAATTTCATCGGCTTCGTACAGGCCCTCTACGACGAGCTTGGCATCGAGCGCAAACGCGTGTGCAGCTGGATCAAGAACAACCAGAACCCGACGCCCATGGTCGCATTCAACAAGGCGACCGAAAGCTGCGTCTACGGCACGCGCGGGAAGCCGTACCTCGCGGATCGCGTACAAACCCTGAATGAAATCTTGAACAAGCAGGTCGGCTCCGGTGCGCGGCTCATCGACGACATCATGGATCTCTTCGAGATATGGCTCGTGAAGCGTCTGCCCGGCCAGAGCTACGAGCACCCGACCGAGAAACCGCCGTCGCTCCATGAGAAAGCGTTGCGCCGGTGCAGCAAGCCGGGCGACACGCTCCTCGATCTCACGGCCGGTTCGGGGAGTTTGATGGTGGCGGCCGAATCGCTCAAACGACGGGCGTTTCTCTCCGAGGTCGATCCCGTCTTCGCAACCTTAATCCTCAAACGATATGAAAAATTTATCGGCAAAAAGCCGAAAAAACTCACCAATTGAAATCGCTTGCGGCGACATCTTCCGCATCGGCAACCATATTGTCGCGTGCGGCGATGCGACCGATGCCGAATTCGTGAAGCGCGTGGTCGGTATCCGTCGAATCGCGGCCCTCATCTCCGATCCGCCCTACGGCGTAAAAGCGGTGGAAAGCAAGCAGGGCTTCAGTAAGCTCACGGTGCCGAAAAAAATATTGAACGACGACATTACCGACGAACCGGAGTACGTGGCATTTACCAAAAAGTGGCTCGATGCCATCGTACCGCATCTTGATCGCAGGAACAGCTTATACATCTTCAACTGCGACTTGATGATCTTCGCACTGCGCGAAGGGATGCAGGAGGCGGGCGTGAAGTTTTCCCAACTTATCGTCTGGGCAAAAAGTCAGGCGATCATCGGCCGCAAGGACTATATTCCCCAGCACGAGCTTATAGCTTACGGCTGGTACGGCACGCACATGTTCCGGAAGTCGAAAGACAAGTCGATTATCTTTGCGCCCAAGCCCGCGAAGAATCGCCTGCATCCGACGCAGAAGCCGGTCGATCTCATGCGCCGATTGATTCTGAACAGCACGAATGTCGGCGATGCCGTCTATGACTGCTTCGCGGGATCGGGATCGACTGGCATTGCGGCGGAACAGACAAAAAGGTCGAGCATTTTGATAGAGCGCGACGAGGACTATGTCCGCACGATCCTCGACCGTTTCGAGAAACTGTTTGGTCTCAAAACAGAGCGCATTCACCATGAAAAAGGATAAAGACCAGCAGTTGATAATAGAGCAGTTGAAAAAAATTCCGATTATCGAGATCGCCTGCGAGAAGATCGGCATTTCGCGCTCGACATTCTATCGCTGGCGCGAAGACAAAACGTTCGCCGCAGCGGCGGACGCGGCAATGAAAGACGGCGACCTCTATATCAACGACCTCTCGGAAGCCCAAGTGATATCACTCATCAAAGAAAAGAACTGGCCCGCGATCTCCTTCTGGCTCCGGGCGCATCATCCAACCTATAAGACGAAAGTCGATATCACCGCACGCGTCGAAACGCCGAAAGAACTCACGCCCGAGCAGGAAGCGGCAATCACGCGGGCGGTCAAGCTCGCCGGTATCGGCGAAAACATGGAGCCGGAAACAAAAAATAAATAAATCCATCGGTGGAAAATAATATCAATGAAATTATAAAAGACCCCGTTACCCGCGCGGAAGCGGCTCGGCGGAGCCATCTTATTTTCCATTCGATCTTCTTCAATCACTTCGTCAAATACGAAACGGCACCCTTCCAAAAAGAGATGTTCAGAATCACGGAGGATCCTTTGGTCAAGCTCGGCGTGGTGACCGCGTTCCGTGGTTCGGGCAAATCGACGATCATGACACTCTCGTTCCCAATCTGGGCGGTCTTGGGCGCTCCGCAGAAGAAGTTCGTCCTCATCCTTACAAAAACACAGGCGCAGGCCAAAATCCATTTCGCGAACCTGAAGCGCGAGCTTGAGAGCAACGAGTTGTTGCGCGGCGACCTCGGACCCTTCGAAGACGACGGTGCCGAGTGGGGTCAGTATTCCATCGTGCTCACAAAATACAACGCACGCATCACGGCAGCCTCGTCGGAACAAAGCATTCGCGGATTGCGTCACGGCGAGCATCGGCCCGACCTCGTAATCGTGGACGATCCCGAGGATCTGCAGAGCGTGAAAACACTCGAAGGCCGGGACAAAACCTATCAATGGCTCACGGGCGAAGTGATGCCGGGCGGCGACAGAAATACCAAGATCATCGTGGTCGGTAATTTACTCCACGAGGACAGCGTCATGATGCGGCTCAAAGACGGCATCGAGAAAGGCATTTTGAACGGCGTCTATCGGGAATATCCGCTCGTCGGCGCGGATGAGAAGATCGTGTGGCCAGGCAAGTTCCCCGACATGGCGGCTGTCGAAGAGCTGAAACGCACGATCGGCAACGAGTCGGCGTTCCAGCGGGAGTATCTGCTCCGCATCGTGACGAGCGACGATCAAGTGATCCGTCCGGAGTGGATCAAGTATTACAATGTTCCGCCGTCTTCGGATGAAGACGGATTCCGCTATGCCGTGACGGGCGTCGACCTTGCGATCTCGGAAAAAGAAACTGCCGATTGCACGGCCATGGTCTCGGCACGCGTTTACCATTATCGCGACAAGCTCGAGGTGTACATCTTGCCGAATCCGGTGAACGCGCGAATGGACTTCCCCGCCACAGTGGAATGCGCCGTCAATCTCTCGAAGATATTGGGTGGTGGTGTACCGACAAAACTCGTCATCGAGGAAGTCGGATATCAGAAAGCGATTATTGATCACCTGAAAACGCTCAACTTCCCCGCTGTGGGGTTGCCGACCCACGGACAGGACAAACGGGAACGATTGTCGTCGATAAGCCACCTGATCCAGCAAGGCAAGGTGCTCTTCCCGCATCACGGCACGGAGCATCTCATCACGCAGATGACGGGCTTCGGCAAGGAACGGCATGACGATCTGATGGACGCGCTCGTAACCCTCCTCCTCTATATCATGAGCGATGACAGTTCGGGCTTCACTATTCCCAACGGACCATGGAACAATCACGGCGGCGTTCCGCAAAAAACACGCGAAGAACTCGATCATGAGGCCGATCTCGAGTTGATGGATATGGGCAATTACGAACGGAGCGGCGGCAATTACAGGCCACGGAACCGGCCTGGCGGATCCTCAACCGGATGCTGGAAGAAATCAAGAGTGAGTTCCGCCTATTTCACCGCGGGAATCATCACTATGTTCTTCGGCGGATGCAGTAAGTTTGTCGGCTTTCTATAAAACCGATGCCACTTCGAAAGAGGTGGCTTTTTTATCTACTCAAAAATTATGGATTGATGATACGCCAAAATTACCTAGCGTTGCCCCACCCAACCGGCCTTGCCTTCTTCGCCCCTTCGTAGCCTTGTAGTGACCAGCAAGGACGCTCTGGACTCGTACCGCCGTTGCGTCATCCATTGTAGTATGACCAACCAAATAAAGGGGTCGGCAGGAGCGGCGACCTCAACCAACCAACCGCTGCCAGCAAAGGTCGCATATTGTCTGTACGCAAGAAAATCAACGGAATCTGAAGAGCAGCAAGTCCTTTCGATAGATAGCCAGATCAAAGAGATGATTCAGATCGCCGAACGAGATGGACTCACGATAACGGAGATCCGGAAGGAGTCCCACTCCGCAAAAGCCGTAGGCCAGCGCGAGGTGTTCAATGAACTCTTGAAGGATATCCGCTCTGGCAAATTCAACGGCATCCTCACCTGGGCACCGGATCGCCTGAGCAGAAACGCAGGAGATCTCGGGAGTCTGGTGGATCTCATGGATCAAAAGGCGCTCGTGGAGATTCGCACCTTCTCTCAAAAGTTCACGAACAACCCAAGTGAGAAATTCATGCTGATGATCCTTTGCTCGACGGCAAAGCTCGAAAA
>Ga0181520_10000298_pt1 | contig 110179 bp, 100 predicted proteins | sample PEATcosm2014_Bin_29_FD_132451 | JGI IMG/M metagenome (GOLD analysis project Ga0181520, IMG submission 132451) | Peatland microbial communities from MTU Mesocosm Facility, Houghton, MI, USA - PEATcosm2014_Bin02_30_metaG | ecosystem: Environmental > Terrestrial > Soil > Wetlands > Peat | place...
CTCACCAGGATCGGACACCCCCCCCCCCCCCGGAAAGAAGGGGGGAGGGTATAAGCGTTTTTCCTAAAATGGGGGGGGGGGGGGGGGGGGGGGGGGGCTCGATTTTGACACCCCCCTGTTTTCGGGCCTCCCCGGCGGCGTCCCTTGATGCCATCTTTTTCCCTGTAACAACAGTTTCCGGAAGGAGGTCAAAGGCTATGGAATCGGAAAATAGGAATGACTGTTTAAGGGCTTCGAGTGCGCGTAAAGGCTCTCCATTTCTCGCTACGAAAGAGGCTGCCTATTACCTTCGGCTCGCGCCCTGTACGCTTGAGAAAATGCGTATCGAAAACCGTGGCCCAAGCTTCCGCAAGCATGGTCGCTATGTCCGTTATCACATCGACGATCTTGAAAGCTGGTCAATGGAAGCGGGCAGCCATTCGACTTCGGATCGGGGGAATCCATGATGCAAAAAGCTCTCATTCCCATGCCGCCGGAGGCGTTGCCGCGCAGGAAATCATTTTGGCAGATGGACTCACATATATATAAGGTGACAGCAAGAGACGGGGCTGAATCTGTCCATATCCCTTGTCTCTCACAGTCTCAGGGCAGGATTCCGAACCTGTCCTATTGTCCTTCGGCAAGGCTGTCGCCGCGCGGAAACTTTCCTAGCCGGATGACCAAAATTTATGGTGCACCCGACCACAAAATTGGGATTGGTGACAACTTTTTGGGCCATGTCCGCGCCTCGTTTTTGCCTGTTCCCTTTCTCAATTTTCTGTCCTCGGCGAACGGTTTTCATCCCGAACTTTTGTCCCGCGCTGTGCCAGCGGCTGGACGGTTTTTACCGTTCCTCGGACTGTTTTTCGGCTGGCTTTGGGTTCGTTTTTTGTGTTCTTCGGCGCGGTGTTTTTGCCGCCGTTGGTTTGGATGCTTTGGGGCGCTTGGATGCTGTTGGACGCAGATGGATGTTGGGGTGAGGGGAACCGGAAAAGTGAGGGGCGGAGGGCAAGATAAAGCGCCCCCACATGGGTGCGCATAAGAGTCTGTCTGCACATCCAATTTATTTCATGTTGCGTGTGGGGTTCGAAGTTATCGGGAGGCTCATGTTCCTCAAGTCATTGATATTGCTTTACCGGAAGGAGACGGTTTTCAGCGCAGCTCCGGCTCGCTGCGAGATGTTTGTTATTCAAGTCGTTGATTTTTCCTTTAATAGAAGGAGTAGCTATGTCTGATGAATTCGACTTCCAACCCAAGCTTGGAAAAATAAGAAGCCGTGGCCTTGGAACGCGGCGTTTCTCCAACCAAGTGCTAGCCGCCATCAATCGCGCGGGTGGACGGCGCGGCGCCAAAAGCAAGTTCACGGGAAGCCGTATCGGGCGCGGCGGAGTCATGGGCGCATGGCTTGCCCATCGTGACCAATACGCCTCGCTCAGGCATCGCAGGGCTATCGTCAAAAGCCGTATCGTTAAGCTTGCCGGGAAGGGGATGAACAACGCGGCGGCGCATCTCCGGTATATCCAACGGGAAGGTGTATCCCGCGACGGAGAAAAGGGTCATCTCTATAGCGCCGATCTCGACCGGACGGACAGCAAAACATTCCTCGACCGAGCCGAGGGGGACAGGCACCAGTTCCGGTTTATCGTGTCGCCCGAAGACGGTATCGAGTACGACGATCTTAAGGGTTTTACCCGCCGCTTCATGTCCAATATGGAAAAGGATTTGGGCACGTCCCTCGATTGGGTGGCCGCCGACCATTACAACACGGGGCATCCCCATGTTCATATTATCGTCAGGGGCAAGGACGCTTTGGGCAAAGACCTCATCATTGCCCGTGACTATATGACCAACGGCATGCGCGAACGGGCCGCGCTACAGGTCAGCCTCGACCTTGGCCCACGGTCGGATTTGGAGATCGACAAACAGCTTCGAGCCGAGATGACGGCGGAAAGGATGACCAGCCTCGACAAGCAACTGTTGAAAATGGACGACGACGAGAAAACCATAGCCCAATTCATCCAAGACCCCAGCCAGCAAACGCTTTTAATGGGCAGGCTTAAGAACCTTGAACGCCTCGGCTTGGCCGAGGAACGGAGACCTGGCCAATGGCACCTTGATGATGGTCTTGAAGGCACGCTTCGGCGCATGGGCGAGAGGGGCGACATCATCAAAACCATGCATCGGGAAATGACTGAAAGGGACATCGTTCATAGCTCACGGGATTATGCCATTTATGACCCGACCCATGAGCATGCAAAACCGATAACGGGCCGTGTCATAGCAAGGGGCCTGTCCGACGAGCTTAACGACCGCCATTATCTGATCTTGGACGGCATGGACGGCCAAGCCCTTTACGTCGATATAGGCCTTGGCGAAAAGACAGGGCCAACGCCAGAAGGGAGCATAGTCCATATAACGCCCAAAAGCGTTGAGCCGCGTCAGGTTGACCGAACCGTGGCGGAAATCGCGGCAAAAAATGGAGGGCGTTATAGCGTCAACCTGCATCTGAAACACGACCCACGTGCTTCCTATAATTTTGCCGAAACGCATGTCCGGCGCTTAGAAGCCATACGCAAGGTAATTGGAGGGGCAAGACATGAGCTTGACGGCACATGGATCATAGCGCCGGATCATCTCAACCGCGCCGCTGCTTATGAGCGGACACTGGCAAAACAAGCGCCCGTTATTGTGGACAAGCTTTCAAGCCTCAGTCTCGAACAGCAGATAACCGAAAATGGGGCAACGTGGATCGATAGGCAGCTAGTCTCAAACAATCCAGAGCCAACCAGAGACTCTGGTTTTGGACATGACGTGAGAGACGCCATGAAACGTCGCCAGCAATGGCTCATCGAGCAGGGATTGGCGCAGGAACAGCAAGGAGCCATTACTTACAGCAAAAATATGCTTTCCATGTTGCAACAACGGGAACTAAAACGAATTGCCGGAGGCATTGCGAAACAAACAGGGCTTCAATATACGGCGGCCTTCGTTGGGAACCATATCGAGGGCAAAGTGGGCAAAATGCTTGAGCTTGCCAGCGGTAAGTTCTCGGTGATTGAAAACAGTCGCGAGTTCTCGCTTGTTCCGTGGCGCGATGTTCTAGAAAAAAACATCGGCAGATATGTCTCCGGTATCGTGCGTGGCGGCGGCATCGATTGGGAAATCGGCAGAAAGCGGGGCTTGGGGATCGGGATGTAACATGGGGCAAGAACGGGCGAGGGCGTAGATAAAGCATATAAGAGAGTCCGTGCCTTTATGAGAAACTTGTCCCGTTTCCAGGGAAACGGGACAGGAGGCCTGATGTTCGACAACGAGAAAACAGAAATTTTACCCACGCGAATTTTGCGTTTGCCGGAAGTTATTTCTCGCGTCGGTTTGAAACGCGCTTCGATTTATCAGTACATCAGCATAGGGGCTTTTCCGAGGTCTGTGTCTTTGGGGCCGCGTGCCGTTGGATGGATTGAACGCGAGATTGATGTTTGGCTTGCTGAACGGATTCAAATGAGACAAAAACGTATCGGCATCATTGAGAATAGATCGTATAAATGAATTTTGTTTTTCGGCATGAACAGCTATAATGCGCTGATTGTGGAAATATGCCGCCGTTGCGGATTCTATCGGTATAAACGGGTTGTGGGGGCATTAGTGGGGGCATGCATAACTTTTGATCCGCAATTATGCTTGAAAATCAGTTTGCTAGGGCGCGAGTTTTATTCCGTCCCCAGAGACGCCCACGATACCTCGCCCTTGGTTTTGCGGTATAGGCGCGCTTGCCCGATATGAGCTGCGCGCGCGGGGCCGTAACTGCGCACCACGGCGGCGAGACGGCCGCCTTCATCCAGCTGATCGAACAAAAAATCCGGCAGGAACTCGACGGAGCCGTTGATAAAAATGACATCGAAAGGCGCATGCGCAACGCATCCTTCGATAGGAGCGCCCGCGAAGACAATGGCTTTGCCGGGGGCTTTGTTGGCGATGTTTTTTTCGGCCTCTTCATGCAAAAGGGCATCAGGCTCGACGCAGAAAATGGAAGAAGTCAAGGCCGCCAACACAAGCGTCGAATAACCCGTCGCGGGCGCAAGCTCCAGCACGCGGTCATCCGCCTTAATTTCCGCAGCCTGCAAAAGCCGCGCGAGAACCAAGGGCTGCATCAAATACCGGCCCGGGATCAGTTGGATATTTTCGTCCGCGTAGGCGACGCCCACATGCGTGGAAGGCACGAACAATTCGCGGGGGAGCGCGCCCATAGCCGCGAGAATGCGGGAATCGGCGACTTTATTCGGGCGCAACTGCCCGTCGACCATAAAGCGTCGCGCAACCGAGAAATCGGTAACGGCGGAGTCATACATGGCGGGATAATTCCAGAAGGGAGCGCGGCGCGATTATAGGGGCTTCTAAGAAATTCCAAAGGAAAAACTAAATAGCCTTTTCCGAAAGAATCCATGAGGATTTTTCCAAAACCAAGCACCTATTTATAGAGCAAATGCCGATAATGCCGTAACAACGTTATATGCCAGCGTGACGCCATACCAAGCGCCTATGCCGCAGTTGGTCACCAGCACGCCGCCTTTATAAAGGGGCCTTTGCGCTTCGGGAGAATGTTCAGAAAAATATTTTAGAGCGAAATATTCGGCTGCAAGAATACCGCCGATAACGGCAAATTTAATCGCGGCGCTTTCCGGGGTAAACAACAGATCATTACCTCTGGCCAAAACGGGATTAAGCTCATGAATTTTTGGATTGAGGGTTTGGTCATAGGCGGTGATGAGGGCATCCGAAACGTTCAAGCCGACAACCAACGCCGCAGTAGACCTGTAGGTCAATTTCCGAGACGCTTCTTTGAAAAAGTTTTCCAGTTGAATGTTGGAAGGAAGCTTGATTTTTTTGATAACGCTACCTGCGACGCTACGGTAATTTGCAATCATACGATTTTTTCCAACGTGAAATTTAATGCGTTATGGCGTCACGGCAACGAGTGCATAAATCGGGATGATCTTTATGCGTCCCGACTTCGGGAAGGATTTGCCAGCAACGTTCGCATTTTTTGCCTTCGGCAAGGGTGATCGACGCAGATACAGCCGAGAATGGGGCTTCATCGACATCGGCGGGACGTTCTTCAATGGTGACATTTGAAACAATACATATTTCCGTAAGTAGTTTTTCTAGTTTCGTTTCTGGGAAGCTGTCCCTGAGACTGGATATATCGCCAGTAGTCATCATAATTCTTGGGTGAGCAAGAAGTCCGGAACGAATAGTTTTCTCATTTCTACGTTCCTCAATCTCCCCCATAACGCATGAACGAACAAAGCGAACATTTTTTATCGAATTACCTAATTTCTCGTCCTTCCACGCTTCGGGAACAACCGGAAAAGTTTTTAAATGCACGCTTTCGGCGTTGTCGCCGAAACGCGACAGCCACGCTTCTTCCGCCGTAAAGCACAAAATCGGCGCGAGCCACACAACCAGATGATTGAACACTTGTTCCAACACGGTTCGCGCGGCGCGGCGGCGCTTATTATCCGCGCGGTCGCAATACAAACTGTCCTTGCGGATGTCGAAATAAAACGCCGACAGATCGGTGTTGCAGAAATTATGCAATGTCGTCAGAAAATGGCCGAGATCGAATTTGGCGAAGTCCTCGCGCATGATGCCGTCGATCTCATAGAGGCGATGCAAAACCCAGCGTTCAAGCTCCGGCATTTCCGCGATCGGCAAACGTTCTCCTTCGCTCATGCCCTTCAACGCGCCGAGCAGATAACGAAGCGTGTTGCGGAAACGCCGGTACAAATCGCTTGTCTGTTTCAGGATTTCCGGCCCGATGCGCTGGTCTTCGGTAAAGTCGGATGAAACGACCCAAAGCCGCAAAATATCCGCGCCCATTTTCGAATACACGTCTTGGGGCGCTGTCGTATTGCCGAGAGATTTCGACATCTTGCGCCCTTGTTCGTCGAGCGTGAATCCGTGCGTCAAAACCTTGTCGAACGGCGCGCGGCCAAGCGTTCCGCACGATTCCAAAAGCGAAGAATGAAACCAGCCGCGATGCTGGTCCGAGCCTTCGAGGTAAAGCGAAGCTGGCCAGCGCAAATTCGGCCATTCGCCTTCTTTGAGGACGAACATATGCGTCGAGCCGGATTCGAACCATACATCGACGATGTCGAAAACTTGGGTAAAATCTTCCGCCTTGTATTTGTCGCCCAAAAATTCCTGAGCCGGACGGGCATACCACGCGTCCGCGCCGTCTTCGTCAAACGCAGCAGTCACGCGGTCGAGGACGGCCTTGTCGCGCAGCACTTCGCCCGTTTTTTTATTCACGAAAAGCGCAATCGGCACGCCCCACGCGCGCTGACGGCTGATGCACCAATCGGGGCGGCTTTCGATCATGCCGCGAATGCGGTTTTCGCCAATAGAGGGATACCAATCCGTTTTCTCAATCGCCGCAAGCGCGAGCTCGCGCAAAGTTTTGCCTTGGCCCGCGATAATCGCGTCCATGGCGATGAACCACTGCGGCGTCGTGCGGAAAATGAGCGGAGCTTTCGAGCGCCACGAATGCGGGTAGGGATGCTTGATGTTTTTCTTGGCGAGCAACGCGTTCGCTTCGAGAAGCGCCTTAATAACCGCGCCATTCGCCTCGCCGACTTTGCCGTCGAGCTTGTAAACATAAAGCCCCGCGAAGCCTTTCACGTTCGGCAAATATCTGCCGTCGTCGCCGACAGTTTCGTCGAATTTGATGCCGTATTTCTTGCCGAGATTGAAGTCGTCCTCGCCATGTCCGGGAGCGATGTGCACAAAGCCCGTTCCGGCTTCGGTCGTGACGAAATCGCCGTGATAAAGCGGAACGTCGTAGTCGAAATAAAAATCCGTGCCTTCTCGTTGTTTGAAGGGATGCGAACAAACCACGCCAGCCAAATCATTTTTAGAAATCGTTGCGAGCTTTGTTGCGCGGGCAATTTTTGTGTCTTGCAAAAATGCTTCATAAAGACTGTCCGCAACGACAAGCTTTTCTCCAATTTTTGCAAAAGCGCCTTCAGCAACCTCTTCCACGCGCAAAAGGGTATAAGTAAAATCCCCAAACGCAATCGCCCTGTTCGCAGGAATAGTCCAAGGAGTTGTCGTCCAAATGACGATGCTCGCGTCAGATAAGTCTTTATTCCAACCGCTACCGATCCGAAACTTCACCCACAGCGTCGTGGACGTGTGTTCCTGATATTCGATTTCGGCTTCGGCCAGCGCGGTTTTTTCCACGACCGACCACATGACGGGCTTCACGCCTTTATAAAGAAGCCCGTTCTGCGCGAACTTGTAAATCTCGCGCAAAATCTGCGCCTCGGCCTTTTTCGTCATCGTCGTGTAGGGAAGCGCCCAATCGCCTATGACGCCGAGCCTTTGAAATTCCTCCGACTGAACCTCTTTCCACTTCGCGGCGAACGCGCGGCACTCGGCGCGGAATTGCAAAACCGGAACGTCGTCCTTGTCCAAACCCTTGGCGCGATATTCTTCCTCGATCTTCCATTCGATGGGCAAGCCGTGGCAATCCCATCCGGGAACGTAAGGCGCGTCGAAACCGAGCATCTGCTGGCTGCGCACCACGACATCCTTCAGAATTTTGTTCAGCGCGTGGCCGATATGGATGTTGCCGTTCGCGTAAGGAGGGCCGTCGTGCAAAATAAATTGTTCGCGCCCTTTCGCCTGCGCGCGCAATTTGCCGTGCAGATCCATTTTCCGCCAGCGCGCGAGCAATTCGGGCTCTTTCTTCGCCAATCCGCCTTGCAAGGGGAAATCGGTCTGCGGCAGGAAAACGGTGTCGCGGTAGTCTATCTTTTTGTCGTCAGTCATCGGGTGTTAGTCCAAATCCATGTGTTTTTACGAAGAGGCGACACTATCATTGCATGACGCACGGCGAAAGCGGGAAAATGACGGCGAATTTATCCGGAATCCGATTTATTTTTGCTTGCCGAAAGAGAACCAAATCGGATTCCGCATAAACGCGCATTTGCAAGAGCAAAAAGCGCGTTTTGCGGAATGACGAAGGAATTTAGAGTTTCTTTGCCGTCGCTATGTCCTTTTCGATCTGCGCCTTGAGCACTTCCAAATTCTCGAACTTCTTTTCGGAACGAATGAAATGCGTTAAGGCGAATTCCCAATCCTCGCCGTAAATATTCCGGTCGAAATCGAACAAATGCGCTTCCAGATTTTCGCTTTTGCCGTTCACGGTCGGGCGTGTGCCGATGTTGGCGACGCCTTGATACGCCAGCGCCTCGCCGACTTTCCCCGCGCGAACGGCATAAACGCCGAATTTGGGGCGCAGGTATCCGTTAAGCGCGATATTCGCCGTATGAATGCCGATTTTCCGCCCGCGCCCCGTCCCTTTGACGACGGTTCCTTCGATCGACCAATCGCGCCCCAAAATCTTCGCTGCCGCTTCGACTTCGCCCTCCAGCAATAATTCCCTCACGCGCGTCGAGGAAAAAACTTCGCCGTCGTCTCCCATCGCCTCGATTTCCGTCACGCCGATCTTATGCGGCGCAAGAAGCGCCTTGAGCTTTTTCATATCTCCGTCGCGGTTATGGCCGAAAACGAAATCATGCCCTGCGACAAGATGCCGCGCGCCGAATTTTTTCAAAAGAATGCGCTCGACAAAATCCTGCGCAGGCATTTGAGCGATTTCCTGCGTGAAGGGGAGGGTCGCAACGTCGTCGATGCCAAGGGATAACAGCAAACGTTCCTTGGCTTTCGAAGGAGTCAGGCGGAAAGGCGGCAGGTTCGGCTGAAAAAATTCGCGCGGATGCGGCTCGAAAGTCAAAACGCGCGCGGGAAAATGCATTTGGCCGGCTTTTTCAACCGCAGCCTTAATCACGGCTTGATGCCCGCGATGCACGCCGTCGAAATTCCCAAGCGCGAAAACGCCGCCTTCCCTTTTTCCTTGGCTTTTCTTTTGCGAAATCACCCGGATATATCCTTTCAAGGCGAGGGCGCGACAAGCACGGCGGAAGTCTTGTCGGCTTCGCGCAGAACGGTCAGTAAATCTTCCCGCGCCAAAGTCACGCATCCGGCGGTCGGGCCGAAATCGGTCCGCGCTATATGCAGAAAAATGGCGCTTCCTTTGCCCGGAACGATCGGATCGACGTTATGTTTCAGAACCGCGAAAACATTGTATAAATGATCGTCGCGCCATAAATGCTCCGCGCTGGCAGGGTAGGGGTGTTTGACAAACCGGTTGTAAAAGGGGTCTTCGGGAGCGTCGCACCAGCCGTCGTCATGTTCCAAAGCGCGTACCGGCAAAATGGTCTTTGGCGGTTTTTCCCTGTCGGGGCGGTAAAAAACCTCGCGCAAGACCCATCGGCCGATTGGCGTCGTGTTATCGCCGTCTCTTCGCGCCTCCGCGGGAGAAAACCCGTTGCGGCCGACCGCGCAGCGAAATTCATGCCCGTTCCATAAGGCTAAATTTTCGTTCTTAACGATTAAATCCATAGTCAAACCCGATTGAATTTACCCGACGAAAAAGTGTAGCATAGCTTAAACAAAGCGGGAAACATGATCTATACGAAAAACGACCTTTTGAAACTTATTCTCGACACGCGCGCCGTTTCGATCTGGAACCGCGCCAAAGGCCCTGTCTTCTGGTACGCGGCCAACGTGCCCGGGCCTTTTTACGTCAATACGGAAATGATCATAGGGCAAGCGTTGTCCGAACGTCTGTTGCGCGAAATCACGGCGATCATCGCCGGAACGGTCGATGCGCAGGCGCGCGCCGAACAACTCGATCATCTGATATTGGAGGCCTTCAAAAACAGTCCTCCGTGGCAGCGTTTGATAGCGACGATGACCTCCCACGCGCAGAAGGAATTTCCGCCGGACTCATACGCCTTCGTGTCGGGAGGCGAACGCCGCGATTGGCTGTTTTCCATTCCGTTCGCGCATGTTGCCAATCTGCCGCATCTTTTCCTTTTCAAGAACGCAACGACGTTTTGCAAAAAGCTTTTGAAGCCCAAACAAGGCGTCCTGCACGTTTCGGACCTTATCAACAATGCCGCGAGCTTCTTCGATTTATGGCAACCCGTTTTGCAAAAAGCAAAGTTGAAGTGCTGCGGAAACCTGTGCGTCAACGTGCGCGGCGAAACCGGCCTGAAGCGCTTGCACGAAGCGGGGCAAAAAGTCGTCGCGCTCATGACGATCGACGTCGATTTTTTCCGCCGCCTTCACGCCGCCGATCTGGTTTCGCGCGAAACGTTCGAGGAAATTGCGGTGTTTTTCTCCTCGGCGCAGGAATGGGCGGCGAAATATCTGATCGACAGGCCGGAATTGTTCGACGTGAAAAACTGCGACGCGAAGGCCTTCGAACGCCTGCGTTTTTTCATCGAGCACGATCCGTGGAAATTGCGCCCGCAGCATAAAACTTTCTTCGCCGCGATGCAGAAGGCGATTGACGAGCGGGGGGCGAAAAAAGCCTGAGATTTTATTGGCACTTCTCCGCAATCGCCCAGAATCCGTCGGCGCTGAGGCTGGCGCTTCCGACCAGAACGCCATCGACTTCATTTTCTCCCAAAACGCCTTCCGCGTTCGACGGCGTGACCGAACCGCCGTAAAGGACGCGAACCGTTTCGCCGATTTCCCCCAAAACCTTGCGGATCAGCTTGTGCACGGTTCTTACGTCCTCGGGCGGCGGTTGCTGGCCCGTTCCTATCGCCCAGACGGGCTCGTAGGCGATGACCAGATTGGCAGTCTTGACGTTCTTCGGCAGGGATTCGCGCAGTTGCTTTTCGATAATGTCGGCCGTCGATCCGGCTTTTAAATCTTCCGCCGTTTCGCCGACGCAGACGATCGTCGTTAAGCCTGCGATCTGCGCGGCTTCGACCTTTTTGGCGATCAATTCGTTGCTTTCCCCGTGCCCGTGGCGGCGTTCGGAATGGCCGAGGATGATGTAACGGCATCCCAGATCGACGAACATCGCGGCGCTCAGGTCGCCGGTATAGGCTCCGTGCGTAGCCGTATGACAATCCTGTCCGCCAAGCATCACGGGCGTTCCTTGCAAAGCCTCGCTGATTGCCCAAGTTAAGGTTGCGGGAGGGCACAAGACGAGATCAAAGTTCAAAGGCTTCGCTGCTTCCGCCAAATTTGCGATATCGCGCGCCAGAACGAGCCCCGACGTCAGGCGTCCGTACATTTTCCAATTTGCGACTATTAAACGACGTCTTTTCGACATGGGAACCTCGCCGGAAATCGGTTAAGTTTTAGTGCCTATACAGAATCCTACCTTTATCATATCCTTCGGTTCATAAAAGAGTAATTTTCCAGTTTGAGGGGTCGTTATGCTTCAATCGATGCGCCAGTTAGCCCATTCGTGGGTCGTCAAAAGCCTTATGCTGTTTTTGATCGTGAGTTTCAGTATTTGGGGCATTGGCGATATTTTCAGGGGCAATTCGCTGCAAAAGACCGTGGCGAAGATCGGGGATACGGAAATTTCCGTCTCCGAACTTAACCGGTTGTTCGAGAAGGCGCTGGCCGAGGCGCGGCAAAAATACGATCCCAATCTGACTTCGCAGCAAGCGCGCCAGATGGGATTGCTCGATCAGGCCTTGCAGAGGGAAATCTCGCGCCAGCTTATCGACATGGACATCAAACGCCAGGGAATCAACGTCGGCCCCGACGTTATTTTGAAAATGCTCTCCGAGGAGTCGCAATTCCGCAGTCCCGACGGAAGCTTCAACAAACAGCTCTTCCGCCAGATTTTGGATCGCGAGAGGTTGAGCGAAAGCGCGTTTATTGCCCAGGGACAAAGGGATTTAGAACGCCAGATTTTGGTGGAAGCGCTGGAGGGAGCGACGTTTGCGCCGCAGACGGAAGTCGATGCGCTTTTTAAAGGGCGCGCGCAAAAGCGAATCCTCGATGTGGTGACCGTCGACGAAGCCAAGCTTGGGGGCATTCCCGCGCCCGAAGATAATGCGCTTCGGGCGTTCTATAACGGAAATCAGCAAATGTTTTCGGCGCCCGAATATCGCGGCATGACCATTGCGACTTTGTCCACGGAGGCGCTGGCCAAGGAAATTCCCATAACCGACGATCAGGTGAAAAAGGAATACGAAGCGAAGCTCGATCAGCTATCAACCCCCGAACGCCGCGATATCGTTCAAGTCGTTTTACAGGACGAAGAAAAAGCCAAGCAACTGGCCAAAGAAGCGCGCGCCTCGGGCGATCTGCCGGCGGCGGCGAAGGCTTTGAAAGAAACGGCCGTCCCTCTCGACCGGATGGAAAAAGATAATTTGATGCCCAATTTGTCGAAGGCCGTTTTTGCTTTGCGCGAAGGCGGCATCGGCGATCCGGTTAAAACGCAGCTCGGTTGGCACGTCGTTCAGCTCAAGAAAATCGAACCCGCAGGCAAACCGAACTTCGATAAGCTTAAGGATAAATTGCGCGAAGACATGCGCCGCGACCAGTCGATCGAAGCCGCGACGCGCATCGTCAATTCGCTCGACGATCAGTTGGCGGCGGGGCATTCGCTCGACGACATCGCGGACGGCTTGCGCCTGCGCCTTATCAAGATTCCCGCCGTGGATTCTAACGGCATGCAGCCCAACGGCAAGGAACCTTCGGAATTTCCGAACAAGGAAGAGGTTCTTAAATTCGCCTTTGCTCAAAGCGCGGGCGAGACAAGTCCCGTCGAAGACGACAAATCGGGTGCTTACTATGTCGTGCGCACAGACGACATAACGCCCTCCGGCGTCCGTCCCTTCGGCGAGGTCAAGGATAAAGTCGCCGCCGCATGGAAGGTGTATCAGCAACAGGTGAAAGCGCACGCCGAAGCCGATAAAATCATCAAGGGATTGCGCGACGGGGCAGCAGCTTCCTCTTTTAATAAAGACGATGGCGTGAACTCGCGCGAATCGTCGCCATTGTCGCTTCTGGGCGATACGGACAAGCAATTGCCGCCTTCGCTTGTCGCGCGCGCCTTCAGGCTCAAGAAAGGCGAAACGGCGTCGGAAGAGAACGACAACAAACAAATTATCGTGCGCTTGGCCTCCGTCGTCGATATCGACGCCTCGAAGCCGGATGCGCGCAAGGACGCGATTTCAGCCGAGATTAAAAAGGCGGAAGGAAACGAATTGATCGAGCAGTACGTCCAGCATTTGCACACGATATTCTCGGTCAAGGCAAACGCCGATCTTCTGGATCAGTTGCGGCAGAAGGAAGAGTAGACCCTACTTCCCCTCCACGAGACTGTTCAGCGGCACAAGCTCGATCTCTTGTTTGGAGGCTTCGGTTGTCGTCCACGTTTCGAGCACGTCCATCGTCGTCGCGTGAGGATGCCCTATGGCGACGGCATACCCTTTGCGCCGCGCGATATGCTCCGTCAGTTCCAGCTGCTTGCGAATGGCTTCGGGCGAAGGATCGTCGTCGAGAAAAACATCGCGGGCTATCGAAGGCAGGCCTTTTTCCTTGGCAACCTTAAACCCGACCGATTGCGCGCTGGTGCGCGAATCGAAGAAAAATAAATGCCGTTCCTTCAAATCGTCCACGACCATTGCCATTCCTTCTTCGTAGGCCGTGAATTTGCTGCCCATATGATTGTTGATGCCGTCCATTCCGGTAAAACTGGCCAAGGCGGCGTCGAGGCGCGTCCGCAATTCGGGCAGGGGCAAATCAACCAAAAGCGCGCCGGGGCCGGGACTTTCGTGACCCACGGGCTCCATCGGCATGTGCAGGATAAGTTCATGCCCTTTATCTTGCGCTTCTTTCGCCTGTTCGCGCACGCGAACGGCGTAAGGCAAAAAAGATAGCGTGACGGGAGCCGGCAAAGCGATGGCTCTTTCGCTGCCCTTTAAATCCGGCCCCACGTCGTCGATAACGATGGCGATTTTCACAAGATGTCCCGAAGGAACGATTTCCGGCGTTTCGGGAATCACGGGAACGGTGACGTTTCCGATTTGCGGCGGCGGCGGATTTTCCGGCGCGGGCTCCTCGCCCGCGAAAGTCGGCGGCGGCGCGGGTTGGGCTTCTTCCGGCTGCGGCGACGGCGACAGCGGCGGCTGTTCGACTTTGACGATGACCGACGGAGGCTCGATTTTCGTATGCGGAGCAAAAGCCACCCACAAGCATCCCGACAGAAAAACAACCCAGAACGCGACCGTAAGCTTCTTTTTAAACTTGGATTTTCTCATTTTATAATTGTGCGGAAAGTGAGAGGTTACGGATGTATTGACGTGTTATTTTCTGACACGCCGATGGGCGTTATACAACACTTTGAATTAAAAGAAGGCGCTAACTGGACAATCCTTTAAAAATCTTGTCTAAGCGGCTGTTTTCGCGCATTCTCTGCCGCGCGAGAGGATAGGTCGGTTTATTGAAATGCAGAACGGCGTTTGCGGCGCAGCGATGCGCGTTTTTTCCAAAGAAGAACTGAGCTCTGCGGCGGATCGCAGCGCCGAGGCCTTACTCGGGCGGCAGCGCGCCGACGGGCACTGGGCTTTCGAACTCGAAGCCGACGTGACGATTCCGGCGGAATACATCCTTTTGGATCATTTTCTCGGCACGATCAACCAGCCGTTGCATGAACGCATGGCCGCATACATACGCGACATTCAGGAAAACCACGGCGGATGGCCGCTTTTTCACAGGGGCGCGGTCAACGTCAGCGCGAGCGTGAAGGCGTATTTCGCGTTGAAATGCGTCGGCGACGCCTCCGATGCCGCGCACATGGTCCGCGCGCGCAACGCTATTTTGGAAAACGGCGGCGCTGAAAAAAGCAACGTCTTTACGCGCATTCAATTGGCGCTTTTCGGCGCGATTCCGTGGACAGCCGTGCCCGTCATGCCGGTCGAAATCATGTTGCTGCCCCGGTGGTTTCCTTTTCATCTGAGCAAGGTTTCCTACTGGTCGCGCACGGTGATCGTACCCTTGCTGGTTCTGATGGCGAAAAAGCCCCAAGCCAAAAACCCAAGAAATGTACGCATCGACGAACTTTTCAGGACGCCGCCCGCGCTCGTGAAAGAATGGCCGGGCAGCGGTTCGCACTCGCCTTTGGCTCCCGCCTTCGGGGTTCTCGATAAAATCCTGCGCTTTTTCGAACCACGCATGCCGCAAGGGCCGCGCCGGAAAGCGATCGATAAAGCCGTCGCGTGGGTTAAAGAACGCCTGAACGGAGAAGACGGTTTGGGCGCGATTTATCCGGCGATGGCGAATACGGTTATGATGTTCGACTGCCTTGGCACGGCGCCCGATCACCCCGATTACGCAATCGCGCGGAAATCGGTCGATAAGCTTGTCATCGATACTCCCGGGCGCGCCTATTGCCAACCGTGCCTGTCGCCCGTTTGGGATACGGCTTTGGCCGTCCACGCGCTGATGGAGGCCGGAGCCTCGCCGGATGCGATCCAAAAAGCCTGCGATTGGCTAAAAGAACGGCAGGTCCTCGATGTCGTGGGCGATTGGGTTGCGTGGCGTCCCGATGCGCGGCCCGGAGGCTGGGCGTTTCAATACAACAACGCGCACTATCCCGACCTTGACGACACGGCGGTCGTCGTCATGGCGCTTGATCGTTTCGATCGCGTCAAATACCGCGACGCCATCGAACGCGGCGTCGAATGGGTTCTTGGGCTTCAATCGAAAAACGGAGGCTGGGGCGCGTTCGACGCCGACAATAGCTATTATTACCTGAACCATATTCCGTTCGCCGATCACGGCGCGCTGCTCGATCCGCCCAGCGCCGACGTGACGGCCCGATGCCTTAGCATGCTGGCGCAAGTGGGGTACGGCAAAGACCATCCTCAAGTTGCGGCCGCCATCGATTATCTGCGCCGCGAGCAGGAACCCGAAGGCTGCTTCTTCGGACGTTGGGGAACGAATTATATTTACGGCACATGGTCCGTTTTATGCGCGTTGAACGCCGTCGGCATTTCCTCCGAAGACCCTATGATGCGCCGCGCCGCCGAGTGGCTGATAAAAAAGCAGCGGCCCGACGGCGGATGGGGCGAAGACGGCGCGAGCTATTGGAAAAATCAGCCGAAGGGCGAAGGTTCGGTCAGCACGCCCGCGCAAACCTCATGGGCGCTGATCGCGCTTATGGCGGCCGGAGGAGCCGATAGCGAATGCGTCAAACGCGGAATCGCGTGGCTCGCGAACGCACAAAAGTCCGACGGAACGTGGGACGAAGACTATTTTACCGCCGTGGGATTTCCGCGCGTTTTCTATCTGCGCTATCATGGGTATAAAGCCTATTTCCCCGAGTGGGCTTTGGCGCGCTATCGCAATTTGCAATCGAACAACGGCGCTCCGGCGCTTTATGGAATGTAAGTCATGCTCGGAATTCTCTGCGGCCTCAAATCGGAAAAGAAAATAGCCAGCAAAATCCGCGGGGCGATCGTCGCGTGCGCCGCCGCGCGGCCCCATAAAGCCCGCGAGTTGGCGCGGGAATTGGTCGCAATGGGCGCGACAAAATTGATGAGTTTCGGAATCGCGGGTTCTTTGGATTCTTCCGTGCATCTGGGCGACGTGTTCATCGGAACGCGCGTGGCGTCGGCGGCGGGGCAATGGATGTGCGACGAGGCGTGGGGCCGCGACTTGGCCAACAAGATTCCCCATTCCAAGCGCGGCGGCGTTTATGGCTCGGAAGTTCTCGTGGCGACGATTGCCGAAAAAGACGCGCTTTTTCAAAGCACGGGCTGCGCGATCGTCGATATGGAAAGCCAATGCGCGGCGGAAGTCGCGGCGGAAGCCGGGTTGCCGCTTACGGTCGTGCGCGCGGTATGCGACGATTCCGTCATGAACGTGCCGCCGTTCGTCATGGCCTCCATTGCGGAGGACGGAAGCATCAAGGGATTGAAGGCCCTAAGTTATCTGGCGCTGCATCCCGCGCAAACATCCGATCTCTTCAATGTGTCGCGCGGCATCGGCAAGGCCCTGGAAGCCCTCGGAGCGATCAAGAATTTGATAGGCGGTTAGGGCAGCGCGTTATTTATTATGCTGCTTGCTCCGCGGAGACGTTTTCGGTTCTCCATGCGCGTCCGGCTGAAGGATGCGTTCTTTCAGGATCGCCGAAATGGCCGCAGGCAAATCCGAAAGAGGCCCGACGACTTCAATCGCGCCCGCCGATTTCAGCTTTTCAGCATCCTTTTCGATCGTTTTCGAGCCACCGATCGAGCCGATGATATTCGCAAATCCGGCATCGGCGAACGATTGCACGCCGGAGGCGCGGCAAAAAACAAGGGTATTTTCTTTTTCGACTTTTTCATGACGGCAAAAATATTCTAAAGCCGTTCCGACGGTCGCCGCGGGGTCTTGCGATTGAAAGCTTTGCGCCTCGTAGAAATTTCCGTCGAACAAACGCAGCAATTCGTCGCCGCGCTTGTTATCGGCGGATTTAATCGCGCGCGTTCCGCGTTGAACGGAATTGTTCGAAACAAGAACGAGCTCGACTCCCATCCCTTTGACTTCCGTCAGGGCTTCGATGGCGCCGTCCGCCATTTTGGTTCCGATGTTGGCATAGGCGTCCATGCACGCGGCGTCGCGGCCTTTATATATTTCAGTAACGTCGAGAACGCGGCCAGAGACTCGGTCCGGAAAGGATTCCGTAATTTTATCGCAAAGCTTCCGCCGTCCCAGTCCTTTGAGCTGAGCATTATAGTCGCTCATCGTCAACGTAAGTCCGGGATATAATTGGTTGATCCGCTCCAGAAGGCTTGGAACGACGATGTCTTCGCTCATCACGAGCAAATCGGTCGGCGTGACGGCAAGAAGGATTTTTTTCGCATAGATGGGATTTTCAAGCATGGCAATGTTTCCTTGTAATAAGGGCGGACCTTGAAATCTGCCCCCACCCATCAGAGATGTAATGATTTTTCAACGTCAGTCGGCGGCAAGGGACATACTCTTTTGTTTCCGCTATCGAAAACGAGGCATGTTTTTTTCCTTCCAAATAGAAGGCCCGCGGGACGGTGTTTTGTTACTGCGCCGCGTTTGATGCAAACGCTGCCTTCGGGAGTCTCAACCCGGGAAACCCCGTAACTGGCGGCATTGTAGTCTTCTTTGAGATTATAATTCCTGGAGCCTATTTTCCCGCTCACCATAACCCTCATCTCTTTGGGAAAGCCTTTGATGCTGACGGAAGCCACGTAAATATCGGCCTTAGGGAGGTGAGTTTTAACGCCGATCATTTCAATATCTCCGGCGTCGATCGATACGTTTTCTAAATTCGGAAGGTGTCCGACGCGGAGAAGGCCTCTAAATCTTTTTAAGACGACGTTGGGCATGACATTTTCTCCTTCTATAATGGAGTAAAACATAAGTGAGAAATAATTAGTTTTCTCGCGCGAAATATACGGTCGGTTTCATGAAAGCAAAAAGAGAAAAATTTGGTTAACGGCGGGGTTTGAATGAAATAAATCACGAGCCATCGCGATGATTTCATGATAGGATGCGAAATTGTGCCGTCCTGTTTCGAGCCGCAAGTTCCCCGTTGCCGAAATTCGGTGGCGTCTTCCGCAAAAATCGTTCGTTGATTGATCGGCGAAGCGTTATTTATGCCTTGTGCATTTCCGTTTTGATCTGCTGCATGTGCGCGTCGAGAAGGCCGAGCGTGCCCACAAGCTCGCCCAAAATTTCCGTTTGTTTCTCGATCTGGATTTGCACTTCGTAATCCGACGTGCTCTTCGCCGCAGCCGGGGCCTTCGAGGCGGCAAGATGCCCTTCCATTTCGTGGAGTTGTTCGGAAACGGACGCGGCAAGGCTTGCGCGCGAGGCTTCGATCTGCGCCGACATCTGGAACCATTGGTCGAGGAATTGCTGTTGCAGTTCCGGCGGCAAAGCAACCGGCTTCGCAGGCTTCGCCATTTCCTGTTGCAGGCCTTCGGCGACGCGGTGCGTGGAAGCAAGGGAGGTTTCGAGTTCCGCCAGTTTGGCTTTGATTTCTTGTTGCTTGCCGTCAAGAGCGGCGCATTGGGAGTCGATACGCGCGGCCAACAGCTTTCCGATTCCGAGAATCTGGCCCGTCAATTCGGGCGATGCGCCCAGCGTTTTTTTCATATCCTCCTGCAAAGCGGCAAGTTTTTCCTGAAGCCCTGCGGCGGTATTTTGATCGAGCAGCTTCTGGATTTCCTCGCGCAAGGCCTGGCGCATGTCGCCCGGGAGGGCCGAGACAAATACGGCGATTTTTCCGTCCAGATCGGCAAGTTCCGAAATTTTGTCTCCGATCGCCGAGAGACCGTCTTGCGAAGCAACCGGGGCGGGCGCCTGCGCCGCCTCTGCTTGCGTTTTCGGTTGCTCATCCAGCTTCGCTTGCAGCGCGGCCAACTGGCTCAGGATTTGCTCAAGCTGGCCGAGGAGCGGGGCCAGAGCGGATTTTTGCGCCTCCTCCGCCGCGGTTTTGCTTTGCTCTAAACCCTGCTCCAAAGCTTTGGCTATGCCCAGCTGCGCCTTATCCGACGCGGCTTTGTTATGCTCGAACGTCTGTTCCAAAGCCTTGGCCAGGCCAAGCTGCGCGTCCGTTTGCGCGTTGAGCTTCGATTGCAATCCGGACAGGGCTTTTGCGATTTCATCCAAACGTCCGCTCCAATCCTGCACGGGGGCGATATCGTTCCACCGGCTTTTGATATTTTCGGTGGTTTCGCCCAAAACCTTGCCGCTGGCCTGAAGCAGATTGATCGCGCCGAATAAACGCGCGCCCAAATCGTCCGCCGTCGAGGAAAGCTTGGCCAGCGTCTCCTTCGACTTTTCCGCGTTCGATTTCAGGCTCATTTCGCTGGAGGCGAGGGATTGCAACGTATGGGTAAGCTGCTTGCCCGTAATTTGCGTGATCTCGGCAAGCCCTTGGGCGCGGTCCTGAATGACGGGGATCAGGCGGCCCAGCTGATCGGCGGCATGGGCGTGGGAATTTTTCAGATTTTCGACGCCGCCCGCCATTTCCTTGATAGCCTGCGCGATCAGCTTATCGCCGTTCTGGCCGCGCTCGCCGATATTCCGCAAAATCGCTTCGACTTTCTCCGCCAAAGCCGCAATGGATTCCTTTTGCTGGTTGACATCGGACGTGAGGGACGACGATTGCTTGTGAATGTTTTCGGAGTCTTCGGAAAGCGCCTTCATCATCGCCTCGAACAGCGACCGCGTCCCGCCTTCGAAACGCAGGCGCACGGGGCCTTCGTCGCTCAGAAGCGACAAATCGGGCAGATGGCTGAAATGGTAGCGCGCAAGGTCCAGCGCGCGCGCCAGTTCGCCGATCATATCGCGGCGTTCCGTTCCCCAAATGGCGGTGCGCATGTCGCCGTGCGCCATATTCTGGATGCTTTGCGCCAAGGCGCGCAAAGGCGCGGATTGCTTGTCGCGCAGGACGAGATAAATTCCCGCGGCGCAGGCGGCGGCGAGAATGAGGCTGAACCAGCTCGCGATCGTCAGCAGCATCGCCCAGAACTGGGCCTGATTTTGCGCGGCAAAGCGCGCTTCGGCGTTATCCGCCGTTCTGCGCGCGTCGAGGGTCGGCATTGCGGCGTAAAGCGGGGCAAGATCGGCGACGGTGACTTCGTTCGAGAGTTCTCCTCCGGCTGGCGCTTCGATTTTTTGCAAAGCGTCGTCGAACAGCGAGGCGATGGAAGCCAGCTCCGCCCTCGTTTGCGGAGACGTTTTCTCCGATAAACCGGCGACGATCGCATCGGCGGATTTGATCCGCTCCTTCATTTCCGGAAGGCCCGAAGCGTCGTGGGTGAAGACGTATTTTTGCGCGAGTCCGAGGAATCCGCCGAAACCCCATTCCTGACGCAATTGTCCGAACAAATCCTGATTGTCGGCAAGCGCGTTGTCCGGGGCGGCGAGCGTCGTTTCGGCGCGATCAAGCCGGTATTTCAAGTAGCTTGTCCCGCCGATCATCGTGACGCAGACAAAAACCACAAGCCCAAGGACAAGCGCCGTAAAACGACCGACGCCAAAGGAGGAGGAGGGACCGGACATGGATGCTAAAGGGAACAAAAGAGAGAAGCGCGAGATTATGGTAAATTTTAACCAAGAAAGCAATAACTTCAATGCGCTAAAATGATTCTTTAAGGCAAAGGGTTATTCGTTAAGCCCCGTCCGCGAAATCCGCAGGTCGCGATGCACGGAGATCGAGAGCAGAATCCCGCATCCGACAAGCAACGTCAGCATCGCCGTGCCCCCGTAGGAAACAAGGGGCAGGGGAATGCCCACGACGGGGATCGTTCCCGTGACCATTGCCACGTTGACGAACACGTAAAGAAAAAGCGTCGTCGTCAGGCCGAAAGCCGTCAGGCGTCCGAACTGGTTCCGGCAGGTCAGCGCGATCATATATCCGTAGGCGATCAGCAGGAAATAGAGCGCAAGGAGGAACAAGGCTCCCAACATCCCGAATTCCTCGGCCAAAACCACGAAAATGAAATCGGTGTGTTTTTCGGGCAAAAATTGCAGTTGGCTTTGCGTGCCTTGGCCGAACCCGCGCCCGAACAATCCGCCCGATCCCATCGCGATCTTCGATTGCAGGATATTATAGCCGTGCCCCAACGGATCGGCTTCCGGATTCAAAAACGTCAGCAGGCGGGCCTTCTGGTAATCGTGCAGATGCTCCCAAGCGATCGGCAAAACGGCGGCGACGAGGGCGATTACGACGACGAATTTCCACCAGCGCACGCCTCCCGCGAAGAAAACCGCGCCGCTTCCCAGCGTCAAAAGCAATGCCGTGCCCAAATTAGGCTGCATAAGAACCAAGCCGACGGGAGCCGCAACCATAAAAATCGGAGCCAGAAGCTTGAGGGGCTGCCCGATGTCTTCGAGCGAAAGGCCGTGGAAATATTTTGCCAGCGCCAGCACGAGCGTGATCTTCATAAGTTCCGAGGGTTGGATGACGATGAATCCGAGATTGATCCAGCGTTGGGCGCCCATGCCGACGTGTCCCATAATTTCGACCACGAGCAAAAGCAGCAACATGATGCCGTACATCGGATAGGCGAATTGCAGCCAGACCCGAACGTCCGTTAAGGAAATAAACATCATCAAACACAAGCCAACCGCGAATCGCCCCAATTGAGGCCCCGCCCACGGCGACCAGCTTTTTCCGCCCGCGGAGTACAAAAGCGCGACGCCGATCAAGCCGATCGCGACGATCAGCGCGATCATGCCCCAGTTCAGAAGCCGCAATTTTTCGGGGATGCTGAGGTTGTCTGAGGTCGAAAGTCGCGACATTAAGGCCCCTTGCCTAACCCTAACTCGGACGGGTGACTGCTTCGTCGCTCCGGTGCTCGGATCCGCACGTACCTTAGAGTACGCTTGCGGTCCTGCGCTCCGTGGGCTCCTCGCATTCCCCTCGTCCGAGCGGGTTATGCAAAGGGCCTGTTTTTCTTTCCGTTCAACGGATTTTTACGAAATGAACGACTACCCACTTTTATTCCTTCACAAAATGCCCTAAGTTGGCCGTGCTTTCCACAGAATTCGGGATTAATTTAATTATGCAATCAGCGATTATCGTATTTCCGGGCACAAACCGCGAGCGCGACGCGGTTTTGGCGCTTGAAAGCGCGACGGGGCATAAGCCGCATATGGTTTGGCATACGGACAGAACGTTGCCGAAAGTCGATCTGATCCTGCTTCCGGGCGGTTTTTCATACGGCGATTATTTGCGCACGGGCGCTATGGCCGCGCACGCGCCGATCATGCGGGAAGTCAAAGCGCGGGCCGCGCAGGGCGTGCGCGTCTGGGGCATCTGCAACGGCTTCCAGATTTTGTGCGAATCCGGCCTTTTGCCCGGCATCCTTCTACATAACAAAAACCTGAAATTCATCTGCAAGTCCGTCACGCTTAAAGTCGAAAACGCCGACAGCGATTTCACCAAGCTGTGCCGCAAGGGGCAGGATTTGCGCATGATTATCGCGCACGGCGACGGCAACTATTTCGCCGAACCTGAAACGCTGAAGGAAATCGAAGGCGAAGGCCGCGTGGCGTTCCGCTACCGCGAGAATCCGAACGGCTCCATCAACGACATCGCGGGTATTTTTAACGCGAAACGCAACGTGCTGGGCATGATGCCGCATCCCGAAGACGCGAACGAAGAGCTTCACGGCAGCACGGACGGAAAATTGTTGTTTGATAGCATTGCACAAGCGCTGGCGGCGTAGGCAATCACTATTTCGGATTCTATCGTTGATACCGGTTTGTGAAGTTGGCGTCATATCCTTTATTGGGTCGAAGTGCCGTCTGATTTTTATAATACAGCGAGCTTTTGTTCATCGTTTTATTGTCGTTACCGATCGACAGATTAAAATTGTTGGCCGAGATGTTCGCATAAAATATTTGCGCTTGTCCTTTTGTTATTTCACTCGCGTTATTCTTAATTTGATTATTAATCGAAGGTTGCGCATAAGCTGCAAAAAAGGGGCTAAATACGGCAGCGACAATCACGCCGGAAACTAAACCGGAAACGATTCCTGCAAAAAGAACGACGGGGAGACTTGTATTTTTCTGAATGGTTTCAAGCAGACTGAGTACGTTTAAATCATAGTTTTCATAGCGGGCTTTTAAAAGGGTCTCTTTGAAATTTTCAACGTAGATATTTTTTGCCGTATCAAGAAAGTTCTTAAGAATCGAGGGGGTGTTTAAAATTTTCTCCGCAGCATCAATTTTTAGCGTCCCGTCTTTAACCCTTTCATTAAAATACTCACGAGCCGCCAAGATAAAAGGTTCTTTTTCCGACCTATAAATATTTCCAAAAACCCTTGCGGATTGCGAAAGAATCCTTTGTGCGGGATCAGTTTCCGATCCGACATTGTTTTGTTTTGGGGTCTTTCTTGTTTTTCGTTTTGAATATTTAGGCACAATAACCCCGTTTCGAAAAATTCATTATAAAACATCGAAAATTAAATATAATTTTTGGGGCAAACTCAAAATCAAAAAAACCTATAAACCCAAATATCCAACAAGACAACCTACGCGGTTTAATATTCCACCCCCTGCGGGACGTTTCGCCTCATGTTTTCTGCCCCCAAGAATATCCGGCAGAGCTTCGTCCATCTCTTTATTAAACCTGCTCCTCACGCCTTCTTTCAAATCCCTACTATACTTCTCGTGAATTTTCGGGGAGGAATACACAACACGCTTCGCCCAGTCATAGAGAGCTGGGGATTTTTTCTCTATCTCAGCAAGCTTTCGAGCCGTGGATTCTGGATTTCTAAACATACCCGTCGCCTTTGTTAGATCGGGAACATTTTCCCCTATAGGCGACGCATTGTATTCCATTTTCATCTCCGTTCAAAAAATTTCATTTCAAACAACTTCATTCCGTATCTTCTGTATACCATAAAAAGGCGCTCATGTAAAAATAATTCAATACTTTCAATGTGTTGGTTACTAAATTCTTAACGTTATAGATGTTTGTTCATCTTTGCTGGGATAATTTTAACTGGGAATTTCCAAATCGTATTTAATATCAAGACCACTCAAATTACCGGCTTTCGCCGGAATGACGATTCTTAAAAATTACTCCGCATCTTTTTCTTCAATCTCCGCTTTTTTCGCCTTCATCATCGCCGCCGCGAAGAACCCGTCCGTTCCGTGTTGCGCGGGCGAGAGCGATAAGTATTCCGCGCCGTTCAATCCGCAAGGCGTCAGCGAAAAATCCTTATGCGCCGCGAGAAATTTTTCGATCTGTTTTTCGTTTTCTTCGGGCAAGAGAGAACACGTGGCATAAACCAGCCGCCCGCCCGATTTGACCAATCGCGCGGCGCTGTCGAGAATCTCGGCTTGCGTTTTCAAAAGAGCTTCAAGTCCTGGGCCCAATTCGCGCCAGCGCGCGTCCGGATTCCGCCGCCACGTTCCGGTTCCGCTGCAAGGCGCATCGACCAACACGTGATCGAAACTCCCTTTATGCTTTTTCACCCACGGATCGCGCTCGCTTGTTAAAGCGCGAACCTCGATATTATGCACACCCGCGCGGCGGAAACGTTCCGTGCTGCGTTCCAATCGTTTAGCCAGAACGTCGCAGGCGATAATTTTACCCTTGTTTTGCATCATAGCCGCTATAGCTAACGTCTTGCCGCCCGCGCCCGCGCAAAAGTCTACAACGCGCTCGCCGGGTTTTGCGTCGACAGCCAATGCGACCATTTGCGAGCCTTCGTCCTGAATTTCGACGAGCCCGTTTTTCAGCATCGGCAACGCGCTTAAATTAGGACGCTCGAACACGCGCACGCCCCACGGCGACAACAAACAGGCCTTGGCCTCCAATCCCTGTTCCTTCAGCGCCTTTAAAATTTCCTCGCGCGTGGTTTTGAGGGGATTAACGCGCAAGTCGAGCGTCGCCGGTTCTTGCATCGCGCGCATTTCGCGCATGAAATTCTTGCCGAATTTTTGCTTTAAAGCCGCGAGGCAATCCGGCGGGCATTCGGCGATAACTTCTTCCGGCATATCGGGGTGTTCGATCGTGCATCCTTGAAGCTTCCGCAAGAACGCGCGTTCGTTATCATCCAAAGGCGCGGGCGCGAATTTCCCGCCGCTGCAAATTTCGCCGATGTTTTTGAGCGTCATCTTTTCGCTTAAAGAAAGCCACGCGAGAAGGCGCGCGCGGGGGGCAGGGGGCGCATTTTCCTTATTCAGCCACCAATCCAGCCTCGCCTGATGCCGCAAAATGGCGTAAAGCCGCGTCGAAATCGCGGCGCGGTCGTGGCTTCCGATAAACCGCCGCGCGCGGAAATACGCGCTGACCAAAGCATCCGCAGGACGCGGCATATCGGCGATTTGTTGTAAAAGCTCAAGCGTGGCTTGGATGCGTGCGGAGGGGGTCATGATGGATTTACAAATGTATGTTTACGGGAGGCTTTTTCCCGTTGATAATGCGGCGACACTTATTACTGCCACAGGTGCAAACCATGCTGCCGCCCGGAATGAAGGAACCGGAATAATCGCTGGTTATTTCTTCGCCTGTTTCGATATTTCGGCTAGCAATGTCGCAATAATCGCCGATCGTTGTGTTGGAATCGCAAGAATGGTTGATGTATCGCTCCGGCGCTCCAAACAAGGCAGTCTTGCCTTCATAAAAACCCAAATAAATGTGATCCGATTCCGGCAAGCGCGCCAATTCTTCCTGATTTAGCCACGTTATTTTCCACTTAAGAACAACTTCGCCTTTTTGAAAGGGACGGGCCGCGAAAAGACCTTTTCCATGTATGGAAGAGTCCTTTACAACGACGTCGCTCATCCGAACTCCCCGGGCGGAGGATCGACCGGAACGTTCAAATCCTCCAAAAGCAAATCCTCATTCGTCAGCTTCATCTGGCCGATCGTGAAGTGCTCCGGCGCGTTAAGCTCTGGATCGAAAACGTCCATCTCGAACGGCGCGATTTTAATGTCGGTCTTGAACAACGCGTTCTTGAACACGACGGTCGCCGTCAGGGTGATAAGGTTGTCGCGCCCGATGCCTTTATAGGAGATGGGAATCAAACGCTGGTTGACCTCGGCTTTTTCCTTGTCGGTTGCGTTGGCGAGCCAAACGACTTCTTCCGGCTTTTCGACGATGATAAAGCGTCCCAACTGCCCGCGCACGTAATGGAAAAAGAACCGCGCATAGGGAATGCACGTCTTGCGGTCGATCTTGATGGGCGCGCGCTCGTTGACGGCGTAAATCGGCTCGTTCGTCCAGTTCATCAGGCTGACGTCGCCCGGCTTATAAAGCATATAGCGCGTGTTGGGCGGGGGCAGCGAGGAATCCGATACGGCATAAAGCTTGAACGCGTCGTAAAAAGGCAAGGCGGCGCATTGAACGGAGGTCTTGCCTTCGGCAAGTTTGACGGGCGCGATTCCTGTCGCGATATCTGCCAAAAATTTTTGCGTTGCAGCAACGTCGAGCGCTTGAAATGTGAGATCGATCATCTGAAAGCCTTTGCCGAGCTAGGAGTAAAAGGAAGCCTATAAACTGCAGTCAGGGCTCTCGCAAGCCCCGGCAGTCCCAATCTATACGAAAGACGAAAGATAGGCGATATGTCCTATCAAATTGTTAATAGAAACGGAAAAACCCGCCCTCCGAGCCGGCATCGTTAAATAGGGAGGCAGAATCTTACAACTCTGGTTGCATCCCTCGAGCGGCTTTGCTATCCCATGCGGACTAAAAGAATCTTAACTTTCCCGAGCAGTCCCTCACGTGTCAGAAAATCCATCCGCCTCCCTTCCTGCCTCAGGCGACAACGCGGTTCTTGCGAGCCGTTATATCAGCGCGCTTTTTGCTTTGGCCGAGGCCAATGGCGGCGTCGACGCTATCGTCGCCGATATGCAAAATCTCCGCAATTTGTGGAACGAAAGTCCCGAATGGCGCTTTATCGCGACCGATCCGCGGCTCAATCAGGAATCGGTCGATGCGGCGGCGAAGCAGGTCGGCCAGATTGCCGGAGTCAGCGCGTTGACGGCGAATTTTCTTTCGATCGTCGCGCAGCATCGCCGCCTGAACCTTTTGCCCTTGTTGATCGAGAAGTTTATCGATGAAGTCGGTTCGCGCCGCGGAGAATTCCGCGCCGACGTGCGCACGGCGCGTCCTTTGACCGATGTGCAGCGCGACAAGCTGACGCAGTTATTGGCGTCGGCCACGGGCGGCCGGATTCGTCTGGCCGTGACCGAAGACCCTTCGATCATCGGCGGCCTGACCGTGAAAATAGGATCTCAATTCGTCGACGCTTCGGTCAAGACCAAGCTCGATCATATGGAACGTACGTTAAGGGGAACAAACGCGGCGGCTTGACAGCCGCAAGGCATTCACGGTCGAACAACAAAAAGTGGAGCATCTTAGATGGACATTCATGTTTCTGAAATTTCGTCGGTTCTTAAGCAACAAATCGCCGGATTCGGCGCGGCGACCCAGATCGACGAGGTCGGGCAGGTTCTCTCGATCGGCGACGGCGTCGCGCGCGTCTATGGGCTGAATAACGTCCGCGCGGGCGAAATGGTCGAATTCTCGAGCGGCGTCAAAGGAATGGCCCTCAACCTCGAATCCGATAACGTCGGCGTCGTCGTTTTCGGCGACGACAGGGGCATCCGCGAAGGCGATACGGTCAAGCGCACGGGCGCGATCGTCGAAGTTCCCGTTGGCAAAGGCTTGCTGGGCCGCGTGGTCGACGGTTTGGGAAATCCGATCGACGGCAAGGGGCCTTTAACGAACGTCAAAATGACCCGAGTCGAGGTCAAGGCTCCCGGCATTATTCCGCGTAAATCTGTGTCCGAGCCTATGCAAACGGGATTGAAGGCTCTCGATGCGCTCGTGCCGATCGGCAGAGGACAGCGCGAACTTATCATCGGCGACCGCCAGACGGGCAAAACGGCTATCGTTCTCGATACCTTCATCAACCAGAAGCACATCAACCAAGGCAACGACGAATCGAAAAAGCTGTACTGCATCTATGTGGCTATCGGGCAAAAGCGCTCGACCGTCGCGCAGATCGTCAAAGCTTTGGAAGAAGCCGGCGCGATGAAATACACGATCGTCGTCGCCGCGACGGCTTCCGAACCCGCGCCGCTGCAATTTATCTCTCCCTATACGGGCTGCGCGATGGGCGAATATTTCCGCGACAACGGGATGCACGCCTTGATCGTTTACGACGATTTGTCGAAACAAGCCGTCGCTTATCGCCAGATGTCGCTGCTTTTGCGCCGTCCTCCGGGCCGCGAAGCGTATCCGGGCGACGTGTTTTATCTGCATTCGCGCTTGCTCGAACGCGCGGCCAAGCTGAACGAAAAGAACGGCGGCGGGTCCCTGACGGCGTTGCCGGTCATCGAAACGCAGGCGGGCGACGTTTCGGCCTACATTCCAACGAACGTGATTTCGATCACCGACGGGCAGATCTTCCTTGAAACCGGCCTGTTCTATAAGGGCGTGCGCCCTGCGATCAACGTCGGCCTTTCGGTCAGCCGCGTCGGTTCTTCGGCGCAAATCAAGGCGATGAAACAGGTGGCGGGATCGATCAAGCTTGAACTCGCCCAATTCCGCGAAATGGAGGCCTTCTCGCAATTTGCCTCCGATCTCGACGCGACGACCCGCAAATTGCTGGAACGCGGCCGCCGCCTGACGGAACTCTTGAAACAGCCCCAATATTCGCCCCTCGCGGTCGAAGAGCAGGTCTGCGTGATTTTCTCCGGCGTGAAGGGCTTCCTCGATACCGTCAAGGTCGAAGACGTTTCGCGCTATGAGCACGGATTGTTGCAGGAATTGCACGGGTCAGGTTCGGCGATCCTCGAGGCCATCCGCACGGACAAGCAAATCAAGCCCGATGTCGAGGAAAAACTGAAAGCTCTCCTCGTCTCCTACGGCAAGATGTTTGCATAAAAGCGATCCTTATAGAAAAGGCCGGAGGAGGAAACTCTTCCGCCCTTTTGTTTTTGGCTTGGGGAGATTATCTATCCGCGGCTTCAGGAAGGCATCTTATGGATGCTCCCTGCGTCTGCGTTGTCTTCGCGCGCGAACACCATTCGCGATCCAAGTCTTTTTTGTTGAGCATGAATTGGAGAAACAGGGCATAGGAAACGGCGTGCACGGACGACCCTTTGCGTTTGATGTTTGCAAATAACTCTTCCGGCGAGCCGACGCAGACTTTGGTTCGTTCATTTTCGGCTGCATTTCCGTAAACGCTGCCGTTATCAAATCGGGAAAAAGAGGTTTTGGCGACGAAAAGATAGCTTTTGGCGCCGAACACCGATGGTTCCGAATAAGTACTGCCTAAAAAGTGAAGGTCTTCTTTTTCGATCTCTTTCCCCATCTCTTCGGCTGGCTCCCGTATAGCCCCTTGTTCAACTGACTCGCCGGGCTTCAGGGTGCCCGCCACGGTGGACAGGACAAAGGGGTCTTGATGAAATCCCGTAGGAACAGGCTTAAATTCCCGAATCCAGCCTATTTTATTGGCCTCCGGATCATAGGGGAGAACAAAAACGGCTTTGGCTCCCGGATCGAGAATAGAGCTGGTTCTTTCCGTCGGCATTCCGGCCACCAGGCTGAAACGAACGTCGTAAAGCGTGTGCTTGCCTTTGTATACTTGGGTGTTTTCCAGAATTTTTCCTGCCGAACTTATTTTAAAAAGGGGACGGCCGTCCACCGGGCTTGGCGGATTTGTCTCCGGGGTCAGGCTTCCGGGAAACTCACGGCGATGCAAAAGAAACCAGGACAAAAGAATCCGCGCCGATGCGTCCATGGGAGGGGCGTCTTTTGCATTAAGAAGCCGTAAGGCTTCTTCGGGAGAATAGGCGCGGCACAGGCCATACAAAGAAAAAGAATAGGGATCTTTGTTTTCGGAAGAAGAAATACTCCTAATCCGAAGCGTATTTCTGATGCTAAGCGTGGCAGGCGCGGGGTAAGAAAACCCGACAGCATGAGACCAGTAAGATTCACATCTCGTGTATGTTTCTACCGACTTATGGCCGTTTTCCAATATATAAGTGCCGGGTCTGAGGCGGCAGGACGGAGTTGATAAAACCCAGGGACCTTCATTGTGCCAGAGAGGCGCTGGCGTAGATTCTAAAAGCAGAAGAACTTTATCCGTGCGGGGATCGTAAGGGAGCGTGTGTAAATACTTCCTTTGCCAATAAAGGATTTCGTAATTTGTGTCTCTTTTCTTTCCGTCGGGATCGAGGACTTCATGCTTGACGGCAAAAAGCGTCTCGCCGCCCCTTCTTTTGAACAGGCGCGTTTTTTCTTTAAGTTTAAATCCGGCGTTCTCGATCATTTATAATTCTAATTCGGCATGAAAATTGGTTAAAAATACGATGCGATTATAAGCATAAAGTGGCCTTTAACCAAGGCGAACATTACTTTCACGCAAACTTTTACGCCGCCCCTTTTTCTTTTCCCCGTTTTTTATGCGGGAGGACATTCAAAGTTTCGACGTTTTCCGCGTATTGGAAGCGTTCCATGTCGGCTTCGATGATCGCCGTATATTCTTTAACATGGGGAGGGTCGGGCGGCAGGGGCGGCGGCGCTGCGCTGTTGGGATTTGGAACTAAAGAACCCTGATTTTTCCGTAAGGCTCCTATCGCGCCGAAAAGAGCCGATAGAACGGAAAAGAAAAACCCGGATTCCGGCGAAGAATCCGGCGCGGCGGCGGAAGCGTTTTCCGCGCCCGACGCAGGCGCGGAAGAAGAAGTCGAAATTCTGCCCAGTCTTTCGATTTCCGCCAATTTCGGCAGGACTTCGTCGATGCGCTTGAGCAGAGTTTCCAAAGCTTGCTTCTTGGAAACTTCGAGCGCCGCAGTTCCCGTCGCCGGATTGTAAAGCGCGGCGTAATCGCTCGATTGCCCGTAAATCGAAGCCACCTGCCGCGCCAGTTCCGCGCCCAATAATCCCAAACGTCCGACATAAGCCTGATACAAAGTGGCGCGAATGCGTGGCCATACGGCGGTGCGGTCTTCGGCGTCGCAGGTGATGGCTTTGGCGCGGCCGAAACAGACGCCGCGCGCGGCCATAAGTTCGCCGCGCAAGGCCGCCGCCAAAGCCTTTGTCTCCTCGCGGCGGTCGCGGATTCTTTGCGTCTCCAAAGCGCTCGTGATGCAAAGCGCGGTTGCCAGCATCAAAAGACCGGAGATGAGGATTTGGTAGCGTTCGAAGAAACCCGCCTCTTCGCTTGCCGCCCACGCCGCGTCGTCGATCCTTCTTTCGGCTTGCTGCGACAAAACATCGGCGGTGACTTTTGCCTGCGCCTGCGCGGCTTGGTCGGGGGCGCGAGGCTTTTCTTCCTTTTTGGCTTCGGCTTCGGGCGCTGCGGCTTCCGGTTTAGATTGGGGCGCCGGGGCAGCGCTCGGCGCAGCAGCTACAGGTGCGGCCGTCGATACCGACCACAAGCCGATTCTCTGGCTTTGGGCGGTTTGTTCGGCGGAGGCGTAAGTCGCCGCCAATTCGGTGCCGATGATCGATCCGCGCGCCGCGACCGCTAAACCGCGCTTCAAAAGGTCGAGAGCCATATCATTGCCGCCCGCGTTAAAACAGGTCGCCAAGAGATGCCCCTCCCGATCCCTGTCGCGGATTTTGCATAAAACATTTTGGCCGCCGGCCAATGCGTCGAGAGCGGCGCGTGCCTGCGGGCCGAAACTGGCGGCCAATTGCGGCGGCACGACGCCGAAAAGGCGCAAATCGGTCTGGCCGATGCGCAGTTTCTCGCCGTCCATGATGACGGCAGGCCCCTGCATTTCCCTTGAAGAAGGAACAGGGGATTGCTCTTCCGTCAATGCCTGACGGCTGACCGGCGTGCGGGGCATGCTGCGCGGAGGAGGGGCCTCCTGCGCGAGAGCCGCCGTCGCGGTCAAAAGACCAAGAAGACAAATCGAAGCGGTTCTGCCCATAAGTGTTTTTCCGATCAGGATCATTCCAACTCAAGAAAACTGTTCAGCCATGCAAAATTTATTCATTTCCCGGCGCGGCGACAAGGGCCGGCCCGACGTCGGCGATGCTTTTGGCGACGGCCTGACTGATAAGATCCATGCGCGAAATATTCGCGATGCGCGCTTTCGAGCTTTGGGCCTCTTTTTCGTCCAGAATAAAACGGAACAAACCGCAGGATTCGACAAGGCCCGTCAACATGATGCCGCGCGGCGAAGGAACCTCGTCGCCATGAACGACCCTTAAAAGGCGCGATCTGACCTCTTGGATTCTTTGTTCGTTTGTCGCCTTCGACCGCCGCAGGCCGAACATCCAAAACAATCCCCAACCCGGATAACCGAACGTGCCGCGGTTTTCGAGGCGGCGCAGGGCTTTTTCCCTGAGAACGTCGCCTTCTTCGGCGATTTGGCGCAGCCAGAAGCCAATAGGATGCGGAGCCAGAACGGGAGCCTGCGACATCATTTGCAAAATGGGATCGAGAATCTCGTCGCCGGTCGGGGTCGGATCGACCGTAAACATATCGCGCAAGTCGTTATCGATGCGGTTGCGCAAAGTCAAATCCATAAGAACCGCGCCCGCCGTGGCGCAATTGAGCGTGGCGGGATCCAAAGGATACACCTGCCTCGTGCGCTCATCGAGAGCCAGAAGCAGAAATTCCTCGAGCAAAGTTAAGGGGGGATGGTTTGTCATTGGAAGAAGCTACCAAAAGCGGAAGCGGGGGAAAAGTAAGAAATGAGGGAACGGGAAAGAAGAGTCTGGGGTCGGACTCTAAAGAACCTTTCCTATAAACGAACCAACTCCGGCGGTTGCCGCCATGGCAAGCGCGCCCCAGAAGGCGACGCGAAGCGTAGGCCTGAAAAAACTCGATCCTCCGATTTTTGCCCCTAAAGCTCCCAGAAGAGCCAAAAAGACCAAAGCCGAGGCGAAAACGGTCGGCACGAGGGTGCGCGGGGGAGAGAGAAGAAGGGCCAAAAGAGGAAGAAACGCGCCAAGGGCGAAAGCCGCCGCCGACGCAAGAGCCGCTTGCACGGGCCGCGGCGTCGTGATTTCCGTGATCCCAAGCTCGTCGCGGGCATGGGCGCCGAGGGCGTCTTTTTTCATAAGCTGCACGGCGACGCTTCGCGCCAGCGGAGGGTCAAGCCCCCGATCGACGTATATCTGCGCCAATTCCTCGGTTTCGAAATCGGGATCGTCGATCAGTTCTTGCCTCTCCCGCGCGAGATCGGCTTTTTCGATGTCGGCTTGCGAGCTTACCGAAACGTACTCCCCCGCCGCCATCGACATGGCCCCCGCGATCATGCCGGCAATCCCGGCGATGACGACTTCGCTCAGCGAGTTGGAAGCGGACCCGACGCCGACGATCAAGCTGGCTGTGGAGATAATGCCGTCGTTAGCCCCTAGAACGGCCGCGCGCAGCCAGCCGATGCGTCCTATGCGGTGGTCTTCAAGAGGAGGAGAAGGAGCCATGAACTTGAAACCGGAAGTATGATTCTGGGAGCCATAGTACCAAAAATTCCGCCTTTTGTCGCATTCGCAATCTCTTTGCGCACATTTTCCCTTTTGCCTTCCGATTCCTCGGAGAAGTCAGTAGGTAAATCTGGGGCTCCCGTTGGGCAGAACAGGGAGAATATGACTTTTCTCCGGCTGCTTCCGCCTGTCGAAAAAGGAAAACTCGGAATCGCCTTCGCGCCTGTAAATTCCGAAAACATGCGCCTTCACAAGCTCGTTCGCGGAAGAAATACCGGTTTTTTGCGGCGCGCCGACAATGCCGTGAACGATCTCGATGTTGCCGGACACAATATCGGCTAAAGGAAAATTTGCGACCCATATCAGATTTTTTTCTGTAGACATCGCACGATCCTCCAATGATACTTATCGAAGCGCGCTAAGTATACCAGACGGAGATGCTTTCATCAAAGGCGCACTATAGTTAATCCTCATGCTCTCGAAACTTTACCGTTTTTTGACCGATCTTTGCGCGCCGCTTGTCGCAATTTTCTTGCGTGTCCGTTTGGCAAGGGGCCGCGAGGATGCCGAGCGTTTTGCCGAGCGTTTTGGCCACCCCTCGAAGCCCCGTCCCTCCGGACGGCTGGTTTGGTGCCATGCCGCCAGCGTGGGCGAAGCTTCGTCGCTGCTTCTTTTGATCGAAAGGATGCACGATATATTCCCCGATATTTTCGTCGTTCTAACCACGGGAACGGTGACGGCGGCGCAAATGGCGGAAAAACGGTTGCCGTCCTATGCGCTGCATCAATACGTCCCCGTCGATCTCGTTCCTTGCATCGCGCGATTTCTCGACCATTGGCAGCCGATATTGGCGATATGGACGGAATCCGAACTTTGGCCGAATACGCTGAAGGCATTGCGCGAACGCGCGATTCCCGCGATCCTTCTCAACGCCCGTATGTCGGATAAATCCTTCCGCAACTGGTCTTGCGTCAAAGGGTTCGCGCGGGAGCTTTTATCCTCATTCCGCCTTTGTCTCGCCCAGACCGAAAGCGACAGGGAGCGGTTTGCCGCGCTCGGGGCCACGCCGGTCAAATGCGTGGGCAACCTGAAATACGTCTCGTCGCCGCTGCCATTCGATGAGCGGGAACTGGCGCAAATGCGGGAGAAAACGAAAGGCCGGCCCCTTTGGCTTATGGCGTCGACGCACGAGGGCGAAGAAGAAATGGCTCTTTGCGCGCACTGCCTTCTCCTCCTTCAGCATCCGCGGCTTTTGACCGTGATCGTGCCGCGCCATCCCGCGCGCGGCGACGAAATCGCGGAACGTATCGGCTCTTTCGGCCTGACTTGCGCGCGCCGGTCGAAAGGCGAAACGATAGACGGGAACAGCCAAGTCTATCTCGCGGATACGATAGGCGAAATCGGCTTGTTTTACGCGTTGTGCCCCGTCACGGTTCTGGGAGGGTCATTTACGGAAACGGGAGGCCATAACCCGATAGAACCCGCGCAATTGGGATCGGCGGTCATCTTTGGCCCGTCAATGTTCAATTTTTCGGAAATCGCGCAGGAATTCATTTCCGATCATGCGGCGACGCAAATTCAGCGCGAAGACGAAATCGCGCCTGCGGTCAATCGCCTCTGGATGCAAAACGCCGAACGCGACCGCCAAATCGAGGCTGCGCGATTGCTCGCGGACAAGAAGAGGTCTATCCTCAATCAAATAATCCTCGAAATATCCCCTTGGCTTAAGGCATGAGAACCCCGCGTTTTTGGTACAAGGAAGACCGCGCATCGGCGCTTAAGGCCGGAGCGCTCGCGCCGTTGTCTCTCTTGTTTAAAATTGGAACATGCTTGCGCCGGACGTTTGCCGTTCCTTACCGCGCGCGCGTGCCGGTCGTTTGCATCGGCAATGTCGTGGCCGGAGGAGCCGGAAAAACGCCGACCGCACTGGCGTTAGCCGGAATTCTCAAAAATTCGGGACAAAAGCCCGTTTTTGTGACGCGCGGCTATAAAGGCAACGGCCAGTTGACCTGCGTCGATCTCTCCCGCCATAAGGTCAGCGATGTCGGCGATGAGGCGTTGCTTTTGGCGGCTGCGGCCCCGACGTGGGTTGCCCGCGACCGCGTCTGCGCCATACGCGAAGCCGAAATGCACGGGTCTATCGTCATCGTGGACGACGGCCTGCAAAATCCGAACCTTGCGCCGACGGCATCGATCCTCGTCGTTGACGGAGACGCAGGCCTTGGCAACGGGCGCATCATTCCCGCCGGACCGTTGCGCGAATCTTTGGCGAACGCCTTGAAGCGCGTCGCGGCGGTGATCGTTATCGGCGAGCGCGATTGCCAAAATCTCGCCGCGAAGGCGCAAGAAGCCAAAGTGCCCGTCTTTCGCGCGCGGCTTGAGCCGATGTTGCCTCCGGGTTTTCCAAAGCTTGGGAGGTTTGTCGCCTTTGCCGGATTGGCTCGGCCTGAGAAGTTTTTCGCCACGGCGCGGGCTTTTGGGCTCGATATCGCCAGCGCTTTGGAATTTCCCGATCATTATGTCTACGGCGAAGCGGATATCGACGCTTTGCGCCTTGAAGCGGAAGAGCAGGGCGCGCGCCTTCTGACGACGGAAAAAGACGCCGTCCGCCTGCCGCCCGATTTCCGCGCCGAAATCCTCGTTTTGCCCGTCAAGCTGACGTTCGCCGATGCAGGGGCTGAGAAAGTTCTAACGGATTTAATCCTGCGTGCGGGGCGATAGGCTTATGAATCTGTATGACTCGGTATTTGAGCCAATTTGGCAGCCGATGGCGATGGGGTTTTGCTGAAAAAGGAACAATCAGATCACGGTTGAGGCGGTGCTTCATTGCTGGATGTAGCATCTTTCGGCTTAAGGTGCATACAGTCAGCGGCTTGATTTTCTTCGACTGGTTTATCGGCAGCCGTTTTTGCGGCTTTTGTTTGTTCGGAATAGGCGGCGGCAAAGGCTTTTGCCGTGTTAGATGCAATATCTGACAATTTTGACGCAGCTTCCTCTGTGGCAACGGGAACTTCGCATTCGGCAATCGGATTTTTATCAGATGTTTTTTCGCGAGGGGCTGCGGTTGAATCCGGCTCGCCCAATAAAGGAGTTAAAGGGGCGGAAGATTCTTGCGTTGGCGCGACAAGAGGCTTATTCGAAGGCGCATCGGGCGATGCCGCAGATTTTGGTTCGTTTTGTCTTTGCGGCTCGACCTGCGTTTTCTGGTTCAATTGATCCAGCTCCCGAACCACATTTAAAATTTCTTTTTCCTTCTCTTTTATTTCCTTTTCAATCGGCCGAATGAAGACAAATTCACAAACAGCAGCGCCTGCGATACAGCCCACCATCGTCGCAGCTATAACGGGCAATCCGATTGAAGTTGCAAATACAGTCGCAAATGCGGCAGCACAGAGCGCCGCGCCAATTCCAGCGATGCCCAATGCTACACCAAATTTCACCCAAATATCGTCTTTTTCTTTAACTTTTTGTCTTCTCGCTTCATTCAAATCGTTTTGATTTCTCTCAAGGCTTGTTATCTTTCTTTGCAGCCGCAGCTCTGTTGTTAGTTCGTTGTTTATTTCCGTCAATTTACGAATAGTTTTCGTCAAATCGCTGGTGTTTTCCACCAAAGTATGAAGCTCTTCCTTGTTAGTCGTTCCTGCCCTCTGTTGCGTCAAACCGACCGTAATTTTGGCCTGTTCAGTCCAACGCCTGATTTCTTCGTCGCTATCTAGGATTTCATCTGTATGATTCTCTTCTTCTAAATTTTTGCTTTCCTTTGTTGATTCTATTAACGTGAAGTCTGCAAGCGCAACATCGTCGATACTGTAACCGTATTTTAGAAGGGAAAAGAATCTCTCATGCGATTTTCGATAAAGCTCAGCCGATATAATTTTAGGCATAAAAAAATCTCCGCAAAATACACCCGGAGATTTTATAGGGATATGATTACAAGAAGATTAATTTTGGAAGAAAATTGTCGCGCAGCTATGATCTGAACTGCGGGATATTCAGCTACAAGCGAGATGATTCTGCATAACTTTGACAACTCGATTGAGTTCTTCCAGTCCAGACTCTTTCTTTTTTCCAACATCCGGCGAGTGCAGTCCATACTTTCGATCAAGCCTTTCCTTTTCTGTAACCCACCAGGCCCTAAGCTCTTCCATAGACATACGTTCAAAATCTAATGTGTCAGGCACGTCGTCGAGGCCTGCAGCGACTTCTGTCTTCGCCGTGACTAATGTCTGAGTCAGACTCTTTCTCACGTTCTCCATGTTCAACTAAAGGCGAAATTCGCTCGCATAACTTTGACAACCCGATTGAGTTCTTCCACTCCCGACTCTTTCCTTCTTTCAACGACTGGCTGTTCTTCCGCTTCAATCTTCGCAATGAGGAGATTAATTTCCTTCTCGCGCGCAGCCCACCATGCAGGAAACTCCTCCATAGATCTGTGCTCAAAATCAAACGTACGAGGCACGCCGCCCGGGTTTGCGACGACTTCTTTCCCCGCTGCAGCCATAGTCTGAGTCAGATTCTTTTTTACTTCTTCCATAACCGCACCCAACACTCTCGGCATCGAGACACACTCGACGCCGCCAGATCGGATACCATTATAGGTGTTGTTTGGCTCCATTTCCAGATGCCTTTAAAATAATTACTTTCACTCAATGCACGATGCCGAGAATACAAGAACATGATTTATAAGCTCTTAATATTCTTGGTTAAAAACAGTTTAATCCGCTTTTATTTATCGCGTCCCGTTCATTTTAGCCAACTCAAGGCTCGCTAATTCAAGCCCTTCCGCGTCGGCGCGTTTCGTCGCGCTTGCGTCGCCTAATGCGTATCTCGGCCATTCGCCGCGCGCCAACGAGGCTGCTGCTGTATCCGGCTCCGACAGGCGCGAACGGTACATCCAATAGTGCATCATAACCTGCTGCACGTAATCGCGGGTCTCGCGGACGGGCAGGCTTTCGAGAAACAGAAGCGGATCGGAGCGGTCAGCTCCGGCGAGCCAATGCGCGAGATTTCCCGGGCCTCCGTTATAAGCGGCAAGCAGGAAAAGCAAATTATCGCCGATCATCGGCCTTTCGGCCAGAATGTGGACGAATTTCTGCCCCATGCTCATATTGGTCGAGGGATCCAACAGAGTGTCGGGGCAAGTGTGTCTCGCCACGCGGACGACCCTGTTATCGTTGGCGATGCGCCGCGCGGTCGAGGGCATAATCTGCATCAGGCCGCACGCGCCGCGCGAACTGACTGCCTCCGTATCGAACTGGGATTCATGAAGCATGATTGCGTAAATCAAGGCGCGATCGACCGTGAATCCGCCCGAAGGCTGCCACGGCGGAAGGGGATAAAGGGCGGCGTCGAAAGGCTTTCCGTTCGCGCGAACGGCTACGCTGCTGAGTTGAAGGAGGAGGGACGGCATGTGGGCTTCTTCCGCCAGAGCAAGAGCTGCCATCTGCATGTCGCGCGAACTTTCAACCGAAAGCATCTGGCGCAATTCGCTTTCCGCCAGATCGGCGCGCCCGATTTGAGCCAAAGCCAAAGCCTGCCAACCGGCATCTTGGGACGTCAAGAGAGAAATGGATTTGGCGCTTAATTCCGGCAATTTCCACGAATGTTCGGGGGAACGTCCCATCAGGCGGACAGCCATAGCCCCGTAGAAGCTTTGCGGAGATTTTGCCGCTTCGGCCAGCCAGCGGTGCGCCTGAGCCTTATCGCCAAGGCGGCTTTCGGCGCGATAGGCCCAATAAGCGGCCGTGGCGCGGTCCCATGAGGAAAGCCCCTTCGTATCGGCAAGCTCCGCGAAGGAATAGGCGGAAGTCCCGAAATCTCGCTGCGTCCAAGCCGAAAGCCCCTCGATCCATAATCCGAAAGGAACGCCGGAGTCGACGGCCCTGCGCGCCATCTTGCGCGCGTTCTCGATCTCGCCCTGATAATAGAAACTTGCGGCGATACGGCTGATAAGGTCGCCCGATTGGGTTATCGACAAGGCGCCCCGGTTTAATCCTGCATCCAGAATTTCACGCGCTTTGGCCGCATCGCCGTGGCGCAAAGCGGAATTTATTTCGGTTTCGATAGGATTTTTGGGAAGGGGATCGTCATTGTCGTTGACGTTTCGGAAGCCTGAAGAAGAAGTAAACCCGTTGCTGCCTTGCCATTCTTCGACGGCTTTAGGTTGGGGGATGGAAGCGGCAGGAAGGCCTTTAAGCTTTTTGACTTGGTCGTAAAGCGTCTCGGCTTCGGGCAGGGACGAATAGGAAGCGAACCATTGCGTGGCCTCGTTCGGGGTCATTTGCCTGCGCAAATAACGATCGGCCAAAACGTGCCCGACAAGCCTTTTATCCGTGATCTGCGCCAAGGCTTTATCGGCATAGGTCCAATCGGCCTTTTCCTGCGCGGCAAAGGCGGCGCGGTATAAAATGGCATCGTCTTCCGATAACACGCTGATTTGGTTATCATCGAAAGGGAGTTTTGCCTGAGGAGCGATATGCGGGGGCAAATCGTTCTGAAGCATCCAAACCGGCGCGGCGTCCAAAGGAGAGCCGGAACTTAATCCCCAAAAGACAAGCGCCATCGCTGCCATCTTGGGCAGGCGACGGGAGGGTTGTTCTTTGGCCGAAACGTCGTTCATGCGTGACGCTGTAGGGACGAAAGTAAGGGAGGGCAAGAAAAATCGACTGCCAAAAACAGGCAAATAAAATTTATTCGTTGTTTTTCAATGCGTTAATTTCTTTGAGGCGTTTTTTGAGCAATAAAATGTCGTTCCACGCTTGACGTTTGGCGCTTGCTTGACGCAGCAGATAGGCAGGGTGATAGATCGGCAGACAAGGAATGGGGGTATCGAAGCCAGACTCTTGGGGCATATTATAGGTCGTCCATCGGCCCCGAAGGCGCGTAATGCCCTCGGTCGTACGCAAAAGGGTTTTAGCTGCGACGCCGCCCAAAAGAACTAAAATTTTAGGTTTTATCAATGAGATATGGCGTTCGACAAAAGGAAGGCACGCCGCGATTTCGGCATCCGTCGGTGTCCTGTTGCCGGGAGGACGCCAAAACAGGATGTTGGATATATAAATGTCCTTGCGCGCCATGCTCGCTGCGACCAGCATCCGGTCGAACAGCTGGCCGCTAACCCCGACAAAGGGTTTTCCCTGCCGGTCTTCGTCTTCCCCGGGGGCTTCGCCGATGAACATGACGGGCGAGGCGGGATTCCCGTCGGCAAAAACCAGATTCATGGCTGTCGAGCGTAAAGCGCATCCTTCGAATTTCGAAAGCTCGTCGCGCAACTCGTCAAGCGTTTGGGCGGAACATCCGGCACGGGGCCTTGCATCCGGTATTGGGGCTTGGCGGGCGGGTTGGGGGAAGAGGGTATCGGATGGGGAAAATCTACCCTGTTTTTGGCTGTTTTCTAAAAACGGGGGTTCGGTTACGGCCTCTTTTTTATCCAATCCAACGTTTTTGGTTCCAGATGCCCACTTTGCGAGGCAGGGCTTTTCGCCGATAGCCTCGTCGGCGCCGATATCGACCTGCCATTCAAGATCGGCCAGCATTTGTTGCGGATTCGTCATGAATTTTGTCTAGCAGCAAAGTCCCCGTACTTCCAGTTGTTAGTTTAGGAAATGTTGTGTTAGATGATCGACAAAAGCCGATTTAGCTCAGGGGTAGAGCAGAGTGAAGTTAGCCGATTTAGCTCAGGGGTAGAGCACCCGCCCCGCGAGCGCAGGCGAGCAAAACCTGTTACAAGGCGGTTGCGGAGGAAATTAAGTTAGCCGATTTAGCTCAGGGGTAGAGCAACCGCCTTGTAAGCGGTAGGTCGTGTGTTCGAATCACACAATCGGCACCATTTTTCAATCTGTTAGTCACCGTCAAAATCTCCCTTTGTACTATTCAACCCCGTTTGTAATCGTAAGAATATCAATTATAAGCGTTCTCAACATCAAGCATAAGGATAAACAGGAACGAAAATATGGACTATAAAGAAATACTTTCCCATATTTGGAACGCTAACAGGCAAGCCAGACTCAGATTCTGGCAGCTTCCGGAAGAAACGCAAAATGCCGTCACTGACAAAATGACGGATGTTGAGCTTATGTTTGATATGGAGCTTGATGGAGTTCCGGACGATTGGCTGAAGGAAAAAGCTGTTTCTTGTGGTTACGAAGTATGTTTGGGCACGGTTGTAAAAACCGAAGGTAAAGTTGCGGCCTCCGAAATATGTTTAGGACCGTATGTAAGACCCGAAGGCGACATACTGGCTTCGTTGAACAGGCATAACCTGCGCCTTGGCCGGTGTCTGCCTATTATTGGTGAAGAGGGCATAGCCCTTCTCTATCGGGACACGGAATTTTCTCCAGGAAATGCCGAGCTTCTGCTGATGGAAAACTTTGGTTTTCGTAACATAAGCGACGCAATGAGATGGCGCATGGGCTTATCCTCCGAAACTTTGCAAAAAGCCAAACGACAAGATTTACAGCTTGAAAAGAAAGAACGCCTTAACAAGGAGAGTGAACCCTCTCCGTTTAGCCGGGCTAAAAAGGTCTGCGGACTTCTGCAGGAACTTATGAATAATGAAGGCCCAGACGGCTACTATATGGTCACTGATGCGACCGTCATGTTGGTCAAGAGCAAGTACAGCAAAAAACGCCCCAACCACAATGAAGCGGGGGCGTATATCACTGAACTCGTTAAGTCATCGCGAGTAACAGGCTTGATCGCAACCCAAAACATGTTCGGCGTTCGTGTTAAAGGTCCTATCGGAGATCTGACAGAAATTTTGGAAGAAAGAACGAAAAATTTGTCGCCTCAAGAAACAAGGGGGATCTCCCCACAAAAAAGCGTTCTTGATGGACATATGGAATGCAGGCTTGAAAGCCCAGATACTGTAACATTGCCTGATCCTGTCCTTGATACTCATTTAGAGGAAATCAGCGAAGGAGCCAGCATCATTTTGGCTGGAGGATGCTTCTGGGGCGTGCAGGCGGTGTTTGAGCATGTGAAGGGCGTGACAAGCGCCGTTTCAGGCTACTCGGGAGGGACAGCAGATTCGGCAAATTATGAACGCATTAGCACCGGTAAAACAGGACATGCCGAGTCAGTACGGGTGGCATATGACGCTGCCGAAATTACGCTTGGACAGGTTTTAAAAGTGTTTTTTTCGGCCGCTCACGATCCGACCCAGTTTGATCGCCATGAACCCGACGGCAGCGGGCAATATCGTTCGGCGATATTCTATGCGACACCGAGAGAGCAAGAGATAGCGGAAGCTTATATCGATCAGTTGCAACGCGCGAAGGTTTTCGCGGCTCCGATTGCGACCAAGGTTGAGCCCTTGAAGGGCTTCTATCCCGCCGAAGATTATCATCAGAACTATGCGCGTTCGCATCCGAAGGACACTTATATTAATCAGTCCATAAGCGAATACACTTTATAAAAATAAAAACGGCGTTACGTAGCCCCCTTGGATACAAGCGATGGAAAAACATCTCACGTAAGAGTACCTGGCGGGCCACTTCTCTGATTTTATTCCACGCTGTCCGACTCCACGGCGGCGTAATCCTTTCCGTCATCGACGGGAATCCCGTCCACGATCTCCGCGCCCAAGGGCTTGAGGACCTGCCGCTCGGTCGCCTCGTTCGACTCTTTTGCCAGAGGCGGCATTCCAAGCATCGGGGCGATCTGCGTCACCACGTTATTGACGAGCGGCGCGACGACCCAGCCCGCGGTCGCTATGCCTTTGGTTTTGGCGTTGCCTTTGGGATTGTCCAGCGACGCGAAAACCAGATATTTCGGCGCGTTGATCGGGAATAAGCCGATAAAAGACGAGATTCTGGCGTTTTCGAGATAATGGCCGTTGGCCAGCTTGTTCGCCGTGCCCGTTTTCCCGCCGACCATATAGCCTTCGACATCGGCCTTTTTGGCCGTTCCGCGCGTCACGACCAAACGCATCAATCCGCGAATGAGCGCGGAGGTATGGGGAGAAATAACGGTATCGACATCCCTTTCGTATGTATCGTCGCGTTTAAGGAGCGTCGGATGCACCGGGTGCCCGTCGTTGACGATGGTGGCGACGGCGCTTGCCAACTGCACGGCATTGACCGCAATTCCGTGGCCGAAAGCGGCGGTCATCGTGGTCGCCTCGCCCCACTCGCGCGCCGAGGGTATCAAGGGCGCGCCGACTTCCGGCAATTCAAGAGAAATTTTTTCAGTCAATCCCAGCCGTTCGAAAAAAGCGCGTTGTTTGACGCCGCCGAAACGCTCCGCCATGCGCGCCGATCCGATATTCGACGAATGGGTGAAAATCTCCGCGACATTTAGATTGCGGTCTTCCTTCTCAAAATCCCGGATCTTGTAGCTGCCGATTTCGATCGGATGCGTCGTATCGAACGTGTCGGCGAGATGGACCGTTCCGGACTCGAGCGCCAGCGCCGTGTTGAAAATCTTGAAAGTCGAGCCCATTTCGTAAACGCCGAGCGTGTCGCGGTTGAAAAGCTGGTCGTCGGAAGCTTGACCCGCGCGTATTGGATCGAAATCGGGCAGCGAGACCATGCCGAGAATTTCTCCGGTGTTGATGTCCATGACGAGGCCGGTCGCGGCTTCGGCGCGGTAATCGTTCATGGCCGCCAACAATTCGCGCCGCAAAACGGATTGCACGCGCAGATCGAGCGCCAGCGCCAGCGGTTTAGAATTTTCGTTCAGTCGCGTGTCCATCGACTTTTCGATTCCCGCCAACCCGTTATTGTCGATGTCGCTGAAGCCGACGACGTGCGCGGCCAAATTGCCCGCGGGATAGATGCGGCGTTCGTCGGGGAGAAAATCAAGCCCGGCGATGCCAAGCTTATTCACTTCGTAATATTGACGCGGGGTCAAATGGCGCCGGATGATCGAGCAATGCTTGCCGTTTTGCAAGTCCTCGCTGAGCTTCTGGGGATTGAGATCGGGCAAAACCCCGAGTAATTGCTTCGCCGCCTCGGCAGGATCGATGACGGATTTGGAATCGGCGCACAGAGAAACGGTGGGCAAAGAGGTCGCCAGAACCGTTCCGTTCCTATCGGTAATATCGGCGCGGTTGATCGGGTTGTCGTCCGGCTCCGCGCGCGCGACAGGGGCGTTCGGATCGCCGGAAAGGGATAGGTACGCCAGCCGCCCCCCGATCACGCCCCACGTAACCGCGAAAAGGAGAAAAACGACGCTAAGCCGAACCTTCGCCAAACTTAAGGCTTGTTCGTGCGGAGTGGAAAGGCGGTGTCTTTTCGGCTTCAAATCCAACCCCGGCAGACTGGGCTGCGGCGCTTCTGCTGACCCTTTAAGCCGCCATTTGGTCATGGATGCAAACCTAGTTTTCCGATCAACGCGCCGATTCTGTCCGTCGATGCTTCTGCTGCCGCGTGCTGCATCGTCATATGATCGTTGATGCGTCCCGCGTTAAGCGAAGCCATAATGCGTTCGTTTTTGTTGCGCGGGAGAGAAACCGTTTTCGCGGGAGATGAAGAGGGCGCATGGGACGCCGGTGTTTGAGCCATTTGAACGGGCGGCATGGAGACTCCGTCCTGCAACGGCAAAAGGTCGCCCATGTTTTTCAAGGCGGCGATGCGGTTCGGCGCTGTTGGCTGGATGCCGAGATGCCGCTTCGTTTCCGCTTCGACGCGCGAGGGATTGGCCAGATAAACCCACTCGGCTTTCAGCACATGCAGGCTCTTTTGCTCGTCTTCTATTTGCGCGTTAAGGGAGCGAAGTTGCTCGTCGAGAGCATGGACCCTGTCGCTGGTGTGATAAAGCATAAGGCTCGCCGCGATCGTCATGCCGAGCCAGAAAAGCAGGGAGGAATACGAGCGGATCATGCTTCCTCCTTCTGGATGGACGCGTCGGTTCTTTCGGCGACGCGCAATTTGGCCGAACGGGCGCGCGGATTGGCGGTCCTTTCGTCGTCTTTCGGCGTTTGCGGCTTTTTGGTCAGGATTTGGAAAAGAGGTTCCTTCTTTTCGTGATCGTTCGCGGGCAGATGGCGCGATACTTGCCCTCCCATGCCGCTTTGAGAGCGCATGAAATCCTTCACCACGCGGTCTTCGAGCGAATGGAATGAAACGACCGCCAAACGCCCCCGCGGGCTAAGCAACATGACGGCGGCGTTCAAGGCGCGGGTCAATTCGCCCATTTCGTCGTTCACGTAAATACGCAAAGCCTGAAAACTGCGCGTGGCGGGATCGAGGCCGTCGCTTGAGCGCGGCACGGCGCGGCGGATGATGTCGGCCAGTTGAGCCGTGCGCGCGATGCGGTTTTTCGCGCGCTCTTCGGCGATGCAGCGCGCGACGCGGCGCGAGAAACGCTCCTCGCCCAACGTATAGATGACATTCGCCAGTTCGCGCTCATCCATCGTGTTGACGACATCGGCGGCGCTGGGGCCGCACTTGCTCATGCGCATATCCAAAGGCCCGTCGGCGGCGAACGAAAAGCCGCGTTCCGGCTCGTCGATTTGCGGCGAGGAGACGCCCAGATCGAGCGTAATTCCGTCAACGCGGAAAATATGCTGGCCCGCCAGCAAGACATCCATCGCGCCGAAAGGACCTTGCAAAAGCGTGAGGCGCGGCTTGAATTCGGCGACCATTTTTTGTCCCGCTTCGATGGCGTCGGGATCGCGGTCGATGGCGACGACTTCGGTCTTGGCGGCGTCGAGCAGGGCGCGCGCGTAACCGCCGCGCCCGAAAGTTCCGTCCACATAGACGCCGCCATCTCGCGGGGCCAATGCGGCGATTACTTCGCGCAGCATGACGGGGATATGGGAGGGCGCGTCGGTCATCAGCCCTCCTTCGAAGACTGCGTGACGGCAGCGATGATCTTGCTCAGCGAAATATCCTTGGCGCGGGCTTTGGCGCGCGCGGCGTTCTCATGCGCGGCAAGTTTTTTCGGATCCCAGATTTGGAATGTCTTGCGCCGTCCGACAAACGCGACTTCTTCGGTGATGCCGACGCCGGTCAACAAATTTTGCGGCAGGCTGATGCGTCCTTCGCCGTCGAACGGCAACTGCACCGAGCCGCCGAAAATCGTCGTCTCGATCAACTCGAAAACGTCGGGAGGAAGGTCCTGTTTTTCGAGGCTTTGGCTGAGGAGTTCCAGATGCGCGATCGAGCAGCCTTCGAGAGCCTCGTATTGCAACGAACGGAAGACGACAATTCCGGAGGTGTCGGCGCCAAGCGCCGCGCGGAAAGGAGCCGGAACGGACACACGCCCCTTTTTGTCGATCTTATTGACAAAACTGGACAGGAAAACGGCCATAAGTTCCTCGGCGAAAACAAAAGGTTACATGGATGCCGGAAGCATCCTCGCGGGTCGTATTCTTGGTATCTGTGCGGACTTCGAACTTGGGATAACCCAGTCTCCCTCTGGGTTTGGATGGGATATCATGGGAAATATTGGGAGGTCAAGGGATTAATGAGTCGAATCTCAAAAAATCTGTGGATTATCAATTAACTAATACCGTGAACGAAACGAGTTCAATCTATTAAAGTTGCGGCGGAGCACAAGGGATTGGGCTGCGTTTCGAACAAGGCATACTTTAAGTGGAAGGGGTTACGGCGGGATGTGAATCAATTGCGCTAATAAAAATCACACCACCCTTATCTTCACATAACTTCCGGGCGCGTCTTCGATGCCGGACGTGACTTCGCGCGCGGGCACGTCGTCTCCGGCAAAAGATGCAAGCCATTTGATCCATTCCGGCCACCACGAGCCCTTGTGCGGCGTGGCTTCCTTCAACCAGTCGTCCGGATTTTGGGGCAAATCGCCGTTCATCCAATACCCGTATTTATTCGCATCCGGCGGATTGATGACGCCCGCGATGTGCCCGGACCCCGAAAGGACGAAAGTGACGGGCCCTTTGTAAAGATGCGTCGAGGCATAGGTCGAACGCCACGGAGCGATATGGTCTTCGCGCGTGGCGAGCAAAAAGCTCGGCGTCGAAATTTCGGCGAGATCGAGCGGGATATCTTTCATCTTGAGGGCGTTCGGTTCGATCAGCTTGTTTTCCAGATACATCTTGCGTAGGTAGTAGCTTTGCATGGCGGCGGGCAGATTGGTCGAATCCGCGTTCCAGTACAAAATGTCGAACGGGAAAGGTTCGCGGCCGAGCAAATAGTTATTGATGACGAAAGGCCAAACCAGATCGTTGGCGCGCAGCAGGTTGAAGGTCAGGACCAGACTGTTCGCGTCCATAAAACCGAGCCGCGCCATGCGGTCTTCCAAAAGGCTGATTTGATCTTCGTCGATGAAAACGCCCAGATCGCCCGGCTGGGAGAAATCGATCATCGTGACGAGATAAGTCGCGCTGGCGATTGTCGGCAGATCGGCCGGAGTCGCATGCAAACCCGCCAAATAAGCCTGCGTGCACGCCAAAAGAGTTCCGCCGATGCAATAACCGAGGACGTTGGCCTTGTCTTCCCCCGTCAGGCGCTTGACCTCGCGCAGAGCGGCCAAGGCCCCCGTTTCCATATAATCCTCGAACTGGGTCAGGGCGTGGCGTTTCATCGGATTGACCCAGCTGATGCAAAACACCGTGTGCCCTTGCGAAACGAGATATTTGATGAAGGAATTTTCCGGGCGCAGATCGAGAATATAATACTTGTTGATCCACGGCGGAATGATCAAAAACGGCACGCGATGCACGGAAGGCGTCGACGGCGCGTACTGGATAAGCTGCATCAAATCGTTTTGATAGACGACTTTTCCGGGCGTGACGGCGATGTTCTTGCCCAACTCGAAGGCGTGGTAGTCGCTCATGCGGATGCGCAAAAGACCGTTGCCGCTTTCCAAATCCCGCAGAAGATTCGCAAATCCCTTGATGAGATTTTCGCCCTTGCTTTCCAAAGTGACGCGCAAGACTTCGGGATTGGTCATGAAGAAATTGTTGGGCGCGCTCGCGTCTAAAAACAGGCGCGAGTAAAATTCGAGCTTCTTGGCCATTTTGGTTTCGACGTTCGACGCTTCCTGCTGCACCAGGCGGCGCGCTTCGTCGGAGGTCGAAAGATAGGCTTGCTTCAGAAAATCGAACATCCAGTTGGTTTGCCAATCCTTGGCCTTGAATCGTTTGTCATAGGCGGGAGGTTCCGCGACCGGGGGGGCCGAATGCCCTTGGAGGCGCAGCAAAGTCGCGCGCGTAAGGTCGATATAATTTTGCCACGTGGCGAGCTGCGCGTCGGTATAGGATTCGGGATTATCGAGAAAACGCGAGATCAGTTGCGAAAAAGAATCCATGAAGGGAACCGGAGAGATCGGCACGGTATTGACCGGCTTGTCCCGCGTGCGGACGATATAGTCGCGGACAAGCTTTTGGCTCTCTTCGGAAACATGAATCATGATCCGCGACCATTCGACGATGTCGAAATGGATGTCTGTTTCTTTTTGCGGCTCGGACTTTACCGAAGGTGCGGCGCTGCCCGCGTCATCTTTTCTCCGTGTTTGCTGCGGCGCATCTCCGGCTGTTTCGGCGGGCGCGGTTTCGGCTTTGGGTTGAGATTCTTGTTTGGGCCGGGATTCCTGCGCGGGTTTGGCTTCCGCCTTCGCGAAGGCTTCGGCGGACGCGTCGGCGGCTGTTTCGGCGAGACGCTCGGCCATCGCTTTGCGGAGAGCCGCGATGGCGTCGAGGGATTTCTCGAGTTTTTTTCCGGTTTGGGAATCGGGGGAATCTTCTGCTATGGTCATGGCCGGGCGGATTGAGAATGAAACGCAAAAAGGGTGCCTTGCAATCGATGCAAGGGGAAGGCGCGAGAACTTACATGAAAATCACGATCGGCGCATCATCAATCGTTCCTTTACTAAGTTTTTTTCTGCTTGCGGGGTGCGACAGCATCCACGTGCCGAATCTTTTCGGGCACGACGAGGTTCCGGACGAGGTCAAGGCGCAACCCCGTTTGGTCGAAACGCCCCCGCCTTCTCTTGATGAGATAAACTGGCCGCGCCTCGGCGATGTGCCTTTTAAACCAAGGAATTTTTCGGCTAAGGCGCTTTACGACCGCTCTATGGAGGAACTTGAATCCGAGCGCGTCGAAGCCGAAACGATTAAAAGGGAAACTTTTCAAAACAACCCGATTCCGGGGGATGCTGCGCCGCAAGATAAACAAAACCCGAACGCGCTTCAGCCCCCTCAATTCTTGAAATAGGGAGAATTCCTTGTTTCTGCCGCGCTTCTATCGTTTTGTCGTCGTCGCCCTTGTCTGTTTCTGTGGCGTTGCCGTGCCGTCAACGCCTTGGGCAGCGGTTGCCGAACAAAACTATATTCAGGCGCAATTTTTGCCGCCCCAACTTTTGCTCCCTCCGCCTGAAGAAGGCGGTTCCGCGTGGAAATCCCAAATCAAAGCCATTTTGCATGCGCAACGCCATCTGTCTCCCGCCGAACTTTTCGCGATCAGGGACGAACAAAAATTCCGGATTGAATTGCTTACGGATACCCTTGGCCCCGCTTTTACCCGCGAACGCTTGCCAAAAACATTCGCCCTTCTTGATCGCGTGATGAGTGCCACGGGGCAGGTGGTGGATGCCGACAAAAAATTCTGGCACACCAGAAGGCCTTATCTTGCCGATCCTCATGTAAAACTTTATGTCGATCCGATTGACGCAAGCCCAGCCTATCCCAGCGGCCACACAACCGGGTCGCGCGTGCTTGCCGAAGTTCTGGGGATGCTGGCTCCCGAGGAACTTTCCGCCTTACGCGCCCGCGCCGATGCCATCGCCCTCCGCAGGGTCGAAGCGGGCGTCCATTTTCCCGTCGATCTCGAAGGCGGACGCTTGCTGGCGATGCTGATTGTGGGCGCGCTGACCGCAAACCCAGATTTTCAGGACGATCTTAACGCCGCGCGTGAAGAGATCGAGGAACATTAAGAACAGCCCTCTGAATCCCCTTGATTTTCCCGCCTAACCATCGGATGTTTCAATCGTTTCCAGAGTCCCGCAACCCGAGTTTTTCCCCATGCTCAGCGGCCTTTTGATCGACTATCTTCCCATTCTGATCTTTCTTGGCGTCGCTTTTGCGGTCGCCCTTGCCGCCGTCGGGCTTTCCTTTCTTTTGGCCAAGCAAAAACCGGATGCCGAGAAGAATTCCGCCTACGAATGCGGCTTTCCGGCTTTCGGAGACGCGCGCGCCAAATTCGACGTGCGTTTTTATCTTGTCGCCATTTTATTTATCATCTTCGATCTCGAACTCGCGTTTCTTTTCCCGTGGGCGATTGCGCTCGGCGACATCGGCTTGGCCGGATTTTTGTCGATGATGCTGTTCCTTTTGGTGCTTGCCATAGGCTTTGTCTATGAATGGAAGAAAGGAGCCTTGGAATGGGAATAACCAATCCAAGCCAAATTGCCGCGCAGCCGAGCGAGGAGGGTGAAGGCAAGAACTTCGTTCTGGCGAAAATCGACGATCTTCTGACGTGGGCGCGCGCGGGATCTATGTGGCCGATGACGTTCGGCTTGGCGTGCTGCGGCATCGAAATGATCCACGCGTTCATGAGCCGCTATGACCTCGACCGTTACGGCATGATGCCGCGGCCTTCGCCGCGCCAATCCGACGTAATGATCGTGGCGGGAACTTTGACCAACAAAATGGCTCCGGCATTGCGCAGGCTCTACGACCAAATGCCGGAGCCGCGCTGGGTCATCTCGATGGGAAGTTGCGCGAACGGCGGCGGCTATTACCATTATTCCTATTCGGTAGTGCGCGGGTGCGACCGCATCGTTCCCGTCGATATCTACATTCCGGGTTGCCCGCCGTCGGCGGAGGCGCTTGTGTACGGGCTTTTGCAATTGCAGCGCAAGATCAGGCGCGGCAAAAAAGTCATCCGCAGGGTGTAATCATGTTTCCGATTGAAGACCTTCGAGACGAAGTCCTCCGCGCCCTCGGCACGGCAGTCATTCAATCGTCCGTCGATCTCGGCGAATTGTCGGTCGCGGTGCCGCGCGCGCGCATCGTCGAGGTTTTGCAAATTCTGCGCGACGATCCCAAAATCATGATGAGCCAGCTTATGGATATCTGCGGCGCGGATTATCCCGACCGTCCCGAGCGCTTTGAAGTCGTCTACCAGCTTCTCAGCCTGAAGTTTAACGCGCGAATACGCGTCAAACTTCATACTGACGAAAATACGCCTGTTCCGACGGCAACGGGCGTTTTTAAATCCGCAGGCTGGTTCGAGCGCGAGGCGTGGGACATGTTCGGCATCGCTTTTTCGGGCCATCCCGATTTGCGCCGTATTCTGACCGATTACGGATTCGAAGGGCATCCGCTCTGCAAGGATTTTCCTCTGACCGGCTACGTCGAAGTTCGTTATGACGCGGATCAGAAACGCGTCGTGTACGAGCCGGTCAAGCTTCCGCAGGACTTCCGCAATTTCGATTTCCTAAGTCCTTGGGAAGGCATGACGGACGTGCAACTTCGGGGAGACGGGGAAAAATGACCGACTTCTTTCCCGAACAGACTGAGGAACGCGACGGCAAAAAGATCGTGCCGTTCACGATCAATTTCGGCCCGCAACACCCTGCCGCGCACGGAGTCCTGCGCATGATTTTGGAAATGGACGGCGAAGTCGTCGAACGCGCCGATCCGCATATCGGCCTTCTTCATCGCGGCACGGAAAAGCTCATCGAATACAAAACCTATCTTCAGGCGCTTCCCTATTTCGACCGCCTCGATTACGTGGCGCCTTTGGGGCAGGAGCACGCGTTCGTTCTGGCGATAGAAAAACTGCTCGGCCTCGAACCGCCTTTGCGCGCGCAATATATCCGCGTCCTGTACGCGGAAATCACGCGCGTCATGAATCATCTTCTCTGCCTCACGACGTTTGCGATCGACTTGGGCGCGGTGACGCCGTCCTTGTGGGGGTTCGAACAACGCGAAATCCTGATGGAATTTTACGAACGCGTGTCCGGCGCGCGGATGCACACGAATTATTTCCGGCCCGGCGGCGTGCATCAGGATTTGCCCGAAGGCCTTGCCGAAGATATCGAGGCGTGGGCCGAGAATTTCCCCAAATTCATCGACGATCTCGAAGAGCTTCTGACCGGAAACCGCATTTTCCGCCAACGCACGGTGGACATCGGCATTGTTTCGAAGCAACAGGCGCTCGATTGGGGCTTTTCGGGCCCGATGCTGCGCGCGTCGGGCGTCGCGTGGGATTTGCGCAAGTCCCAGCCCTACGACGTTTACGACCGGTGCGATTTCGACATACCGGTCGGGAAAACGGGCGATTGCTTCGCGCGTTATCTCGTGCGGCTTAACGAAATGCGCCAATCGGCGCGCATCATCCGCCAATGCCTGAAAGACATGCCCGAAGGCCTTGTTATATCCGACGACCGCAAAGTGACCCCGCCGCGCCGCGACGAGATGAAAACGTCGATGGAAGCGATGATTCACCACTTCAAACTTTATTCCGAAGGCTTCCACGTTCCGGCCGGAGAAACCTACACGGCAGTTGAAAGCGCGAAAGGCGAATTCGGCGTCTACCTCGTGGCGGACGGCACGAACAGGCCGTACCGCTGCCACATCCGCTCGACGGGTTTCGCGCATCTGCAAGCCATTGATGAAATTTGCAAAGGCCATATGCTGGCCGATACCGTCGCGATCATCGGCAGCCTTGATCTTGTGTTCGGGGAGGTGGATAGATGAAGAAAGCGAACCAACAGCCCGAACCCTTCGCCTTTACCGCCGAAAATCTCGCGCAGGCGCAGAAAATTATCGCCAAATATCCGCAAGGCCGCCAAGCCAGCGCCGTGATACCTCTTCTCGACCTCGCGCAGCGGCAGTGCGGCAACTGGCTTCCTCAAGCCGCGATGGACGCGGTCGCAAAGATGCTCGATATGCCGCCCGTGCGCGTTTACGAGGTCGCCACTTTCTACACGATGTTCAATTTGAAGCCCGTCGGCGAAAACCTTGTCCAAATCTGCACGGCGATTTCGTGCGGACTGCGCGGCTCGGACGGCGTCGTCCACGCGTGCCAAAAGAAACTCGGCATCGGCATGGATGAAACGACGGGGGACGGAAAATTTACGCTATGCGAGGTCGAATGCCTTGGCGCGTGCGTCAACGCGCCGGTGGTTCAGATCAACGACGATGTTTACGAAGACCTCACGCCTGAAACAATGGAAAATATTCTTGACGCGCTGAAAGTCGGCAAAAGACCCAAAGCGGGCTCGCAAACGGGACGCCGCGGATCGTGCGCCCAAAGCGGGCCGACGAGCCTGAAAGAAAAGGCGAAACCAGATGCTTAAAGACAAAGATCGCGTCTTCACCAATCTTTACGGCTTCGAGAGCTGGAACCTCGCGGCCGCGCGGCGGCGCGGCGTTTGGGATAAAACGGCGGAAATCATCGGGAAAGGCGCATCCGCAATCATCGACGAAATCAAAAAATCGAGCTTGCGCGGACGCGGCGGGGCAGGGTTCCCCACGGGCATGAAATGGTCGTTCATGCCGAAGCCCTCCGAGAAGCCGCACTATCTTCTCGTCAACGCCGACGAATCCGAACCCGGAACGTGCAAGGACCGCGATATTTTGCGCCACGATCCGCATCGTCTGCTCGAAGGCGCGCTCATCGCGGCCTTCGCGATCAACGCGCATGCGGCCTATATCTACATTCGCGGAGAATTTTTCAACGAAGCCCAAATTCTGCAACAGGCGATCGACGAGGCTTATGCTTACGGCCTGCTCGGCAAAAACGCCGCGGGTTCGGGATGGGATTGCGACGTTTATCTGCATCGTGGGGCGGGCGGCTATATCTGCGGCGAAGAAACCGCGCTCATGGAAAGCCTCGAAGGCAAAAAAGGCCAGCCACGCAACAAGCCGCCGTTTCCGGCAAACGCGGGACTTTATTCCTGCCCGACGACGGTCAACAACGTCGAGACGCTCGCCTCGGTGCCTGAAATCCTCCGGCGCGGCGCGAATTGGTATACAAGCTTCGGACGTCCCAAAAACAGCGGCACGAAATTGTTCTGCCTTTCCGGCCATGTCAACGAACCCTGCAATGTCGAAGAGGCGATGAGCATTCCCTTGAAAGAGCTTATCGAGAAACACGCCGGAGGCGTTCGCGGCGGCTGGGATAATTTGCTTGCCGTCATTCCCGGCGGTTCCTCGATGCCGCTTATCCCCAAGGAAATCTGCGACACGGTGCTGATGGATTTTGACGCGCTGCAAAGCGTTCATTCGAGTCTCGGCACGGCGGCGGTGATCGTGATGGACAAATCAACCGATATTATTTCCGCCGTCGCGCGCATCAGCCGCTTTTACAAGCACGAAACGTGCGGCCAATGCACGCCGTGCCGCGAAGGCATGGGCTGGCTTTGGCGCATGATGACGCGGATGGCCGAGGGCAACGCGACGGTTGACGAAATCGACATGATGCTCGACGTGACGAAGGAAATCGAAGGCCGCACGATCTGCGCGTTCGCCGACGGCGCGGTCTGGCCCATCCAAGGCCTCATCCGCCACTTCAAGCCGCTTATGATCGAGCGTATCGAAAACTATCGCAAGAAAGCGAAGGTGGCATGAATGAAAGGCGCTTTTGGGTATATATCGTCACTGACGAACCTTACGGCACTCTCTATGTCGGCGTCACAAACAATATCGCGCGGCGCGCACATGAGCATCGAGAAGGACTTATCAAAGGACATACCAAAAAGTACGGCCTTAAAAAGCTTGTCTGGTGCGCCGAGTTTCCAACTGCAATCGAAGCCATTACCTTTGAAAAGAAAGTCAAAAAATGGAAACGCCTTTGGAAGATCGAGCTTGTTAAAAAGCTTAATCCGAAATGGATCGATCTCTACGACCATCTTAACTAACCCGTCTGCCATCAATATATCCTCGTCATTCCGCAAAATTTTCTCTTCGCAAAGCGAGAGAAAATTTATGCGGAATCCGATTTGGTTCTCTTTCCGTAAGCAAACCAAGCAAATCGGATTCCGGATAAATTCGCATTTTTGCAAGCAGGGGCAAAAAAGCGAATTTTCCGGAATGACGGCATTTTTTATCGGTGCAGTGCATGCCTAAACTGACCATCAATGGCATTCAACTTGAAGTCGCGGCGGGCACGAGCATTTTGCAGGCCGCGCAGCAGGCGGGCGTCGAAATCCCGCATTTCTGCTGCCACGACAAGCTCAGCGTTCCGGCCAATTGCCGCATGTGCCTCGTCGAAATCGAAAAAAATCCGAAACCAGTTCCCAGTTGCGCGCAACCCTGCGCCGAGGGAATGGTGGTGCATACAGACACGCCGATGGTCAAAAAAGCGCGCCAAGGCGTGATGGAACTTTTGCTCATCAACCACCCCCTCGATTGCCCCATCTGCGACCGCGGCGGCGAATGCGATCTGCAGGACGAAGCCGTGGCCTATGGATGTTCCTGCGGCCGGTATAAAGACGACAAACGCGTCGTTAAAGAAAAAGAACTGGGGCCGCTTATCAAAACCGCGATGACGCGCTGCATCCATTGCACGCGCTGCATCCGTTTTCTCGACGAGATTTGCGGCACGCCCGAATTGGGCGGCATGTATCGCGGCGAGAATCTTGAAATCGATACCTATATTTCGCGCGCGCTGACGTCCGAGCTTTCGGGCAATCTTATCGACATCTGCCCCACGGGGGCTTTGACGAATAAACCTGCGGCCTTTACCTATCGCTCGTGGGAACTTCAGAAAACCGAAACCATCGACGTGTTCGACGCAATTGGCAGCAATATCCGCGTCGATACGCGCGGCAACGAGGTCATGCGCGTCCTTCCTCGCCGCAACGACGGCATCAACGAGGAATGGATCAACGATAAAACGCGCTTCGCTATCGACGGGCTTAAACGCCAACGCCTCGACAAGCCCTATGTGCGCCGTGACGGAAAACTCGTTCCCGCTTCGTGGGATGAAGCCTTCTCCGTTATCGCCGAAAAACTTCATGACAGCGCGGCATCCCGCGTCGCGGCCTTGGCGGGAGACCTCGCGGATTGCGAATCCATGTTCGCGCTGAAATGCCTGATGGAGGCGATAGGTTCGCCCAACATGGATTGCAGGCAGGACGGCGCGGAGTACGACGTTTCGTGTCGCGCGGCCTATATGATGAACAGCGGCATCGCGGGGATCGAAGAGGCCGATGCGATTTTGCTTATCGGAACCAATCCGCGCGTTGAGGGAACGATGGTCAACGCGCGCATCCGCAAACGCTGGCTGCGTGGAGGTTGTCGCATAGGCCTCATAGGGTCTCCGGCCGATCTTTCGTACCCGCACGCATATATCGGCAACACGCCGCAATCCATCTCCGATCTGATGAACGGCGAAGGCGCATTCGCGGCGGTTTTTAAATCCGCGAAAAAGCCGATGCTCATTCTCGGCGCGAGTGCTTTGGCGCGTTCAGACGGTGCTGCTTTACACAGAACCGTCAGAGAGTTAGCCGAACATTTTAATGCAATACGCGAGGATTGGAACGGGTTCAATGTCCTTCAGCTTGCGGCATCGCGCGTGGGAGGAATCGATCTCGGTTTTCTGCCGCAAACGGGCGGCGCGGGAACGCGCAAAATCCTTAGCGGCGGTATGGATGTGATCTGGCTTCTGGGCGCGGATGAAATCGATTTCAAAAATTTAGGAGATGCGTTTGTGATCTATCAAGGGCATCACGGCGATAAAGGCGCGCATCATGCCGACGTGATTTTGCCGGGCGCGGCCTATACCGAAAAGACCGGAACTTACGTCAACACCGAAGGCCGCCCGCAATTGGCGTTGCAAGCGACGTTCCCGCCGGGCGACGCGCGCGAGGACTGGAAAATCATCCGCGCTTTCTCCGACGTTTTCGGAACGCCTTTGCCTTTCGACACGATTACGCAGCTGCGCGAGAAAATGGCCGAATGCGCTCCCGCGCTTGCCAACATCGGCGTTGCGGAAAAATCCGCGTGGTCGCGGTTCGGCGGCGCGGGAAGCGTTCAAAATATTCCGTTCGCGCCCGCAATCGAGAATTTCTATGCGACCGATCCCATCAGCCGCGCCTCGCCGACGATGAAGAAATGCGCCGAAGTTATCCTGCCCCTTCTTTCAAAGGAGGCTCCGGAATAAATCATGAAAGACTTTTTCTTCAATACCGTTTGGCCTTCTGTCTGGCCTCTCCTCTGGATCGTCCTCAAGGTCTTGTGCGTCGTGCTGCCGCTTTTAGCCGCCGTCGCGTATCTTACGTACGCCGAACGCAGGGTTATGGCCGCGATGCAACTGCGGCGCGGGCCGAACGTGACGGGGCCTTTTGGTTTGTTGCAGCCGGTTGCGGACGGCGTGAAGCTTTTGGGCAAGGAAACGGTTCTGCCGACGGGCGCGAACAAAGTCATATTCCTTCTCGCGCCGATTTTCGCTTTTTTCCTCGCGCTTGCGGCTTGGGCGGTCATCCCGTTTCAAGCCGGAGTGGTTTTGGCGGACATCAACGTCGGCGTTTTATATCTGATCGCCGTTTCGTCGCTCAGCGTCTATGGAATTGTTTTTGCGGGATGGGCGTCGAACTCCAAATACTCATTCTTGGGCGGGCTGCGCTCGGCCGCGCAGATGGTTTCCTATGAGGTATCGACGGGGCTTGCGATCGTCACCGTCCTTCTCTGCGCGGGTTCGCTGAATCTCTCGGCGATTGTCGAAGCGCAGCGCAACGGCTGGTTCGCATTCGGCCTTTTGACGCCGATGTTCGTCGTTACTTTTATTTGCGCGTTGGCGGAAACGAACCGGCATCCGTTCGATCTTCCCGAAGGCGAATCCGAACTCGTCGGCGGTTTTCACACCGAATATTCGTCGATGGCGTTCGCGATGTTCTTCTTAAGCGAATACGCCAACATGATTTTGCTGAGCGCGATCACCAGCATTTTGTTTTTGGGCGGCTGGCTTTCGCCGATCCCTGCGCTCGATTTCATCCCGGGCATCGTCTGGTTCGCCGCCAAGATCGCCCTGTGCCTTTTTGTGTTTTTGTGGGTGCGCGCGACGTTGCCGCGCTATCGCTACGACCAGTTGATGCGCATCGGCTGGAAAGTCCTTTTGCCGGTATCGCTGCTTTGGGTCGTGGTGACATCAGGGTATCTTGTTCTGTTCGACAAGTTGCCGAAATAGGGGAAAAGCATGAACTTTCTTCGCCCCATTAAAACTTTTTCCCTCTACGAAATACTTCGCGGCCTCGCGCTGACCTTTTCCTATCTGTTCCGGCGCAGGGTCACGATCAATTATCCGTATGAAAAAGGCCCGCTGAGCCCGCGTTTTCGCGGCGAGCATGTTTTGCGCCGTTATGCCAACGGCGAAGAACGCTGCATCGCGTGCAAGCTATGCGAAGCTATTTGCCCGGCGCTGGCGATTACGATCGATTCCGCGCCAAACGAAAAAGGAATCCGCCGTACGACGCGCTACGATATCGACATGACAAAATGTATTTACTGCGGTCTGTGCCAAGAAGCGTGTCCCGTGGATGCGATTGTCGAAGGGCCGAATTTCGAATTCGGTACGGAAACGCGCGAAGAGTTATACTATACCAAAGACCATCTTCTCTCGAACGGCGACAGATGGGAAGCGGAAGTCGCCGCAAATCTCGAAGCGGACGCGAAATACAGGTGATAATTATATGATAACATCCGTCATCTTCTACCTCTTCTCCGCCGTTCTTCTGGCATCGGCCGTTATGGTTATTTCGGCGCGCAATCCCGTTGTCGCGGTGTTGTTTCTGATCCTGTGTTTTTTCAACGCTGCCGGATTGTTTTTGATGATGGGGGCGGAATTCATCGCCTTCATCCTTCTGATCGTTTATGTCGGCGCGGTCGCGGTGTTGTTCCTGTTCGTCGTCATGATGCTCGACGTCGATTTCCGCGCCTTGAAGCGGCGCTATACGCGTTATTTGCCCGCAGGCTTCGCGGTTGCGCTCGTGCTTTTGGCGCAGCTCGTGCTAACCGCGAGCGCGTGGGTCACGGAACCTCATGCGATAACGGCGCTGGCGTCGTCCGAAGGAACGGTCGAAAACACCCGCGCGCTAGGGCGGGTTCTTTACACCGATTATTTTCTTCCGTTTCAGGTTTCGGGGATTATTTTGCTTGTGGCGATGACGGGCGCGATTGTCTTGACGCTGCGCTCCCGCAAAGACGCGCGCCGCCAAAAAACGCGCCGACAAACCGGAATATCCGTCGCCGACGCCGTTGAAATCAAAAAAGTCCCGACGGGGCAGGGGGTGGAGCTATGACCATAGGCCTTTCCCATTTTCTTATCGTCGCCGCGATTTTGTTTACGATCGGCCTGGTCGGCATCGTCGTCAATCGCCGCAACATTATCGTCATTTTGATGTCGATCGAGCTGATCTTGCTTGCGGTCAACGTCAATTTCGTCGCGTTTTCGGTCACTCAGCATAATCTGGTCGGGCAGGTTTTCACGATTTTTGTTTTGACGGTCGCCGCCGCCGAAACCGCGATAGGCCTTGCAATTTTGGTCTCCTACTTCCGCAATCGCGGCGACATCGATGTCGAACGCGCCAACTTGATGAAGGACCCATGAACTTTCCTTTTGACATTGCGGTCGTTTTTTTGCCCCTTCTTGGCGCGGGTATCGCCGGATTGTTTGGAAGGCGCATAGGAGACAAAGCCTCAGAGGCCGTTACGTGCGGCTGCGTTCTTCTGGCGGCGTGCCTGTCGGTTTATTTATTTCGCGAGGTCGCGCTGCAAGGCCATCCCACGACCCGCGTTTTGTTCGACTGGATTCAATCGGGAACGCTCTCGGTAAGCTGGGGCGTCAAGATCGATACGCTTGCCGCCGTGATGCTTTTTGTCGTCAACGGCGTGTCGTCGATGGTTCATCTTTATTCCATCGGGTATATGAGCGCCGATAAAAGCAAGCCGCGCTTTATGGCGTACCTGAGCCTTTTCACCTTTTTTATGTCGATGTTGGCGACCTCGGCCAATCTTTTGCAGATGTTTTTCGGCTGGGAGGGCGTCGGATTGATGTCGTACCTGCTCATCGATTTTTGGTACGAAAGGCCCGCCGCGAACGACGCGTCGATCAAGGCGTTCTTGGTCAACCGCATAGGCGATTTCGGTTTTATTCTCGGAATTTTCGGGTGCTTTACGTTGTTCGGCTCGCTCGATTACGCCGGAATGTTTCTGAAAGCGTCCGCGCTCGCTTCGGCAAAATGGATTTTTCTCGGCCATTCCTTTCCCGCATTGACGACCGTTTGCCTCCTTCTGTTTATGGGCGCGATGGGCAAATCGGCGCAGTTGGGCTTGCACACGTGGCTGCCCGACGCAATGGAAGGCCCGACGCCAGTTTCGGCCTTGATTCACGCCGCGACGATGGTGACGGCGGGCGTGTTTATGGTCGCGCGCATGTCGCCGGTATTCGAATACGCGCCCGGCGCTTTGGCTTTCGTCGCGGTCATAGGCGCTTTGACTTGCATCTTCGCGGCCGCGATAGGCCTGACGCAATTCGACATCAAGCGCGTCATCGCGTATTCGACGATAAGCCAGCTAGGCTACATGTTCTTCGCGGCGGGCGTGTCGGCTTATTCGGCGTCCATATTCCATTTGATGACGCACGCGTTCTTCAAAGCGCTTCTCTTCCTGTGCGCAGGTTCCGTCATTCACGCTTTGTCGGGCGAGCAGGATATGCGCAAGATGGGCGGCTTGCGTCGCGCGGCGCCCGTGACTTATACCTTAATGGCAATCGGCTTTTTGTCTCTGGCGGGCATAGGCATCGACGGCGTTTTCGGCTTTGCGGGATTTTATTCGAAAGACCTGATTTTGAATTCCGCGTTGGGACGGGGAACGAGCATCGGCACGTTCTCTTATGTCCTCGGCCTTTGCGCCGCGTTTATGACGGCGTTCTATTCGGGGCGTCTTTTGTTTATGACATTCCACGGCGAACCTCGCGAAGAAGAACGCGTTCTTGAACACGCGCATGAATCGCCATGGATCATGCTGGGGCCGCTCGTGCCTTTGGCGTTGGGAGCGATATTCGCAGGCTTTTTCGCGTATCAATGGTTCGGCGGCGCAGGCAGGGACGCGTTCTGGAACGGCGCGATTTTTGTTTTGCCCGCGCATGATTCCATTGCCGCTGCGGAACGCGTAAGCGCCGTTTACAAATGGCTGCCTTTTATCGTCGCGGTCTCGGGCATCGCCCTTTCGTACGTTTTTTATATCAGAAATCCCGAAATGCCCGCGATCGTTTCGACGGCATTCGGCAGCGTCTATCGCTTTGTTTATCATAAATTCTACTTCGACGAACTTTACGACGCTTTGTTCGCGGCGCCTACGCGTTTGATGGGCGACTTTTTGTGGAAAAAGGGCGACGATGCCTTTATCGACGGCTTCGGCCCCGACGGGATCGCGGCGTTATCCCTGCGTCTGGCGCGGCGCGTCAGCGCGCTCGAAAGCGGATATATCTATACGTATGCCTTAGCGATAGTTGTGGGATTGGCGGGTTTTGTCTCCTGGTTTTGGCTGAAAGGGTAATTCCATGAAAAACAAAATCGCGGTTTTGTCTCTCGTCGTCGCCCTTATCGCGTTGTTGGTTGTCGCCCTGCGTCCTGCGGGGCGCGAAAACGCGACTCCCGCCAAACAGGAAACGGCGTTCGACCGCGTGATGCGAACAAAGACAATCCGCTGCGGCTATGCGATATGGAGCCCCGTTCTTTTCAAGGACTTGAAAACCGGCGAGATCAAAGGCATTTCGCACGACATTATGGAAGAGATCGGCAAGAAGCTTAGCCTGCGTATCGAATGGGCGGAAGAAACGAATTGGGGAACGGTTGTCGAGGGCCTCGCGACGCATCGTTACGACGCCATTTGCACCGGGATTGGCGTGATTTCGGGCCGCGCGCGCGAGATTGATTTCAGCGCGCCGCTTTTTTACGCGCCTACGTATCTCGTCGTTCGCGCGGATGAAAACCGTATTCATAAAACGGATGACGCGAACGATCCGGCCTATACGATCTCGGTGCTTGACGGAGAAGCCTTCAGCTTTTTGGCTCCCGTAAGATTCCCAAAGGCTCAAATCAAATCGTTGCCGCAGATGAACGATTTTTCTTCGATTTTGCAGGAAGTCGAAACGAAGAAAGCCGATGCGACCGGCGTAACCTATTCCGATTTTCTCAGCTACGATAAAGCCAATCCGGGCAAAGTGAAGATTCTCGATAAAACGAGTCCCTTGCAAGTCTATGCGGCATCCTTTGGCTTGCCGCAGGGCGATGTTGCGTTCAAGACGATGATCGACGTTGCGCTTGGCGAACTGTTTTTTGACGGAACGGCCGATCGTATCATTCGCGTTTATTCCGATTCTGAAGAGTTTTTCCGTCCCATCAAACCCTACGCGCTTTCGTCTCACTGAAATGACCGTATGATGACAACCTTTCCCATCCTTTCCGCGCTCACATTTCTCCCGCTTTTCGGCGCGTTTCTTATTTTGTTGTTTGTCAAAGGCGACAGCCGCAACGACGAAGGCGCCAAAATCGCTCAGAAAGTCGCGTTTTTAGTCTCGCTTGGGACGCTCGTTTTGTCGTTCGACATGCTGCAACGGTTCGATTCGGCGAATACGGGCTTTCAGCTTATGGAACGTTTCGTCTGGATGCCGTCTTTCAGCATCGCCTATATCAAGGGCATCGACGGCATATCGGTTTGGTTCGTCATGATCTCGACGATTCTGACGCCGCTATGTATTCTTTCCTCCATCGGAAGCGTCAAAACGCGGGTCAAAGAATTCATGATCGCGCTTCTCGTTCTCGAAACGATGATGATCGGGACGTTCACGAGCCTCGATTTCGTATTGTTTTACGTCTTCTTCGAAGGCGTGCTGATCCCGATGTTTCTTATCATCGGCGTGTGGGGCGGAGAGAAACGCACCTACGCGGCCTATAAGTTTTTCCTCTATACGCTTCTCGGTTCGGTTCTGATGTTGATCGCGATCATCGCGATGGTTCTTCATGCGGGCACGACCGATATGACCGCGATGATGGGCGGCAAATTCCCCAAGGAAATGGTCCTTTGGTTGTGGCTCGCGTTTTTCGCATCATTCGCGGTCAAAACGCCTTTGTGGCCGTTCCACACGTGGTTGCCTTACGCGCATGTCGAAGCGCCCACGGCAGGTTCGGTCATCCTCGCGGGCGTTTTGCTGAAGATGGGAGCCTACGGCTTCATTCGCGTCTCTATTCAAATGCTTCCCGAAGCCAGCAAGTATTTCGCGCCGCTGATGATCGTCCTGAGCCTTATCGCGATTGTCTACGCCTCGCTTGTTGCCTTGGCGCAAACGGATATGAAAAAACTCATCGCGTATTCCTCCGTCGCGCATATGGGCTACGTCACATTGGGGTTGTTCACCTTCACCCAACAAGGCTTCGACGGCGCGATGTTCGTCATCATATCGCACGCTTTCGTCGCCGCCGCGTTGTTCCTCTGCGTCGGCGTTGTTTACGACCGCCTGCATACGCGCGAGATTTCGCGCTATGGAGGAATGGCAACAAATATGCCGCGTTATGCTGCGGTGTTCATGATCTTTATGCTGGCCGCGATAGGACTGCCCGGCACTTCCGGCTTCGTCGGCGAATTTCTCAGCATGCAGGGCGCGTTTTTGGCCAATAGCTGGTTTGCTTTCTTCGCGGCGACGGGCATTATTTTCGGCGCTTGCTATATGCTTTGGCTTTATCGCCGCCTGTTTTTCGGCGTGCTCGATAAGGAGGATGTTCGCGCTATGTCCGATCTGAACATGCGCGAGATCGCCGTTTTTGCCCCGCTTCTCGTTTTGGTTTTTTGGATCGGCATTTATCCTTCGACCTTCCACACTGTTTACGCGCCGACTTTGGAAAGGACTTTGACTCTTTTCGAAGCGCAGGCTGAAAGTGCGCAACATGATTGATCCCCGATCCTTTATGGTCGCGATGCCGGAAATCGAGATTGCCGTAGCGGCTCTCGTCTCCCTTATCGCTGCTGCGGTTTGCGGCGCGCGCGCGACGCGGCACATCGGCATTCTGGCGATTGCGGTTTTTGTCCTTGCCGTTGCAACGATGTTTTGCCCGTCGCGGCTTGGCCTTTTGCTGAACGGCGCGTTGCCTGTTTTCGCTTTCAACGCGCAATTCGTGGACGACGCTTTCGCCCGTTTTGCCAAAACGATTGTCCTCGGCGCTTCGGGGCTGTCGATCCTTTTGTCGTGGAGCTATTTTGAATCCGGCAAGCGCGAACGTCCCGAGTATCCCGTTTTGATGCTCTTCGCGGCGCTTGGCATGATGCTGATGATCTCGGCCAGCAATCTGCTTTCGCTTTACGTCGGAGTGGAGCTTCAAAGCCTGTCGCTCTATGTCCTTGCGGCGTTTTTGCGCGACGACGCGCGGTCGAGCGAAGCGGGGCTGAAATATTTCGTCCTCGGCGCTTTGTCGTCGGGGATTTTGCTCTACGGCATTTCTTTGATTTACGGTTTTGCCGGAACGACCGATTTCGTCGATCTGGCGTTCGCGTTGCGCGGAGCGGCGCATCCGGGCGTCGTCGCGGGGATGGTTTTCGTCTGCGCGGCGCTGGCATTTAAAATATCCGGCGTGCCTTTTCATATGTGGGCGCCGGACGTCTACGAAGGCGCGCCCACGCCCGTGACGGCGTTTTTCGCCTCGGCGCCGAAGCTTGCGGCGCTGGCTTTATTCGCGCGCTTTTTGCTGCAGCCGATGATCGGCCTGACGGCGCAGGCGCATCAGGTGATTATATTTATTTCCATAGCCTCGATGCTTTGGGGCGCGTTCGCGGGACTTGTGCAAACGAACCTGAAACGCCTTCTGGCCTACAGTTCCATCGCCAACGTCGGTACGCTCCTTATCGGGCTTGTCGTCGGAGGCGCTTCGGGCGTTCAAGCCATCCTGATTTATTTTGCGATCTATGCTTTGAATACGCTCGGCGCTTTCGCGGTTATTTTGTGCCTGCGCCGCCGTGGCAAAGCCGTCGAGTCGATCGTCGATCTTTCAGGCCTTTCGAAAACCAATCCGCTTGTGGCGCTGGCGATGGCGGTTTTGATGTTTTCTCTGGCGGGTGTTCCGCCGCTGGCGGGATTTTTCGGCAAATATTTCATGTTCCTTGCGGCGGTCAAAGCGGATTTGCTTCCGCTTGCGATCGTCGGCGTTTTGACGAGCGTCGTGACGGCGACTTATTATCTGCGCCTCATCAAGATCATGTATTTCGACGAACCTCTCATGGGCATCGATCCCTTGCCGGATTGGGGCGTCAAAACCGTTCTCGCGCTTTCATCCTTGGCGATGATTTGTTTTGCGCTCGTTCCCGCGCCGTTGATCGATAGCGCGCTTAGCGCGGCAAAAGGATTTATAGGCTGATGAAGTTCACTATCCGCCGCATAGAGGTGACCGCAAGCACGAACGACGACGCCAAAAGGGCGGCGGAAACCGGCGCTCCCGAAGGCTTGGTTGTTTGGGCTCTGACCCAAACCGCAGGACGGGGACGGCAGGGGCGCGCGTGGCAATCCCCCGAAGGCAATTTATATTTTTCCGTTCTTCTTCGCCCGCCTTTGCCAAAACGCGCGTGGGGAAATTACAGCTTCGTCGCGGCACTGGCGATAAGCGAGGTCGTGCGCGGATTTTTGCCCGATGCGATTGTCGAACTCAAATGGCCGAACGATGTTCTGGCGCAGGGCAAAAAAATCAGCGGCATTTTGCTGGAATCCGGCGGGGATTTTCTCATAGCAGGCATCGGCCTCAACGTACAAAATATTCCCGAAAATCCACTCTATCCGGCGACAAGCCTTGCGGCGGAGAAAAGCAACCTTCCCCCGCTCGAAGATGTTTTGAATGCAATTTTGGAATCTTTCAATGTGTGGTACGTCCGTATGAACGAAAAAGGCTTTGCTCCGATACGCGCCGCGTGGCTCGCAGAGGCCCGCAAAGGCAACCTGCGCGTCCGCCTTCCGGACAAAACCGAACTCGTCGGCGAATTTGTGGATTTGGATTCCGAAGGCAACCTTCACCTGCGCTTGCAAGACGGAACCGAGCGCAACATCAACGCAGGCGATGTGTTTTTCTAAGAAACTAACAAGAATTACCCGGTATTAGCGTTCGCGGATTGGCTTTAACTTGTGTTCTCGGTTTCGCGCGGTTGGGAAGAGGCAATCCGTTTTCGCAGGCATACTTGTCTTCCGCAGTAAGCCGCCTGACAATTGGAGCAGAAGATATGTCTTTCTTTTTGCGGGGAAAAAGACGACGGGTCATAACCACATAATTAGCAATCTCGTACGCTGCTGTCCCGGAAAGGATCGTAATTTCTGAAATATCCATGTCATCCTCCAACAGGCCACATTATCGATCCTTTATCGCCTGTTTTTTTTAAGCCATTTATTTGTTCGATAATACTTTCATCAATCTATTTTGCCAAAAAACAATGCCCCATTTCCGGAAACTTCCGCGCGCGCACTTCCTCCGCGTATTTTCCGACAGCAGCCGAAATAACAGGCGCCAATTCCGCATACCGTTTGACGAACTTCGGCGTGAAGGCCGTAAACAACCCGAGAATATCGTCGATCACCAAAACCTGCCCGTCGCACGCGGGCGACGCGCCGATCCCGATTGTGGGAACCGAAATCGCGTTCGTGATGTCTTTCGCCACGGGCTCTAACGTTCCTTCGATGACGACGCAAAAAGCTCCCGCGTCCGCTATGGCTTTGGCGTCGGCCATGACTTTTTTCGCGCCCTCGTCGTTGCGCCCCTGAATTTTATACCCGCCCATTTTCTCGACGGATTGAGGCATCAACCCGACATGCCCCATCACGGGCACGCCGTTTTCGACGAGGTGGCGCACGGTAGGAGCCAGTTCGACGCCGCCCTCCGGTTTGACCGCCGCGCATTTGGTTTCCTTCATGATGCGCCGCGCGTTTTCCAACGCCTGCTTCGGCGATTTCTCGTAAGTGCCTATGGGCATATCGACGACGACGAGCGCATGCGACGCGTTGCGAACCACGGCGGCTCCGTGCGCGATCATCATGTCGATCGTTACGGGCAGGGTATTTTCGAACCCGTAAATGGTCATGCCGAGCGAATCCCCGACCAGGATAATATCGACAAGGGGATCGACGATTTTCGCCATAGGCGCCGTATAGGAGGTGAGGCAAACAATGGGTTTTCCGCCCTTGACGATATCCTTGACTGTTATGGACATGGGATCCTCCGTGGGGGCCGTTAACCTTTCAATCTTGCCATTTTGCAGGGGAAGAATCTAGTGTAGTGTTTCGGGCGGTTAAGAAACGAAAGATCAACATGACAGAATCCAAGATAAAAACGGTTTCCAAAGAAAAAGGCGGCATCGACAAATTGCTGGCCGAACACAGCATGTCGCGCGAGGAATATAAAGTCCTTTTGGGCATCATGGGGCGCGAGCCGACTTTGGCGGAATTCGGCGTGGCCGCCGCGATGTGGTCGGAGCATTGCTCGTACAAATCGACGAAGCTGTGGCTCAAGCAACTACCGACGAAAGGGCCGCACGTCATCTGCGGGCCGGGCGAAAATGCGGGCGTGATCGACATAGGAGACGGCCAAGCTGCCATATTCAAAATGGAGAGCCACAACCATCCTTCCTACATCGAGCCTTATCAAGGCGCGGGCACGGGGGTAGGCGGAATCCTGCGCGATATTTTCACGATGGGCGCGCGGCCCGTCGCCAACCTCAACGCCTTGTGGTTCGGCGCGCTCGATCATCCGAAAACGAAATCCCTGATCGCGGGCGTCACGGCGGGGATCGGAGGCTACGGCAACTGCATCGGCGTTCCGACCGTCGGCGGCCAAACTAATTTTCATCCGAGCTACAACGGCAATAATCTCGTCAACGCGATGACGGTAGGCGTCGCCGACGCCAACAGGATTTTCTATTCCGCCGCGGCGGGCGTCGGCAATTCGGTCGTCTATGTCGGCTCCAAAACGGGGCGCGACGGAATCAAGGGCGCGACGATGGCCTCGGGCGAATTCAACCAAGATTCCGAGAGCAAACGCCCGACGGTGCAGGTGGGCGATCCGTTCACGGAAAAGCTGGTGCTCGAAGCGTGCCTCGAACTTATGGCGACCGATGCGATCATCGGCATTCAGGATATGGGCGCGGCGGGATTGACATGCTCGGCCGTCGAAATGGCCTCGAAAGGGGGCCTCGGCATCGAAATCGACCTCGACAAAGTGCCGTTGCGCGAGAAGGGGATGTCGGCTTACGAGATCATGCTTTCCGAAAGCCAGGAACGCATGCTGATGGTCTTGAAACCCGGACGCGAAGCCGAAGCTGAACGCATCTTCAAAAAATGGGAGCTGGACTTCGCCATCATCGGCCATTTGACTGACACGGGCCGCATGGTTTGCACGCTTCACGGCAATAAGGAAATCGATATCGCGGTTGCGCCGCTCGTCGATCAATCGCCGGTTTATGAACGCCCGTGGGAGCCGACGAAGCCTCCCGCCGAAATCGCGGCGTCAAGCTATCCGTTGCCAAAAGGCGAAACGATCTTAGGCGTCTTGCAAAAACTCATTGCCTCGCCCGATCTGTGCTCCAAGCGCTGGATATGGGAGCAATACGACAGCCTCGTTCGCGCGAACACGGCGCAAGGTTCCGGAGGCGATGCGGCTGTGGTGCGGCTTGACGACAGCAAGAAAGCCTTGGCGATAACGACCGATTGCACGCCGCGTTATTGCGCCGCCGATCCCGTCATGGGCGGCATGCAGGCTGTCGCCGAAACGTGGCGCAACATCAATGCGGTGGGAGCCAAGCCTTTGGCGATCACGGACTGCATGAACTTCGGCAATCCCGAAAAGCCGCGCATCATGGGCCAGTTCGTCGGCGCGATTCAGGGCATCAAAGAAGCGTGCCTTGCGCTTGATTACCCCGTCGTATCGGGAAATTGCAGCCTTTACAACGAAACGAGCGGCCATCCGATTTTTCCCGCGCCTTCGATCGGCGGCGTCGGCCTGATGCCGGACGTGACGAAAGCCGTTGGCATCGCGTTCCAGGGGGAGGGTGAAACCGTCTTCGCCCTCGGCGAGACGAAAGGCGCACTCGGACAATCCCTTTATTTGAGAGAAATTTTTGGCAAGGAAGAAGGCGCGCCGCCGCCAGTGAATTTGAAGGACGAACGCAAACGCGGCGAATTCGTCCGCGCGTTGATCGACGAAAAACTTCTGACCTCATGCCACGACGTTTCGGACGGAGGCTTGCTCGTGGCGATAGCCGAAATGGCGATGCCAAAAGGCGTCGGCATTTCGATCGAGCAGAAAGGCGACGCGGCTTTCTGGTTCGGCGAAGATCAGGGGCGTTATGTTATTGCGACCAAATTTCCCGATAGTGTTGCCCAAAAAGCCAAAGCATCAGGCATTCTTTTGACGAAGCTTGGCCAAACAAATGGCGCCGATATCGCGTTGCCCGACGGCGGCGTTGCCGTGGACGCGCTGCGCCGCGCGCATGAATCTTTCTTGCCGGACTATATGAGATAGGGGAACAAGACGATGCCGATGACCGAAGCGGAAATTTTGCGCCTGATTAAAGAAGCTTTGCCCGACGCCGTTGTGGAATTAAAAGACTTGCGCGGCGACGGCGATCATTTCCAAGCGACTGTGGAAAGCCGGTCTTTCGTCGGAAAAACGCGCGTGCAGCAGCATCAAATGGTCTACGCGGCTCTGCAGGGCCGCGTGGGTGGCGTTCTTCATGCGCTGTCGTTGAAAACGGCCATTCCGCAAAAAGAGTAATTAAAGAGTGATTATTGTTCTGTGCAAGAGCCGAAAGAAATAAGCGACGCTCCCACCTGCATATTCCTGTCGCAGACGAGCTTCTTTCCTTTAGGGCCAAAAAGAATTATGCCGACGATTGCGCCGACGCCTATAATAATGAACAAGACCTGCAGAATTCTTTTAACCCATAGCCACGCTTCCTCGCGTTTTGGAGAGGGAGGCTTCACATGATGATATTTTAAAGGTGGCGGCGAGTCGGGAGAAAACATACGCAATATCCTTGGAGCCGAAAAAGGTACGCATCGATAGCCGAAAAACAGTACGTCGATTCGACAAAAATGTCTCCCGATTTTTCTTCTCTCCCCGGCGTTCCGGAGGCATAATACGCCGTTGAACGAGGAGATTTTTTCATGATCAATCCTGTCGTCGCCGAGCGCATTCACTCCGAAGTTTCTACAAACCCCGTCGTTTTGTATATGAAAGGCACGCCCGTTTTTCCCCAATGCGGATTTTCGGCGCAGGCGGTGCAGATCCTCTCGATGCTTGGCGTAAAATATAAGGCGATTGACGTTCTGGCCGATCCCAGCCTTCATCAGGGCATTAAGGATTTCAGCAACTGGCCGACGCTGCCGCAGCTTTATATCAAAGGCGAATTTGTCGGCGGCAGCGACATCATGCGCGAGATGGTGGAGGAGGGCGAGATGCAGAAACTTCTCGCCGCGAAAGGCATTCCGTTCGAGGATCGGTAATGTTACTGAGCGGGAGGAAGAGCTAGCGCCCAATTTTCGGAAACCCCGTTTGTTCTTCGGGAGGGGCGGTTTGGAAGCTGAAGCGGGGGGCGTTTCGACGGATCGGGCTCGCGAGAGGTATTATCGAGAGATATCCCGATATTTTCTTGCAGTCTAAGGCTGCTTGCTCTCTCCACTCTTTCGTTATAGACGGATATCCTAGTCTGTTGGTCTGAATCAAAAGGGGAATTGATCATAAAAAGTTTCTCCTTACTTTATCGGCAAAACCATAAAGCCTCCGCGTATGCCGAATCGGACGCGGAAAAAATGCTATCAAAATTTGCCTTTAACTGAAGAGAATAGATCGAGGTTGAAACGATTGCCTTCATGATCGAAAACAGATTTAAATATGCGCGCCACTCTATTGTTAATAATGAATAAATCGTCTTTTTTCTTTTCGCATTTGTCGCCGAAAACCGGACGGAAAATTTCCGAAGAAAAGTTCTCCGTAACGCTTCCTTTTTCCCCTTACATCATCTATAAAGTCATTCCAGCCCAAAATAAGTCCTATGCAACTGAACCGGGTCATAAAGATTCGGTGCGGCTGTTTTTTGTTTGTTCGTTTTTTTCGAGGGGTTTTCTCAATGCAAAATGTCCTGCTTGTCGTTCAATTGATCCTCGCTCTGGCGCTGGTCGCCGTGATTTTGGTTCAGCGCACGGCGCAGGACGGCGGCGGCCTGATGGGCGGCGGAGGGGGCGGCACGATGGGCGGCCTGTTTACGGCGCGCGGTTCCGCCAATTTGCTGACGAGAACGACGGCGGTTCTCGCCACGCTATTCATTCTGAACAGTCTTGCGTTAGGCGTTATGGCCAGCAGCCAGCATAAAAGCGCCAGCCTGATCGATCAGATTGCGCCCGTGGCTCCTGTCGAAGAGCAAAAAGCGCCCGAAGCTCCTCAGGCTCCCGCAGGGCCGCAGGTTCCTTTGGCTAAATGAGGTTTTTCTTATTGACTGCCCTAAAGTCGTTTGAGTTGGCGGAGATTTGTTGAATGACTCGTTTTATTTTTATTACCGGCGGCGTTGTGTCCTCGTTGGGCAAGGGGCTCGCGTCTTCGGCGCTCGGCGCTTTGCTGCAGGCGCGGGGCTATAAAGTCCGCCTCCGCAAGCTCGATCCTTATCTCAACGTCGATCCGGGAACGATGGCGCCGACGCAACACGGCGAGGTTTACGTCACGGACGACGGCGCGGAAACCGATCTCGATCTGGGCCATTATGAACGCTTCACGGGCGTGGCCTCGCGGCAAAGCGACAACGTCACGTCGGGCAAGATTTATTCGTCCGTCATCGGCAAGGAACGCCACGGCGATTATCTGGGCGCGACGGTTCAGGTCATTCCGCACGTCACCGACGCGATCAAGGAATTTATCCGCGCCGATTTGCACGGCGAAGATTTCTGCCTTTGCGAGATCGGCGGCACGGTGGGCGATATCGAAGGCCTGCCGTTCCTCGAGGCGATCCGTCAATTGCGCAACGAAGAGGGATCGGCAAACTGCCTCTTCATCCACGTGACGCTTCTGCCTTACATCAAATCCGCGGGCGAGCTTAAAACAAAGCCGACCCAGCATTCGGTCAAGGAATTGCTCAGCGTCGGCATTCAACCCGAAATCCTTTTGTGCCGCGCGGAACGCGCGATCCCGGACAACGAGCGCAGAAAAATTGCGCTGTTCTGCAACGTCAAGCCCGAATGCGTGATCGAAGCGCTCGACATGGACACGATTTACAACGTGCCGGTCAAATATCACGAGCAGGGGCTCGACGAACAGGCGGTGCGCTATTTTAATTTGCCGACGGAACCGAAGCCGAATCTGACTCCGTGGAAGAACATCGTCCAGCGCGTGCGCGAGCCGGAAGGCGAAGTCACAATCGCGATCGTCGGCAAATACACAAGCCTTCTCGACAGCTATAAATCGCTCTCCGAGGCTCTGACGCACGGCGGCATCGCCAACAACGTGCGCGTGAATCTCAAATGGCTGGATTCGCAGGTGTTCGAGAACGCGGATACGCTGCATTATCTCGACGGCGTGGACGGCATTCTGGTTCCGGGCGGCTTCGGCGAACGCGGGACGGAAGGCAAAATCCGCGCGGCGCAATTCGCGCGCGAAAAAATGATCCCCTATTTCGGCATCTGCTTCGGCATGCAGCTCGCGGTGATCGAAGCCGCGCGGAATCTGGGCGGCGTGCCGAAAGCCACATCGAGCGAATTCGGCGCGAGCGATTTCGCCGTCATCGGCCTCATGACCGAATGGATGAAAGGCAATCAGCTTGAAATCCGCAAGTCGAACGGAAATCTGGGCGGCACGATGCGCCTTGGCGCGTATCCGTGCCGTTTGATTAAAGGAACCAAAGCGCACGAAATCTACGGAACCGACCTGATCCACGAGCGTCACAGGCATCGGTATGAAGTGAACATCACTTATCGCCCGCAGTTTGAAAAAGCCGGATTGGTGTTTTGCGGCATGTCGCCCGACGGACAGCTTCCCGAAATGGTCGAACGCAAAGACCATCCGTGGTTCATCGGCGTCCAGTTCCATCCGGAATTGAAATCCAAACCGCTCGATCCGCATCCGCTATTCAAATCGTTTATCGCGGCTGCCGTGCAGAAATCGAGATTGGTTTAGAATTTTAAATTACGAATCCCCATTTTCACTCTTTCGCCCAACGGAAGTTTTTTGTCGAGCGTTGGGCCTTTCAGCAGGGCTCCGCCTATTCTTTTGTCTGCCGCTTGGATAGACCTGTTAAGCATTTCTTCGGGCGAAAGCGTCACTTTGACGACAGCGTGGGTAAAGGGAATGCCTGCGGAATTGTTATCTTTCGGGGGAGGGTGCAGGGAAACGTCCTCTTTTTTGACGTCGTAAGATTTGGCGACAATGCCACAAATTTCCGCCGTCGAAAATTCAAAGTTTTTTTGGCCGCCCGTTCGGGTTTGCACAGGCTCCTTGGTAACGGCGAAAATTTGAAGAACACCCTCAACTTTCCGAACTTCGAATTTAAGGCTTTTTCGCGCGATTCCATGTCCAGAAACGCCGCGAGCGGTTACCATATAATCCATCAGGACGCTCTTTACGTCTTTGGCGCTTACCACGGTATCTTTGATACGATAGGACATGAGTATTTCTCCGCATAATCGTTAATTCGAACGAATAAAGGCGAGATATATCCTATTTTCAGGTCTTATGGATAAGTTTTTTTACTTTCAAGGGCTTCCCCTTGAGGAAAAAACAGATTCCCCCTTAAATCTTCCCCATCTTTGTTCGCTTGGCGGCGATGTATTTCTCGTTGTGCGGATTGACAGCCGTCCATAAAGGCACAGTCTTGCTGACGGAAACCCCGCCGCGTTCCAACGCCTCGATCTTGTCGTGGTTGTTTGTCAGAAGCCGCACCTTTTTTAATCCGAAATGTTTAAGAATATTTATGGCGTCGGCGTAGTCGCGTTCGTCCGGCGCAAAGCCCAGATGCACGTTGGCCTCGTACGTATCCATCCCTTTTTCCTGCAACGCGTAGGCGCGGATTTTGTTGCCAAGGCCTATCCCGCGCCCTTCGTGCCCGCGCATGTATATCAAAAGGCCGCATCCGGATTTGTCGATCATTTCCATCGACTCTTCGAGCTGATCGCGGCAATCGCAGCGCATCGAGCCCAGAATATCTCCCGTCGCGCATTCGGAATGCAGCCGCACAAGGCAATCGTCAACGGGCTTGCCCTTGACCAGAACGATATGCTCGACGTTCTCCGCGCCCGTGAATACCTGCAATTCGAAGTTTCCATACCGCGTCGGCAACAAGGCTGAAGGAATGGTCATTTATTTTACGCCCTTTAATTTTTCGCAGGCGCGCCTGATGCGCTTGCACGCCTCTGCCAGAGCTTCGGTCGATGTCGCATAGGAAAGGCGGAACGCGGGGCTAAGGCCGAAGCCCGATCCCGAAACGACCGCGACGCCTTCGCTTTGTAACAAGTAGGCGGCAAAATCGTCGTCGGTAGCTATCGTTTTGCCCTCATGCGTCTGGCTTCCGATCATGCCCGCGCACGAAGGATAAACATAGAAAGCGCCCTCGGGCTTGGGACAGACAATTCCGCGAATTTGGTTTAATTCGCTCACGACCAGATCGCGCCGCTTCTCGAAAACCTTGACGCGTTCTTTGAGAAAATCCTGATTTCCGTTCAACGCGGCCACGGCCGCCGCCTGGCTGATCGAGCAGGGGTTGCTTGTCGAATGTCCCTGTATTTCCGCCATTTTTTTGATGAGGATTTCCGGGCCGCCCGCGTAGCCGATGCGCCAGCCCGTCATGCTGTAGGCTTTCGATACGCCGTTAACCGTCAACGTGCGGTCGTAAAGTTTGGGTTCGACCTGCGCGATCGTGAAAAATTCAAAATCGTCGAAAACGAGATGCTCGTATATATCGTCCGACAAAATCCAAACGTGCGGATGGCGCAATAGAACGTCGGCAAGCGCGCGCAAATCGGCGCGCGAATATGCGCCGCCCGAAGGATTGCTCGGCGAGTTGAGGATCAGCCATTTTGTTTTAGGCGTGATCGCGCGTTCCAGATCGACGGGGTTCATCCTGAATTTATTCTGGGGCGTCGTCGCCACGAAAACGGGAACGCCTTCGGCCAGAGTGACCATATCGGGATACGAAACCCAATAAGGCGCGGGAATTATTACTTCATCCCCAATGCTCACAGAGGCCATTAACGCATTGAAAACAACCTGTTTTCCCCCGGCTCCGACAGAGATTTGGCTTGGCTTGTATGTCAACCCGTTCTCTCGCGCGAATTTGCCGGCAATCGCCTGTTTCAGAACGAGGGTTCCATCCACGGCGGTATATTTCGTTTGTCCCGCCGCGATGGCTTTGCAGGCCGCTTCCTTGATAAAATCGGGCGTGTCGAAATCCGGCTCTCCCGCTGCGAGGCCGATGATATCCTTGCCCTGCGCCCTAAGTTCGCACGCAAGCCGCGAAACGCCGAGCGTGGGGGAAGCCTTCACTTTCGAAAGTCTTTGGGCGATAAACCGATCAACCATATCAAACTCCTGATAACGAATGCTGTTTTATAGTCGCTTGTTGGCCGGTCGGCAAGGAATAGGCGTACTGGTACGAGATCCCAAATTAGACAAACGCACAAACAACCGCTAAATACAAACGGAAAGCATGAAGGTAAAGAACATGACGAAGGCTCATCATCCTTGGACTCCGGACAGTTGGCGCTCGAAGCCGGCAAAGCAAATGCCGAAATATCCCGACGCGGCTTCTTTGGCCGAAGTCGAGGCGCGTTTGGCGGGATTGCCGCCGCTCGTGTTCGCGGGCGAGGCGCGCAATCTGAAGAAAAGGCTCGCGCAAGTCGCCAAAGGCGAAGCCTTTTTGTTTCAAGGGGGCGACTGCGCCGAAAGCTTCGCCGAATTTTCCGCGAACAACATCAGGGATACGTTCCGCATTATTTTGCAAATGGCCGTCGTTTTGATCTTCGGCGGCGGATTGCCGGTCGTCAAAGTCGGGCGTATGGCGGGGCAATTCGCCAAGCCGCGCTCCGACGATCATGAAACGCGCGACGGCGTAACTTTTCCGAGCTATCGCGGAGACATCATCAACGGCATAGAATTTACGGAGAGCTCGCGGCGCCCCGATCCCGAACGCATGATTAAGGTTTATAACCAATCCGCCGCGACGTTGAACCTTCTGCGCGCGTTCGTGCAGGGCGGCTATTCCGATCTTCACCGCGTGCATCAATGGAATCTGGATTTCGTCGATCGCAGCCTTCAGGGAAGCCGGTACCGCGATCTTGCGAGCCGCATCGCCGAAACGCTGGATTTCATGGCGGCGTGCAACATCACGTCGGAAACCTCCGCGCAAATCCGCGAGACGGAATTTTACACCTCGCACGAGGCGTTGTTGCTTCCCTATGAGCAGGCAATGACGCGCATCGACAGCACGACGAACGATTGGTACGACGTTTCCGCCCATATGCTGTGGGTGGGAGAGCGCACGCGCCAGCCCGACAGCGCGCACATCGAATTTCTGCGCGGCATCAAGAATCCGATCGGCCTTAAATGCGGGCCGAAAATGAACGTGGACGCATTACTGCGGCTGATCGAGATTTTGAATCCCAAAAACGAACCCGGACGCCTGACGCTGATCGCGCGCATAGGTGACGAGAATATCGCCGAATGCCTGCCGCCCTTGCTCCGCGCGGCGAAGAAGGAAGGCCGCGCCGAAGCGTGGTGCAGCGATCCCATGCACGGCAACACGCACGTTTCCGACAGCGGTTATAAAACGCGCGATTTCAGCAATATTCTGGGAGAAGTGCGCGGCTTCTTCGACGTGTGCCGCGCGGAGGGCGTGCATCCGGGCGGCATTCATCTGGAGATGACCGGCAAGGAAGTGACCGAATGCATAGGGGGACTTTCGGCCGTGACGGATGAAGGGCTTAGCGAACGCTATGAGACGCATTGCGATCCGCGCCTGAACGCGACGCAGGCGTTGGAGCTGGCTTTCCTGATAGCGGATTACGTCAAGCAAGGGCGGAAGGCGTCGTAAGATTCCGAAGGGAAGCGGAAAAAGGCGCACATAACGTTAACCATGTTTTTCCGTTTTTTCTTTCGCGTTTCGATGTTATTAGGTATGGAGCTTTATTGACCGAATAATTTTCAAGGAGAGTCATATGACGGTTCCCTACCTGAATTTACACGAGCATTGCATAAGTTGCGAGATGGGGGTTCGAAAGTATGGCCTCATCATAAAGCTTAAAAAAATAGCCAAAGGGCATAAAAACAGCACGGCGCGTCTCGAAGCGTTGAAGCACTTGCGCAATATGGCGAAAACGCACAAAGACGGCGTCGACGCCGATCTAAGAAGCTTGGCTGTGCGCCGTAGCGTCAGGGACCCGGATCCGAAAAATCGCGGCATAGCGCAAGCGCTTGTTGCGAGCATCGATAGACATCGTCCCGATCTCGTCCCTGGCTAAAGAGGGAAGATGCCATCAAAGCCTTTTCAAAATCACACAGGTAACGTATGGGAATTATTTAATCTGTTTTTAACCTGCGAAGGCCAATTTAGCAGAGCTTGAAGCTTTGTCATTTGGATCGTTCGCACTATGAAGCTGCGCGTCACGCATTATCGGATTCTTTGGGCGATTGCGGTCTGCGCCGTGCTTGTCAGCGGCATCCTTTTTTATTCGATGTCCGCGCCGTCCCTGAAATCCCATCACGGAACGGTCAAAACGGCTCCGGTCGGAGAAGCTTTTCCAAGCAAAATTCAGGAAAAAACTCCAGCGCCGGAAAAACAGAAAGAAATCATTTCCGAAACGCCCGCAAAAACCGAGGAAGAAATCGCTCCCCCGGTTGAAACGCCTCAACCGCCTGCGCCCGTCGTCGAAACGCCGAAACCCGAGCAACCCGCGCCTGTTGTCGAGACACCCAAACCTGCGCCGGTTATCAAGACGCCGAAGTCTGCTCCCGTCGCCAAAACGCCCGCGCCTCAACCTGCGCCTGTTGTCGTCGAGCCCCCGAAGCTTCAACCGCCCGTCATTGCTGAAGCTCCGAAACCTCCTCCGCCCGTTATTGTCGAAGCCCCGAAACCGCCTCCTGCGCCGGTCGAACAGGAAGCCGAATCTTCGTCCGTGTTATCGAGCGGTTTTCATTCCTATTTTATCAATCGCGAAGTGCGCTCCAACAATATCGGCATGTTTCCAAGATGGACGGGGATGCTTTCGCGGTATAGCGCCGAGGCCCACACGCTCGATAGCGTCTGCGGTTCGCAGCAACATACGCCCTGCAAGCTGAAGGATTGGAAAGATTTTCTGGAAGGATTGCGCGGCGACTCTCTTCTCGACCAATTGGACGAGGTTAACCGCTTCCTCAACAAATATCCCTATATCGACGACATCGTGAACTGGGGCTTCGACAATTACTGGGAAACGCCTTACGAGTTCCAGCGCAAAAGCGGCAACTGCAAAGACTATGCGATCGCCAAATTCATGTCCCTTCGCGCGCTGGGCGTTCCCGACGATATCATGCGGGTCGTGGTTCTGAAGGACCTGAATCTGGGAGGGGTGATCCATGCGGTGCTGGTTGTCTCCGTCGGCGAAAAGTCCTATATGTTGGATAATCAGATCAAGCAGGTCGTCACCACCGATAAAGTTTATCACTATGTCCCGATATACTCCATCAACGAGGAGCACTGGTGGCAGCACTTTATGACCGAATAACTTCACGTTAGGTTGGTCTTCCGCCTACGCTATGGCTTCGGCGGACAGGGCAAAACGCGAAGTTCGATAAACCAGAAAAAGGGGTTGACTTATGACTCTCACGCCAAAAGGTTTTCCGAAGCTGAAAAATCCTTCGATCAACCCGAAGGTTCTCGTCCTGCTTGTGCTGATGATAGCCGTTCTGGGCAGCGCCGCCGTCATGCGCTTCGTTGCGACCGAGCAAAACCGCGAGCTTCTGTCGTGGCAAAACAGGTTGAGCCTTATCGCGGACAGCCGCGCTGCAGATGTCGAGGCGTGGCTCGACCGCCATTTCAAGGAACTTGGCGATGTCGCGAACAATCCGTCTTTGCAGCTTTACCTGACAGAGCTTCTGAGCGGGACGGAGGCGAAAAGCGCGGAAGACCCGGCGCAGGCCGTTTTTTTGCGCAATCTGATTTCCATAACCGCCGACAGGCTCGGTTTCGTCGAGAACGAATCGAAAGAGCTTAAATCAATCAACGCCAGCGTCGGGCAGCCTTCGGGCGTGGGCCTCGCGATTGTCGATAAAAGCGGGAAGATCATCGTTTCGACGGCGGGCTTGCCTGCTTTCGACGCCGATTTGACGCGCAAGATAGAGGAAGCGCCCGACGGGCAGGCCTCTCTCATCGATATTTTCACGTCGGAAAACGGCAAAAGCCGCATAGGCTTTGCGTTTCCGATTTATCCCATTCAATCCGCCGTTGGCACGGCACAACCTATTGGCCGACTCATCGCCGTGAAAAACGTGGGCGACGATCTTTTCAAGCTTCTTCATCATCCTGGCGCGACGGAAAAGACGTTGGAGGCCGTTTTGCTGCGCAAAGAAGGAGATAACGTCGCCGTTCTTTCGCCGCAGGAAAGCGGAAGCGCCGCCGCGTCGAAACTGGCGCTGAACACGCCCGATCTGGACGCCGCCTTTGCGATAGAGTCGCCTGGGGATTTTGCTGTGAAGAGAAACGCGGAGGCGCGCCGTACCCTGATGACAAGCCGCGCCCTCGCAAAGTCGCCGTGGATTCTTATGCTTCATATCGACCGCGATCAAGCGATGGGCGAGAGCGACGTGCGCTTGCGGCAAATCGAATACAGCTTGTTTTTCGCCTTGCTGGCGATGATCGGCGGAATCGTTTCGGTCTGGTATTACGGCACGTCCAGAAGGACTCTTTTATTGTCGCTCGAGACGCAGCGCATGGCCGCGCGTTCCGCGGCGCAGGAAAAGCTGTTGAAAGTCGTGGCCGATAATCAGATGGAGCCGATCGTCATAGCGGATCAGGGCAATATTGCCCGCTTCGCCAACGCCAAGGCGGCGAAGGCGTTTCGCCTGACGACGCCCGACGTCGCCGGAAAAAGCCTCATCGCGCTGATGGGAAGCTCTCGCGCCAAAGGCTATGAGGACGCGAATAAAATAGCTCTGGCGCGCCAAAGCCCTTACGTCCGCACGTGGTCGCTTGAGAACGGCTCCGGCGGCATCGTGGTGCGTTCGGAACATATTCCTTTAGATCATATTCCCGTCGAAGGATTGCCGGTGCCTTCACCCGGCGTTTTGATGATCGATCAGGACATCACCGAGATTGTGAACGAACGCGAGCACCGCGTGCGTATTTTGAACCAAGTGATCGATATGCTGGTCACGATGGTGGACAGGCGCGATCCTTTCGCCGCCAGTCATTCGGCGTGCGTGGCGCTTGTCGCGCGCGCCGTTGCCGTCGGCATGGGGCTTGACCGCGCGCGCGTGGAGACGGCGGAAACGGCGGGAAATCTCATGAACATCGGCAAGATTATCGTGCCGAGCGAACTTCTGACCAAAACAGCCGCTTTGACCGACGACGAGAAGCGTTCGATTCACGAATCCCTGCAAAGCAGCATCGGGCTTTTGGAAAAAATCGAATTCGACGGGCCCGTGGTCGATACGTTGCGCCAATCGCAAGAGCGTTACGACGGCTCCGGCCCCTTGCGGTTGAAAGGCGAGGATATTCTCATTACGGCGCGCATTATCGCGGTCGCCAACGCCTTTGTCGGAATGATCAGCAGGCGTTCGTATCGTCAGGCGCTGGGCATGGATCAGGCGATCAAAAATCTTCTGGACCAGATCGGCACGAATTTCGACCGCCGCGTCGTCGTCGCCTTGGCCGATTTTATGGAAAACAGGCAGGGCAGGGAAGAGATCGAGAAGCTTATTCCCTCGGAACCGAAGGAATAGGATGCCTTGTATAGTTAACGCATGAAACTAATTGCGTGAGCGTTCCGATGACGCTTATTATAGAGGATGCTTTATAAATCTTGGAGAATTCGATTCTTGCAAAGGAGATTTTAGATGAGCGTATTTGATTGCATAACTAAGCCGATTAGAGCGCATTTCCGTCATGCGGCGGAAGCGCAAGCCATTCGTGATTTTTTGAAAGCCAATAACGATAACGGCTATGGCGTCCGTGTGAACGATACCTTCGTCAAAGTGCGCTACGGAGGCTGGGGCGCTGCGCGCGAGATAGAAAGTTTTTATAAAATTCAGGTCTCGAGAACCGATCCGGATCAAACGACGGTTTTGATCGGCTATTGCGACGCGTATTACGAAAGGCCCGTGGGCCTGGCGCCGATACCTGTATGGGGCGACGACCATATCCAACGAGAATTGAAAAGCCCGATTACGGAATCGCCTTATCGCGAGAATATCCAGCTTATCCGGTCGGCCATGAAACAAGCGCTCTAGCACACGATCGGTTTGAATAGGTCCGAAGCATGTAAAAAACGCCCTTCTTCGGCATCGCCGAAGAAGGGCGTTTTTGTTGACTTGCCTTCTTCCGTTTAGAAGCGCGCCGTCATCGTGAAGAATATTCTCGGATCGTGCCGGTAATCGGTTTGATCGTCCACAGGCTTGATGACCGGAAAGTCCGCTTCCACGGCGCTCGAGAAATTATCCGTGAATTTGAAGCGCGTGCCGACTCCCACGGACGACATGCTGATGCTGTCGGGGGAGACTTTACGCATCCACGCTTCCTCGATGTCGAAGAAGGTAAAAAGCTGATAGGAGTCGAAGTAAGGTTCCTGAACGAGATCGTCATATCTCAATTCGGCTTTGCCGCCCACGCCGCTGTCGCCCAGCGCTTCGGCCGGATCGAACGCGCGGCCGTAATCCGCGCCGCCCAACGAGAACTGCTCGTCGGTCAGAAGAGGCTCGAACGAATATTGTCCCGTTGCCGCCGTCAGCAGCGAGAAATTTTCCGGCAAAGGCTGCAAGCGCGAAACATCGGCGTTGCCTTTCGTGAAAGCGCTGTCGCCGTTTGGATTCGACCGCTCGCTTCCGCTGCTGGTGGCTTCGAAAACGTTCATGCCTTGGCTCAACTGGGCGTCGAAGGAGTCGCTGCCCCGCAGAAGATCGAGGAAATTATACGTTCCGCCGACCCTCGCGATGCGCAGGCGGTCGCGGGTCAGGGGATCGGTTCCGAGCGCATCGACATCGGTGTTATGAACGTCCACGACAAAGCGGCCGACCAGAGATTCCTGACGCATGCGCATGAACGGATGGCTGATCTTGGCTTCGAACAAGTCGGAATCGCCGACAAAATGCTCTGGCGTTAAATAATCCCCGGGCTCGGTTCGCGTATGCGAAGCGAGGAACGTGAACTTGGTTCCTTCGTCGTCCAGAATCTCGTCGTGCTGGAATTCGGCGAGGAAAAGTTCCCTTAAAGGATCGGTTGTCATTACGCGCACTTGCGTATGATCATAGGCGTCGATCATCGAATTTGCGCCGAGCATGAATGTATGCTGCCACGGCCCCAAAACCCTGCTCCCGCGATTGTCGAGTGTGTAAGACCCTTCAAACGTCTTGCGAAAAACCGTCAAAACCAGATCGGCCGCGCCAAATTCGGAATTCGACGGGCGGATAAGGCCGGTAATCGTCGAGCCGGGAAGATCGTTCATCAGGAGCATATAGCGCTCCATATCCGATATATTGACGGGATGTAGGTTCTTGATGTTTTCGGCATAGGAATCGAGAAGTTTTTGTTCGGCCGGATCGCTCGGATCGCCTGTGTAGGAAACCGTGCCGATGAATCCTTCGACAACGCGGATTTTCAGCGTGCCGTTCGTGACGTCCTGCGCCGGAACGACGGCTTGGGAAAGGATGTATCCGTTGTTGCGGTAGAACGTCGTGATTTTGTTCGCAATGGCCCTTGCGTCGAGGAGGGAAATCGTTTTGCCGACGTATTCCTGATATGCGAACGCAAGATCGGCTTTCTGATAAACGGTTGCGCCTTCGATGACGATGTTTTTGAGCGCGAATTTCTGGCTTTCGAGCTTGGCGCGCAGCGCCTCGGGAAGCTGCTGGGATTCAACGGGAGCCGGGATGTTCAGTTGCAGACGGTTGGAAGGCGCGGGCGTCGGAAGCCTTTTTTCAACCTGTCCCGGGCTGGCGGAGGGAGGAGCGTCCGTGGACGAAGCTGCCCAAGCCTGTGAAACGCCCATGCTGCCGAGAGCAAGAAGGCTTAAGAGGGGAAGGATGGCCAGAGGACGGAAGCGGCGCAAGGCGATAATCCTATGGTTAACGGCGGTGTGGGGCATCGGATTTTCCCTTCGGCATAAAAGTCGATTTTCGAGACCAAACAGCGACGCGGAAGTGTATAGGATTAAAAACCGTGTGTAAACAAGAGTTTTCGGGGAAAAACGGGTAAATTCCCACATTTTTCCCGTACACAGGAGGGGTGAAAGTATTTTTTTCTGTTGCTAAAGAAACATTAAGACTTCATTGTGCATCAATAATCTGTTAATCCATATTCGGCGTTTGAAATTTGGGAGACTCGGCTATGACGAAAAAACACAATAAGAAATTTGCCAGCAGCATAGCTGGCCTTTTGACCGCCGTTTGCATTATCAATCCGGCGTTCGTTTCTTCCGCGTTGGCAGCGGTTCCCGCGCTCACGACGCCCGTTCCAACCAAGATCCTTACTCCGAGCAACATTGCTTCCAGCGGCAACGCCTCTTTGGGGTACAGCTTCGGCGGTACCATTTTGAAGCCTACCGTTACCGAAACGATCAAACAAACCTCAGCCAGCGCGATTATCAATTTTTTGAGCTTCAACGTCGGCTCCAGCGCTACGGTCGATTTTGTTAACAAATCTACTGCTTCAAGTATGGTGACTCTTGCCCAAATTGGCGGCAACAGCGCCTCGCAAATTTTCGGCAAGATCAGCGATCCGAACGGCACGCTTATTCTGGCTAACGGCAACGGCATCACGTTTGAAAATGGTTCGACCGTCAGCGTCGGCGGCTTGATCGCAACGGCGAGCGCGATCAGTTCTTCGAATTTCAATCCCAATGTTACGACCAATACGTTCGCCTTTGCGCCGGGCGGCAACGGCTCTGCGTCCGTCACGAATAACGGCACGATAACATCGAGCGGGCTTGTCGCGCTTGTCGCTCCTGAAGTGGTCAATAATGGCACGATCAACGCCAATGTCGGCACAGTCATTCTTGCTTCCGGCGATACGGCTACTTCCGTCGATCTTTATGGCGACGGGCTTCTTAGCATGACGGCCAGCGGAAATATCAAGGATCAGCTGGTCGAAAATACAGGCACGATCAATTCCAACGGCGGCCAAGTCATATTGACGGCGTCCGCAGCCGAGGCCGTCGTCGACAGCCAGATCAATCTGGACAGCATCGTTCAGGCCGAAAACGTCGAAACCGTAAACGGCCAGATCGTTCTGACGGCCAACTCCATCGATATGGGCGCAGGTTCGTCCATTACGACCAATGACGGCAGCGTTAAGGCGAGCGGCGGCTCGATCGAAATGGATCCGGGTTCGTCCATTGTCACGAACGGCGGAAACATCAAACTTGCCGGTCAGGGCAACAGTTCTTATACGGCCGGCGTTTATCTTAACGACGCCACGCTTAATGCGGGCAACGGCGGGAACATTTCCATCTCCGGCACGGGATATAACGGGGCATCTTCCTTTGTGGCCGGTTACGATTACGGCGTCGAGTTGGCCAACGCCTCTGTTGTCGAGACAAGCGGTAGCGGCAAGATTTCGATATTCGGCCAAGGCGGCGGTCAAGACGCTGCCAATGTCAGCGGAAACAACTATGGCGTCTTTATGATAACGCCGCCCGGCGCGGATGTCCCATCGGATAGCGGCGACGTCGTTTCATCGGATAGCGGCAACATCAAGATCGTTGGCATCGGCGGAGGCGCAGGCAGCGGTTTTGGCAGTGGAAACAACTATGGCGTTTATCTGACGTGTGGCACGGAAGTTTATTCGAATAGCGGCAACGTCAAAATCTTCGGCCAAGGTGGAAATGTTTCTGTCAGCGATAGCGAAGACTTCGTTGCCGCTGTCGAAAGCATTGGCGATGTTTCTCCTAGCGGAAACAACTATGGCGTCTTCATAACGTCCGACGCGGAAGTTCTTTCGACGAGCGGCAATATCAAGATCGTCGGCATCGGCGGCGGAGATAATCTCGCGAGCGACGGGAATTACGGTATCGTCGTGACCGACGGAGCCACGATCGGCAGTGTAGGGGACAGCGGAAACATCGTCTTCGTGACCGACACGATCAGCATGGACAATACGGCTACCATAGAAACAACCGGAGACGTTTTCTTCGAACCTCTTACGTCGGGCACCAACATCGGCGTCGGCGGATCGCCGGCGGACGAAGCGTTCAATAACGAAGGCGACCCCATCACCCTTCAACTGACAAATACCGTTTTGGGCGATGTGAATTCCGAAGCGGCGAGCATTACCGTCGGCAACACTTTCCGCGATTCGGGAACGATCACGGCCAACGGCTATACTTGGCAAACGAACGTGAACCTGTTGAACGACACCGGCAGCATCGAAATTAACGGCATGCAAACGATGGGCAACAGCGTGTTTCTGGCGGAGGTTCTTGCGGGGAACGCGAGCATCGGAGCCGGAAGCATTACTCTGGGCGCAAACGGCGGCGTCAATAGCACGGCAGAAGGAACGTCCGTGACGCTTGCCGACAGCTACGGCGACTTCATCAATAATAATGCAAGCCCCACCGCTTTGGACGGACGCTGGCTGGTTTATAGCTACAGTCCCCTGACGGACGTATTCGGCAACCTCGATAGCGGGAATACGGCCATTTGGGACACCGTTTATCCCACCAGCATTACCGTCGATGGCGACCGTTACGTCTTCGCCGTCGAGCCCGCTCTTACCGTGACCTTCAACGATCTGACCAAGTTTTTCGGGCAAGACTACACGTCGGTCGTGGCGAGCGATGGCTTTACGTCGAGCTATACGATTGGCGGGGCCGCTTATGATCCGAGCGCTTATCTCGGCGTCTTCCTTACAACGCCGCCGACCTTTAGTAATATAACGTCGGCGGGATCGCCGCCTCCGGCGCCCGTGGGTGCTTATCCTGACATCGGCGCGGTCGCCACAGTGGCGACTAATCCCGACGGCTACACTATTACGATAGTCCCGGGCACGTTGACGGTTGATCCTCTGGACATCGGCGACGTGCTTGAGCACGTTCCTCATAACTTCAACAGAAACGGACCCTATGGCACGCTTCTTTCGATCGTGAACGGCGGCGGCGGAGAGACCACGGGCGGGAATTTGGCTGATTTGTCGCCTCATGCGGGCGGCGATAACCCGACTTCTCTTGCCGAACTGTCGCCTCAGGCGGGCGGGGCTGGAAACGCGGGCATCACGCCGCTTATTCAGTGCAATGAAGTTACGCCTTGCGGCATTGACGGAATTAATCAGTAAGTCGTGATCGTTTCAAAATCGCCGCATCGATATTTATCGGTGCGGCGATTTTTATTGTGATAATTTTTCTCTCAACGCGGTTGCGATATCGGACACAACGCTTTGCCAATCGCCCGCGTGGATTTGCCTGAACGGGCGTAAAGTCGGATACCAAAGGCTCGCCGTTTCATCGTCGGCAAAACGCCAATCCGGCTTTGTTGAAAGCATCAAATAACACGTGCGGCCAAGGGCTCCGGCCAAATGCGCGACGGCGGTATCGACGCTTATGATAATATCGCACGCTTCCAAAACGGCGGCCGTATCGGAAAAATCTCTTAAGCCCGGCGATAAATCTCGAATAACGTCCGAAAGACGATTTTCCCGAATTTGTTCGTGCGCGTCGCCGCATTGAAGGCTGTACCAATCGATATTCTCGATCTCGAAAAGCGGCGTAAGAGAGGAAAGCGGCGCGCTTCTATCGGCGTCGTTTTTGAATTTTTGATTCCCAGCCCAAACCAATCCTACAGCAAGCTGTTTGGAACGATGGGGCAGGGACATCTGCTTTTTGCTTGAAAGATAAGGCGCGGTTCCCGCATTTCGTGGATCGGGCAAACCAAGGCGATAGGGCAGGCTGAGAAGCGGCGCTTCGGCGTCGATTTCGGGGAAGGGATCGTCGGGGCCGACGGCTCCCGTCACGCCGGGCGCCGTTGCGGCAATCGTTTTCAAGTCTTCCTGAACAAGCACCCAAACTTCATGCCCTTTTTCCGCCAGCAGGCGGGGATAACGGAGAAATTGAAGCGCGTCCCCTCTGCCTTGGTCGTTCCATAAGAAAATGCGTCGCGCCGGAACGTTTTTCGTCCACGCTTTTGCCAAAACCGGCGGCTTGAGCCAGCCCGGAAGCTGCAAACGCCATTCATATTCTTTCCATGCTTCTTCCCAAGAATGGGAACGCAATAAAACGTGAGATAAATTCCAATGCGCGACGACGTGGGAGGGGTCGAGCTTTAAGGCCTTGCGAAGCAGCGGCTCCGCGTTTTTCAAATCGCCGCGATCCGAATATATTTTAGCCAGATTGACCCAACCGGAAGCAAAATCGGGATGAGCGGTTGTCAACCGCCTGATAAGGTTTTCGGCGTCGGCGTCGCGCTTCTGACGTTTTTTCAGATTGGCAAGATTGAAAAGGGCGTCCCTATGCTCGGGGTGCAGAGCCAGAAGCTTTTCATAATTTTCCTCGGCGCCTTTTTCATCCCCCATTAAAGCCGAAGCGACAGCCAGATTATAAAGCGCAGGCGCGTGTTCCGGCGCAAGAACGAGGGCACGCCGCCATTCTTGCGCGGCGGCATTTATATCTCCTTTAATTTGGGCAGCGACGCCGCGCGCGAAAGCGTTATCTGCATCGTACCGTTCTGAAGGGAAGGGCGAATTCATGAAAACAAAACCCGGATCATGCTTTGACTCATCCAAAACGGGAGTATTATACAGGCTATTCTCGGTGACAGATTAATTGTAACGTGGCAAGGCATGTTTTGTTCGGGGGTTTAAGAAAATGACGGATTTGCCTGATGCCGTGGGGATTCTCGGAGCCGTAATTTCGATATACGCATACGGGCGCGCGCAATGGCAGCGCGAGTATGTGAAAAAACTTGGTTATTCGGCCATCAATCTGGCGGGGACGATCATGATCCTTCTCTCCCTCGTCTACCATCCGAACATAGCGTCTTCTATCTCCAATTTGGCATGGGGGCTTATCAGTCTTTATGGCGTTTACCGGTGTTTGAAATATAGGATGCGCGAAAAGAAAGCCGAACAACAAAATAATTCAGATTCAAGGGGATAGGTATGTTTCTCGATTCCATAAACACAAACCGTTCTTTTGCGCTGATCGAAAAACAAGGGCGCGTATTGTGCGCTCAGGGAGCGTTTCATGCGCTCGATAAAATCGACGACATTCATAAGCTTGCGCGCCAAACGGGGCGCGATATTGCTTTTGCCTTGCCTTACCGCGCCATCAGGGAACGCGGCTTCGAAGCGCGAGGGGACGAGCCTATTCTGGCGCTTGAAATCGAAATCGCTTTATCTATCCCGACGGAAACTCTGGCGGGCGAACTGCCGGGGTCCGAAATCGCGTGGGACGGGAAAATCGAGGCATCGCTTTCCGACAAAGCGTACGCCGATCTCGTCCGCGATTTTCAGAAAAACGAGATCGAAAAAGGCAACGCCTCCCAGACGACTCTGGCGCGGCGTTTTTCCGGAATTATCGAGGCTTTCGATATCCAAACCGCTTTAAGCATCTATCGCAAAATCCTGAATCAGCGCGGCCAGTATATGGCCGTGCTTTTCGCCAATATTCACCCGAAGGATAAATCCAAAAACCAATTTATCATAGGCGCTTCGCCTGAAAGGCATCTTGAAGTCCGCGGCAACGAAACAATCATGGTTCCTATCGCGGGAACCTTGCGCAAGGAAGACCGAGGGACATTCGTGGCGCGCCTCGACCGTTTCCTCGCCGACCCCAAGGAGATCAACGAGCTGTTTCAAGTCGTCGATGAGGAAATGAAAATTATGGGCGTCATTTGTCCGGACGGCGGCGAGGTCGAAGGGCCTTTTTTGCGCGACATCGGCGCGGTCGTGCATACGGAATACCGCCTTGTCGGGCGTCGGGGGCGCGATACGATATCGGCTCTGCGACGCACGCTTCATGCGCCGACGGTGGTCGGTTCGCCTATGGAAAGCGCCGCGCGCATCATTCACAAATACGAACCGGAATCGCGCCGGTATTACGCGGGAGAAATCGGAATCTATTCAAATCCGCGCACGGACATCCCCAACGGGGATTTGGACTGCGCTATTCTCATCCGTTGCGCGGAGATCGACGGCGACGGAAAGTTTCGCGTTCAGGCGGGAGGCGGCATCGTGCGCGATTCCGATCCCGACAACGAAGCCAAAGAATCCCGCGCGAAAGCGATGGGGTTGTTGGGCGTTTTGACGGGCGCGGCCCAGCTTAAAGAACCGTACCTGACCGACGATCTCTGCCGCAAGGTCGAGCCCATTTTGCGCGCGAGGAACGAAAAACTGTCGGCTTTCTGGATGAACCGCCAAAACCCTTATGCCGAGGGCGCGCTTGCCCTTGATAAGGTCAAAATAACGATTTTGAACAATGAAGATGACTTCGCGCACATGGCAGGGCATATGCTGCGCACGATGCGGGCGGAAGTTTCCGTCGTGGATAGCCTCGCGTTTGATCCGTCCAAAGACGACAGCGATATTGTGATCGTTGGGCCCGGTCCGGGCGATCCGACAGATATGACGCATCCGCGCATGCGTCGTTTGCAGGAGATCATAAGCGATTTAACAAAACGGCGGAAACCGATGCTTGGAATCTGCCTCGGGCATCAGGCTTTGGCGGTAAATAAAAAAATCGATGTCGAAAGGCAAATTCATTCGACGCAGGGCATGCAACGCGAAGTCGACCTTCTGGGGAAAAAATTCCGCCTTGGATTTTATAATTCGTTTTCGCCTGTCTTCAACGCGAACGCGCGGGCGCATGGGGACATTAAATTCGATATCGACGAGACAGACCGGATTATCGCGATGGAAGGCGTCCGCTTTATGGGATTTCAATTCCATCCGGAATCCATTATGTCGGAGGACGGCGCGAGCCTTCTGCATCGCGCCTTAACGCGTTTGCGTTTTGGAGAAATCAAATGAAAACGAGTTCTTCTCTCGATTATTTCATCGTTCCCGTCACGCCGTTCCAGCAGAACTGCACAATCGTCGCTTGCGCCAAGACGAAAAAATGCGCCGTCATCGATCCTGGCGGCGAGGTCGATCGAATTCTGGCCGAAGTCGAAAAGCGCGGCTTAACCGTCGAGAAAATTTGGATCACGCACGGGCATCTTGACCACGGCGGCGGCGCGAGCGAGCTTAGAGCCAGAACGGGCGCTCTGATCGAAGGGCCGCACGAAGACGACGATTTTTGGGTTGAAAACATTCCCCAGCACGCCACTTTTTACGGCATTGCGGGAATGGATACCTTCGATCCCGACCGTTGGCTTGAAGACGGCGACACGGTCACGGTTGGCGAGACGACATGGCAAGTTATTCATTGCCCCGGGCATACGCCCGGCCACGTCGTTTTTTACAATAAGGAAAATAATTTTGCCCAAGTCGGCGACGTTCTTTTCAAAGGCTCAATCGGGCGCACTGATCTTCCGCACAGCGATCCCGAAGCTTTGACCTATTCCATCACGCAAAAACTTTGGCCTTTGGGAGATGTTGACTTCGTTCCGGGTCACGGCGAAACATCAAGCTTTGCGCAAGAACGCAAAGATAATCCGTTCGTGTCGGATAGGGCCTTGACCGGAAAATAGCCCCGTCTTTTGTCAGGCTTGGCTGATTTTTGTCAGATAATCCTTGACGGTTTTGTTGAGTTCGTCGGATTGAGCGCCAAGGCAAATTGAAGCTGACAAGACTTTTCCCGACGACAATCCGGTTTTGTTGGTCGATTCTTCCGCGCTGGATATGTCGTTTAAGAGCTTCGACGCTTCTTTGGCGACGCTGCTGGCATTACGGCTAATTTCCGCCGTCGCTGAGCCCTGTTCTTCCGCATGATCCGCGACAGCGGCGGATATCTCCGACATTTCCTTAATTATGGTGCGAATTTTCATAATTGCAGCGACGGCAAACTGAGAAGTTTCCTGTATATGCGCAATTTGCGAAGCAACGTCTTCCGTCGCCATTGCCGTTTGGGCGGCAAGGGTTTTAACTTCGGAAGCAACGGCGGAAAACCCCTTTCCCGCATCGCCCGCGCGCGCCGCTTCAATCGTCGCATTAAGGGCCAACAAACGCGTCTGATAGGCGATGTTTTTGATGATATCGACGATACTGCCGATCTTTTTCCCCATATCCGCCAGAGAGTTTATAGTTTTAGAGGTGTCCTCGACCTCATTTATGGCGCTCATGGCAATTTTAGACGAATAGGAACCCTGCCGCGAAACCTCGACGGATGATGAGGTCAATTCTTCCGTCGCGGAAGCGATAGATTGTATGTTTGCCAAAACGTCCTGAACGGAAACCTCGGCCGACTGAACGGTATGTATGGCTACGGAAGCATTCTCCGACATGGCTCCCGCCGTGGCGTTCAGGTCCGTTTGGGCGGTTAGAAGCGAATCAAGAGCCGTCTCGATCGCTTTCTCAAAATCGATGTTAAGCTGAAATATCCGCACTGTTCTTTTTTCTTTAGCGGCAAGCTCTTGTTCTCTCTCCGCTTGCAGTTCGAGGATTTGGGCCGTTCTCTTCTCGTTGGCCTCCATCTCTTTTGCCTTCTCCGCCTGTAATTGGAGAATCTCCGCCGTCCGTTTTTCGGCAGCGGTTCTTTCTTTTTCTTGCTCTTCTTGCAGGCGGGCATTTTCGATGATGTCTTTTTTGAAAACTTCGATAGCGAAGGCCATTTTCCCAATTTCATCGCCTCGATCGAGAAAGGGCACGTCAATCCCCGTTTTTCCCTGACGAAGGCCTTCGACGACATCCACCATTTCTAAAAGAGGCTTCATTTGGAAGCGGGAAACCGACCAGAAAATACCGGCAACAAGCAAGGCGATAAACGCCGTCGCGCTGGCCATGATGGTTTCGAGTTTCTTGATGATGGCAAGTTCCGACGCTTTGTTAAGACCTACAAAAAAGATGCCTATGACCTTTCCATTTTCGTCAAAGATGGGATCGTAGGTCGAAAGATAGGTGGTTCCCAAAACCGTCGCTTCGCCATCGTATTTTTTCTTTTCGCGGAAAACCGAATTATAGGCGGGTCCTTCGGACAGCCTCGTTCCTATCGCGCGCGAATTGGTTTTGGGATCTATGACGTTCGTAATGATGCGCTCATCGTCTTTAAAAATCGTCATAACCTCGCCATCTTCACCAAACTGGGAGGTGATTTGATCGATTAAATTCATATCGTTATCGATAGCGTGATTTCCGACGAACAGACGACCGTCTTTTTGGCTATAATTCGTTCCATAGCTCCATTCGACGATGGTGCGCGCCAACCGCAGATTGGAGCCAACCTCTTTTTGTGCGTGTTCCAGTAAGTACGAAGTTAAGATAAGATGCGTCGAGCAGATGACGGCGATGCCAAATATAACGGAAACAAGAACTGCAACAAGACCCGTTTTGGTTGATAAAGAAAACCCGCGCAAACGACCCATTTTGCTTCTCCTGAATGATTCTCGTTGCCCGAAGAACGTAGCGCCACAGCCCTTAATACTTCCCTAACGAAAATTGTTTCTGACATTTTGAACTGGTGAATTTATCCGGGTTTTGGTAGAAGAGAATCTCTCGTTTAACTTTTTTGCTCCAACGTATAAGGAATTTTTTATGAAATCTGGCATTAAAATTATAGTGTTGCTTGGCGCGCTTCTGTTTCCGACGTCAGGGATTGCCGAAACGATTTCCATCCATGGATCGACCACGTTTGTCGCCGCGGTTTTTGATGCCCATGCCGCCGAAATTCAGCGGGATTCTGGGCTCGTTCTTGATATCGTGGCTAACGGTTCGGGCAAAGGCTTGCTCGATCTGGCGAAAGGCAAGGCCGACATAGCCATGATATCCAGCGATTTGGCAGCCACAGCCGCCAAAGTGAATGCGGAAACGCCCGGCGCTATCGATATTGCCGCGTTCAAGCCCTTGGAAATCTTAAAGACCTATGTTGCTTTTACAGTCAATCCATCTAATCCGGTTAAAGAGCTGAAAGAATCTCAAATCGCCGATATCCTGAGCGGAAAAACAACCAACTGGAAAGAGGTCGGCGGCGAGGATAGACCCATCCTCGTTGTGACCGAAATTCCATCGGGGGGGCTTCGCTCCGATGTCGAAAAGAATCTTCTGGGAGGCAAGCCGATAAAGGCGGATAGGCGCGAAATGCTTAATGCCACTATGATCGAAAGAATCGTAGCCCAAATACCGGAGGCATTAGGCATTATGAGCGAAAGCTCGACAACTCCGTCCGTGCGTCCGTTGGTGCTCGACAAAAAAGAAAAAATCTCTCTTTATTACGTCACCAAGGGAGATCCTCTGCCTGCGGCTAAAAGGCTGATTGCCGCGACGCTCAAGCAAGTCGGTAAATGAAAATCTTTTTTTACGGAAGCCTTAGTTGTGCTTGTCGGCCAGATTGCTGTGTCTGACCGAGTAGCCGAAGTAAACGGCGATGCCGATTACAAGCCAGATGACAAATCGAAGATGCGTGATGAGCGGCAAGAAAGCGATTAATGCGCCGCACGTCACGACGCCGAGCATCGGCAAGACGATGCCTCCCGGCACTTTGAAGGGGCGGTGCATTTTCGGATGCGTGTACCGCAGAACGATGACGCCCCCGCACACAAGAATAAAAGCCGCCAACGTGCCGATATTCACCAGTTCCGCCAAAATGCCGAGAGGAAAAAATCCTGCGATGATCGCCATAAGGATGCCCGGCAGTACCGTCGCGCGCACGGGGGTGAGCGTCCTCTCGTTGACGAGCGCCACGCCTCGCGGCAGCAAACCATCCCGTCCCATGGCGTAGATGATGCGGGTTAGGGCGTAGTAAAGCGCCAGCATCACCGAAGTCAGTCCCGCGATAACGCCCGTGGCGACCAATGCCGACGCCCAATGAATGCCGATCTGTTGAAGCGCGAAAGCGACCGGCGACGACACGTTAAGCTCGGTGTAGGGAACGAGAGAAGTCAGCAATCCCGATACGATAACATAGACAAGCGTGCAAAATCCCAGAGAGGCCAGAATGCCGATGGGCACATCGCGCCGCGGATTGCGCGTTTCTTCGACGGCGACCGAAACGGCGTCGAAACCTACATAGGCGAAAAACACCAAAGAAGCCGCAGCAAGGACGCCGACGGTCTTTCCGCCGGGCAGAGTTGAAAACCAGCCGTAAGGCATGAAAGGATGCCAGTTTGCCGGATGAATATTGAACAACGCAACAATGATGAAAACGGCAAGCGTCACGAGCTTGATAAAAACAATCGCCGCGTTCGTCTGCGCGCTTTGCCGGATGCCCAGCACAAGAACGCCCATCAGCGTCAGAATGATAAATGCGGCGGGAAGATTGACGATCCCGCTGTCGAAAGGCCCGCGCGTAAGCCAGTTGGGAAGCGACAAGCCGATGACAGTCAGAATGTTATTGAAATAACCCGACCAACCATTGGCGACGGCTGCGACCGAAACCCCATACTCGAGAATAAGGTCCCACCCCACGATCCATGCGATCAGTTCGCCGAATGCGGCATAGGAATAACCATAGGCGCTGCCGCAACCGCCCACGCAGGAAGCCAGTTCAGCATAGGAAAGAGCGGCCATAATGCAGGGGACGCTGGCGATCACAAAAGACAGGACAACGGCGGGACCGGCCTGCGTCGCGGCCGCTATGCCCGTAAGAACGAAAATTCCCGTGCCGATAATGCATCCGATGCCGAGCAACGTCAGGTCAAGGGCGGAAAGGCATTTTCGTAAAGAACTACGGTCATATTCGGAATCCGTATGGGTAATGATTTTCTTGCGAAAAATAGAACGCATATGGGGCTTTCCTTGGAAAGGGGATTGTTTTGCCTTCTCTCGCAAGTCTTACCTTAAAAAAGCCCCTGTTGTGAACCCTATTTCTAGAGCGCGATATTTTACATCGCTTTACAGGACAACGGACATGAAGGAATATAAGCCGCGCGGTACTGGCGGTCGAGATTGGCGGTTGTCATCGATCCGTATTGGCGTAAAAGCTCAAATCTTATCGAATCGCCCCAGATCAATTTTGCAGGATCAAAATCCGGATTTGAGGCTTTGATGCTGAGATCGCGAATGTCTCTCCGAAATTGCTCGAATTCCAGATTTTCGGGTGAACGAACGGCGGGGCCGTAAAAGGAAACGGAGCTTTTTGTGGAAGTAGCCCAACGTTTGTTCCACAAGTCAAAATGGTACAGTTCTCTTTCTCCGGGCGTAAAACCGACGATCGTCATGATCGTGTGAAGGAGACGGCGATTTTCTTCAATCTGCTTTTCCTCCTCGCTTAGCAAAAACTCGGGATTTTTTGGCTCGCGTTCTCTCTTTTCCGCAAAATAGCGCAGGTCTGATTTACGATAACCTTTTTCATCCCAAGAAACTTCGTCAAAAACGATTCCCATCGGCACCATCCGCGCCTTCTCTCGGAAAAGTTGATGGCGCTGCAATTCTATCTCGAAGATTCTGTCATCGGATTCGGATAAACCGAGATCAAGGAGATATTGCTGATCCCGATTAAGCTTTTGCAGGCATTCCCAGTCGTTTTTATCGAAGCGAACAAGGGTGAGATCAAGCGAACCTCCGGTCGTGTGAGTCGAATTTTCGGCATCCGGCGGTAGCCAATGCTTTTGGGCCTCGGAAAAAGCGTCTTCTTTCGTATAGGGACGCAAGAATCCCTGTTTTTCCTCGATAAAACTTCCTTTCTTGTCTTCGTAGAGTTTGTTGGCAAATCGCCCAAAAAAAGTTTTCTGATCCCTCACTTCACGGTGTCCTTCGAATACCAGAAAAGCATAGCCTTCCGGCAAAAGCATATTTGCAAGCGTGAGCCGTTCGGCGAGGCTTTCGCGAACGAAGGGAGTTATCGTTGCGCCTTCGATTTCACCGGGCGTATAGCAGGACGTTTCGCGTTCGCCCGCGTAAATGCCGTCCGTAAAAATGCTGAAATAGCGCGAAAAGGGGCCGAGCGGAACAAGCTTCTCATAAAAACGCGGATCGTTCTTGTCGATCCGAATTTTATCCCAATCGACGAAAGAGGGCAGAGGCTGAATCTGCGGATTATAAGGGGCCGAATCTACGCCGTGGAATAGGTCGATGACCTGTGCCCATAAATCGGTTGGAACAAGCGGCGTTGTGAGTTGTGCCGCCGCGGAAAGAAGGATCGCCTGATAGCAAAGCGTGCTGCTGTTGAAAATCGGAGAAGAAGGCTTGCCCGGGCGGTTCATCGTGCGCGGAAGAGATACGTGTACGCCCGTTTCAACTGAAAAATTCTTCTCCAATTGCTTCTTGACGTCCTGCGCCGTGGAATCCCCGTAGCAGATTTTGATTTCATTGACGATGTGCCCCAGAAGGGAGCGTGCATAGGGAAACGTTTCAGGTTGAAAAGTCCAGTCCATAAGAGGATTCACGTAATCGCGAAGAGTTTTGGCTTGGCGAACCAAATCGAACATCGGCCGTTTTCTAAGAACGCGATCCATGCATCCGGAAAGAAGGGGGTCCGTGATGTCTTGCAATTTCCGAGAAGCCTCTCCCTTTTGTTTTTTCAAGGAGGGTTTCGACACAAGAACAAGAGCTCCTTTTTCAGCCAAACGGGCGAACGCTTCGCGAGCCGTTTCTTCGTCAAGAAATTCTTCGGAAGAGGAAAGCAACCGATTGTTAAGAACGATGGAATCAGCGCTCATCGAGATCGATCCCGGCACGTCCATAATATCCCGTGCCGTTGCTTCGGTCAGGCGCCAATCATGCAACGCGTTCCCGTAATAGGCAGGGGCGCATAAATCATCCGAGCACGCGCCCCATAAGGAGAAATAAGAACGGTCTGTCGGGATTTTCGAAAAGGCGTCGATACGCGGGTCCTCAGGGCGGCAAGTCTTGAGCCACTCAAGAACGCGTTCTTTGATTTGGGTTGCATAAAGCACCTGTTCCATGCCGCCAACGGGCGCAAGCCCAGCTTCAAGAAGAAACACGAGAGTGTTCAGCGCCGATTTCGGGATAATCTCTGCGGCTTTCAACTTGTTGCATAATGTATCCGGAGAAAGGTCGCCTCGATAGGGCATGAGCTGAATCGGGCCTTTTGGCGTCGTATGCAACAAATCGAAAGGCGTTTCCCCGATTTTCCAGGCCGTACGGACATCCGAAAAGCGGGTTAAAATAAAATCGTTTCCCTCTTTTGTCCCCAAAAGCTGGTGCGTTGCGGAGGTTTTATCCTGAAGCACCTCTATCAAAAATTCCGGAGCAAAAAGTTCATAATCGATCGTAATTTGCCGAATCCGGGAGGGCAGAATTTCGTTATAAAGCGCCGAATACGCCGTGACGACTTGCCGCGAAAAATTTTCAGGATGTTTTTTTATCGCGCGTCGAACAATCTCTGCGCGTTGTTTTCCGGCCGTCGTCAGCTTAACGTTTTGCACCCTTTCTTCAAACGCCTCGGGCGTGAGGGGGGCCAATAGAAACTGAGGCGTGTGGTTATTTCCTTTGCGGGTATAGAAGCGAAGAATTTCATTTTCTTCAGGTTGAAAATGAGAAGCGCTACTTGACCCGTTACTAAGGGGAATGCGCCCCGTCGAACAACTGACATTATAATGGCGGGTTAGCCCAACTTGAACGCGGAGCCGTTCTCTTAAAGCCGTCATGCAGTCGTAATCAATTTGGTCAAACATGATGTTTTAAAATTCATATGATGAAAGCGCCTGAGTATATAACATGGACGAGGCTAAAAATACTTTCATCGGAAGTATCTTTTTTAACCATGTTTATCCAATAAGTTTTCTGGCTGAGTGATGGGCTCACCCTGTTTTCAGATCATTGAAATGAAAAGGGGCCACTTGGCCCCTTCTTTATTGGTCGAAGAGAGATTGGCTTCTCGATGTGCCTAAGAGGGCACATCGCTCGCCCTGTCTGCGCCATAAAATTATATTTTTGCGCGTTCGCGGTGCTGCCTCGAACGCTATAAGGAATGGCTTGGCATCCAACCTCCTTCTCGGACGGTCAAACCCATTCTCATCAACTGTGAAAAGAAAAAAGGGCCAAATTTGGCCCTTTTTTCTTTTCATGGTCGAGGTTAGTAGACGATATCCGAACCTCGTTACACTTAAGGGCAGCAGTTAGCGGTTTCAAGGGAAGAATAAATGTTAATCATTTTAACGCAGTGGCGTGAGGCTTCAAGTTCAAAGGGTCTGCACTTTGCGAAGGAGTCTTGGAAAAATCAGATAGTCGCGCCCAACGTTTAAATGTCCTGCACCGCAGGGTGAAACCGGATAGGAACTCCCTCCAACCGAAGAATATCAAGAAGGCAAAAGGCACAATTACTACAGTGATCTTTCAGTTCCGTAAGAATTGCGGACATTAGCGCGATCATGGTTAACGCTGAATTTTCTATTTACTTTCATTGCTTTCCTGTAAACTGCATTTTCCGATTATTATAAATTGTGTTTGAAGTAACGATTTGTTGTTACCGACAAAAAAATTATATAATTCAGTGGATTAATGATGCCAAACCTTGGTGAAATAAGACTTTCAGTACAAACGGAACTGGATCGCATATATAACGATCCTTTCACCGCGTATGCGCTTGACCTGAAAAAACGGTTTAACGAAAAATCCCTGAACGAAACGAGCTTTAAAGAATTCCTAGACGCTTTGCCATCGGAAGCCGCACAGGAACGGTCGAAGCTTGAACAGGTTATGACCGATCCAAGCGCCCGTGTTGAGGCGGATTTATCGACGCGTGCGGGGCAGTTGGTCTGGGCCGCTGGATTGGGGTTTGTTTTTCAAAACAGTAAATCTGGCACAATTCGTTCCAGTTCTCTGTGGAAAACGCTGACGCGCAATCCTCAGTTATCGGGGTCACTTGGCGCGTCCGCACGCTATGTCGATCTTTCGATTACCAACCGCAACGCTACAATGGATTGGGGAACGCCGGGGAGCTGGTTCTGGTTCTCGCCGGATAAAAACCATATCAACATCGACCTGTTTCATACACTGCTGCTCGGCTTTGGCAAAGACCCCGCGCCTGGAATGAAGGGGCTGGCTCATGCGACGGGCGTGATGATACACGAAGTTGGCCACGCGCAACTTTCAACCCGATATACGGATGCGATGCTTCCGTTGAAAGAGCGCGTAGATAAATTGTTAGAGGAAAGCAAGACACGCAAGCTGACGCGCGACGAATTCAAACAGCTTTCGCGCACCCGCAAAGAATTTGAATTGCGCCATGATATATACAACGCGACGGAAGACAATTGCGTGAACCGTTATGCCGCCAATCAAAGCATCGAGTTTCCGCACGATTTTGCTGAGTCGTTAAACACAGCGAACGTAACCCTGCAAGGCTCCGGCGCGTATTTAAGGGCAGTTGAGCAAGGCAATTTGCCCCAAAAACAGGGATTAACGCTTGCCCCAAAACAAAAAGAGATTGCTGACGCCGAGGAAGCCCTAAGCAAACTCAGAAAAGCCTTAGCGTTGTCTTTTTATACTACCAATGGGCTGTTTGAAACATCGGATACGGAGACATGGAAAAACCTTGGCGTTGATCCCGCCGACATTAAGGGCGTGGATAACAGCAACTTTGATGATCTTATGAAACAATGCGTTGGCGCGGAAGGCGTGGCCAATCTGCAACCCGCTGCACGCGACCGTTGGTTGTTCAGAAGCGTTTTCGCCCGTAGTGTAGAGGCCTATGCCGACCGACGTTGCAAGCTGATTGACGGCATCTGGGACAAATACGCCGCGCCCTACGCTCAAGTTCTGATCGACGCGGCAGAAGAAAATGCCGAAAACAAGATGAATCAGAAGCAACAGCAGTCCGAAGACCAGAAAAACGGGCAAAGCGAAGGTTCCAAACAGCAGGGCGAAAAACAATCCGACGGGACAAGCGGGTCTGGGTCACAACAAAATCAGCAAAATTCCGACGATCCGTCCCCCTCTCAAGGCAGTAGCAGCGGATCGGGCGGGGAGGAACAGCAAGGCGGCGATCCCGGCTCGGTTGATGTCGAGGGCGTCGGCAAAATGGATATTGACGGCAGCTTGCCGTCAACGCCGGAAGAAGCGCGGAAAGCCGACCGCCAAAAGAGCGAAGAAGAAGTCAACACGGACGATGCAAAGACTGTACGCGATCTCGCGCATGACGCCAAGCAGCAGGAACGCAAAAACAATGCCTCCAACGGCAAGGACGGCAAAGAGGCGCAAGGGGACGAAAAAGCCGGAAATGGAACTCCCTGTGACCTTAATATGGGGCAGGGCGGCAGCGATGGCCAAAGGAACGTTGATCTTACCAAACTGTCAGGCGGAGATTGGAAAGAATTCAGGAAGCGGATTAATGAACTTGAGCCTGTAATCTCTCGCGTCGCCGACGATTTTGTCTATATCCGCGATCAGCAAAAACAATTTGTGCGCGGCCTGTCGAAGCAAAAAGAACAATTGCCGCGTGGCGGCGACGTGCGCCAACGTCTCGATATGCGAGCGCACATGAATTTGGCCGCGAAACGCGCGACCGGACAAAAAATTGAGGATGCAGATTTACAACGCTGGAAAAAAGATCAGATTGAAACCGAGCCGACCAGCGTGGAGTTGTGGATTCTGGGCGATGGTTCCGGCAGTACAAGAAGGGCGCTGTCCGATGGAGGACGCCGGATCGACTCCTGCCTGCAAACAATGGCGATTCTTTATGAAGCAGGAAAACGGGCGAATTTTGACGTTTATGCAGGCGTGTGGGAAAACCACAGCATTCGTATGTTGGCCGAACCGGATTATGCCGAAAATCAAATCGGGGAAAATTTTGAGGCCGTTAAACAAGGCGGCGGGGTCGGCACGATTTATAATACGCCTTTTCCGAAAATTATCGACCGACTCGCGAAGCAAACGATCGACGCGCAAGGCAGACCGAAACGGTTTGCGGGCATGACGCATTTTCTCTGGATAGTGGATGGAACGGCAAATGATCTTGATGTTCAGGGAACGGCTGCGATGATTTCAAAACTGTTCCGTTATGGGCCTTCCGTCTCAGTCGATATTGCCTATATGGGAGGATATAGCGACTGTGAAACCAAGAAAATCGTCGCCTTGGTCAAGAAAGCCGTGCCGGGCGCTCAAATTGACACTTTGGAAGCGCGGAATGCTAAGGACGCTCCAATTCTGCTGGCCAGAAAGGTCAAAAGCCGATTTGAGCAATCAACGAGCAGCGGCAAGGCAGTTCCAGACAGGGTTAAGAGAGAGTCATTTTCAAGAGCTTACAACGCCATGACGCTTTGAAGTAGAAACGCACCGATTATTATAAAGGAACCGTATTATGGGCATATTTACGAGAAAGCAGAGCGTTGCACCGCCATCCGTGCCTGAGCCGGAGGCGGTGGAATACGCCGTGATGCCGAAGGCGCTGAGAATTTCTGCGGCCAGTTTTAAGGGGCACGCGCCTGTATCTGATGATGAGGTGGAGAAGGTGTTGGTGGCGGAAGTGTTTCCTATATCTGCGGCGATAAACAAAGAAGAGCGCCTAAAAGAAGCTGCGCAGAAGAAGGCAGAGGAGGAAGCGAAGAAGAACCTTCGCCCCGGATACCAAGCGGGAGACAAAGGCATATTTGTCGCCACGATTGAACATAAAGACCGGAGCGGCAAAAGCATAAAGCTGAATCTTTTTTCCATGCCAGAGGATTTGTATCCGTCGGACACTTCCGGTAAGAACTGCCGGACGTTTGTGGATACTGCGAAAGAAATTGGCAATAGGCGTGACGGGCTTAAGCTTGACCCGGAAAATTACGAAAAAGGCCTTATAGCGGCGCTCGAAGATGGAAGCGCATTCGGAAAATGGATTATCCCGCTCAGGGAGTGGGTTGATGGAAAGGATAGGGACGGGAAGGCAGTTGCCGGATTGGAAAAGAACAATCTATACGCCTTGCGGGATATTGGTGACTTCAAGGGAACATTTACAACAGAAGATAAAGCTCCTTCTCCCATGATCCCCAACCGTTACTGGTCCTGCACGGAGCGTCGTGACGGTTCTACACTCGTGTGGTACGTCCGCTTCTCGGATGGCGACGGCGGTTGGGACGATAAGGATTACGGTCGGTTGAGTTGCCGCCCGTGCCGAGTGGAGTTAGCCCTTTAATCATTCAATCATTTGAAATACCCCGCGTAGCGGGGTTGACTAAAAAATAGGCTATTTGTGATCGAATGGATTGATAATTTCTATGCCGAGGCGTTCAAAATCGCGCCCATTGCGCGTTGCAAGAGCGAATCCATGGGCTTTGGCAATCGCGCCGATGTAACCGTCAACCAGGGGCCTCGGCTTTCCCGCAGCGTAATCGGCGGCATTCATGTGCGCCCATGTATCGGCGGCGATTTGGTCAAACGATAACAAGCGCCGTGCAAAATTCGGATAAATCGCGTCCTTTACCCATTGCTCCAAAATCTCGCGGCGTTTGCCTTGCGCGAGTTTACGAATGCCAAATAGGATTTCGGCGATATTTATAGAGGTCAGGTAAAGACTCTCAAGTTCCTGTTTCAGAAACCAGCGTTTGACGTATGGGTCTTCCTGCGCATGAAACAAAGCGCTAACCACATTGGTGTCGAGAATGATGCCGTGCATTTTTCGATTGCGGTGAGTTAAAAAAGATCAACGGCTGGGGGCAGGGATTTGTCGCGTTCGAACGCAACGTCAAGCCCGACAAAAGGCGAACGGCGGAAAAGCTCATAGAGTTCCTCCGTCGATTGCGCGATCACGGCTTGCGGCTGCTTTATTTGTTCCAGCATGGAGCGCATCTGTTCCGCCGCGTCGCCGCCTTCGCGGATACGATTAACGGCATAACGGATCAGCTCGGCATCTCGCGCCGGAAGGTTGACTTCCAGTCGCTCATGTCCGGCGCGTTTTGCTTTCCGGCGATAAAGCGCCATGCGCTTGGCTGGTGTCGTTGTGATTTTGGTTTGTGGCATGAGCAATCTCCTTATACCGGTTATATTACCGGAAAATAATTAATAAAACAATACACTTTGAAAGTAATTAAAGTCATCGATATATCGCTGAAATTCGGGTATATTACAGCGAGGCAAAATGCGCGAATTTAGCATTATAATTCATATGGATATATTTTAAGGTAAAGCGATTATGAATTTATTGACGAATAATATCAATGGGTTGTCCTTGGAGGACTTAAGCGGCCTGTTTAAGGCCGTTGGCACATCCGATCTGCCTTATCCCGCAACCCGCTTTGCCCCCGATGTTAACGGCAAGTTGCAAATGGAAATCGGCATTATTGCCGATGACGCGCATCCGCTCGCCGTTTATTCAAACCGTCCCCACGATTATGTCGTTGGCCAGCTATACCGCCGGATGGCTATTCCGTCCCTTCTGCATGTCCAAAAAGAAGCCATCTTGCGCCGCGCGCCCGAATCGACCAGCCGCGTCATGATGATCCTCGGCAAGCCAGGAACCGGAAAAAGCGAACTTGCAAAAACAATTGCGGACGTTTGCGATAGCCGTGGCGCGGAAATCGTCGATTGCGGCGGACGCTATCTGAGCGACCTGCTTTGGGAACAAGTCATCGATTACGGCGAAGATTTTAAAACGGCGCTGACGGAGCGCATCCGTTCCGGCAAACTATCGGAAGCGAGCGTCAAGATATTCGAAGACCAGTTTGCCGGAGCATTGGTAAAAGACGATGCTGGCAAGATCACCGATATCTCTTGGGACAAGACGGCGAAGCCGAAGAAAAAAGGCGGCACGGAAGATGTCCCCGAATTTGAAAGCATGGCGGAAGCGGTCGAGCGCACGATGAAGCTTGCCGAAACAATCGCGAGATATGAAAATATCCCGACCCAGACCGTCAACAGCATCGGCATCAAAAAAATCCCCGGCGTCATCAAGCGTCTTCATGACGAAGGAAGAACGGGCATTCTTGACGAATACACAAAATCCGTCGAAGGCAGCGACGACTCTTTGCAAACGCTGCTGCAATATCTCAACGGTGAAATTGATGAGGTGACATTGACCAACAGCATGAAGGTCGGCGGACGCGAGGAAACCTATTCCTACACGCTGCGTCGTTCGGAAATGAAAGTCGGATTCTTTGTCTATTTGACGGGTAACGATCAGGACGACGGCGTTTCGACGCACATGCTTTCCAAATCGGCTTATTCGCGCCTGCCCGTGTTCAAGATTGAAGACCCCCTTTCCTTTGACTGGAAGCACCGTATTTCGCAGGTGATGACAGGGCTGCCTTTGTCCACGCTGTACTCCATTTTTTCAGATTCGGCGAAGGACGATCCGCAGGAATTCGGCGATATGCTTGTTGAGCTTCGCTTGATGGGGCTTTCGGCAGAAGCGCAGGCGAAAGCGCCCCTCCACCAATTAACGATGCTCAAAAACTGGCAACAGACGAACGCGGCGGTCGAAAAACTGGCTGATTTCTATATGTATTGGGCAAAGATCATCGACCCAAAATCCGATCTCTACGATCCTGAAAAAACGCAGAATAACGACAATATCGAGAACATCATGCCGGAAATCGGCGCGCTGTATCGCGACGAATGCGCACTCGATTTTCGTAAAGCCATTCACGATGTAAGCGAAGCGTTGAAAGTTAAGCCGGAAGTGAAAAAGATCGATGGTTCCCGTCTGCGCCTGAACTTCTCGGCTGTTGGTCGCAAGATGACAGCCCCAGCCGTAAAACCGGAAGTGCTTTCGTCGGAGTTTGGTTCCCGTCTGGAAGAGGTCATCTTGCAGCGTATTGGCACTATGACGGAAGGCCGCCCCAAGCTGCGGGAAGCTCTTATGAAAGAAGCGCATGAGCGCGGCGTCTTGACGCTTTCCACGCAAAAGGAACAGAAAACGGTCGCCAAATTACTTAATCAAGACATGTTAGCTGATATTGGCGGCACAAAAAGCGTCCTCGCTCTCCGCGAAGCACTGGTTGCGCGGTTGAAAAAGGCCAATCCGGATATGAAGAAGATGTCGGATAACGATATTATGCCGATGGATCGGGCTATTGCGGCGTGTGAAGAGCTAAAATCTCTGTCGTCGAGGAACGCGAGCGCGACCCCGCGCAAGGGGCGCATCATCTTGCTGGGCAAAGACCTGAACCATATTTTCGACGAAGTGTCCGCCGTCGATGGCATCGGAGGTAAAAACAAACCCGATCCGGCAGAACTTGTTTCGGCTTCCGATTTTCTGGAGTCGCTGAAAATTCCCGCCGTGGCAAACATGAATATGCAGGGCATCTGGAGAGACACGATTTCTGCCGAAAAACTGATTAAACCGTCACCTGAAACGACGCCGGTTGTGCAAATTGCGGAAGGCAAACACAGCATCGGAATTGGCATCACCACGCTAATGATGCAAGGGGAAGACGAGCATACCTCTGTTCCTGTGCATATTATGAAGGATGACGCGCGCAAGAAAACTTTGATCGTCACAGATACCGTGGATGCGCCCACCAAAGCTGCGCTTGGCAACGACTATACGGTTGTGGCATATGGCGAACCCGACGCCGAAAAACAGGTTGCAGCCTTCATTGGTGCGAGCCTGGAGGTCGCCTCTCAAAAATCAGCGCATCCCATTGAGCAGTGGATGACCTACGCCTTTATGCTGCGCGCGGGCAATGAATCTGAAATACAACCGTTGGCAAGAATGATGACGACGCGAGGCTTACCTGCCGAAGCGCCGGTCTACATCGTGAACCAGTTAGGTTAAAAGAGAGAAGCTGATGGGATTCTTTTCGAGAAAACAGAGCGTCGCACCGCCGCCCGTGCCTGAGCCGGAGTCGGTGGAATATGCCGTGATGCCGAAGGAGTTGCGTGCTGCCGTGGCTTCTTTAAAGGGCCGCGCTCCTGTGCCCGATGCGTCGGTTGTGAAGATACCGGTTGAGGAGGCCTTTCCTGTTTCTGCCGTTATAGTTCGGGAAGAACGTATAAAAGAGGCTGCGCAGAAGAAGGCCGAGGAGGACGCGAAAAAGAACCTACGGCCTGGATACAAGGCCGGGGACAGAGGAATTTTTATCTGCACAGTCGAACCCAAAGACCGGAACGGCAAAAGCTTGGGTGTGAAACTAAACGTTTTTGGTCTGCCAAAAGATTATGTTTTTAGTGGTAGCGAGCAATGTCAGACTTTTAAAAAAGCCGCTGAGGAAGTTGGCAACATCAAAGGACTGTTTGGTCATGACGGGCTGAAGCTCGATCCAGAACATTACGAAGAGGGATTTATAGCGGCGATCAAAGACGGGAGCGCCTTCGGCAAGTGGATCATTCCGTTTAGAGAGTGGGTTGACGGAAAAGATAGGGACGGGAAGATTGTTCAGGAGAAGAACAATCTCTATGCTCTTCAGAATGAGGGCGACTTTAAGAAAACGTTTACAACTGAACGGGGCGGTTCATCCAATTACCCTCATTACTACTGGTCCTGCACGGAGCATCGTGTCCCTTCTACCTACGTGTGGCTCGTCCGCTTCTCGGATGGCGACGACGGTTGGAGCCTTAAGGGTTACGGTCGGTTGAGTTGCCGCCCGTGCCGAGTGGAGTTAGCCCTTTAATCATTCAATCATTTAAAATACCCCGCGAAGCGGGGTTGCCTTTTTTCGGCTTTTTATAGCTGGGAAAAGATGGCGGCTTTTGCGTCCGCAAAGTCCAAATGTCCAAGTCTTGCCTTTATGGATCGGGCACACACAACCGATAGGAAAAATTAACGGAATCTTTGCCGAATCAGGAAGATCATAGAAATCAATAAAGAGAGATATTTTGATCGTTATTTTTTAAAAGTATTGGAGCTGAAACATGGCTCAATATCAACATTTACCAATATACAAGCAGACCTACGATATTCTCCTGCGCACGATGATAGCGACGAAAGATTTTCCCCGCGAGTACAAATTTACCCTCGGCCAGAAAATAAAAGACGAACTTATCGAGCTTGTCGTGATGATTTATCGCGCAAATAGTTCTATAAGCAAAAAGGGGCATATCGAATCGATATTGGAACGGATTCAGGCTGTACAGCTATTGATGAGATTAAGCCACGATATTCGGGTATTGCCGCGCAGTCATTATGCGGCATTATCTCAAATGACAGACATCCTTGGGCGGCAAGCACAGGGGTGGCTCAAGAGTTCGGAAAGGGGGAAGGCAGAACAGGCTTAGGTTACGACCTGGCTTGGCGAACATATTCAGCTCGGATGGCGGCGGTATTTATCAGATAAAGATAAACACCAAAGCCGCAGTTGAAAAACTGCGGGGTCAGGCAAATGAATTTCGTTTGCCCGTACTAAAAGATCGCCATCGATACGGTAGCGGCTGGTCCTGCACGGAGCATCGTGACAATTCAACAAACGTGTGGAACGTCCGCTTCTCGGATGGCGACGACGATTGGAACAATAAGGATAACAATCGGTTGAGTTGCCGCCCGTGCCGAGTGGTGGGAGCTGATAACCCCCTTTCCGATCCTTTTTGTTCTTCGTTGGCAAAGACGAGGATGCGATGGCTATTAACGCTGATATTGAAGGCCCCACCATTGAGGCTGTGTTTGATGCTTACTTCGATTGCCGGAAAGCGAAGCGCAACTCTATCAACCAATTGCGTTTTGAAATTGATTTGGAGAAGAACTTAGTCGAGCTGCATAAGCAGCTGTGTGACGGAACCTATAAGATAGGTCGAAGTGTTGCCTTCGTGGTGACTCATCCTAAAATTCGGGAGGTATGGGCTGCGGATTTTCGTGATCGTATCGTGCATCACGTTATCTATAACGCGATTTGTGACCGCTACTATCGTCGCTTTATCCGCGACAATTACGCCTGCATTCCCGGCAGAGGCACACACGATGGCCTTCGTCGAATATCAGGATTTGCGCGTTCAATAACGCGCAACTGGACGCGGCCTGCATATTTTCTAAAGGCAGATGTAGCGAATTTCTTCAATTCGATTGATCGGAATATTCTGATCGCGCTAGCCGAGCGCCACGTTCCGGAAGAATGGATACGTAAATTGATACGGCAGGTCATCCTGCATGATCCGCGCGCGAATTTTTCGATGCGCTCGCCGCCGCATCTCTTTGGTAAGGTGCCGCGCCATAAAAGTCTGCTAAATGCGCCTTCCGGCAAAGGGCTTCCGATTGGAAATCTGACAAGCCAGTTTTTTGCCAATCTCTATATGGATTATCTCGATCAGTATGTGAAGCATCAATTGAAAGCCAAGTATTATGGCCGATACGTCGATGACATGGTGCTTTTGCATGAAGACCCAAGCGTTCTTAATGCGTGGTACGAGAAGATAGATGACTTTTTGCAAACAAACCTCACGATCCATCTGCACCCCAACAAAAAACAACTGAATTTTGTCGATAAGGGTATCGATTTTACCGGATTCATTATCAAGCCAGGCCGAGTTTATTTGCGAAAAACAAGCCTTTCAAAGTGCAAGCAAAAAATAAAAAATTGGGAACGCAATGGATTGCCAGTTGACACGGAATCTCTGCAAGACCTTTCCAACAGCCTAAACAGTTATTTGGGAATGCTGCGCCAAGTTAATGGCTACAGCGAAAGAAAAGCTATATGCCAGCGCGTAGGCAGCCTTTTTCTGCAAAGCGACGCCGAGTATACGAAAATTCACCCCGGCGCCGCAGTGCAAGAATCGTCTTTATTCAAGCCACTTTAAAGATTTTGACGAAATCGTGCGAGATGAGGCGTGAGCGCGCGTAAAGGATATAAGAGGATTTTGAAATTTGGAAGATGATCGCCTTCAGGGTTCTCAACTCTTGGAGGGATTATGAAGGATTGCAAAATACGCCATCAGTGCATGCTCGAACCGCGCTTGAGCGAAAGGCTTGATGCGCTTGCTCGCCAGCCGGGGGCTACAAAATCCGACATTATGGCAAAGGCCCTTGAAGTTTTTATCGACCGGCGCGGCCAGAGCGAAGAGGATGCGCGTTATGCCGAAAGGCTCGACCGGCTTTCGCGGGAAAACGGGCGTATCCGGCGCAATACGGAATTGCTTATTGAGAGCTTCGCAGTTTACGTCCGGTATAGCTTCCTTATGAACGCCAATCTTCCGGTGCCCGATGATGCAAGTCGGGCCAGCGCTCTCAAAACGTTCGATAGATATGTCAATCAGGTTGGGCGCCAGATAGCAAAGGGTAAATCCACCTTGCTGGCAGCCAGCGACGAAAAAGAAGATATGCCGACGCCGCCGAGTTCCAACGAAGTTCATGGATGACGCCCTACGTTGAACCATGTGCCCCGTGGTTTCCTTTTGTGCTCGGGCGTTTCAAGCGAAGCCGCGTGGGCTAAAACAAGCCAAAAAATCTCAGCCGTTTCCCAATATGTTCCAATATATCCCAAGAGGTA
>Ga0181520_10000299_pt1 | contig 109912 bp, 68 predicted proteins | sample PEATcosm2014_Bin_29_FD_132451 | JGI IMG/M metagenome (GOLD analysis project Ga0181520, IMG submission 132451) | Peatland microbial communities from MTU Mesocosm Facility, Houghton, MI, USA - PEATcosm2014_Bin02_30_metaG | ecosystem: Environmental > Terrestrial > Soil > Wetlands > Peat | place...
CAAAGGGATTATCTACATAGTCGGTGAGTGCATTCTTCTGATCCGTGGAGAGACTTTCGGCCTCGACCCCCAGGTGGTTGATCCAATTGGCGCCTGAAAAATAAAGGTGGGTGCCCTTCTTCCCCACGTAGATCGCACTGGCCAGCACGTTCGCCGGCAGTTGCCGTTCAAAGCCGAAGCTCCAGCTCTGTTCATAAGGAGTATCGGTGCCGCTCCGCACCGCCCCGGCCGCGCTATAGCCCAAATCGGTCCGCAAGCCGAGCGTCGAACCTTTCAATTGCAGCAAGCCGGTAGGGAATGGGTTGCTCATGTGGATATAGGGCGTCGCGCCATCATTGTTATAGGTGGGAATAGCGGTAGTTCCTTGCTTGAATCCCCCGGAAACATAGGGCTGGACACCCGTGGCGCCGGAGCGGGGCTGCGAGTAGTAGATGCCATAGCCGCCGCGAACCACCGTGCGCGAATTAAGCTGGTAGGCGAATCCGAAACGCGGCTGAATGTCTTTCCAGTCGTCATTGACGATTCTGCGCTCGTTGGAGTTGGCAAACACTTCGCCGCCAACGAGGGTACGCGTGAATCCGTCGATCCCAGCAATCTGGATCGGCGACTGCACGGTGAGATCCATCCAGTTTTGACGGTTGTAACGTTCCGTCCGGGGCATCGATACGTCGTAGCGCAAGCCCAGGTTCAGAGTCAGTTTATGGTTGAATTTCCAATTGTCCTGGGCATACCAGGCATACTGACGATCCTCGGTGGCGGGCTGGTCCTGGATTTCATAGTAGCTCGGGTTCGCGGGGCTAGTCCGGCCCATCATGAAGCTGGCCATCGCGTCTCCGCCGCAGAGCGACAAATCATAAAAACATCCGGATGTGCCGGAGGTGTCGAAATTGAAGTTGCCGTTGGGGGCCTCGGTCTGAATATAGTTCATCTGATGCTGCCGTCCCTCGAATCCGAACTTCGCCTCGTGCTCGCCCCAGACCTTGCTCACCGAGACGCTGATTTGTCCCGAATCCTTCCCCTGCTTGTAATTGCCGTAGGGATCGCCCCCGATGCTGGTGTAGCCGGCGGAATAATACCCCCCACTGATAAACATGGAAGGAACGCCCATGAACCCGTTCGAATTCAGATACGACGGGAAGCCAAGGGTGCTCAGTGGATCGGTGACTCCGCCCTCGCCGTTGTAGGCGCTCGCCCGGAACGCTCCGCGCGTAAATCCCAGAGTGGCCGTCACCAACAGCGTGTTTGTGATCGTCTGCGTGTCGTTCAGGGTAAGCAGATTTGCCGTGCTGTCACTGGGGCCGCCGGCGCAAGGATCGGCATAGTTCTTGAAGCAGTTATACGATGTGCCGAGCGACCACTGGTGCGAATACTTCCCGCTGAGCAGGTTCTTTTCGCTGAAGCGATGATCGATCCTGATGTCATATTGGTCGTTGGGAGAGTGGCCCGCGCCGGAGGCCGACCAGTTATCGTAGATGGTCGGACTGGCCATCGTCGTCGAGGGCTCCGGGAACAACTGCATCATTTTCTTGGCAACCGGATCGATCAGATTCCCGGCTCCCCCGGCCAACTCGTAGGGCGTCCCGTTCAGGTTGGGATTGCCCGGACTGGCGTACAAACCGATGTTGTTGTAAGGGATGAAGGCGCTGCGCACGGCTCCCGACCCATAATCCCCGACTGACTGGTACGTTCCGCTATAAGGATCCCAAAGCTGCCCCTGCGCAACACTGCACATGCCCGTTGAATCGAAGGTCCCGCCGTAGTACGCGCAGACCTCGCCAAAGTCGCCGTCATTGCGCTCGGCGTCGGAGGGAACTCCGGCTTGGTATGTGCCCATATTGCTCGCGCGCGTGCCATCGTAATCGAAGAAGAAGAAGGTCTTGTTTTTGAAGATGGGTCCGCCGACAGTGCCGCCAAAATTCTGGCGGTGTACCGGGGGAATGGGATTTCCGTCCAGATTGTTGAACCAGTTGTTGGCATCGGTAATCGTGTTGCGGGCAAAATCGTAGGCGCTGCCATGAAAGGTGTTGGTTCCCGAACGGGTGATCATGTTGACCACCGAGGCGCCGGAGAAGCCATACTCCGCGCTGAAGTTCGACTGCTCGACGCGGAATTCGTCCACCGCCTCCGACGAGGGAGTATAGGTCATCTCCGTCACGCCGCCGTTGGGCTCATAGTTGGTAATTGTGGCGCCATCCATCAGGATGTCTGCCGTGGCATTGCGGCTGCCATTGGAGACAAAGTTGGTGCCGCCGCAGCCTACGCACTGGTCGTCCGCCTCGGTCACGCCCGGCGTCAGCATGGTCAGGTCCATGACATTGCGGTCAATGAGCGGCAGATCATTGATGAACTTCCGGTCGACAACCAGCCCGGTGGTTGCGTCCTGCGCGTCCAGCGCCTGGCTCTGCGAAGTAACCTCGATTGTCTGCGATAAACCCGAGACCTTGAGACTCAGGTTGGCCGTCGCATTGATGTTGATGTCCACGCGAATGCCGGTGCGCACGGTCTTCTCGAACCCCGTCATCTCCGCGGTCACCGAATACACGCCCGGAGGGACGGACCGGAAAAGATAGCGGCCAGATCCGTCCGAGGTCGCATTGAAAGCGTAACCCTTGTCTTGATCGGTCAGAGTCACTTTTACCCCGGGGATGACGGCTCCAGTCGGATCGGTCAACACGCCGGTTACACTTCCGAAATAGCTTTGAGCAACTGATCCAACCGGCATTGCCAGCAGGCATGCAACCAGCAGGATCCAACAGGATTGCAATAGGCGCTTTTGCACCAGCCCGGATAAGAAGCCTCTCATCACGTTTCCTCCCAATCCAACCAAATCTTTGCCGCAGGTTATCCCGGTTCACTGCCCTCTCTTTGAGGTGTCTCGAATCCAGTTCCCGCCTTTGCGCAGACACTTCCTCTGGAAGCCAGATTCAGTCAGCAGGTCAAAAACAAGTTATCTGACACTATACCCCTGGTTTCGGCCATCTGGTTGATTGTTTGCCCGCTTTGGAGTCTCTTTTGGGTTGTAGGCCCAAAACACCGGAGATTCCATAAGGCCACCACACGTTGCTATCTCCACGCGGTGGAGGATTTTGCGAGGCACCTCCATCGTTCGCCAAAGCGGCTTGAACCGGATCATATCCGGCAGTATCAGATTCACCTGTTGCGCGATCGCAACCCCTGTCCCCTGGGACAATCGGGCAGTTGCATGGCGACGAACATGCTAGAGCTTTTGCAGCAGGATGTCTCCGCTCGCGGCTCCCTCGACCTGCCCTGACACCTGAACAGTCTCTGCGACGCCAGTAATGTCAAGAACCAGTTCATCCGTCTTTCCGTTGACGGGCTTGAGGAATTTTGGCTCCTCGACATCGTGCAGTTTGAGCACGACATTCTTGAGGCCAGTGACCGTTCCCGTGCTTGGTACAAATCGGAGACGATATTGCTTTGCGGCATCGATCCTGGAGGTCAGGTCAATGGAGAAAGCATTGTCGCGCCAGCGGCCTACTGTGTTCGCCGCCCAAATCTGTGGAGCGGCATTCCAGTCGCTCGGCGGAGGCGCAGCCGTGCGAAAGACCGCCAGACGGCGGAAAACCGGAGATCCAACGCTTTGGGTGGTCACGATGCGCAGCGCATCCACGGCAATTGGTTCAACGGGTTGAATGCGTTTATGGCCGATGGAGGTGCCTTGGCCGAGCGTGTGCCAGGCACCACCGGCATGACCTTCGATGCGATATTGCCGCACGCGCTCGCCCTTTGCAATGTCTTCCTGCACGAGGACGGTATCGATCTGTGTAGAGGCGCTGAGGTTCAAGGTTGCCTCGACTCCATGCCCTGCTGTCTCGGCCAGGGGCTTTCGAAAGCGCTTCCGAATCTCCAAACCGAAGGACCGTGCCGCGGCGCAGTCGGAATCTGAAAGCAGCCCCTCGCGGTTTGCAGGTATGTTCAGCAGCAATTGGGTGCCTCGGCCAACCGATCGATAGTAGATCGAGAGCAGCTGATCGGGAGTCAACACTTTCTTTTCGTTCTTCGTGCTCCAGAACCAATCGGGACGCCGGATGGAGACATCGACTTCATTCGGCAGCCACGCATCTCCGTCAGGATCGCTATTCAGCGAGGTGGCCGTGCCGGTCTTCGCCTCAGTGCTGTCGATGCCGTTCCAGCAAGGATTGGGCGCAAAACCATCCTCATTGCCGACCCAGCGAATGGTCGCCGAAGGTCCCTGAAAAACCATGGCGTGAGGTTGATACTTCACGAGGAGATCGCTTACCGGAGTAGCCGTGGATCCGTCAAACCAGACTTCAACCAACTCTCCGTAGCGGGACAGGACCTCGGTCAGTTGCTGACGATACATTGCGTCGTAGCGAGCCTGCAAATCGGGTGTCTTGCAGATGCCGCCGGTATTTGCGCCGAAGTGATCGTCGCGCGGGCAGACGTAGACACCTAGCTTGAGACCATGCTTGCGGCAGGAGGCGGCGATGTCCGCCAGAATGTCGCCATGGCCTCCGCGCCACGGTGTGTTGCGAATGCTGTAGTCCGTAGTTTCGGTCTGCCACATGCAGAACCCGCCCTGGTGCTTGGCCACGAAGACGATGTATTTGGCGCCGAGATCGACGGCGATACGCGCCCATTGGTCCGTATCCAGGTTCTTCGGATTGATCTCAGCAAGCGGTGTGGTGAGGTTGTCGGATTCCGTGTCCTGCCAGGTATTCGGCGCAAAGTGCACGAACATGCCCAGTTCGAGATCCTGCCACGCGACCTGATCGGCGGACGGCAGCGCACGTGGACTCGATGGCATAGATTCACCCGATGCCTCGCGCACCAGTCCGGCCAACGCAGCGGGTACGGTCCAACGCAGCCCTGTTGCCAATCCAAGCTGCGCAGACCCCATCAGCATTTGACGTCGCTTCATAGCTCACTTTCCGCTTGAAAAAAGAGCCGCCCCATACTGATATGAGGCGGCTCCTGGTTATAGCGCCTCTAGAACGTTAGACGACCGGCGACCTGAATGACGCGCGCATCGGGCAGTAACCCGCTGAACCTCGTCGAATTGATTTGACCGGCGTTTCCTCCGGTAATGCCGTTGTTCGGATCGCCAAAAGATGGAGTGTTCATGACATTGATCGCGTCTGCGCGCAACTCAAAAGCAGACTCATGGAATGGCACCTTGAAGCTCTTGAACAGAGACATATCAAGCCGGTTGAAGCCCGGCCCGGCGACGGTCAACCGCCCTCGCTGCCCATACGGAAGCGTTCCGGCATTACTGAGCAGGACCGCGTTGCCGCCCGCTGCGACCGCGGCGTTGTAGTCCACCACTGTCGCGTACGCAGTCGGCGCTTGTGAAAAGGCACAAGGATTGAACCAGTGCGCTAGCGTTCTAGTCTGCATTGCGCAAGTTTCGCCCGCCTGTGTGACCGGGTTAGGTGTGCCTCCGGCGCCGAATGGATTGCCGACACGGAACCTTTGCGGCAAGGCGATCGGCGCGCCGGTCTGCACCTGGAAGATGGCCGAAGATTTCCAGCCACCCACGATTGCGTCCACCAGGCTACCATGATTCAGGAACTGCTTCCCTTTACCAAACGGCAGGTCATACTGCGGCGAGAACGTGAACCGGTTACGCACGTCAGTGACACTGGCGCCATACTCGTACATCAAACCAAGGAACGCTGGATTGCCGGCCTGGCCTCCGTCGGTTCCCTGGATTGGCTGGACGGCATCGTCGAGACTGTGCGACCAGCTATAGCCCCCCAGGAAGGACAGACCATTCGAATACCGCTTTTCGATCTTTGCCTGAAGCGAATTGTAGTTGGCTAGGCCCTCGTTGGTGACTTCAACGATATTGCCGAAGTCATAGAACGGCTGGTAAAGCTGGCTGTTTCCTTCGGCGGGAATCACACCCGGATACTGGTTCGCGGCATAGCTGACCCGCAGGTGACGGCTCACGTTGCCCTGATAGCCGAGAGAGAAGGAGATGGTGGGAGTGAGACTTTGCTGCAGAGTCAGATTGTACGATTCCGTATAGGTGCTCTTCGCATTCTGGTCCTGACCGAAGATCGTGGGCAACTGCGCATTTGCTTCCAGGCCGACATTAGAAGTGGCTGCGGCCCCAAAACCGGTCTCGAGCGTCTGGCCGTTCGTGGGACATACAACGCCAGTGGCGACGGTGTTGTAGCACTGGTTTGGAGTCGGCTGATAGTAGCTGCTCAGGAAGAACGGCGCATTGTTGCCCAGGTTCAAGCCCAACCCGATATTCTCCTGACCGCCGTAGAAGAAGCCGAAGCCTCCCCGAATGACAATCCGGTTCGTCGGTTGATAGGCAAACCCGACACGCGGTGCAATTTCGTGGTGGTCCGGGTTGGCCAGGGATCGATTGGAGGTGTAATCGATCGCGATGTTGTCTTTGGCAAAGTCTGTCGAAAGGAAGGCGGGAATTGGATAGCTACTCTGCGACTTGGGGATGTAGTACGTTCCTGTTCCCTTGTTCATGCCGGCAAAGTCGCCAGAGAAGTTCGCCTGAAAGTCGTGCAGTTCGACGAACGGCTGGGTGTATTCCCAGCGTATCCCCAGATTGAGAGTAAGGTTCCGCAGAATCTTCCAGTCGTCCTGGAAATAGGCTGCGTTGTACCAGCGTAGATCGGTAACTGGAGTGGTACTGTTCAGGGAGGCGTAATTTTCCAGGTCCAGGGCAAAGTCAGCAAAGCCCAGACCCGTCTTAGCGTTGCTCGTGTCTCCGGGATCACGGGTGTACGTCCCACTGAACCCTTGGTACCCGGTAGAGTTGGGCGACTGCAACCCGTAAAAGCGGGTGTGTTGAATATTCGCGCCAACTCTCAAGTCGTGCTTACCCCAGGTCTTCGAAACGTTCTCGATGAACTCGATCACGTTCTGTTTTTCATCAGATGGCTCGTAGCCCGGGATGCCAATTCCGACGTTGGACCCATCGAGGTCGTTGAAGTAGAGGTCTGGGAAGCCGCCAAGGGAGGGGCCGAATGGGATGCCGCCCAAGCCATATTTCGCAGCCACGTTGGTCTGCGCCGATTGCGGCAAATAGGCCGCGTGCAGGTAGTTGAAGCCGACGCGGAATTCATTGGAGAGGGTAGGGGAAAAGAAATGGGTTTCGCTGAATATGGCGCTCTTGGCAAAGTTTGTATCGGAGCCATCAGAACCATACCCGCCGCCGTCAAGGACGCCAAGTGGCGGCGTAAAGACCGACGGATTGTTGGAATAGCTGTAACGCGCGAACGCCTGGTCCTTTGAACTGAAGTTGTAGTCCATCCGGACGTCATACTGCGTTGTGTTGTTCTGCTCGGCGGTCGCCGGAGCAGTGTAGTTCTGCAGCACCTGGCCGGTCACGCCTTCGTTCGGAAGCGGAAACAGATTCAGAACGGTCTTTGCAACGGAATTCATGCTGCTTGGGCAGATAACATTTTGCCCCGCGATCGCAGTCGCATAGGCGGGAGTGACCGACGGGTCCGCGCATGTGAGATAGAGGCTCGGATCCTTCCCGGACTCCGTGCCGCCAACGTTCGACGTCACGTTGCCGCCGGTCTTGTACAAGGTGGCAATGGGATTACCGTTGGTAAGCGCGGGATTGAGGAATTCAGAGAAATCTCCGTTGCGCTCGGCGGCCGTTGGTACGGTGTTGTTCGTCTGCTGCGGCTGGTAAACACTGATGCGGGTCCCCTGGGCATCGGCAAAGACGAAGAGCTTGTCTTTGAAGATAGGGCCGCCCAAGGTGGCGCCGAAGATATTTTCATGGTAGGCAGTGCTCGGCTCCACCGCGGGGGCGTTGAAGTTGTAGGGCAGAGCAGTCAAGCGGTCATTGCGCAAGTACTCCCAAAGGGAGCCGTGGATGGTGTTGGTTCCCGCCTTGATCGACGCGTTGACCGCCGCTCCGGTGGAGCGCCCAAGTTCCGCGCTGTAGTTGCTGCTCTGAACCTTGAACTCTGCCAGCGCCTCCGGCGGAGGGCGAACCGCGTAGGTCGCGCCGTTGAGGAAGTCCTGCATGTTGGAGTTGTTATCGACACCGTCAAGAACAAAGTCGTTCTGTGAGACGCGGCTGCCATTCGACGAAAATGCGCCCGACCCGGAAGTCTGCGTGTTGCCCTGGTTCGGCGCGTTGACGCCCGTCGTGAGCTGGGCCAGAAATAGGTAGTTGCGATCCAGAAGCGGAAGATCCTCGAGTTGTGCCGTGGCGAAGACCTGTCCTGTTGAGGCCTCTTCCGTTTGGAGTTCAGTGGACGATGTAACCGTAACTGTCTCGGTGACGGCGCCCGGCTTGAGCGACAGGTTCAATCCTACAGTCTGACTGACGTTGACGCGGATATTCTCCTGCTTGCGGGTCTCAAAGTTTGGGGCCGCAACCGTCAGCGTGTAGAGTCCGATCTTGATGGGCGAGAATCGGTAGTTGCCGCTGCTGTCAGTGGTATGCGTGAAGACAAGGTTTGTCTCCTGGTTGACCAGCGTTACCGACGCACCCGGAATCGCGCTTCCAGTCGCATCGGTGACCATCCCGGTGATCGCGCCTTGATCGATTTGCGCCAATGCCGGCCGCAAGCCTCCGAGGCAAACAAGTCCGATGAAAACCATCCATGTAAAGGCTTCCATCGCGAGGCTCGTACGAAGTTTATTTTCCATAACGCTGCCTCCTTCAGAATCAAGTTCGTTCCGCCTGTTTCCCTTCCTGGACTTCTCTGTGGTCATCTCCCCAGCAAATCAGAGAATCGACTCGTTCGCGAAAAGTGTATATCCAGATCGGATCGGATGTCGTTAGAAAAAAAGCCAGCGCCATAGGCCTGTAACCCCACACAGCGCGGGCCTTGCGCCAAAATGCAAAAGCCCCGATTCAGCAAGAAAAGCTGGTTGTTGCTCAAAATGAATGTTTTAGGCTGCGAGTGCCGGCCCATTGCAGCAACCGGTGATTATCGTTTTTCGCATCTGCGGAATATGAGCAACTGGGCCTTGTTCCGCAACGGGTTGAACCCTAGAATGTGGAGTGGAAGGCGGCGGACACAATGCTTACGGTGGATTCCTCAAAACGCAGCTTTCTGAAGGCGGCTTCGCTCATGGCCGCTGGCTCGTTGATTGCACAACACTCCCGGGCTTTGACAGCGCCCGTTACCAGCAGCTCAAGCGATAAAGTTGTTCTGCTTATTTCGGGTGGCGTGCGTCGGCAAGAGACTTTCTCGCCAGCAGGCACTGCCAACATTCCCAATTTATCGGCGAAGCTCGTGCCTCAATCCGTCTTTTATCCCAACATTCGAAATGAAGGAATTACCTCCCATTTCAATACCACCGCAAGTATCCTGACCGGAAGATGGCAGAGAGTCGACGCCTGGGGAAACCTGCGGCCGACCAGCCCGACGATCTTCGAGTTTCTCAGAAAAGATGCGGGACTTGAAGCCAGGGATGCGTGGCTGGTTTCGAGCAACAAGGCATTAACTCAACTGATAGGAGCTAGCTCTTCTCCGGAATATGGCCAGGCGTTTGGAGCCAATGTCATATTTCCGAAGCAGCTTCTGATCAACGCGGTGGAAGCTGCCATTCAAGCCGGTCGAAAGCAAAGCCTGTCCGACAGGACCAAGGCTCAAGATGAAATAGGCAACATTCTGCAAGGAAGCAATTATGAGGGCTTGGGATGGAATGTTTTTGATGGAACCTCGGAATTGGATCCCCGCGCGCGGTCTACAATCCAACAAGCTGTTGCCGCTCTTATCCACGACAGTGGACCCATTACCGGAGATGAATTCACTTATTGGATGAGCGTTGAAATCATGCGCAAGTTTGCGCCAAGGTTGTTGGTCGTGGGATTCTCCGACGTGGAAGCAGCTCACTTTGGATCTTATTCCCTGCATCTTGCCGGCATTCGAAACTTCGATCGTCTCGCCGGTCAGCTCTGGGACGAAATGCAGACAAACGATGCCTACAGGGGCCGCAGCACCCTGCTCATCGTACCGGAATTTGGCCGCGATTTTGATGGCTCAAGCACCAATGGATTCTTCAATCATCGTTCCGATAGCGAGTCCTGCCGGAATACCTGGATGATGTGCATGGGCAAAGCTGTGGATAGTCCGCATGTCGAACAGGGGCTCGTGCGTCACATTGACCTGTGTCCAACAATCGCGGCGCTTCTCGGCGGCCCACCGCAGAGTGAAATGGGAACAAGACTGCCCGGGTTGAAGTTTTGAGAATCACATAACTCGGCGGCAATGAGGATTTGATCTTCTTTTTCTAGAGGTGGAACTTCCGATGAAGCCGGTAACCGATTCAGAGCGGTATTCAAAACTCGTGGAGCGTTTGCCGGTCACCTTTCGTCCGTTTGTCAACGAAAAGTTGACGAGTATGGACCGGCTTTTTTCGTTTGAGCGCAAGTCGATCGAAACTTTTCTGTCGCTTATTGAGAATCTGAGCCCAGGCGAATTTGAATCGCTGTTCCTGCCGGTCCGGACTGTTGAGAAGAAGATGGGCGTCGAGAGATGGATTTTCTCCAGCCAGGGGGAAACTCTGGAAAATACCTCATTGCTCGCCCACTCTCCTTACTATCAGGAATGGCGCCAGGCGGTACAAGCAGTGTTCGACGAGGCATCGAGCCATACTCAGTTGCTCGCCGCAAAATCAGCAGACAGCGGTAGGCATCGGCTGATTGTGATCATTCTGCCCCGATCCCTTCCCGTCAAGATGGAGACCGTTTGGAATGAGTGGTCCGGCGAGGGCAGGCAACTGACACTTGCGGCTCTCGATTCCTCTGCAGCGTCCTGTTCAGAAATCCTCCTTGGCGGAGATGGTGCAAGCCTTCTCAGCGCTGTGGCAAGCGCAGCGGGGCACTCGGCGGAAGACCTATGGATATTGGATGCTGGCTCCGCGCTGAGCAAGGCTTTGCCAGCGTATGGCGAACAGGAAGGAAGCATTCCGCCATCAACCTACCTCAGTTATGCAGAGTTGTTCCCTTTCCGCGAAGCCTTTCGAGACCGGCTGAACTGGATACAGAAGGACCTTGCCGATGCTGACAAAGTTATCGCAACTCTACGCCAGACCGACGTGACTCCCTGGTGCCCTGAGGCACTGAAGAATCAGATTGCGACTCGCGAGTTTGTCAAAGATCTCTTTTTGAGCGGTAACGGTTCAGTGGTTTTTGGAAATGCATTTGTCCAGTGGGCAGCCAATGAAGCTTTCCGTCGCGCGCGTCCGAGGATGTTGGTAGCCTGCTTCGGGATGCGAAATAAGCCTAAACCCTTCACAAGCATTGCCATCCTCGAAGACCAGGAACACACGAGCCCCCTGCCAGATGCTGCAGATCCCGATGGAAGCGCCGTCGACGCCCAGATCCTGGCCCGCTATGTATGGCTGGCGGCATCCCGCTTTGACGAATACAAGGATGCTCTATGCCTTTGCGTCGCAGACGCCCTGCCTGCAATTTATGCAATTACTCCGGCCGGTCACAATCTATTCAGGGAATCCCAACCTATGACGGCAGAAAGAGTTCGCCAAGTCGTCAGGGAGTGGATGAGTTGAACTGTCTCTTTGCGGTCAGTGTGCAGCCTGGCTCAGCAGGGAATTGTCTCGGCCAAGTTTCTTGATGCCATTCACAACTGCAAACGGAAGGTGATTGAGCAAAAGGTCAGGGAGTTCCCGTCGTGCCGTCGGTCCTGGCTACCTGGTTGATTATGCGCTGGATGACGACGATCTGGACGTGGATGTGGCGGGCCACGTCGGGCAGGAATTCTGAGACGAAATTGTCGATGGGCGCCGTGGCCAGCGCGGTTCCATAACGCTCTGCGCTGGCCCTTATGTTGGTCTCCCGGCCGGGAACGTAGAGATTGCCTATCTCGTCTTCGATAGCGAAGCCCGCAAGGTTGGCGTAGTTCGGCATTTCCCGCCCGTTGTCGCCCTGGGTCCACACCACCTGGTAAAGGGCGTGCGCAATCCTGCGCTTCATTGAGGCGTCCGGCATGCGATGGTAGTGCGGGTCCTGGTGGACGATGGACGGAATCAAAAATGTGCCGAAAAACTCGCCGTTGATGTCCTGGGTGTAACTGACGCCCACGTACTTGCCCCAGCCGTACATGCCGGGGCCGTAGGGGGAATGGGCGTTCGAGCCCACGGCGATGGCGGAGCTGGCCAGAATGGTGATGCCGTTGAAGGGGTCGATGACATTGCGCACCGCTAGCCAGCCTTTCTCCTTCGGCGTGAGCGGCTTGACCTGCGGACCGTCGAGGAAGCGGGCATACCAATTGATCAGCGGAATGTCTTTGATCAGGGGCAAGCTGCCGATGAGGGCCTCAAAGGCGGGGCAAGGAGCCTGATCCTCGTCTTCCTGGGAGTTGGGGGCGAGCGCGGGAGTGGCGACGCCGATCGCCGCAGCCACGGCTGAAGCCGCCTTGGCTCCCATCGCCGTGCCGGCTCTTTTCGCCTGACAAGGCCCTGCCTCCGGCAGATTGGCATGGGCTGCAACCTGCGGCCGGGGCGCCTCCGGCAGCAGGATTTCAGGACCGGGACTCTCCGCCTGCGCGGTCCGGGCCCGGCCAGCAGGGAAGAGCAGCGCCGCCACCAGCAACGCCGGAACGGCGCATCGCTCCACGTGCCCCGCGCGCAACTTACGGCGGCCGGTGGCGCACATGTCAATCAGGTTGTCCCTCGTACTGTGTGCCAAAAACCGAGTCCTCGCCGGTCAAAGATTTGCCTGCACAGGTTTTTCGAAAGAAGCCAGTTCAATGTCCAATCCGTCCAATGCAATGCCCGTCCCAGGAACCACCCGCATCATCGCTATAAAGGTCTGACGCAGTTTTCCGAAGAAAGGTCACATGCAGAAACGCCGAAGAGCCGTCCATCCCATTGCGGGAGCTGAATTTCCGGTATTGATCATTGCGGCACCTTTCGGCTTTTGGCGATTGACGGACGGGAACGCACAACGCAGACTGAGATAGAGCCCGGTTACCAGAGTTTTCCTGTGAGAGGTTACCTGATATGAGCACATACCCCCCTCCTGGCCCAGGCGGAGTAGGCCGCAGAATCGAGGAAGCCGTCGAATTGATTGAGATGGAACTGCGCCACACGATCGCCTATGTCAACGACGCTGTAATTCCCCAAGTCCGCAGTGAGTCGATCTCCGCCATGCGCACCGTGGCGGACAAGCTGCGCGAACTGGCTGACCGTTTTGACCAGTCCAAGGGCCCGCGTCCCAGGTGATCGGGTCACTTGCCAACTCGAAAGTGGGCCGCCTGGCCGCGTGGGCCGGGTTGGCGCTGGCGCTGGCGGCTGCATCCGGCTGCCGGCACAAGGAAAAGACTGCCCAACTGCCGCCGCAGGTGGTTGCCCCGCCTGCTCAGAACCCATACCCGCCCCAGGGAACCTATCCTCCAGCATCCGCACACCCGCCGGCACGCATTCCGCCCACCCCGGTGCCGCCCGGCGGCGTCAATGCGGAAGACCTGGATTACGTGAATACGCACCAGCCCATTTTGTCTGAGGAGGGCCTGGCCACCTGGTACACCGCGCCCTACAAGGGCCGCAAAGCCGCCAACGGCCAGGTGTTTGACGACTTCGCCCTGACAGCCGCTCACCGCACGCTGCCCATGGGCTCGCTGATTGTCGTAACCAACCTCAAGACCCACCAGTCCAGCGCCATGCGGATTACCGATCGTGGCCCCTTTGTGGACGGCAGAATGCTGGATATGACCATTGCCTCGGCCAAGGCCACAGGCGTCTACCGGGCGGGCCTGGTTCGAGTTCGGGTGGACGTTTACCAGACCCCCAAACCCATCGCGATTGGCGGCCGCTGGTGCGTGCAGATCGGAGCATTCAAGAGCGAGTACAGCGCCCTGAAGCTCAAACACAAGCTTCAGGAAAGCTACCCCGACGCCAACGTCATCGAATTCCCCGGCGAAGCAAGTTACTGGGTCCGCATCCGGCCCCAGGGCGACAACCGCCAGCAAGCCGAAGCCATCGCCCGCCACTTGCGGCCGGTCGAAGGCGAAGCGTTCCTCACGCGGCTGGATTAGCGCCTGTCACCGAAAAAGAAGCCCCCCTTTTTTGAAAAGCTGGCCAAAGTTCAGCTTGTATCGTCTAGAATTCCAGCCAATCTGGTTGGCCGTATCTTTTGCGTCACGCACATGCTTCCTTTTTTCCCGGTCTGTGCGCCAGCCAGGATTCGCCGAGTCAATCAGAGGAAGCGCACAGCGCGTTTCCCCGCCCCGGCATAGTTTCCACATATCCGGAAGCAAAATGGAGGACGGAATGACAGACGCAGAACCGAGAGTTCGGCAGAATTATCTGGCCATCCTGGTGGCCGCAATCGCCTGCTTCCTGTTTGAGGCCGGCTGGTATTCGCTCTTTCTTCAAGGCTGGCTCGAGGGCATTGGGCGGACCAAAGAATGGCTGATGGCCACCGGCGTGAACCCTGCCTTGCAGTACGGCACGGCTCTCGTTTCGGCAGCCGTCATGGCCACCGCTATCTCCTGTGTCACGCAGCTCACGGGTCCGCAGACGGCGCTGCGCGGCATCAAGTCCGGGGCGCTTCTGTGGCTGGGCTTCGTGCTCACGAGCATATCCACCGAATATGTGTTCGAGGTGCGCACGTTCAAACTGCTGGGCATCAACGCGGGCTTCTGGCTGGTGGGCATGGTGGTGATGGGCGCCATTGTCGGCGGCTGGAAAAAGAAGTAGGGCTGTCTTCAAGCCGGATGGCCGCAGAGTAAGCTACAGTCGAGGAAACTGCACGATGAGATTCGCTCGCTGCTGTCTGCTCACGCTCTGCTTCGCCGGCCTGCTTGCTGCCGTCGCGCCGCGCATGGGCCCCGGCCCGCGGCCAGCTGCCCGGCTGGTGCACGCCCAGCCCGCGTCCGCCTCCGCGCCTGCCCCCTCGCAGCCCGCCGCCGCACAGGCCTATTCACTGCCGCCAGACAAGCTGGTCAAGGCCATCACCCTGGGCCGCATTCGCACGGCTCTTGACATTGCCGGATCGCTTTGGGGCATCGCCGTGCTCTGGCTGCTGCTGGCTTCGCGCGCGGCCGCCGGCCTGGCCGCATGGGCGGAACGCCTGCTTCGCCGGCGCTGGCTGCAAGGACTGCTCTTCTTCGCCATCTTTCTGATCGTCACCACATTGGCCGCCCTACCGCTTGACGCGATCGGCCACGGGTTCAGCCGCCACTACGGCATCAGCGTTCAGGGCTGGGCCAGTTGGTTCGGCGACCTGGGCAAAGGGCTGGGGCTCACGCTTCTGTTCGGCACGCCCATCCTGCTGTTTTTCAACTGGATCGTCCGCGTTTCGCCGCAGCGCTACTGGATCTGGGTTTGGCTGGTGTCGTTGCCGCTCACCGTGTTCTCAGTCTTCGCGGAGCCGCTACTTGAGCCCATCTTCAACACCTACGAGCCCCTCACGAAGAACTATTCCGCCCTGGTGGCCAAGCTGGGGACGGTGGTCGCTCGCACCGGGACCCACATCGCCCCCGAGCGCATGTTCCTGATGAAGGCCAGCGCCAAGAGCAACGGGCTCAACGCTTATGTGAGCGGCATCGGCGCAACCAGGCGCATCGTGGTCTGGGACACCACCGCGGGCCGCATTCCCGACGACGAAATCCTTTTCATCTTCGGCCACGAGAGCGGCCATTACGTTCTCAACCACATTCCCAAGCAGATTGCCGGAATGGCCGCAGCCCTGTTCTTCGTCTTCTGGGGTTGTGCCGCGTTTTCCGGCAGGCTGGCGCGCCGCTTCGGCACACGGTGGAAGCTGGCCGGGGAGCAAAGCGGAACGCACATGCTCGCCAGCAGGCCGGGCTTCCTGGTGCTCCTCTTTGCGCTCTCGATTGCTGGTTTCGTGTTGCAGCCCGCGAGCAGCAGTTTCAGCCGTTATTTCGAACACGAGGCCGACGTCTATGGGCAGGAAGCCATTCACGGCCTAGTCCCCGATCCGCAGAAAACGGCCGTCTCCGGCTTCAATCACCTGGGCGAGGCCTGGCTTGAAGACCCCAACCCCAACCCCTTCATCGAGTTCTGGGAGTTCGACCACCCCTCCGTCCAGACCCGCGCCAGCTTCGCCGCGCACTACGATCCGTGGGCCAACGGCGGGCGGGGAAGGTTCTTCGCGAAATAGTTGTCAGGGGTTGGTGACCGGTGGCCAGCCCCGCCGGCAGCGGCGGAACTTGCTTTGCGCTCTATCCGCGTTGACCGTCTGCCAAGCCATGCCATCCGATGATTGGAATGACCCTGATCCCGGGCCGGTCACTGACAAATGACATCTGATCACCGACAACTGAATTTACAATTCCTCTATGCAATTTATCTCCCTTTCCCGCCGCAGCACTGAAGCCTTTCCGCCGGATGCCTTCACGCCCGAACTGGCGGCCCGTGAGGGCCAGCGCGTCAAGGCCCTGTATGCCTCCGGAATCCTCCGCCAGATTTGGAAGCGCGGCGACATTCCCGGCGCCGCCATTCTGTGGGAAGCAGCCAGCGAAGCCGACGTCCGCGCCGCCATCAGCAGCCTGCCCATCTTTCAGGCTGGGATGCTGGAAATTGTTGTCGTCGTGCCCCTGGAGCCCTACCCCGGCTTTGGACCAGCCTAGAGGCAATTGCCGCGCGCTGCTGATGACTGAACCACTGGCAGCTGGTCGCGAACCTCAGATCTCTGAGCTTGGTCCCTGATCTGCGGCGTCCGATCCCAAGCGATTCACAGGTTTTTCTCAACCCTCCCCCACGCCGTACACTACTTCTTCAAGGAGAAGACCCGACATGGCCTACCCCACGCACTACCGCTACACCCGCGAGCATGAATGGATTGAGCTCACGGGCTCCATCGGCACCGTCGGCATCACCGATTACGCCCAAAACTCCCTCGGCGACATCGTCTACGTGGACGTGCCCAAGGTTGGCGACCCGGTCACGGCCAACGCCACCTTCGGTTCTGTTGAAAGCGTCAAGGCCGTCAGCGACCTTTACTCGCCTGTCACCGGCACCGTAACCGCCGTCAACGACGAGCTGAAGTCCGCCCCCGACAAGATCAACGAAAACCCCCACGGCGCCTGGATTATCAAGGTGGAACTCGCCGACCCCACGCAGCTAGACGCCCTGCTCGACGCCGCAGCCTACGAGGCGTTCATCTCGGAAGAAACGGGAAGCTAGGAACCAGTTCCTAGCCTCTAGCTTCTAGCTGCCAGCCAGTTAATCGGAGTTGGAAGCTGCATCGACTCACCCAACATCATCACGGGGCATGCGCGCACGAGCCTGCCCCACGGGCTTTTAGCTAGAAGCTAGAAGCTAGAGGCTAGAAGCTGAAATGCGCTACCTGCCCAAATCGCCCGCTGAACGGGAACGGATGCTCGCCGATATTGGCGCAGCCTCCATTGACGACCTGTTTGCCGTCATCCCCGCCGAATACCGGCTTGACCGCGATCTGAACGTTCCCCGCCAGCAGGCCGAGAGCGAAATCATCGACTACTTTCGCGCCGCCGGCCAAAAAAACGCCACTGACTACGCCAGCTTCCTTGGCGCCGGCGCCTACCGCCATTACCGCCCGGTGATCATCGACTCCCTGGTGCAGCGCGGCGAGTTCCTCACCAGCTACACGCCTTACCAGGCCGAAATCACCCAGGGAACATTGCAGGCGATCTTTGAATTCCAGACCATGATTGCCGAACTGACCGGCATGGACGTGGCCAACGCCAGCATGTACGACGGGTCCACCGGTGCGGCGGAGGCGGTCCGCATGGCCATGCGCATTACCGGCCGCCACCAGGCCGTGGTCGCTGCAACCGTGCATCCCGAGTACCGCGAGGTGATGGCCACCTATAACAAGCACCAGGGATTTCCGTCGAACGTGATCGGTTACAACGCTGAAACCGGCCGCATCGATCTGGCTGCTCTGGAAGCGGCTGTGACGCAAGAGACCGCAGCCGTGCTCGTCCAGAGCCCCAACTTCTTCGGCGTGATTGAAGACATTCCGGCCATCGCGGCCGTCGCCCACGCCCAAGGCGCTCTGCTCATTGTCTCGATTGCGGAGGCGGTTTCGCTGGGCGTCGTTCGTGCGCCGGTCGAGGCGGACATTGTCAGCATGGAAGCCCAATCCTTCGGCGTTGCTCTCAGCTACGGCGGGCCATTCTGCGGCGTCATTGCGGCCAAGGAGCAGTATGTGCGCCAGATGCCGGGCCGCCTCGTCGGCCAAACCGTTGACAGCAACGGCTACCGCGGCTTCGTTTTGACCCTGTCGACGCGCGAGCAGCACATTCGCCGCGAAAAGGCCACCTCGAACATCTGCACCAATCAAGCTCTCGTCGCGCTCATGGCCACCATCTTCCTCGCTGTTTACGGCAAGGAGGGCATTCGCGAACTGGCCGAGCACAACCTGGCCAAGGCGGATTACGCGGCCAAGGCGCTCAGCGCCCAGTCCGGCGCAGAGCTGTTGTTTAACGGTGCGCCGCACTTTCATGAGTTTGTTTTGCGGACGCAGGAAGCCCCGGCCGTGTGGAGCCAGCGCCTGATGGATGAAAAGATCGTCGGCGGCATTGAACTAAGCCGATGGTACCCGGAACTGGGCAATGCAACACTTTGGTGCGCGACGGAAATGATTACTCGCGAACAGATCGATACCGCGGCTAAAGTACTGTCCGCCGCCCCGGTGGAGGCATAAACGCGCTCGGACGAGCGGCAAGCGTATGCTGTCACGCAGAATCTCGATCGCTTTGTAACAGGGCACGGCTTCGAAGGCCCTGGAAGATACCGGTTTTGTAACAGGGCACGACTTCAGTCGTGCCGCAGAAGACGCAGGAGGGAGTGGGCTTTAGCCCCTGCTATGGCAGAACCTGGCCGCAACGCTTGTCCGGAAGCGATCCTCTCACCAGCACGCATTTTCTTTGCCACCACCAAGACCAGCATGGGGCGCAACCTGCTGCAGTCTGAGCGAAATGCAACCCTTCTCATCGACGTGCTGAGGTCCCTTGTCGCGGAAGAAAAATTCAAGCTGCACGATTTCGTGATCATGCCGGATCATGTACATCTACTGCTGACGGTTGAGGATGGGATGACGATTGAGAAGGCCATGCAGCTGATCAAGGGGAGGTTCTCCCATCGCCTGGGAAAAGAATTCGGACATTTGGACGAAGTGTGGCAACGCGGGTTTTCTGAAGCGCAGGTGCTCAATAGGAGAGCTTTATGCAGCATCGTGCCTACATTGCCATGAACCCGGTGAAGGCGGGGCTCGTCGATTCCCTTGAGCAATATCCATACTGCTTTCAGTTTCTGGCAAACAAGAAGGCGAAAGGCGCGAGGCCGCCTTCGGACGAAGATCGGAATTTGGAAACATGCGAAGCAGGGGCTAAAGCCCTCGATCCTTAGGCGGCTTTTGCGGCACGACTCAAGTCGTGCCCTGTTACAAAGCAGAGGGTTAGGGGAAAACAGAAGCCACACGTTTCGGAAAACAGAAGCGGTACATTGCGGAGAACAGAAGCGGTGGGAAGCAGACCCCTGCTGGATGAAACGACAAGACTGAAATTCGGCGCAATACTCGCCGTCCGACCCTGGTTAAGAGTGAGGCACATTCAATGGCAACATCTACTGAAAATTCCGGCCCCCGGACCCTGGGCAAAGTACGCCCCCACCAGACGCAGAACGAGGCGCTGCTCTTTGAGAAGTCCTCACCGGGCAAGCGCGCGTACAAACTGCCCCCGCTCGATGTGCCCGCCGTGGATGCGGCGGCTCTGCTTGGCGCGGCCCATCGCAAGACTCCGGGAGAACTCCCCGAACTGAGCGAGATCGAAATCATCCGCCACTTCACGCGGCTCTCGACGTGGAACTACGCCATCGATCTGGGTATGTATCCGCTTGGCTCCTGCACCATGAAGTACAACCCGCGCGTGAACGAGTTGGTGGCGCGCATCGAGGGATTGGCCGAGGCCCATCCCTACCGGCCGGACTCGCTGGCGCAAGGAGCTCTGGAAATCATCGACCTGCTCGAGCGCTGCCTGCTTGAAATCACCGGCATGGACGCGATCACGCTCCAGCCGGCGGCCGGCGCGCACGGCGAGTTCACTGGAATCCTGCTGATGCGGGCATGGCACGAGTCGCGAGGCAATCCTCGCAGCAAGATTCTCATTCCCGACTCCGCTCATGGCACCAACCCGGCTTCTGCGGCCATCTCCGGCTACACGGTCGAGAGCCTCAAGTCCAACGCCGAGGGCGGCATCGACCTTGAAGCACTGGCGCGGCAGGTGGATGGAGAGACCGCGGCGCTGATGCTGACCAACCCTTCGACCATCGGCGTCTTCGAGAGCCAGATTCACAAGATCGCGGACATTCTCCATGCCAAGGGGGCTCTCCTTTATATGGATGGCGCCAACATGAACGCGCTGGTGGGCAAGGTGCGGCCCGGCGATTTCGGCGTGGACGTGATGCACCTGAACCTGCACAAGACATTTTCGACGCCCCACGGCGGCGGCGGTCCCGGCTCCGGGCCGGTGGCGTGCAAGGCGTTTCTTGAGCCGTTCTTGCCGACTCCAGTGCTTGCCCAAGATGACAACGGCACGAAGCACTGGAATTATGACCGGCCGCAATCGATCGGGCGTGTTCGCGCCTTCTATGGCAACACCGGCATGTTCATCCGCGCGCTGGCTTACATCCTGGCCAACGGGCCGGACGGCCTGCGCCAGACCACGGAAGACGCCGTGCTCAACGCCAACTACATCCGCAAGAAGCTCGAAGACGTGTACGAGCTCCCCTATCAGACGCCCTCCATGCACGAGGTGGTTTTCAGCGACAAGCGGCAGGCGGCCAAAGGCGTAAAAACCGGCGACATCGCCAAGCGGCTGATCGACTACGGCTTCCATCCCTACACGGTCAGCTTTCCGATGATTGTCCACGGCGCGCTGATGATCGAGCCCACCGAGAGCGAGTCTCTGGAAGAACTGGACCTGTTCATTCAAGCGATGCGGTCCATCGCCCGGGAAGTGGATGAAACCCCGGAGTTAGTGAAATCCGCTCCGCATTCCACGCGCGTTTCAAGGCTCGACGAAGTGCAGGCGGCCAGGAAGCCTATCCTGCGCTGGAAGCCGATTGCGCAAGCGCAAAGCTGAACCGAAATCAGACTGGGTTTCTCCAAGGTGCGCGCTCCGAATCTTGGACTCGGCGCACTGCGGATTCGACGCACTGCGCAGGCCGTCCCGCTTCGGAGGCCTGCGCAGAAACTGGCCAGCGCTCGGACTAGCCTCTGATTGCGTTCGCATCGCTGTGTGGTCCGTTTTTCCTCGTTTTCCGAATTATCCTTCCTTTCTCTGAAGCGGGCTTCGACCTAGACTTTGGATATGGCCACCATCCCCAACCTCGCCCTTGACTCCGTGCTGCCGGCGAATATCGACGCCGAAAAAACCATCCTGGGCGCAATTCTGCTGGACAATTCCGCCCACTCCGAAGCTGCGGAAAAGCTTGAAACAGATGACTTTGCCCTCGATTCGCACCGCCGCATCTACCAGCGGATGAGCGAGTTGATGGACACGCAGCGGGCCGTGGACATCGTCACGCTGTCGAATGAGCTGGCCAAGTACAAGGAGATCGAGTCGGTCGGCGGCGTGGCCTACCTGGCATCGCTTACCGAGGGTTTGCCGCGCCGCCCGGTCATCGAAGAATACATCCGCATCGTCAAGGACAAGAGCATGTTGCGTCGGCTGATGGCTATCTGCTCTTCGGCCATTGCGCGCGCCGCCGACCAGAGCGAGTCGGCCATCGGGGTGCTCGACGTCACCGAGTCGATGCTGCTCGAAGTCAGCCAAAAAGGTCTGTCGCAGGGCTTCCAGAGCCTCGATCAGATCGTCCAGAACTCCTTCGGAAGCATCGACAAGTTGTATGAACAAAGCCGCGAGGTCACCGGCTTGGCCACCGATTTCACTGAACTTGACCGCCTGACCAGCGGCTTTCAAAAAGGCGAGCTGATCATCCTGGCGGCCAGGCCTTCGATGGGCAAAACGGCGTTTGCCATCAACATGGCGCAGAACGCCGCTGTGAACCACGACGCCATTGTGGCGGTGTTCAGCCTGGAAATGAGCAAGGAGTCGCTGCTGCGCCGCATGTTGGCATCGCAGGCGTGGGTTGACCAGCGCAAGTTGCAGACCGGCTTTCTGGGCCGCGAGGACCACGACAAGCTCACCAATGCGCTGGGCCAACTGGTTGAGTCAAGGATGTTCATCGACGACACCGCAGGCATCTCGCTGGCTGAAATGCGGGCCAAGGCGCGGCGGCTGAAGCAGAACGCGGGCGGCCTGGACCTGATCGTGGTGGACTATCTGCAGCTCATGACGGCCACGGTGCCCTCGTCCGGCAAGAAGAATTACGAGAACCGCACGCAGGAGGTGTCGGCCATCTCGCGCGGACTGAAAGCGCTGGCCAAGGAGTTGAGTGTGCCGGTTCTGGCGCTGTCGCAGCTTTCCCGCGCCAGCGAGCGCCGCGGCGACGACAAGCGCCCTCTGCTCAGCGATTTGCGCGAATCCGGCTCGATTGAGCAGGACGCCGACGTGGTGGCCTTCATCCATCGCGAGGCCTACTACAATCGCACCGAGGAGATGTCCGAAGCCGACAAGGCCAAATCGGAGATCATCATCGCCAAGCAGCGCAACGGACCCACCGATACGGTCCATCTGAACTTCATCTCCAAGTTCACCCGCTTCGAAAATCCCGACACGGTGCACGAGGAGTAGAGCATCCGCTTCATTTGCCGGTGTGGTCACAGCGATCCGCATCCCCATGAAGGCGAGGGTTGGCGAGTTGCTCTGAGAGAGAGCGCTGGTTCGGCCTTCGCACGGCGGCGGGAGTTGGAAATCTGCCGGCCGGGCTCTCTCTTCCCGGGGGCAAGGCGGCCATCACTGCCTGTCATTACCCGGCGATTCCCGCGCTGGCAACTCCGGCGTGAAACTGCAACCAGAGAAGCGCCGCCACGGTCCGGAATTGCACAGCCCTGGGTTATGCTAGCCGAAAACTGCTTCTCAGACCCCGGCATTCCTTCTTCCACCACCAACGCCGCCGCCATGTTAGAGTGAAATCCCACGGAGGGCAGGCGCGATGGCGGCTGGAATTCAGCTTCCCGGCAACGGAGAGACAATCGACTTGCAGCAGCAGGTGGCGCGGTTGCAGGCGCTGCTGGAGGCTTCGCGGCAGGTGCACTCGAACCTACGCGAGGAAGAGGTGCTGGAGCAGGTGCTGCGCATCGTGGTGCGCGAGCTGGAGATGGCCGGGGCGGCTTTCCCCGGCACCGGGCTGGCGTATGGGGATTTGCCGATTGCCGACGAGAACGGCGCCGCGGCGGTTTCCCTGCCGAGTTATCCCCTGGAGGACCGCGAAGGCCGGCGCATGGCCGAGCTGGTGGTGGCGACTCCGGACGGCCGCGAACTGACGCTTTACGAGGCCGACTTCATCGAGGGGCTGGCCTTGCAGGCGGCAGTGGCTCTTGAAAACGCGCGCAATCACAAGCGCAACATCGAATTTGCCCGCGTGCAGCAGGATCTGGACGCGGCGCGCGCTATACAGCGCTCTTTGCTGCCGCAGAAGCTGCCCGCCATTCCGGGCTACTCGCTGGCTTTCCGGTCGGCCACCTGTTACGAGGTTGGCGGCGACTATCTGGACATTGTGGACCAGCCGGACGGCAGCCTGTTGATTGCTGTGGCCGATGTGGCCGGCAAGGGGCTGGCCTCGGCCATCATGTCCACCAGTTTTCGTTCGGCCTTCCGGGCGATGGCGGCGAGCGGGCCGCCGCTTGACGAGCTGGCGACGCGCATGAACCAGTACCACTGGGCCGAGGGCGAAGAAGCGCGCCGCCGCTACGTGACGGCCATCTTCCTCCGGCTGCATCCGGAGCAGGGCCAGATCGAGGTGGTGAACGCGGGGCATAACCCTGGGTTCCTGGTGGCGCCGGGCGCAGAGCCACGGCTGTTTGAAGCCGCAGGCACACCGCTGGGACTTTTGCCGGGGATGCGCTACTCCTGCGAGCGCCACGGGTTTACACCGGGGACGCGGCTGCTGTTTTATACCGATGGGCTGACAGAGGTCTTCAAAGGGGATGAAGAGTTTGGTCCTGAACGACTTCTGGACGAGTTTTCGGTGTGCCCGTCCGAGAAAGCCGATGTTATTCTCGATGCATTGTGGGCGGCCATCGAGAATTTCTCTGAAGGGGGCCCGCAGGGAGACGACATGACCGCACTGGCGCTGTGCCGCGGAACGGCTCTGACGGAGATGCCGGCATGAGCGCGCCCAGACCCACCACCGTGGAGGTTCGCCTTCCCTCGCGGCTGGGCTACGAGAAGGTGGCCATGAGCACCGCATCCGCAGTGGCCAAGCTGATGGGCTTCCGCGAAGATCGCGTCGAAGACCTGAAGACGGCCGTGGCGGAGGCCTGCATCAATGCCATCGAGCACGGCAATCGGCTGAACGAAAAGCTCTCGGTTGGGGTGGTGCTGTCGGTCGATGTGGACTCGCTGGAAGTGAAGGTGATCGACGACGGCAAAGGCATGAAGGGCCGCCCGACCAAGCCGGACATCGACCGCAAGATGCACGGCGAAGAAGACCCGCGCGGCATGGGCATGTTTCTGATTCAGGCGCTGGTGGACGAAGCGGAGTGGGTTGCCGGGTCCGACGGCAAAAGCAGTTATGTCCGGCTTGTCATCCGGTTGGATAAAGACGCGGCATAATCAAAAGAGATATGGAGAGTATCGACAAGTGCAAAGCGAAACCAAGTCGCGTATTGACCAGCTAACTTCCCCGGCCGGACGCCCGGTCGCCGTCCTGCGCTTCGAAGGCGATATCGCCAGCACCTCGAAGGAGGCGGTCCTGGGCACATTCCAGTCGCTGCCCAAAGGCACGGCCAAGCTGGTTCTGCTGGACTTTACCAAGGTGGATTACATCAATTCAAGCGGCATCGCTCTGGTGATCCAGTTGCTGATTGAAGCCGCGAATTCCGGCCAGAAAGTGGCCGCCTTCGGGCTTTCCGCGCACTTTACCAAGGTGTTCACCATGGTGGGCATCACCAAGTACGCCAGCCTGTTCCCCGGCCAGGCGGCGGCGCTGGCGGCGCTGTAGAGCACTTCGTGCGGTTCTGGCACCCGCGCCCCTCGCGCGTAAAATGACCGGTATGAAACTTGAAGCGATTCAGGCGGCAATCCGCGAGGCCGGCTGCGACGGCTGGCTGTTTTACGACCATCATCACCGCGACCCCATTGCCGGGCGCATCCTGGGCCTGGACGAAAAGGCGCATATCACGCGGCGCTGGTACTACTTTGTGCCTGCCGCGGGCGAACCGCGCAAGCTGGTGCATCGCATCGAACAGGGCCGGCTGGACGCGCTGCCCGGCGCAAAAACGCAGTATTCGAGCTGGCAAGAGTTGGCTGCCGGCCTGGAGGCGATGCTGGCCGGCGCGCACACGCTGGCCATGCAGTACTCGCCGAACAACGCCATCATGTATGTCTCGATGGTGGACGCGGGGACGGTCGAGTTCCTGCGCGGGCTGGGCAAGCGGATTGTCAGCTCCGCCGATCTTGTCAGCGAGTTTGAGGCGGTCCTGAGCGAGGAGCAAGTCGCCAGCCACGCCACGGCGCAGCGGGCCATCGACGCGATTGTCGCCGAGGGCTGGAAAGAGATTGGCCGGCGGTTGCGGCCCAATTCCGGCGGCAAGGGCGGACTGACGGAGTTCGACCATGTGCAATGGCTCGGCGAGGCAATGCGCCGCGAAGGCCTGCTGTGGGAGAACGGACCCGATGTAAGCGTGAACGCGAACACGTCCGACTCGCACTACGAGGCCACGGCCGAGCATTCCGCGCCGATCAGGGAAGGCGACTTTCTGCTGATCGACATCTGGGCCAGGGTCAACAAGCCCGCCAGCGTCTACTACGACATCACCTGGACAGGGGTGGTGGGGCGCGAGCCGACCGGGAGGGAACAACTGGTCTTCGAGACGGTCATCAAAGCCCGCGATGCGGCCATCGCCACCGTCGAAAGCGCCTTCGCGCAGAACCGGGCGATTCGCGGCTTCGAGGCCGACGACGCGGCGCGAAATGTCATCAGCGCGGCCGGATTCGGGGAGTTCTTCACTCATCGCACGGGCCACAACATCGCCCAGGAACTGCACGGCTCTGGCGCGCACCTGGACAATCTTGAAACCCACGACGAACGGCGCTTGCTGCCCAACACCTGCTTCTCGGTCGAGCCGGGCATCTACCTGCCAGAGTTTGGCGTGCGCAGCGAGATCGATATGCTCACCGCGCCCGGCAAGGCCTGGGTGACGGGGCGGATTCAGCGGGAGCTGGTGAGGATATAGGGAACAGGGATCAGGGGTCAGGGAACAGCCTCCTGTGTCGAGCGACGTACCTCGCAGCCTTTTCACGCACTCGCGAAAAAAGACGGGCAGAGGACTCACCCGGCTGCTAACCCCTGATCCCTGACCCCTAATCCCTGCTCCAGTGCGGTATAGTCAAAAAGGAATGGCAACTGCTGAGAACAAGAACGCCGCGGCCGGGCAGGGACCACAACCTGGCGCGACCCAAGGTTTTGTCTACCTTCCCCTGATTGCCGGCTGGCTGGTGCCTGGCGCCGGGCATTTTCTGCTGCGCAAATGGGGTCGCGGGGCGCTGCTCGCTGCCTCGATCCTGGGCATGTTTGGCTTGGGGCTGGCCATGCAGGGCAAGCTCTACTCCAATGCGCACGACATCCTCGACATCCTGGGATTGGCTGGCGACCTGGGCAACGGGCTGCTTTACATCTTCAGCCGGATGCTGGGCCTGGGCGCGGACCAGGTGCAGGTGACCACCGCCGACTATGGCACGCGCTTTATCGTCGTGGCTGGGCTCTTGAACGTGATTGCCGCCGTGGACGCGCATAATCTTCGCACCGGGAGGAAGGCGTGACCCACTTCGCGGCGGTTCTGCTGTTCGCCCTCTTCGCCTCCATCGTCTTCGGCATCACCCAGCGCGAGACGCCCCGGCGCATGATCCGCTACGGTATTTACTGCTTTGTGCTCTTCGCGGGCGCGGCGGTTGCGCTCAGCTGGCTCATGTTCCTGATCGCGCGATAGGGCACAGATCCCCTCGATCGAGATCCTGTGGCGGCGCGCGCTTCGGTCCGAGGCGTGCGCTGGCTAGCTCTAATCCCGTTCACTCAAGTGAATTTGAGGCATTCTGTTCGAGGTAGGGACAGGAGGCCACAGGTGGCGCGTGCGGTTGCGGAACTTACTCCGGGTGCCAGCGTGGCGCGAACCGCAACTCCCCGGCTCGTGCCGAGGGGCTGCCATATCCGGTAAACTGACCTGAACCCGGTATCGTGAACGAGGAAGCCCGCGGATGTCCTATCTTTATGTGGCTGTTCTGGCTGTCATTGTTGTTGTGTTGCTGGCGGTTGCGCTCTATCGCACCTCACAGGTGAAGACCAAAGCCGACTATCTGGTGGCCGGCCGGTCGCTTCCGGCCATCGTGCTGGTACTTACGCTGCTCACTTCGTGGATCGGAGCCGGAAGCCTGTTTGCCGGGGCGGAAAACGCCTACAAGAACGGTTTTGCAGCACTGTGGCAGCCGGCCGGGGGCTGGCTGGGACTCCTGCTTATCTATTTCATCGCGCCGCGGGCGCGCAAGTTCGCGCAGTTCACGCTGCCTGACCTGCTGGAAGTCCGCTATAACCAGACGGCCCGGGTGCTGGGCACCTTTGCCATCCTCTTTGCCTACATCGGGATCACCAGCTACCAGTTCAAGGGCGGCGGCGACGTGCTCCATCTGATCTTTCCCGAAGCGATCACGCCGGAACTGGGCACCTATATCATCGCGGTGTTCGTTATTCTCACCACGGCCCTGGCCGGCATGTCGTCAGTGGCCTACATGGACGTGGCCATCGGCACGCTGGTTACCGTGATCTGCATTATCGCGGCTCCGTATCTGTTCCTCCAGGCTGGGGGCTGGGCAGGGCTGCACGCCGCTCTCCCGCCGCAGTATTTTCAAGTGCTGGGCAACTACCGGCTGAGCCCCGAGCACGTGCGGCAGTCCGCGGGCATGGGCGTGGTCCGGGCGCTCGAATTCCTGGTGCCCACCCTGCTGCTCATGCTTGGCAACCAGGTCATGTACCAGAAGTTCTTTTCCGCTAAATCCGAGAAGGATGCGCGCGTTTCGGTTGTCGGGTGGATTCTGGGCACCGTGGTCCTTGAGACGCTGATCGTGGCCATTGCGGTCTTTGGGCGGGCGCTTTACCCCACAGGTGAGGTTGCCCTTCATCCGCGCGAGATCATCCCCTACACGGCCCGTCACGGGCTGCCCGCTGTGCTGGGCGCGGTGCTACTGGGGGCGGTGTTCGCCAAAGTCATCTCCACAGCCTCGAACTACCTGTTCTCGCCGGCCACCAACCTGATTGAGGATGTTTTCGTGCGCTATATCGCGCCGGACGCGTCGAACAAGCGGGTCCTGATCGTCTCCCGCCTGGCCGTGGTGCTGCTGGGCTGCTGGGCGCTCTACCAGGCCGTCTATGCCGAGAGCATTCTGCAGAAGATGCTGTGGGCTTACACCATCTACTCCGCCTCGCTCACGCCGGTGGTTTTGGCGGCTTTCTACTCCAAGCGGGCCACAGCCTGGGGCGCAGTGGCGGCCATCGGTACGGGCACCGTGGTCACGCTGGTTTGGGACGTGCCGGGCGTGAGGGCAATCTTCCCGCATCTACTGGCCGACCGCGACGCCATCTTCCCGGCGCTGTTTGCGGCCGTGGCGGCGCTGGTGGTGGTCAGCCTGTTCACTCCCAAGCCGGCGCCGGAGCAACTGGCGCAGTTCTCTGACTAGCGCCGCCCGCAGCGGGCAGCCGTCGAAGCAATTTCAAGGCTGGAAGAAGGGTTCGCGAACCAATCGCGCCTTCCAGAGCGAAACCAAAGTAGTTATACCCTGGTTGAGAGTATTCGAGGTGGCTTCTTCCTGGGAAAGAAGCCCCTCGGCGTCATGCCTCCCGGGTGAGGCCACTTTGGTTTCGCTATAGCCGCAAGACCAAGAAAAAATGCGTCCTACATCGGCGATTGGCCTTACACTGGCGGTGTCGATCTCGTGACGCCATGCCCGTCGCCCAACTGATCCTTGAAGTTCGCATTGAGCACGCCCAGTCGCTCAAGGACCGGCGGCAGGTGGTGCGCTCGCTCAAGGACCAGTTGAAGCAGGGCTTCAATGTTTCCGTGGCGGAGATGGACGAGGCGGTGGTCTGGCAGTCGGCCACCATCGGCGTGGTGGCCATTTCGCGCTCGCGCGACTACCTGCACGGACTGATCGAAGAGGTGGAACGCGCCGCCCGGCGCATGCTCAACGAACTTGGCGCCGAACTGGCCGACGCCTTCTGGGACTACATCGAAAGCTGATCGTCGCCGCGGCCCTGGAAGGGGCGCTCTGATGACCGTAAAGCGGTATGCCGTGGGCGTCCAGATCGAGCACGATCCCGGTAGGCGGCGTGGCATGAGATTCCAGATAGAGGTCCGCCAGCAGCGAATCGGCCCAATCGAAGAGAGCCTGCACAGCTTGATGCAGCTCACCCAAGGTGGAATCCCTGCGCACGCCAACGCATCTCCAGGTATACGGGCTGGCCCGACGCAGCACGATGCGAAAGCGATATGCGTTAACTTGTTGATCTGATTGGCTCATGTCGCCAAAAACAGCAGCCTGACATGGGCAGTACATCCTCCTGCCAGGATATCGATCTTCCTCAGTACACCACCGAATGTGGACGAAACTGCCTCAATTGTCCGCTCCTGCATGCTTGCCTCACCGGGCCGGCAATGGGCAGCTCTTGTCATACACTGTCAGGGCTGGCAGGGCGTTGTGCTTCGCGTCGAAGAGCGCCCGTCCGGCGATTGCTCCTTCAGCCACTGCCGGTTCCCACCAGAACACGCCGCGGCCCAGCCCTCTGGGAGTAGAGCGTACAGCCGCATCTACGGCCTGCAAGAATTCCTTCTGCCCCTCAGGACTCTCGGGAAAATCCGACTTCTTGCCGACAAAGTCGCCGGGGGTCCAGTTGTATGCCGTTTCCACCACGACGATCGGCTTTCCATACCGGAACGAAAGATCGTGCAGGGTCTGGCGAAGCGCGACGATGCTGCCATGCCACTTCGGATAGTAGGAAAGGCCGATCACATCGTAGGGAAGATTGTAAGAGTTGAGCTTGTCAAAGAACCAGGTCGCTCCTTTCGGGTCGCCGCTGCGTTCGATGTGGATCATAATTGCAATTCTGTGCCCGCTGCCGTTCCCTTCCTCCACACCACGAATGGCGGCTTTGAGCAAATCGGCGAACTGGTCCCAGTTGTCGGGGAGTTTGCCATCTGGCCAATCCATGCCGTCCGTGATCTCGTTGCCGGTCTGCACCATGTCAGGCAGCACGCCGGCATCGCGAAATGTGGCGATGGTCTCGCGGGTGTAACTGAAGATCTGCTCGGCAAGCTGCTTGTGCTTCAGATTCTTCCACGCTTCGGGAGTAAATTGCTTTCCTGGGTCGGCCCAGGTGTCAGAATAGTGGAAATCGAGCAGCAGACGAAAACCCTGCGCTTTCGCGCGCCTGGCCAGCGCAAGCGTGTAGTCCAAGTCGTTGGGCAATTTGTCGGCACTTGCCGCGGGATCGTGAAAGATGCGCAACCGTACCCAGTTGAACTGATGTTCCCGCAGGATGGCCAAAACGTCTTTGGGTCGACCATTTTCCTTGAAAACTATGCCTTGCTGCTCGGCGCTGGCGAGGAAGGAGACATCGGCGCCAACGATGAATTGCTGGGCCTTGAGGGGCACAGCAAAACCGGCCGTGACGGTTACCAAAAGCACGAGGCAGCAAAGGTCAGGAAGATTCACAAAGAAACGGCGTCGCGTCCTCATGGCAGGCTTCCTTCCGAGGCGGGAAACTCATCGGCGTTGGCTCTTACGCGCTTGTTCATCTGCCGATAGAGTTCCCTGACCTGATTTTGCGCACGGCGAACGGTTTCAAAGAGCTTCATCTCCTGTTGCGCTTCCTCGTCGTGATGCAGAGCCTTGAGTGCGCGAGCATAGTGATAGTGCGCTTCAGCGTTCAAAGGGTCCTGGCTGATCGCCTCGGACAGATAGCGCAGCGCCTGTTGCGCCTTGCGCTGCTCAAGAAGGATTCGGCCGATGCCCATCTGCGCCTCGACCTCCTTGGGGTTCAAAGCATAGGCGCGCTCATAGTGTGCGAGGGCAAGCTCGGGCTGGTTCTGCAGGTGGTTCACGCGGCCCAGTTCGCATTCAATCCGCGAGCTTTCACCATCCACGCGCAGCGCTGTTTCAAGTTCCATGCGGCCCTTTTCCCGCGCGGAGCCGTCCTGCGGGGCGGCCTCGATGATCGCTTCGCCGAGTTCGAAGTGAACGCCCGGCAGCGAAGGATCGATCTCGATAGCGCGGCGATAGTGATCGGCTGCGGCGGCCAGGTCGCCCGCATTGACCAGGTGCTCGGCAATCACCTGCTGCATGCGGGCGGAGCTGGGCGCCAGCAGCGCCAGCTTGTTCAGCGTGTTGTCGGCCATCTCCTGATAAATGTGTTGGGCAAAGAACAGGATGTCGACGTTCTCGGGATGGAGCGCGACCAGTTCGCGGACAACCGGCAGGGCCTTTTCGAGGTCGCCGCGCTGGTAGTAGAGATCACCCAGCTCAACGCCCACTTCGAGCCGCAACTGCGCATTCTTGAGGGGCGCGGAGGGTATCCGGGCAAAAGCAGCTTCGAGATGCGCGTCGGCCGCGAGATCGCCCAGCCGCTTTTCGCAGATCCCGAGCAGGCCCTCCGCATTGATGAGCGAGGGTTTTGCTGTCAGAGCCTTGCGAAGGTCCTGCCGAGCTGTTCCGCAATCGCCGCGCATCCACTCTACCGCTCCCAAATCCGCCTGCGCATCCGCGTTGCCAGGTTCAATATCGAGCGCAGCGCGAAACTCGCGTTCGGCCTCATGGGTGCGGCCTGCCGCCAGTGCCGCCTCGCCTGTGCTCAGATGATTGCGCACAGAAGTGGCATCCACCTGCGCTGCCGCCCATGGACCGGCCCAAATGAGCATCAGCAGAGCAACAATGCACATTAGCCTGGAAAGAAGTGTGCGAAAGGTCGCCTGAAGTTTCATCTTGCTTGTTGCCTCACCGGGTCATAGGAGCTGCGAGCCAGCACAATTCTATCGAACTCGCAAAAACAGGTCTCGATCGTTGAGAGCCCGGCAGGGAGGTCGAAACCTCCGACACCGGGCCCTCTGTGATCGACAAACCCTGCTCGTCGCTATGCCTTCAGTCAGAACGTAATCCGCGCCCCCAGTTGCAACTGGCGACTGGTGTTGGAACTGGTAATCGTGCCTGCGCCACCCGATCCGATCCCGGCGCTTGGCTGGGAGAAGTTGGGGTTGTTGAGTGCATCAAAGGCGTCGGCGCGAACCTCCATATGCAAGCGGGTTTCAGGAATCCAGAAGGTCTTGCCGAGGCTGAAGTCCACATCGCGCCAGTCGGGTCCGCGCAGCATATTGCGCCGCGCATTGCCGAAGGTATTCTGGGCAGGCACGGAAAATGCCGCGGTGTTAAACCAGTCGCTGATGCCCCGGTTCGACACTTTCGTGCTGACCCCCGGCACGATGTTTGGAAACCAGGAGAACCCGCAATAACATTGGCTGGCCTGCGAGTTGCTCTGGTCGGCTGTGCCCACAATCGGAGTGAAAGGAATGCCGGAGTGCGCTTGAAAGACCCCGGTGATACGCCAGCCGCCGAAAACCTGATCGGCAGCGCCTTTGAGAGCAAAGTCGCGGCCTTTGCCGAATGGCAGCTCCCACGTGGCGTAGCCATTGAGGGTGTGCGGCACGTCAAGCTGCGAGAGCCCGTAGTTGGCGGCCGTGTCATAGGCGTTCTGCCACACGTCGATCGTCTCGTAGTGGCCGTTGCTGGTGCCGGTGTCCAGGGTTTTGGACCAGGCGTAATTGAGCATGAATGCAATGCCGTGCGACATGCGCTTATTCACGCGCAGTTGCAAGGCGTTGTAGTTGGAGGCGCCATCGAAAATGGCGCCGTAGATGTATTTGTATTGTGGAAACGGCTCGGCGGAAGCCCCTTGGCCGAGTTCGCTCTCCGGTACCTGGTCGGTGTCGCGGTTGAAGTTCAGGTGAGTGCCCTTGGTGTAGACGTAGCTTGCGTCAACGAGAAAGTTCTGGGGAAACTGCCGCTGAATGGACAGCATGGTTTCCTGGTAGTACTCGATGGGCATCTGCTTGGGGTAATAGTAGACACCCTGACCGTTGTACTTTGCGTTGCTGAAGCTGGATTGACTAGGGTAGATGACGGAGCCCGCGGGCGGCCCGGTCTGAAGCGTCCACGGTGTCGGGTAGTAGCTGATGCCGGTGCTGAAGTTCGACGAATAACCATTCGAGCCCTGGGGATTGAGGCCCAGGCCCAAAGCGCCGTCAGAGTAAGACTCGGCGGAGCGGAAAGCATCGAAGACGCCGTAGCTGGCGCGGATAGACCAATTCGCTGCCGGAGAATAGGAAATCCCGACGCGCGGGTCCCACTCGTGGACACCATCTTCGATGGAGTTTCTGCCTTGCTGTCCACCGTAGATCATGGCACCCGGTGTGTTGGTGCCGGTGTTGGTGAGCGTGGAATCGAAGCTGCCGAAGCGGTTTTGCACCTCGCTCCAGCCGGATTGGTATTGATAGCGCAGGCCCAGATTCAATGTCAGGTTGGGCAGCATCTTGAAGTCGTCCTGGAAGAAGCTGGCCAGGTTCCACATGCGGGCGCCCGTCTCCTCGTAGTCATACACATACCAGCCATAGACCTGGCCGAGAAGAAAGTCGGCGTAAGGCGAGCCCGAGGCCACAGTGCCGTAGCCTCCCGTTGTGTTGGGGTAGTTGCTGCCGGACCAGAATTGTGCCGTTCCAATGCCATTAAACTGGAAGTTGCCGGAACTCACATCGCCCCAGCTGGTGTAGTTCTGGTAGCTCTTGTCCAGCTCGCCGCCGAGCTTGATGGTGTGACGTCCTCGGATGAGGGTGAGGATATCGCCCTCGACAAAGGCGCCGTCCGCAAGGACCGCATGCGTACCACCGCCAATGCCTACCTGTCCCGCCCCATCGCCGCCGTTAATGGTCAGGTCAGGGAAAATGTTGCCGGGCGCATTTGTTCCATAAGCGGGCTCGATGCCGAGCTTGGTCGGATAGCCCTGACCATAGGTGGCGGGAACGTATTTATCCAGTTCGCGGACGGCCCCGAAGCGCGCTTCGTTCAGCATGGTGGGGCTGATGCTCCAGGTCTCGGTGATCTGCGCATCCTGGTTCAGATTTCGCGGCGCCTTTGTGCAGTCAAATCCCAGCGGGCACAGAGCGTCAATGCTGTTGGTCAGAGAGATTGGGTATTCCAGAATTGAACCGGACAGCTTGTGGCTGGTGTTGATGTTGTAGTCGATCTTGCCCGCATACCAGTACGAACTCGCGGGCTCTGTCACCACTACTCTGTAGTTGTTGTAAGTATTGATGGCATCGGAAGGACTGGTAGCCGCGGATCCGCTGGGAACAGAGTTCGGCTCGGGAAAGTACTTCTGGATGGCCAAGGCCACGGGATCGAAGCCGGTAGTGATCTTGTTGTTCGTGAACTGGGTGCCGCGATAGCACCACGGCGTGCCATCGTAGGAGCCGCACGAGGTCGAACTGGGATCGTAAATGGGATTCGCCAGCGCGGAAAAATCGCCGCTCTTCATCGCATCCGTGGGAACGGTAGTGGTGTTGACGGAAGACGAGTGGTTGGGGTTGGCCTGAAAGGTGAAATAGAAGAACAGCTTGTCTCTCTTGATGGGGCCGCCAACGCTGCCGCCGAACTCGTTCCAGCGCAACGGTGTCTTCTCTCCGGCAGGCGTGAAATAGTTGACGGCATTGAAGGCGTCGTTCTGGATGAATTCGAAGGCGCTTCCGTGCCACTTGTTGGCGCCGCTTTTGAGAATCACGTTAAAGGCCGCCGCGCCTGTTCCGTACTGCGCCCCAAAGTTGCCAAGAACTGCCGAAACTTCGGCGATTGCGTCCACCGGAGGGTAGTTGTCGCTGGCATTCACGTCGCGCGGCTGGGTCGCATCGGAGCCTTCAATCAGCCAGTTGCCCATGTAACCCTGGGTGCCGTTGATGCCCACGCCCTGGCCTGAGGCGTCCTGGCTGCCGCCGCCGCCCGGATTTACGCCCGGCAGTTCGTTGGTCATTTCGTTGTACCAGATGCCGCCCACCGTGGGGGCATCCTGAATAGATTTGGCATCGAAGATCACATGCGAATCGGAGCTTTCCGTCTCCAGTTGCGGAGCCTCGGCGGTCACCGTAACCTGTTCCGAGGCCGTGCCCACCGTGAGGGAGACGTTGATCGCGATCGTCTCCACCTGCAAGACCACGCCCTTGCGCAGGTAATCCTTGAAGCCCTGCGCCGCCACGGAGATCGTATACTCGCCAGGCAAGAGCGAGGGCACGTCGTAGATCCCGCTTCCGTTGGTGGCAGCTTTCGTAACCACGCCGGTGAGCACGTCGGTGATGGCGACAGTGGCATTGACAACAGCCGCGCCCGACGGGTCCGTCACCGACCCTTTGATCTCCCCTGTGTTGGTGTTCTGTCCCCAGATGCGATGCGCCGGAAGCATCAAGAGCAACACCATGGCAAGTGCGTTGCAGAGCCGATTGCGGTTGGTTCTCATTGTCCGTCCTCCCTCAAGAGTTTCTGGATTCCATGAGCGATCGGTTTATTTACCGGGTGCGTGCATATCTGCCGCTACAGGGGCCAGGATCTAACTCCAAACTGAGCCCCGCGCCCTATTCGCTCCTTACACTAACGTGCAAATGTACGCGCTGATAAGAACAACGCGAATCCGACAAAAGTCGGATCGGGCATGTTTTTTGGGCGGGGGCAGTCTCAATCGGCAGCTCGGCACCGTGCCGGGTGCGAGAGAGCCCTCTGCGGAGAAAACAATCCATTTCATGGAGGAGAAACGAGGTGCGCTGCGCACCAAGCCAACTCAAGCGCGAAAACTCCAGGTAAGAGCCAGTGAGCGGCAGGTACTCAGCGGTGCAGCGGCAGTCGCGCTTCCACGCGAGCGCCTTTGCCTGGAATGCTCGACAAGTTGAACTTCCCGCCCGACCTTTCTATTCTTTCCCTCATGCCCTTGAGCCCGAAATGTCGGCCGTTCTGGCGCTTCATCTCGCACAGATCGAATCCGCAGCCATCGTCTGCAACGGATAGGCTCAGTTCGCGTTGGCTGCATGCGAGGGTCACTAAAACATGCGTTGGGTTGCCGTGCAGAGCGGCATTGTAGACCGCCTCGCGCGCTACCATCAACAGATCGTGTGCCAACGGATGGCTCACTGTTCCGGGAGTCCCGGTGATCGTGCAGGTGACTGGAACATTAAACTCCGCGCTTGCTTTGCCGGCCATGCTTTCCAGCTTCTCGCCCAAGTCGCTTGTATCACTGTCGGGCTGGCGAAGATTCCAGACCGCCTCGCGTGCTTCATTGATGGTAGTGCGCATTTGCAGTCGCGCGATGTCCATCAGTCCATTCGCGGGACTGTCGATCGAGAGATCCATCGACACGGCTTCCATCAAGGCGGAGACACCTGTGCATCCTTGAATCACGGTGTCGTGCATCTCCCGCGCAAGCCGGCCGCGCTCTCCCAAAACGGCCTCGAAGCGAGTCCGCACCTGACGCAATCGGTATTGGTATGCAGCAAAAATGAGCAAACCGGCAAGTATCACGCACGCCGCGATGAACCACCACGTGCGATAGAAGAATGGCCGCTGCACAATCTCGATGGAAGTCTCGGTTACAGCACTTGGATCGCCTGCTTCAAAGACCCGCACTCGGAATCGGTAGGAGCCCGATGGCAGGTTGGTGTAGTCGGCCGTCCGCGCCGTGGTGGCCGCGCTCCAGTCGTGGTCAAAGCCGTCGAGCATATAGCGAAAGTGCAGGCCGGCCTGGGAGCGAAGCTGAATGGGCGAAAAGTCTAACTCAAGACGGCTGTTGCCCGGCTGCAATATGATCGGCGCCGCCAGGGAGACCGTCCGGCCGTCCGCATGAACGGATTCGATCCGCAGCGGCGGCGACTGGGCGTGGCGCTCAAAGGGAAAAATATGAATCGGGCCTCGATTGCTGGGAAACCATACATCCCCTTGAGGCGCAATGGAGCCTGCGGGCATGGTTCCACCATAAATTTCGGTGTTGGCTGCCATCTCGGAGATGGGATAAAAAGTGAGCGCAAAATGGTGTTCGGGCAGCTCTGCCTGCATGTCCAGTTCGTGCCGATTCAGGAGCGAAACCCCGTTTGGACCGCTCATCCACAGGTGCCCCGCGCGGTCTTCGAGAATTTCGTAGATGGCGTTGCTGGCCAGCCCGTCCTCAGTGGTGAAATGGGCGATCCTCCTGTCGCGAAAACGGAACAAGCCGTTGTTGCGCGTGCCAAACCACAGCCCGCCGTCCGCATCTTCATGGATCGCCCAGATCTTCATTTGCGCCAGCGCAGAGGTGGCCGCGTCCTGCACAAAGACTCCGCCGTGCATGTGGCTAAGGCCGTGCTCCGTGCCCACCCAGAGATCGCCGCGCTTGTCTGCAAGCAGGGAGCGGATACTTAGATGGGCAAGCCCATCCTTCGTCAGGTAGCTGAAGATGCGCTGATGCGCTCCCGCGCCCACCAGGTGGTTAAGTCCGCCGTCAGTGGCGACCCAGATACTCCGGTCTTTGTCCTGTGCGATGGCCCGAATGAAGTTGTTCGACAGCTCGGTAAAGCGCGTTGTGCTTCCGCCGGCGATACGATAGATGCCGTTTCCATCGGTACCCACCCACAGGTTCCCGGAGGAATCGCGAAAGATGTTGCGTACGTGGATGCCGCGCATGCCTGGCAGTTCCTGCTCGGTCAGTGCACCGTCTTTCATGCGAAACAGCTTCGTGGAGCCAATCCAGAAGCTGCCATCGCTGTCCCCATAGATTGTCTCAAAATCGGAATCGCTGGCCCTCGGCAGTGGAACGATAGTCACTTGCGCCCGGGTCAGGCGCACCATTCCAGTTTGGGTGCCAATCCAGAAATTCCCTTCGTTGTCCTCGAAAAAGTTCAATACGGTATTGCTGGGTAGTTCGGTGGGCGCCGTGGACTGCATGAGTTTGCCGTGGTCGACGGTGAAGACTCCCTGGCCGATGGTGCCGATCCACAGCACGCCGTCTGGCGTCTGCCGCAAGACGCGCACGGTGCTGGTGATTCCTGCGACGCGCTGGAATCGATCCTGCCCGGGAAGCATCCGGTTGAGGCCCGTGACCGTTCCCACCCACAGGGTTCCATCGCTGGTCTGCAGGATCGACTTGACCTGATTCTGGCTTGCTTCGGCTCCCAGCGAATAGAGCGTGCCGGTTTTGCCGTCGATGCGCATCAACCTCCATCCGCCCACCCACAGGTGGCCGGCACGGTCCCGGCAAATGGAGTGAACGGAAATTGAGGGAATCGAAGGAGTTCCATCGACCTGCACAAAGCGCTTGCCATCCAGCCGCAGAAGTCCGCGGTCTGTGCCAGCCCATATTGCGCCGTCGGGGTCCTGGGCAATCACGCGCACAAAGTCGTCACTCTCGTTGTCCGCCGCAAGCCAAGTGCGGAACTTCCCGCCCGAGTAGCTGACGACCCCGCCGCCTTCGGTCCCGATCCACAGTGTTCCGTCCCGCGCCACCTTCAGGCAGAACACGCTACTCTCGTGGAGATTCGAAGTGTTTTGACGATCGAATACTGTGAAGTGAACCCCGTCGAAGCGCAGCAGTCCGCCCGTCGTCCCAATCCAGAGATATCCATCAGGGGTCTGCGCGAAGGCCTGAACGGTTTGCTCAGGCAGTCCATCCGGCGACTGCCATACGTGCCGGATGTACCCGTCCAGCCCCTGGGCCCGCAAGATGGTGCAGCCGGCCACGCAAGCAATTAGCCAAACGCCAAGTAAGCGGAGGGTTTGCATCGCAGCGCCCAGTATACCCGGAATGCGTAGCTGCTCGATATCGAGCGCGCCGGAAATTCGCTCCGGTCCGACTTTAGGCGGATTTAAGATGTGGTTCCGCGCGAGTAGAGTGAACTTTCTTCTCGGTTGCTCTGGAGTGCCACGCCCAATAAAGAGCAGCGTGCATGGAGTTCGTCGTTATGCCTCCCTAAGTTCGACAATCAATCGTTTACAGCCTTCCTTCAGACGCGCGCAGTGGGAAGAAGAGATCCTGAAGAGGAAGGCCGCCGACGCGCGAAGCCAATACTTTGAGTTGAGCAACTTGCCGTTGCGAAAAGATGCGCCTATCTATCTCGAGTTGTCCACTCCGACCGTTTTTCATCCAGGAACCAGATCGACTGGCTTGATAGCCTGCCCCTTGTGCCGGAGTATCAACCGATTCTCAGTGCTCCTGATCTGGAATAGGACGAGGCGGCCAGCGGACCTCAAAACGGAGGACTCAACAGGCCAGTCATGGAGTTGATAATAGTTCTTGAACAGGAGGAAGACGGTGGACCAGCTCAAGGAAACAAGAGAGTCTGCTAAGATCCGAGTTCTTGTCGTGGACGACCACCCGATCACCCGCTTCGGGATCGCGGCCATCATTGAAGCCACACCCGACATGACCGTCGTGGCCCAAGCAGGCAGCGGCGAAGAGGCGGTGGAACTCTACGAGATCCACCATCCCGACATCACGCTTATGGACCTCCGGTTGCCCGGCATGAGCGGCGTCGAGGCCATTCGCACTGTCGTCGCTCGGCATCGCCAGGCCCGCTTTGTTGTGCTCACAACCTACGAGGGCGATGAGGATATCCATCAGGCGCTGCAGGCCGGTGCGCGTAGTTACATCGTCAAGGGAATGCCCCATGAGGCCTTGGTCAGTGCATTGCGGCGTGTCCACGCCGGCGGCCAGTTTCTGCCCCCCCCGGTGTCGCGCGCACTCTTTTCGCGCATTCCCAACTCGGAGTTGAGCCCCCGCGAGCGCGAAGTCCTCAGCCTGATTGTGCGGGGAAGAAGCAACAGGGAGATCGCCTCTGATCTTGGCATCACCGAGGCCACGGTTAAATGCCATGTCAGTGTCATACTCATGCGCCTCAATGTGAGCGACCGTACGCAGGCTGTCGTTACTGCGTTACGCCGCGGGCTGGCTCATCTCTAGCTGCTCACAAGTTAGACACTAACTCCCGTGTGACTGCAACGGAGATGGATGGACAGTTGGCCGAGCGCCCCCTGGCTCCTGCGCCTGCTGCCATTATGCCCGACGGCACAACCAATGTGACTACCACGGGCGGCGTTCTTGGCTATCTCCCGGAGTTTTCCGGGATCAGCACCATGGTGGATTCGGCCGTCTTTGTCAATGGAAGCAATGTCGGGATCAACACGAAATCGGCGGCTGGCACTTTCCAGGTCGATGGGTCGACTATTCTGGACGCGACGTCTCTTGAAGGCGCATTGAAACTGAACGCTGTTGGCTTCGCAACCAGCGCGATAGGTGAGCCGTCGCATGACCAGTTCAAACTTGCGAGAACCCCGTCGTCTCAGCAGCGAGTTCGCCTCCTTTTTGCTCTTGGCTGCCGCCTGGTCTCGGCGGTTCATTTAAGCGGCGGCGCGCTGTTGCCGGTGGGATAAATGTTGGGAATGGTGCTCCGCGGAAAAGGAAGCGCCGGGAGGGCAGCAAGCGTCAGGGAGAGAGCGAGTAGCGTCGAACGCAAGTATTGCCTCCAAAAAGAATCAATCGATGCCAATTGTATAATGCGTATTATTGAGGTTCAGCATGCAAGGTGATTTCAGAGTCGGAGAACGAACGGCGCGTCCCCGGCTCAATGCAATTGACCACAATGAAAACACAATACATCTTGAGCCCAAGGTGATGCGCGTTCTGGTCGCATTGGCCAACCATGCGGGAGATGTCGTCACGCATGAGCAACTGCACGAGATGGTCTGGCAGGATGTCGTTGTTGGAGAAGATGTTCTGGTTCGAGCCATCTCCGAACTGCGACGTGTTTTTCGGGACGATCCCCGCGCTCAACACACCATTCAAACCGTGCCCAAGGTTGGCTATCGACTGGTGGCGCCGGTGGAGGTTGTCGAGTCAAGCCCCTCGGATTCGGTCGAGGCATTGGCTGAGGGGATAGAGGAAGTTGACTCGTCTCAAACGGAAGGCGAAGAGCTTGGGCGTCTGGAAGAAAAGCGCCCCACCGGTTCAGGAAGGTGGCAAACCTGGGCTCTGGTTGGCGGAGTGCTCGTTCTGTTTGTGGTGGCGGTCGCGTGGTTTTGGAATCAGACTCGACACCGAGGAAAATATGAGGGGCGAGAGGTGGCTGCGTCCTTTCTTCAGACGGATCAAGGCAAAGTAAATCGCGAACCGGCGGCTGCTCTTCCGGTGCAGGAGGGCCGCCCAATTCTCGCGGGCGCGACCTATGTGCTTGAAAATAAAAAGAGCGGCTCGGCGTTAGAGGTTCCAGTCTCGTCCGCGATCAACGGTACGTTGCTTGACCAATGGCAGAAAAATGGGGGCAATAATCAGCGCTGGGTGGTCGAGGCGAATGGTCCTTACTGGACATTTACAAATGTTGCCAGCGGTAAACTGCTGGACGACCCCAATGCCAGCCGCGTGGTTGGGGTCCAGGTCGACCAATGGCAGGCCAATCATGCTCCCAACCAGAATTGGCTTGTGATCCCAGTTGGCGACAAAAGCTTTAAAATCATCTCCCAGGCCAGCGGCCTTTTGCTGGATGTGGATCGCGAATCCATGGCGAATGGCACTGCCGTGATTCAATACATCGACAATGAGGGTGCAAACCAGCATTGGATTTTCAGACTGGTGAGCAAGCCAACCAAGTCTCTGGATCCCCACTGAGTTCTGCCCGTTTGCCGGCTCCGGTCTGCCTCCCGGCCTGGCCGGCTTCCCTGGGGTGAGTGCTTTTTGATCCAGATGAACAAGGTCTGCCCGGTCTCTTCCAAGCAGTGCGCCGTCACACACCGCCCCGATTCCACAATCCCGATTGCCAGCTATTGGATTTCTCAATGTGTGGCTCAGCCGTGACGCTTTCGTCGTTTTCGCTTTTGCTTTGCCGTGGCGGCAAGTCGCCGAAGCGCACGATATGCGGGGACAGGGTCAATGCGGAGTGCATGTTTGCTCGAACGGCTGGCTGAATCGCGTCTTTCAAGGTTCCCTGATCGCGGTTTCAGTGGCGCAACCGACTCGGTGATAAATGGATAAGTTATTTATCTGCAACCACTTAAATCGCATCGGAAAAGCCTCGGTAAAACTACCCCTCTCTTCCATCGACAATCGCATTCATGAGCACTTAGGTTTAGCACGCTGATCGGAACAGGATGGAGCTGAGGTTCAAAGAGGGGGGAAATCTGGAAAACGGTGGCGAAATGATAACGGTTACATATGTAGTCCAGCCGGTAGCGAATTGTGTGCGTACGGGGAGAGAGAAGTGAGAGACGGAAGCCGTGTCAGCGACGGGAGTTCACTTGACGGGGCAGGGAACGCAAGTCAGGAACAGGAATACGGAGCGAAAAAGAAAACGTTTCCTCGCATGCGCTGTACGGGGCGCCTTGCAAGTGCTTCCTGGGGCTTGAGGTAGCAGTGCGTTCCGGGCACACCTTAAAAGTGGCCGTCTCCTGGGGGAAGGAGGATGCGGCGACAGGCAGAGAGCAGCATCTCCTTCCCGGTTTCGTTCAAACCGGGCGATGAGCTCGACGCCACGGGTGAACACTACAGATTGTCTTCGCAATAAGGATGTTTTTTGTTAGGGAGGCCGGCTGGGTGAGTTGGAGGGTGCCGCGCTGGAGGAGGAAGTCCGCTCTTTCTTCCTGCGGCGCGTGTGGGCACAGACCCGCTCTCCGGGCGGTACAGGTAGGGGTAAATAACAGTCCGTTTCACGGACGAGAGGAAGTTTGCATGAAGCTGCGAGGCTTAATACTGCTATTCCTGGTGGCAATATGCGCCAAGGTGGTAGTGGGCCAGGAGTTCACGGGGCGTGTCGTGGACCCGACGGGAGCCACGATCACCAAGGCGAGCGTCACGGTCCGGAACCTTCTTACCAACGAAGTGTTCACCACCCAAACCAATAACTCGGGCGTTTACACGGTTCCGTACCTCAAGGCTGGCCAGTACAGTGTCACGGCAACGGCCAAGGGGTTTGAAACCCTGGTGAAGAACGACATCACGCTGGAAGTCGGCAAGACCGGCGTAGTCAACTTCGCGCTGGCGGTCGGCGCCGCCGCGACCACGGTCACGGTGGAAGCCAATGTCGATCTCGATCTGGACAAGGCCGATCGCGGCGAGGTGGTCGAGAATACGCGCGTGACCGAACTGCCACTCAACGGCCGCGATGCCGAGATGCTGACCGAATTGAATGCTGGTGTGACCTGGACGGGAAGCCTGCAATATCAGCGGCCCTTCGACAGCACACAGACCAATACCGCCATCAACGGCGGCGGCTCGGCCAACAACATCCTGAACCTCGATGGCGTCGCCAACGACTCCGGCGGTATCCATAACACGTCCTCCGGCAAAGACCAAAACGTGACTGGTTACATTCCGCCCGTTGATGCCGTGCAGGAATTCAAGATTGTCACCAACCCCTATGATGCGCAGTACGGGCGCGGCCAGGGCGGCGTCGAAGACATTGTTCTCAAAGCGGGCACCAACATGCTGCATGGGGATGCCTACGAGTTTGCGCGGCGCACGTGGCTGGACTCGGACACTTATCAGAACGACTTCTATAGGGCCCAGGGGACCACGGTGGCCAAGCCACAGCACAAGCTGGATCAGTACGGCGCGGAACTGGACGGGCCTTTGGTGCTGCCACGCCTGTACAACGGACACGACAAGACCTTCTTCGTGCTCCAGTTCGAAAACTGGAATGAGAAGGTGCCCAGCACGCTGGTCACCTCTGTACCCGATCCGGCTTGGCTTACCGGCGACTTCAGCAACCTCACCTACTGGACGGGAAGCGCCTACGCTCCGGTTACGATTTACGATCCTCTCTCCCCGAATCCGGCCGCAAGAACGGCTTTCAAAGGGAATATCATTCCTTCCAGCCGCTTCAATGCGAATGGGCTGTCGCTGCTTTCTTACTATCCCAAGCCGAATGCCACACCTCCCCAGGGGACCAATCCGTACGCGAACAACTACGTCACGCCCAACCCCACCACGGACACCTATCGCAACCTGCTGGGCAAGCTGGACCACAACTTTGGTGAGAAGGACCGCTTCACCTTGCGTTACGGCTACTGGGAGCGCTGGGAAGTCACCAGCGCCAACGGCATGCCCGGCTTGGCCAAGAATGGTTCGGAGCCGTTCGGCCAGCATGGGCCGACCTTTGCCACAGACTGGGTTCACACCTTCTCTCCTTCGCTGATCTTTGACTTGCGCGGGTCGGTGATCGTCCACGAGAACGAGTACAACAGCGGACCGCAGAATTTCCCGATGAGTTCCCTCGGCTGGGACGCCGGCCAGTTGGGAACGCACATGCCCGGCTTGTCGATAAGCGGGTTCGCCAGTATGGGTAACGGAGGCGCAAACACCGACGTTGAGAACACCGCCGCGCTGCTGCCCAGCGTCACCTGGATCAAGAGAAATCACACCATCCACGCCGGAGCCGACCTTCGCGACATACAGATGGCCATCAAATCCACTCAGGATGGACCGAACTTTTCGGTTGGCGCCGGGTGGACCCAGGCCAACTACAGCGCCTCGTCAGCGAGCGCCGGGAATTCGGTCGCTTCCATGCTTCTCGGATACGTCGATGGCGGCGGAACCTCGACGATTTCCCAGCAATACTGGACCCGCCGTTACTTTGCGCCCTTTGTCCAGGACGACTGGAAGGTCACACACAAGCTCACTCTCAATCTGGGCATTCGTTACGACATCAATACGCCGCCCTTGGAACGCCACAACCGTACCGACTACGCCTTCGACCCGACCATTGTGAACCCCGTCGACTCTCTGGTGAATCACGCGCTGATTCCAGGAGGAGGAAAGATTCTGGGAGGGGTGACCTTTGCCGGCGTGAACGGCAATCCGCGTACCTACTACGCGGAGGAATGGAATGATATCCAGCCGCGCGCGGGATTTGCCTATGCCTTGACCAACCGGTTGGTGGCGCGCGGCGGCATCGGCGAAATGTTCAAAAACCCCGTCCCGGGCGGGAACACGCTGGGCTGGACTTCCAATACCAGCTTCGTTTCCAGCTACGACGGAGGAAAGACGCCCGCCAATACCCTGACCAATCCCTTCCCCAATGGCGTGGTCGAGCCGACTGGTAACACGACCGGGCCCTTGACGGATCTGGGACAAGGGCCGTGGTTCATCAATCCGCACTACAAGGCGCCCGGTATCTGGCAGTTCTCGGGCGGCATCCAGCAGGAATTGCTGAAGAACGACACGCTGGAATTCAGCTACGTGGGCAGCCGCGGCTTCAACCAGGATTCGCAGGACGACATCAACCACTGGGCCGCCTGGTATCAAGCCACCTGCAACATCGAAATGGGCGGTTCACATGGCAACTGCGATGACTCCAATGCGGGTTATTCCCAAAATCCCTTCCAGAATATCTCGGCGTTCGTCGGTTCCGGCTATTACAGTGCGCCGACCATCCAGTTCGGCAATTTCACCCGGCCCAACCCGGCCTTCGGATCGGTCATCGAGTATCAGTTGAACGATGGCCGCACTTGGTATAACTCGTTGCAGGTAACCGGGGTACATCGCCAGGGCAAGAATCTGACCTTGCATGGCACCTGGACCTGGTCCAAGCTGATGGGCTCGGGCGGCTACGCCGACACGGTTTACCGCGTCAAGAACCGCTGGATCGACGGCAACGACTTCACGCACAGAGTTACCTTCTCTGCCGTTTATCAACTGCCCGTTGGACGCGGACGCGCCCTGCTGGGGCACACCAACAAGCTTGTGGATGCCGCGCTTGGCGGCTGGGAACTGGGCTCGTTGTACATCTACCAGAGCGGCGGTCCCTGGGGAATGCCCGGCGGTCTCGAATATCTGCATGACGCCTGGATTCCGCGGACTACGCAGACGATAGGCGGCGTGAAGATGATTCATGGCGTGAACAGCTGCATCACCGATCCCTATGATTACGCCAGCACCGCAACAACCCCCCTATCGAACGACTGGATGCCCCAAAGCGGCTGCTCGATGTACGACTTCAAAGTCCGGCCGTGGTACGCCGTCCATCAGCCTGTGACTTACAGCGGCATTCGTACCCCCGGCAATCAGCAGTTCGACAGCAACCTTTCCAAGAACTTCGTGATTACCGAGGGTGTGAAAGCGCAATTCCGCCTCGAGGGATTCAACGTATTCAACCATCCGCTTTGGAATGAGGGCTACGACGGGGGCACCACAAGCCCGACGTTCGGCGCCATCCCGAAGGGATTGTGGGGGCAAAGCAACCTTCCCCGCCAGGTGCAACTGGCGCTGAAGGTCATGTGGTAACGAACCCTCCCCGCGCGCCAGCGTGCTGCGTTTCGCGGCTCGCCGGCGCGGAGGGTTCAGAGCCGCATTTCCGGTGCAATCTGTCTTCCGGAGTCCGGTTCGCCTGACAGTGGTTCTTCCGCCCAGGGAGACTCGAATAGCCCCTGGCCGCATCACCGGCAACATTTTCAAACAACAGAGAAGGATTGGCTGAATATGTTCATGAACGCTTCATATCACCCGTTGGGAACACGCAGCCTTCTGACGAGGTGCCTGCTTTGGGTGTTCTTCTTCGGACTTCTAGCGTCGGCACACGCCCAGAACACGGCGACGGTAGATCTCAGCACTCAATACCAGACCTTCGAGGGCTGGGGAACGTCGCTGGCCTGGTGGGCCAATGTGGTGGGCGGCTACCCGGACAACGATCGCAACGACTACGTCGGCAGGATCTTCGATCCCACGTATGGATTGGGCCTGAACGTGGTCCGCTATAACATCGGCGGAGGTGAGAACCCCAAGTATTCGCCTCCCAACAACACCTACCTGCAATACCGGGCCCAGATGCCAGGCTTTCTGGCCTCGGCCACGGCGCAGTATGACTGGACCCAGGATGCGAATCAGCGCTGGGTGCTTCAGCAGGCCATCCAACAGGGCGTAACGATTCAGGAAGCATTTTCGAATTCGCCGCCGTGGTGGATGACCAACAGCGGCTCGGTGACCGGAGCTAGTAGCGGGGGCAACAATCTGAACCCGGCCTACGCCAGTAACTTTGCCGACTATCTCACCACTGTCGCGCAGCATTATCACGACACCTGGGGGATTACTTTCCGCACGGTTGAACCGTTCAACGAGCCGGTCTCCTCCTGGTGGTCATTCGGCAACAATCAGGAAGGCTGCGGCTTTGATCGAACCACTCAGAATTCGTTTGTCAAGACCCTGGGTGCATCGCTGAACACCAAAAGCATGATCTACTCCACGGTGAGCGCTTCGGATGAAAACAGCATCGATGATGCCCTGCTTTCGTTCGATGCGATGGATGCCACTGCCCAGGGCTACATGGGGCAGGTCAACACCCACACCTACAACGGCACGGAGCGCACGCAGCTGGCGGCCGCGGCCGCCGGCGCCAACAAGCGCCTGTGGGTTTCGGAGTACGGCGATGGCGACGCCACCGGCCTGACAATGGCCTACCAGATTCTCAACGACCTGCAGAACTTGCAACCGAAGAGCTGGATCTACTGGCAGGCCGTCGACAACTCCGGCGGCTGGGGTTTCCTGAACAACGTTCTGGATGGCTCAACCAATTACGGCTACGCTTTCAACCAGAAATACTACGTGATGGGCAACTTCTCGAAGTTTCTTCGCCCTGGCTATCAGTTTGTGAAAATCAGCGACGCCAACTCGGTTGCCGCCTATGACGGCAATGGAACAGTGGCCATCGTCACGGCTTCGAACAGCAGCACCGCCCAGGAAGTCACCTACAACATCGAAAATCTGACGTCGGGCATGGGCAGTGGCCCCTGGACAGTCGCCACGTACCGGACCTCGGCCACCGAGAACCTGGTGGCGCTACCTTCTTTCACGACCTCCAGCCCGACATTCACCGCGATGATCGACGCCAACTCGGTGACCACGTTCGTCGTCACCAACCCCGCTGAAGCCCCCCTTGTGGATGGCGGGCAATACGTGATCTTCAACGAGTGGGGCATCGGCGGGCAAGGGGAGGGTACTTCCGGACAAGTACTTGAGGAGCCTGGATGGACGACGACGGTTGGAGCGGACCTTGACTTATGGTCCAACGCAGACAACTCCTCCAACATCCCCAACCCCAACCAGGTTTGGGTAGCACACAACGCGGGCGGCAACAACTGGGTCTTCACGTGCCCCCACAGCGGCCTGGCGCTCGATATCGCAGGAACTGCTGCAGGTTCGGCGGTGATCCAAAACACCCGGACCGACGTACCTTCGCAAGTCTGGACTGTGTCGCCAGTAGGCAATGGCAGCTTCTACATTGTCAACACCAAGGCGAATCTGAATATGCAATTTGTGAACTGGTGGGGCAACCCCGCCCCCGCGGTCCAAATCAACCCTGTTCCCAGTTGGCCGATTCCGCAGCAGTGGGTGTTTGTTCCCGCCCTTGGGTCGGCGCTCACGACCCAATTGACGATGACCACCTACACCTCGCCCATTTACAACACAAACGACGAGAACCTGACGGCTACGCTGACCACGCCGGGCACCACCGCTGCCACCGGCACGGTCACCTTCTATGACGGAAGCACCGTACTGGGGCAGGCCAACATCACCGGCAACGCCGCCAGCTTCGACGCCGGCCAACTGGCCGTGGGCACGCACTACATTTCGGCGGTTTATAGCGGTGACTCCAACAACGCCACGAGCAGCACGGGGGTGATTCCCATCGTCTCCAAGCTGGGCTATGCGACCACCACCACACTGACCAGTTCGGCTAACCCCGCCACGCCGGGGCAAACCATCAACTTCAACTTGGGCGTTACCAGCACCGACCTGCCGCTCAGTGGCAACTTCACTTTGACCAACAATGGGACGACTCTGGCGACGCTGCCGATGACGAACTATGCGGCTTCGTTCTCCATCAACAACCTCACGGCGGGCGCGTACACAATCACTGCGACGTATTCGGGCGACGCCTCGCACCTGTCTTCGTCGGCCACGGTGGTGCAGCAGGTGAACGCCACCGGCGCCAAGTCGAGTTCCACCACCATGACCTCGAACCAGAGCACAGCGGGGGCTATCGTCGGTCAGCCCGTTACTCTGAACGCCACGGTCACCGGCACGGGAGGCACGCCAACCGGCAACATCTTCTTCCTGGATGGAGCCAGCATTGTCGCCAGTGGACAGGTAAGTTCCTCCGGAACCGTCTCCGTAACCACTTCCAGCCTGGCCGTGGGGACGCACTCGCTCATCGCTTATTACGATGGCGACGTCAACTTCGCTGCTTCCAGTTCGAGCGTGGACACGGTTAAGGTCTATTCCCTGCCGGTGGGCGACTTCGCGCTCTCTTCTTCCGTCAGCCAGGCGGTATTGAGGGGAAGCAATGCCAGTACCTACATCTCCGTCGTCACCGCGGCCGGATTCAGTCAGCCCATCACCTTCTCTTGTTCCGGACTCCCGGCGGGCTACAGTTGCGTCTTCTCGCCGGCTTCGATTACGCCGGCATCGGCGGGAATTCAGACGACGCAAATGACGATTACGGGGCAGAACAGCGCCGCGCTTGAACGTTCGAAATCCGCGCAGGGCTTCTTTACGGCGCTCGCGGGCATCGGCTTCTTTGGTCTCCCGCTGTGCTGGCGCTTCCGCCGGAAAATGAAGCTTTCGATCATCATTCTGGCTCTCGTTGGCAGTTTGGGAATCGCGATTCAGGGATGCAGTTCAATCACAACAACCACGTATAACGTTACGGTGACGGCGACCAGTTTGCCGTACAGCCATACCGTTTCCCTCCAGTGGCAGAAGTAGATGGCGCCGGCGCCGCGTGGCACTGCCGAAACAGAACCGTAGTTTCGGCACATGCGGCGCCAGTCTTTCGGGCATTGGTTCGCACAAGGCTGCCTGATTCTTTTCGCGATGAACCGGCTGTTCTTGCGTGATGTGGTTGTATCCCAGACGCCGCACGGGATACGAGAACAAATTGCGACTGAGTTTATTCCGCCGATGCTCCGCGGAGCGCGGCAGGCAGCCCGGATGCGGCAGGGTAGTCAACCGGGCCTGCAAGGAATAGCAACGTGTTTCAGACTTTGAAGAGGAATGATCGATGAGAACACCTGCTTTTGTTTCAGTTATGGCCGCCCAGCTGCGGCCATTGACCGGGCCGGCCAGCGACGGTAAACGGCGCAAGGATGCGAAGTCCAGGCTCCTTGCCATCTTCTCTTGGGTGTTGATGTCGTTTGTGGCGGGATCGGCAATTTCCTGTGGCGGCAATAGCTCGAGCGGCAGCACGACTGTGACTCCCACCCCCACTCCACCCGCCGTGTCAAATACCTCGCTGCCGTGCGACACCCTCTTCGGCGCGGGCACTCCTTGTGTGGCCGCGCACAGCACGACGCGCGCGCTGTTCGCCACATATAACGGCCCGCTCTACGAGGTGCAGCGCGCCTCCGATGGCGCCACTTTGAATATTGGCCTGCTGAAAGCGGGCGATTACGCCAATGCCGCAGCGCAGGACACTTTCTGCGCCGGCACTTACTGCACGGTCCTCAAAATCTACGACCAGACTTCCAACCATAACGATCTGACCATCGGACCTGCCGGTGGCGCCGATCCGGCGGATGTCGGCGTGCCTGCCAATGGGCTGCCCGCTGTGGCAGGCGGCCATCCGGTCTACGGACTCTCGTTCACGGGAGGCCAGGGGTATCGCAACACGAAGACCACCGGCGTTGCCACCAACGGCGAACCGGAAAGCATGTATATGGTGACCTCCGGCACGAATGTCAATAACGCTTGCTGCTTTGATTACGGCAATGCCGAGGTCAGCGCCACCGATACCGGCAACGGCCACATGGATGCCCTCAATTTCGGCGTCGAGTGCTGGTTCCTGCCTTGCGCGGGAGCCGGACCCTGGGTGCAGGCGGACATGGAGAACGGACTCTTCGCGTCGGACTTTGGTTACAACACGAATCCAAACAACACGGGCTGGCCCCAGCCCTTTGTTTCGGCGTGGCTGAAGAACGACGGCCAGACACAGCTCGCCCTGCTCGGAGGCAATGCCCAATCCGGGGCGCTGACCGCCGAGTACGAGGGCGCCCTGCCGGCTGGCTACTCTCCCATGAACCAGGAAGGCTCCATTGTTCTCGGCATTGGCGGAGACAATAGCAATAACTCGATCGGTAACTTCTTCGAGGGCGTGATGACCGGGGGCTTCGCGACGGACACGACGTTAAACGCGGTTCAATCCAATATCGTCAGCGTCGGCTACGATGTCGTCACCCCCTCCAGCGCCACCGCCGGAACGCTGGTGGCGGGTGCTGAGATCTCCATCCAGGTCACCTCGGCGGGCTTCACCAACTACTACCTGCGGCGCGAGGGGGGCAACGGCAACTACGGCAATGGGGCAGTAGACTATGGGGCAATCATTGCCTCGCAGCTCACTTCTTCGAGTGCGACTTCGGATTTGGCCGACGCCACCTGGGTCGTGCGCACGGGGTTCGCCGATCCCACCTGCTTCTCGTTTGAGTCGCGTAACCATCCGGGTCAGTTCATGCGGCACTACAACTTCGTTTTGTATTCGCAGCCCTGGATCGGCACAGCGACCAGTGCCGGCGACTTTACCTTCTGTCCGGTAGCCGGCAACGCTGGCGGCGGATATTCCTTCCAGTCGAAGAACTATCCCACGAAGTACATCCGCCAATACAACGGAAGCGCATTTGTCGCCGCCGATGGCGGCAGCAATGCCTGGGATGCCACAGCCAATTTCAACCAGGACACCACCTTCCTGGTTGTGAAGCCCCTGCAACCCTAACCGATGGTTAATCTGAGCGGCTTGTATCTGCATAGGATACAAGCCGCTCAGATTTTGAAAGCAAACGTGCTTTGAAAGGAACAGTTGAGATGAAAAGAGCACTCCAAATCCTGTCGGTTGGGGCCTTCGTGGCCTGGCTTTGCGTCCTCTGCGCGGGGGCGCAAACGCCGACCGCAGACAGTCCGCAGGGCATGAAAGCGGCAAAGGCAGCGGTGGGATATAACAATCTGGCTCTGACTCCGGCGATGGGTTGGAGCAGCTGGAATCACTACGGCTGCAGTGGCGTGAATGAGGCCGTCATCAAACAACAAGCCTCGGCCATGGCGTCGAGCGGCCTGAAGGCTGCTGGCTATACGTATATCAATCTCGATGATTGCTGGATGGCGGCCAACCGCGATGCCAACGGCAACCTGGTGCCGGATCCGACCAAGTTTCCCGACGGCATGCCCGCGCTGGTGAGCTACGTGCACGGCCTGGGCCTCAAGCTCGGACTCTATGAAGACGTGGGCACCACGACTTGCGATAATGGAAACCCCGGCAGCTTCGGGCATTATCAGCAGGATGCCAATACCTTTGCGGCGTGGGGAATCGACTATATCAAGATGGATTGGTGCTCCAACTCAGGGCTCGATCCGCAAACGGCATACACGCAGTTTTCCCAGGCGCTGGCTGCGACCAATGCAAATATTGTGTTCAGCATCTGCGACTGGGGAACGAAAGAGCCCTGGAAATGGGCGCCGGCAATCGCTAACTCCTGGAGAACCACGCCGGATATCGTCGATAACTGGCTCTCGATGCTCAACAACCTTGAAGCTACCAGCTCACTGGCCTTTGCGGCCAAGCCGGGGGCGTGGAACGATCCGGACATGCTGGAAGTTGGCAATGGCGGCATGACCGATACGGAGGATCGGACGCATTTTGCCATGTGGGCTCTGTTGTCGGCGCCGTTGATCGCCGGCACTGATCTGACCAACATGTCCTCGAACACGCTTGCGACTCTCACCAACTCAGAAGTCATCGCGGTCGATCAGGATGCGCTCGGCAAGCAGGGCATTCTCTTGTCGGATAACGGAGCCGGCCTGCAAGTATGGTCAAAGCAGGTGACGGGCGGCACCGTCGTGGCTCTGCTGAACAAGTCGATGGTAAGCGCGGCGATCACGGCCAACTGGAGCGATCTGGGACTGGAGCCGTCTCAGTCGGTAACCGTTCGCGACATATGGAATCATGTCGATTTGGGATCGTACACGGCCAGCATCTCGTCCCAGGTGCCCTCCCACGGCGTGACCCTGTTGAAGCTGGGGGCGACTGCAACTCCTCCGGCGCAAACTGTCTACCAAGCCGATTCCTCCGTGAACCAGGTCTCGGGCGGAGCGATTGTCAGTCCCTGCTCCATGACCTGGGGATATATGTGCCTGGACGGAGTCGAGGTTGGGTACATTGGCAATGGCGGCACGATTACCTTTGAGGACGTGAATGCCGCTACCGCCGGGCTCTATAACATGACCATTTATGGCATGCTGAGCGGAACGCGCGTTTACGATGTCAGCGTAAATGGCGCCGAAGCTTCGCCGGTCACCTTGACAGGATCGAGTTTCTCCTTTCCCTCCGCTTCTGGACTCCAGGTGCAGTTGAATGCGGGAGCCAACTCCATTCAACTTGGCAATTCCTCGACTTGGGCGCCCGACCTTGATCACATTGTCCTCACCCCGGTGGGAACTGCTAATACCGATTTCAATATTGTTTATCCCATCCAGAATGTCACGGTCAGTGCTGGCAATACGGCAACCACCTCGGTAGCACTTGTACCTGTGGGAGGCTTCACTGGCACGGTCGCCCTCAATTGCACGCTGCCGGCGTCGATGGCGGGAGCGACTTGTTCAACCAGCAACGTTGCGCTGGGTGGGTGGAGCAGCGCGACTGCGCTGATCACCATCCATACGACTGCCTCCGTGGCCGCTCTGGAAAGAGGCAGCGACAAAACCGGAAGAGTTGTTGTGTCCCAACAGCATAAGCCAGCCGCCTTCCCTGCTGGCAGGAAAACGGCATCGGGCATTCTCAGCGCGGGCATTTTTCCCATCACCGCACTTACCCTGGCTGGGATCGGGCTCGCATTCAAATCTCCCCGCAAGAGCAAACTATTTATGCTGCTTCTTTTCTGCATCAGTGCAGCGGGGGTTCTTCAGTTGGCAGCTTGCGGCAAGGCTTACACCACCTGTTCTGCTATACCCGCCGCGCCAACGAACTTGACCTCAACATCGACGGGCAGCACTGGAACCACGCTTTCTTGGACCTTAGTCAGCGGCGGCAGCAACTGTGCGGTCAGCAGCTATTCCATCTACCAGAACAAGAAACTCGTCGGAACAACAACCAGCACAACGTATTCCGTGACTGGTTTATCCCCGGCAACAACCTACGGCTTTTACGTGGTTGCCAATGACTCGATCGGGCCGTCGGCTCCCAGTCCCTCTTTGAGCGTTACGACTGGGGCCGCGCCCACCACCAGCGGCACCTACACGGTCACGCTAACGGCAACCTCTGGAAACCTATCCCATAGCAGCGAGTTTCAGGTGACCGTTGAGTAATGTCATCACCTCCGAAATGGCCCTTGGAATCAGATGAGGTTTGGTTCCTGGATGGGATGAGAGGGTCGACCCCGATCACGGCTAGCGCCAAGCTGGCCGTGATCGGCGCACTCTAAAGGTGCAATCTCAACGGATGAGGAGGTCGACCCATGAAGTACGTTCGCATTCATGAGCTAATTGGGACTTGGAAGACGCATTTCGTCATTGGCACAAAGGCTTCTGTCCTCTCGCCGACCAAACCCATCAGGTCATGACAGCATGACCTGCCCACAACTTTGCACACTCTCCATGCACTTCCATGTATCGTTGGTATCGCGCTTGCCGGCATCTCTGCCGCCGCGCTTCAACCAGCGCGTGTCGTCCATTTGTGGCTTCTTCCTCACGTTTGGTGCAAGTCAGCCAACTGCAGCAGAAGCCGATTCTGCAAGGTAGCGCATTTCTATCCTTCAAACTGCACGAAAAGTGCGAAAGAACCGACTTAACTGCAGCGCAGCATCAGCTTCTGCAATCCGAATTCGGTGGGGCTGCCTTCATCTCGGGTATAGCACCGTGTCCAAACATCAAACACGTTTTTGGCACAATACCTTTGCTCATGCTTCAGATGTATAGCCTGCAATGGCATCTGGAAAGTGCCATCCGCGATTGCCTGTACATGCGGTTATGGTACTAGCGAGCCACAGATCCCAAGGATAGATCATATTCGGGAATCAGCTTGACGCTCTCCAAATGGACAGTCTGACCATAGGAGCCAAAGTCGACCCCGCCAGGCACCTCAAAGTAAACAGGGGCATCGCGGCGCAAAGGCAGGATGCTCAGCTCGAACGAATTGGACTTCTTGTGGTTTAGGAACCGCTGCAACCCCACATTCCAGTCAAGACCGTTGAAGAAATCGTCGTCCAGCAGCTTCCCGTTCGAAACAAGGCGTGCAAGGTCGCCAGTATAGCGGATGTCGAGAAAGATCTCGCTGAGACCATTCAGGTCCTCCTGCGGCAGAGTGACTGACCACTTGGCCGCCTGGGGCAAATCGTGTTCGGCTGGTGCCTGGGCGACGCCGCTCGACCGCCAATTCGGCGGGGGTGCCAGCTTCACCGGCAAGGCTTCACCCGCTGGTCTGAGTTGCTTGACGTCAGCCGTCAGGTTTCGTTGCGGCAATTCGGCCGCAAAGCTGATGCTCTGAGCACCAGACGCAGTTTGAGTGAGCGGTGCGTTCCCGCTCAGCATCGTGGATGGCGGAGGAGTAAGGATGAACTGAAAGTGATTGTTCCCGCGGGAGTGCAGATGGACGCTGCCGTCGCCCTGGACAGCGACGTCCGCCGCTGTAATCAACAGCCGTTCGGAGCCATCCAGTCGCACCTTCCATGCCCGCTCGGCTTCATCCGCATTGAGCACCACCAACCGCGTGTGCATGCCATTCTTTGCTGCGAGTTCGATGCACCCGTCCACGCCAGGCTCGATACCGTCCACATAGGTCACGCCGTTTTCGGTGCGCACCGTGCCACTTGAAGCCTTGACGGATTGCACTCCGGCCGCACTAAATGCGAACTCGGGAGGGATGCCGCGCGATGCAGCAAAGTAATAGGTCGTTTCCCCTGGGTTCTCCAGGCGCGTAAAGAGTTGCGCCGTGCTGTAGCGCAGGTCGACGTTCCCGATCATGAAATGGAAGGGCCAAATAAAATACGCGCCCGAAGGGATGTCAATCGGGCGGTTGGGGATGCGTAGCACCTCGCCGGGCAGGTGCACTTCGAACTGCGCAGCCTTGTGGGCTGGCATGGTGTAGTTGCGAACGTAGTTGTTCGCAAATAGGAAGCCATGATTCCCCGCAGCCCGAACAGACGCACGTATCACGTTAAGGTCCGCCAAGTCTTTGGGCTGCTGTTCCGGAGCATAGACTGCCATCGGCGCCAGCTCGGCTCCAAAGCTGTTGAGAAAATACTGGTAGACCTTCATTTTTCCCAACGATGCGCGCTCCTGGCCGAACTCGCCAATCGGAGCCTGGAAGTCGTACGACTTGATGGGCAGGTCGTTGGGATACCCAGTTGCTTGCGATTCCTGAAGCGTAGAGAGCTTTCCATCGGGGTTCTCCCCGCCATGGAACATATAAGTGCCGTACAGGTTGACACCGGAGCCCAGCATCACGGGAAACATCGCGCCGATATCGTCCGGCTGAATTACGGGACGGCGATGATAGGTATCTTCGATGCCGCCGCCGATTTCGGCGGTTATGTAAGGCACCTTCCTGGAAGCTGAAATGTCCGCTGCGGCCTCGTCGCTTGCGCCCATTGCCCCCATGTTGGCGGCGACCCGGCTGTTGAAACGAAATGCATACACCTCGGGTGGAGGCAGCTTTACAAGTGAGCCATTCCAGGGGGCGTCAGGATAGCCGCCACCATAGACCGGGATTACCTCTGGCTCCGGCACCACAGCATTGTCCCAGCCGGTAACAAAATAAAACGGAACATCGAGGCCGGCCTTGATAGCCATATCCTTTAACGTGAGAATGTGCTCTTTGCCGGCGCCCGGGCCACGCATTGCATACTCATTCTCGAGTTGGATGCCAACAACCGGGCCGCCATCCTTCCACATCATTCCATTGAGTTGGCGGCCGATATCGGTGTACCAGCGGCCGACTTCGGCCAAATAGATAGGATCGTTCGTCCGCGTTGCGCTCTTCTTCATCACCCAGTCGGGCAGACCGCCGTTACGAACCTCGGCATGAGCCCAAGGGCCGATGCGCGGCTCCAATAACAAACCGTGTTTGGCGCAGAGCTGAGCAAAGGCCCGCAGGTCTCGCTGGCCTGTCCAGTCGACCTGTCCCTCGACTTCCTCATGGTGAATCCAGATCACATACGCGGCAACGATGTCGATGCCGGCCTCTTTCATCTTGATAAGTTCTTCTTCCCACTGAGCGCGCGGATAGCGGGAAAAGTGAAACTCGCCCGCCGTAGGCAGCCAGGGCTTTCCGTCGCGGGTCAGGTAACGGCTGTTCAGGCCGAGTGTGTGTCCGTCGTGCGAAGTGGCGTATTGCAAATCGTAGACCGCCGGACCCGGCTCGGCTACCGGCCTGCTGGCGTCGATACGTAGAAGTGTGCCAAGCTCCTGCGCGGCCAGTTTTCCGCTTCCCGCGGAAAGAACGCAGAGGGCAAAAACTAGGAGGAAAGTGTTGGAAAAGAACCGCGATCCTCTGAGAGCTAAAAGAAGAATGGATAGCATGAAAGGAAGCTCCGAACAGCTCGGGGTTTTTCCCGATGGCTTGTGCTGCACTATGAAAAACCAAATGCTCAATCGAAAAATCCGCGACGATTCTGACCGAAGGAAGAATCGAATGCGGAATGCGCTGGTCTGCCCCCTCTGTTTGGTCCAGAGACAGCAGTGGCAAAAAAGAGAAGGCAGCCGGGTCGAATCTCCCGGCTGCCTCTAAGGTAGTTCTAGAAAGTCAGCTTGAGCGCTCCCTGCATAATGCGGGCCGGTTCGTTGCCGGCCACCGTGATGACTCCAAAACCGCCCCAACCTGCAACCGCGCCCCACGGAGCCGCCGGCGTGTTAAAGCTGGGGTGATTGGTGACGTTGAAGGCTTCCCAACGGAACTGGAGGCTCTTCCCCTCCATGATGCTCCAGTTCTTCATGATGGCTGCGTCGGCGTAGCACAGACGCGGTCCGAACATGATGTTCTTGCCGCTGTTGCCGAAGGTTCCCGGTGCATTCGGCGTGAACGCAGCTTGGTTGAAGTAGCCTGTCTTGACCCAATCCCAGTGGCTTCCCTTGCCAACGTTCAAGGGTTGGCCCTGTACCCGATCGGCAGCATCCAGATACTGCATGGATCCGGAATTGTTGTTGCTCCCCGAGCCGATACTGAAAGGATTGCCAGCTTGGAAGGTGATGATGCTGCTCAGTTCCCATCCTCCCAGGGTCTGCCGCACCAGATGGTTCTGATTCTTCAGCGCGGGCGCCTGGTAGATGAAGTTGGTCACCGAATTCCAGGGAAGGCTAAGGCTCGAGTTCCCCCGATTCCAGTGCAGGCTAAAGGGATTGGCAAGATAGGGTTTGGAGAACGAGACGTTGCTGGAACTGGCCACGTCGATCGTTTTTGAATACGTGAAGCTGGACTGAAGTTGCAATCCGTGCGACATGTGGCGATCGAAACTGGCTTGGAGCGAGTTGTAGCTGGCCGTGGCATCGCTGAAGATTGCCAGAGTTTGTCCGAAGGCGCCGTAGGGACGGACATTATTCGTCGCGGCGTTCTCGTCGATGGCGTCTGACTGGTGATACGACTCGCTGCCTACATAAGCCAGCCGGACCATCATCTGGGAGTTCAATTGCTGTTCGACCGACACATTCCAGCTTTGCGTCATGCCGAGTTTGAAATTGCGTGAGAACGACTGCCCAAGCGAGACGGAATTGGCCCCGGTCGGGAAGGTGGCACTCGCCGTCGGCTTGATCGCACCGGCAAACGGCGGGAAGGGATCGGTTCCGTTGGTCCCTGAAGTGGCCGAAGACCACGGATTGTCAAAGCTCAACCATCCGCTCACCGCGGCATCGGCGCCCGCCGAACAACCGCCCGCGCAAGAGGTTCCGTTGAAGTTGTAGGTTGGCGCAAACGGAGCAATGTCCGCAGCGTGGTTATAGGTCGAATACTCCAGCGGACCCGTGAACCAGCCCATTCCCGCGTGCACAACCGTGTGCGGCAACTGCTTCGGCTGCCAGACCAGGCCCAGGCGAGGCTCCCAATAGTTGTACGAGTTGGGCATCAAAGAGTCCGTCATGCCCGTGTCGCCCGGGAAGATCAAACCTTTGGGCGCATTTGGGAAGACCGTGCTCTGCTGACCGGCGACAAAGGCGGCGCCGCGCCCGCCAATGGAGGTTGGCGCGAAGTTGGGATCCCAACGAAGGCCCACATTGATGGTTAGATTCGGCTTGACCTTCCAGTCATCCTGCACGAACGGAGCAACTTGCCATCCGGAAACCGCTGCGATCTCGCCGGCGCCCTGGTAGAATCCCTGCATATAGCCCAGCAAGAAGTCAGAAAGGCCATTCCCCGTATAGCTGCCATCGAACGTAGGCTCCGGTTCGGTGGGGAACTGCGTGTACTCCTTGGCGTACTGGTGGAACAGATCGAATCCGGTGGTAAACGTGTGGCCCGCGAGGACCTTGATCAGATTGTCGGATAGACCAAGAGTGTTGCGGACTTCCTGCGATGGTTCAGTCCAGCCCACTTGGAATCCGCCGTCGTTGACCGTCAGGCCTTCCATGAAACACGAACCGGGAAGTTCCTGCACATTGATATAACGCGAGAGGCACATCGCCTTGTTGTTGCTATCGAGCACGGCCGCCGAGTTATGCGCGCTCTGCTCGTTCCAGAAGAGGTTGATCGTGTTGTTCAACGAGGGACTGATGTTCCAATTGTGACTCAGCACGTCGTTGAAGTAGTACATTTTCTCGCCCAAGCCGTAGGTCCAGTTCACGTTGTTGATGACAGAAAGCATGTCGCCCGGCGTGTCGCTGGAGGCCTGGTTCAGCGTGTCCGTGAAGGAACGAAGAGTGAGGCGCTGAGAGGGTGACAGGTCGTAATCCAAGCGTCCCGTGTATTCGTTGAAAGTGTCCTTGCTGGGAGGCTCGGTATAGTACATCGAGCCGTCCGCCCCTTGCGTGGAGGAGCGCGGCAATCCGGTGGTAGCAATGGTCAGCGCCGCTGTGTCCAGATTGGCGATGCTTGTATCCAACTGGTTTGCCTGGCCGTTCACCGTGTGGAATGGGCCCTTGAGGTTGGTCACCCCAGGCGTTGTGGCCAAGCCGCTGAAATCTCCGATAAGCATCGCCGCGGTTGGCGTTTTGGTCGCGAGAGAACTGGTACCGGAGACAGTCTTTGTCCCCTGGTAGTTCCCGAAGAAGAAGAGCTTGTCCTTCTTGATAGGCCCTCCGGCAAATCCGCCAAACTGGTTGCGCTTCAGAGGGTCGGCCACTCCTTTGCCTTGCGGGAACCAATTCGTGGCGTTCAAATCGTTGTTGCGAACAAACCAGAAAGCGCCGCCGTGGAATTGATTGGTGCCGTTCTTGGTGGCGATGCTGACCACTGCGCCCGGGGAGAACCCGTATTGCGCGCTGAAGTTGTTGGTAATGACTTTGAATTCCTGGGTTGCGTCGGAATTCGGAAAGGGCGACGTCATCAGGTTGTAGTTGTCCATGTTGCTGACGCCGTCGAGCATGTAGTAGGTGCTGCCCTGGCGGCCACCGTCGGCCGACGCTCCCGTTTCAGTTGGGAACGAGAAGCCGGTTTGAATGCCCTCGCCGCCGTGAGTTTTGACATCGGCTGTGCCAGGGGCCAGCAGAACAAGGCTCGACGGATCGCGGCCATTCAATGGCAGCCCGGCGATTGCGGATTCTCCCACCGTGGTCCCCAACTCCGCTGAAGAGGTGTTGATTAACTCGGCGTCGGCGGTGACGGAAACTACTTCATTACCCGAAGCAATCTGCAAATGAACGTCCTGGGTTGCAGCCAAGCTAACCGTTAGCAGAATGCCCTCTTGCTGATAGCGAGCAAAGCCAGCTGCCTCGATAATCAACCTGTAATGGCCTGTGGGCAGGGAGCGAAGGGCGAAACCGCCTACGCTATCAGTTTTGGTGGTGTGCACGTAACTCGTATCAATGTTGACAGCCTTGACGCTAGCGCCTTGGATGGCGGCGCCAGAGGCATCGGTGACTGTGCCCGATAGGCTGGCGCTGGCTCCCTGGGCGGATCCTTGGACGCTCCAATTCAGTAGCAACACTGAAAGAAGCACTCCAAGGATTACCCGAAGCCGCAAACCGAAAAATAATTGCATGACTTCCTCCTAAAATGGTTCCCGAAGCACAAATGCGGAAAAAGGAGGGCAAAGGAAAGCCGATGTGACCTTTCTCGTCTGTCACATCGACTAACCCGCTCCCCAGACTGTTTTCCCGGCTTTCTGAGACCCGCGCTTCGAGCCATGCACAACCTTACACACCTGCTACAACAACCAGCATCCGACGGAAGTCGGATCATCAAAGTTTTTTCCCCGCGTCAGCAAAAGTCGTGGGTAGTCTCAGGCTCAGGAAGTCGTCCCGGAGCGGATCACTAAGAAAGCGGGGGCGTACGGAATCGCTTTTTGAATGATTGGGCAGGCTGCTATGTTTGGCGGCATGAGCCAATCAGGTCAACAAGTTAACACTTGTCAGTTTCGAATCGCGTTGGACCGAACCAGCCCGCATTTCTGGCGACGCATTCGCGCGCAAGGGATGAATGGCGATCAGCGCGACACTTGCAGACGCTGGTATCCAGGAATGAAAGCGGGCTCCGAAGACCCACTTCGCCGCGTAGCCTGATCGCAAGCTGGCCCGCGGAGGAAGCTAAAGGAATTCCGGCCACCCCCCGCTTTTTTAAGATTCCTGGGAAAAGGCAGTGCTCGACCTTCGCTCGATCTATCCAACAGCGCTCCGCAACTTCCCATCCCCAAACGCGTCTGCATAAGTGGCAAGCCTGAGCCGTGATCGAGTTTCGGCCATTCCCTGCAGCGAAGAATCCGTCTATGCAGCCCTTCTACCGCTCTTTGGCCGTCGCAATGTGCCTGTGCCTGGGCGCTTCCACCACCCCCGGGTGGACCGAAGCCGCGCAGCCAGCTGTCGTGGATCGCGCCGGATCCCGCCCCTCCTGTCAGGCTCCTCTACGCGGTGACGATCGTTTCCTCCACGCCCTCAACCGCTTCACCTTCGGCCCGCGTCCCGGCGATCTCGAAGCCGTCAAAGCCATCGGCCTCGACCGCTGGTTCGATCAGCAGCTCCATCCGGCCGGCATCGACGAGTCCGCCCTTCAGGCGCGTCTCGCTCAATTCCCCGCCATGCAGTGGACCACTGAGGACCTGCTCTTCCGCCTGCCCAGCAACGCCGTCATTCGTCAGGTCATCGATGGCAAGGCCGCCATGCCCGACCGCGGCGCCCTCCGCCATGTTTACGAAAATCAGGTGGAGCGCATCTCCTACAAACGCCAGCAGGACAAGAAGAAGCAGCAGCTAGCCAGCGCACCTGCAACTCCAAATGATATGTCCGGCGCAATGGCCGCCAATCCCCCAGCCATGGACCCCGCACAGTCTTCGGCTAAACAGAGCCAGCCGCAATCAATGAATGCCTCAGGCTCGATCGACACCTTAATGAGCGGCCATCCACGCCCGCAATACCTTGAGAGCGGAATGCACCGAGGTCGAGGTTTTCTATCCGTTCCATCCGCTTTATGGCTCTACACTTCAAATCCTCTGCAGACCGGAGCGGGGAGACGGCGCGGTCTCCGTCATCGACCGAACCGGGAGGCGGCTGAACATCGCCGCTTAAATGCGCCGGAGAAGAGGGTAGCTCGGCTCTCGCCCATCCATACAACACGCTCCGGACACGATCCCACAGGAACGCTGGTCAGCGACGTGCGACTGGCGCACCGAATCTGAGACCGTCCGAGTTTCACGCCGAATGGAACGACACCCTCATGCCGTCTTTGAAATAGATAAGTCGGTTTATTGTGACGTGGCGCACAACCCGCTCATTAGCAAAGAGGCGATTCTTTCCGGTTTCATCTCCGGGCGAATCGCACCTGAAGGATGGGAGGCCGAAAGCTCTGAAGTGGTATTGGCGCCAAGCTTGCCGGGCAAGCCCACCTGCAGTGTGAGCCGTTGTGTCCTCTCCTGTTGGGCTGGCGGCCGCGCCGAGGCGATCCAAGCGCTGAATGCCATTTTTTGCACGCCTAAACGTAGATATTGCAACGTCCCTATCGGAATTCCTCACTTTGCCGATATTGTCCGTTGGCGAGGAACGCGGACCGAAAAGACGCACGGTGAGCTCGGCGTCACTGCGCGAACCGAGCCGTGACGGCGGTTCGCTTCGCGATCGCTGTGTTGCTTCGTAAGCATTTCGGCGGCAGGAGTGACCTGAAATAGGCTTTTGGGCGATCACCTTACGGTCATTTGCAACCTGCCCAGATGCCCGAGCACAAAGTCAGGTGTATGAACATGCAAGATGATTCGCTTGAGTGCCCGGTCTTTTTGAAGCTAGTCAATCTCACCGCTACCGCTCTCTTTTCCCGGCGCGCCGCACGACGCGTATGGATAATGGCGGGGATTGCCCTGGTTGCCTTCCCTTGTCTTCCCGCCCGCTCTGAGCAGCCCACTGATGTGACTCAGAACAGCATCGAAGACCTGATGAGAACCAAAATAAGTTCGGTGAGCAAGAGGGAAGAGCAGGTGCTTGACACTCCCGCGGCGGTGTACGTGGTAACGCGCGAGGAACTTCGCTCTACAGGTGCCCGCAATATCCCCGACGCCCTTCGGCTGGTGCCTGGGATGGACGTGAATCAAATCGATGCGAGTACGTTTGACGTGGGAATTCGGGGGTTTGACGAGCGCTTCAGCAACAAGATGCTGGTGATGATCGACGGCAGAAGCCTGTATTCGCCGATATTCGGGGGAATCTACTGGGACAGCATCAACCTGGACATGGATGACATCGACCGGATCGAGGTGATTCGCGGGCCGGGCGGGTCGCTGTGGGGAACAAACGCTGTCAATGGCACTGTGAATATCATTACGCGATCGTCGCAAGGGACGCAGGGAATCCTGCTCACCGATAGGTCGTCCAGCGATACGCCGATGTCGCTGACCGCACGCTACGGCGGCCAGATGGGCAAGTTTGGCACATACCGCATCTTCTCGAAATACGCTGACGCGTTCGGGACCCAGGACCAAACCGGTCATTGGGCTGGAGATGCGTGGCATCTGCTGCAGGGTGGATTCCGCTCGGACTTGAAGCTGCGGGAACATGACGCGCTTATGCTGGAGGGCAGTATATACAGCGGAAGCTTCGGCGAACCGCTGACCAAACCGCTCCTGGTTGCTCCATTTGCCGCAACGGTGGGCGGCATAAACTCTGTGTCGGGCGGAGCCGCACTGGCACGCTGGACGCACGGCTATATCGACGGCCAGGAAACACAAGTGCAGCTATACTACGCAATCGAAGACCGCGACGCAACGGAGCGGCCCGACAATCTCAGCACGGTAGATGTGGACATACAGCACCACTTCTACATTGGCTCGAGGCAGGATCTTGTGGGCGGGGCTGGATATCGCTATTCGGAGTTTTACGCTCCAGCCACTCCTTTCCTGGTAATCACACCCGCACGGCAGCGCTACCCGCTGTTTAGTGGGTTCATCCAGGATGAGCTTGCGCTGGTCCCGAAGAGGCTCTCGCTTATCGCCGGCGGTAAGACCGAGCACAACCGATTTACAGGTTTTGATCTTCAGCCGAGTCTACGCCTCAACTGGAGCCCGAACGACAAGAGTGCGGTATGGGCCTCTCTAACAAAAGCGGTGAAGATTCCGAACATCCTCAACACATCCATGTACCGCCCCGTAAGCGCAAGTCTGGGCGCGAATGGAGTTGACTTGGCGACCCTGGTCGGAAACCCCAAATACAAAGATGAACATCTGCTGGCGTATGAGGCCGGCTCTCGCATGCAGCTAAAGCGCGTGTCGATGGATGCGACAGGGTTTGTGAACAACTACAACGATGTTGAAACCAACGAGAACCTTGCGCCGGTCGCTCGGGCGGGATATACGGAGTATCCGGCGCAGTGGGCCAACAATCTATATGGCAAGAGCTTCGGCGCAGAGGTTGCTGCAAGCTGGAATGTGGTCCCGGGCTGGAAGATAACGGCCTCGTACTCGTGGCTCAAGATAGAGATGCGCGCAAATTCACAGAGCAACGATACCAGCACTGCGGTCGGATTCAATACTGGTACGCCGACGAATCACTTCGGAGTGCGTTCGTCTCACTCGCTGCTGAAGAACCTGGACTTCAACGCCCTGGCACAATATACCGGACCATTGCCCTCGGGTCTCGGCGGGGATACCGCACCTGCCCTGCCATCGTACTGTCGCGTGGACGCCAATCTGCAATGGCACATCAGGGATTACTTTCGCATAGACTTCGGCGGACAGAATCTGCTTCAGCCTCGCGTGGTGGAATACGTGAGCGGGAATGGAGCGAACCAGACACTGAGCCCCCGCAACATCTTCGCAAGGATCACATATGTTTTCTAAGGGTGACGGCAACGCGATCGCGATAGCCATGCAAACGCAGCGCCACCTCTGAGGGGGAACAGGATTGAGCACCAAGACCAATGCGAATACCGGACAGGTGCTCAGGAAGACGCGTTCCTGGTCTTTCCTGCCCGCGCAGGTTAACCTGCATGCGCTTCGGTATTTGCTGCTCTGCGCAGTGGTGTTCCACGGGCTTGCGCCGGGGCGCGCGTGGGCGCAGCCAGCCAGCGATGAGGATCACATCAAGGCCGCATTCCTATTTCATTTCGCGCAGCTTGTGGAGTGGCCCGCCGATGCCCTCGACCATAGTGGCAGCTCGCTCTTTCTGTGCACTCTCGAAGACGATGCTTTTTACGACGAACTGGAAAACACCATCGAGGGAAAGCAAATCGGATCGCGGACAATTCGCATCCGCCATGTTCATGTCTCCCAGGTTACCCGTGGCTGCAACATGCTCTTCATTAGCAAAAGGGAGAGCAAGAGCTTGCCGCTGGGGACCCTTCGAAACCTGCCGGTTCTCACAGTGGGAGAGGCGGACGATTTTTTAAGTTCCGGTGGAATGATCCGCTTCCGCCTCGCGGAAGATAGGATTCGATTCGACATCAACCTGGACGCTGCCGACTCGTCTCATCTCAAAATCAGCTCCCGGCTGCTGCTCCTCGCTACCTCGGTGATTCGCGGCAGCAGTATGGACAAGGGAAGGTAGAGCCATGCGCATCAGGGACTTCTCCATCCGAATCAATCTCGCGCTCCTGATCCTCTTCGCCAGCGCGCTGGCGGTCGTGCTCGCCTCCCTGGGCTTCGCCATCTATGAGCGCCAGAGTTATCGCGCCAGTGCCGTGCGTGAACTCGCCGCCCTGGCCGATACCCTTGGCGCAAATACCGCTGCGTCGCTTGAGTTCAACGACAGAAATGCCGCTGAAGAAATGCTGGGAGCCTTGGCCACCGAACCGCACATCCTTGTCGCCTGTCTCTACGACAACCAGGGGCGCATCTTCGCGGAATACCGCAGGACAGGAGATCCCCCCGAACCTGTTCTCTCCACGCGGCTTCATGACGGGGAGTACTTCCACCGCGAGTCCCTCGTTCTCTCCCGCGGGGTGGTTCTCAATGGGGAACGTACCGGCTCCATTGCCCTGGTCTTCGATCTCCGCGACTTTCGTTCGCTGCTTCTCGAATATGTTAAGATTGCCGCACTCGTTTTTGTTCTCTCCGTCCTGGTAACCTTCCTGGCCTCTTTGCGCCTTGCAGGCTCTATCGGGAATCCGCTCGTAAAGCTGGCAACCGTTGCCCGTCATATTTCCATCGACAAGGATTATTCCCTCCGCGCCAGAATCCAGGCTGGCGGAGAAACCGGCCTTCTCATCGATTCTTTCAACGAGATGCTCTCCCACATCCAATCGCGCGAGTCGGAACTCAACAACGCGCTTAGATCCCTAAAGGAGAGCGAGGAACGCTATGCCCTGGCCGCACGCGGCGCGAATGACGGCCTCTGGGACTGGAACCTCGCTACCAATGAAATCTACTTTTCTCCCCGCTGGAACCATATGCTGGGCTACGCTACAAGCGAAACCTGGTCCAGTCCCGAACAATGGTTCAGTCACATTCACGCCGACGACCGGGAAAAGGTTCGTGCCGAGATTGCCGCACATTGCGAAGGAAAGACCCCGGAGTTCGTCAGTGAGTATCGCATGCATCACAAATCCGGCGGTTATATCTGGACCCTCAGTCGCGGTATTGCGGTCCGCGATCACAGTGGCACAGCCCTCCGCATCGCCGGCTCACAAACCGACATCACGGAAGGCAAAATCGCCGATCCGCTCACCCATCTCCCCAACCGGCTCTACTTTCTCGACCGCCTCGAGTCGGCGATTGAGACCACCCGTCAGCAAGGCGCTCTTTTCGCGGTCCTGTTCATCGACCTCGACCAATTCAAAATGGTCAACGATAGCCTTGGACACGCAGCCGGCGATGAGTTGCTCATCGATGTAGCCGGGCGTTTGCGCACCAGTATTCGCTCCGGCTCGCGCCTCGGTGGCCCGGCGCAATCCATCGCGGCGCGCATCGGCGGAGACGAGTTCGCCATCCTCCTGTGCCACATAGTGCATGAGTCCGACGCCTCGATTGTCGCATCGCGCATCCTCGAAAGGCTCACTGAGCCGTTCCAATTCGAGGGCCGCAGCATGTTTGTCTCCGCCAGCATCGGAATCGCCGTCAGTTCGAGCGGCGACACAGCCGAAGAACTCCTTCGCAATGCCGACACCGCAATGTATCGTGCCAAGACGAATGGCAAAGCGCGCTACGAGTTTTTTAACGAAGGGATGCGAGAAAGGATTGTCACCCGCTTCGAGGTCGAAAACGGCCTGCGCAAGGCCATCGAGGAGCAACAGTTCGTTGTCCATTACCAGCCGATTGTGTCGCTCAGCGATAGCCACATCTGCGGCTTCGAGGCACTGGTTCGCTGGAACCATCCCCAACGTGGGCTTGTGCTCCCTGGCGAGTTCATTCCAGTCGCCGAGGAAAGCGAGACCATTGTTCTTCTTGGTCGCTGGGTTCTGCGCGAGGCTTCCCGCCAGATGGCCGAATGGCAAAGGAGTTTCCCTTCCCTTCGTCCACTCACCATAAGCGTCAACGTTGCCACACGGCAATTAAGTGATTCCCGCCTGGTTGAGGACGTTGAATCCGCTCTGGCCGATTCCGGATTGAATCCCCAATCCCTGGCGCTGGAAGTGACCGAGAGCTCGATTATGGGAAATGCCCAGCAGACGCTGGCCACGCTCGACCGCCTCAAGGCAATGAATGTCGGGTTGGAAATAGACGACTTCGGAACTGGATACTCGTCGCTGAGCTACTTGCAGCGGCTTCCCTTCGACACTCTCAAGATCGATCGCTCATTCGTCCGTGAAATGACAACCGGAAACGGCAGCCTCGACATAGTAAAGGCCGTTGTGCAACTGGCTCATTCCCTCAAACTGGAGGTCGTCGCCGAAGGCGTGGAGACCGAACTGCAGTTATGCAAGCTGCGTGAGTTGGGCTGCGATTACCTCCAGGGATACCTCTTCTCAAGGCCAGTCGACGCCGGTGCGGCCAGGAGGCACTGGCTGGAGACATACGAAGCCGGTCCCATCTCTGTTGCATCTGCTTGCCGAGCGATCTGACGGCGGGAATGTGAAATTGGCAAAGGCTGTGGAAGGGTGGGATTCCTGGCGGCCCAGGCTACGAATTGCTCAAGGGCAAAGGCCACGGAGGCACACAGGGGATCCACGTTTCTACGACCGTTCTCGAAACACTGACTGGCGACTTTGCTCCTGCTGAGATTTCAATGTCCATATGCTGATTGTCGAGGAGCCATTATTCCTTGGACAGGGCTGCACATCCAACCAATTCCTCTGAGGCATGATTGATCCGGCCCTGAGGCAATGCTACACGGCCGCATAACATACATCCTCGTGCTCGAGTCGGATCCAAGGCCCGTTTCGTCGCCCCACTGAATCTCCGCGCCCTCTTGCGTGGCTGTGGCCGCAATCTTTGGATACTCCTCGTTGACCCACTTCCGAACTGCCTCGGGCGACTGCTCGTAGGCTTTCTTCAGCGGCCGTTGCGGCGTGAATCCCCACCGCTAACCGGGCGACGATCGTGTAGCCCCGGTAGTTGCTCGTGGCCATTTGCACCGAGCGGTCGACTACGCAGCGAGTCTGCGCCGGCGCGGTGCTGTCGACAACCCCAAACTGCGTCATACCGGCATCGTTCAAAAAAGCGACAGCGCGGCTGAATCCACAGCGGTAAATTCCACTGCATCCGCAAGGCCAGCCTCCGCGTCAGGCGCTTATTCCTGCAGCAGGTCAGCCGGACGGATCTGTGGAAAAGTCGCCGGAATAAGCGGTGCGCCACACTCAATCCCGCGCAGCCACGCGGAGATTTCTGCACATAGGGGCGCGACGGCGATTCCTCCAAAATACGTGGGACAGACCTCAAGCCGTCGCAACGCTCGCCGCAACAGAGAGACCGCTCCCGCGGAGTTGCCGGCCTGCAGATGGTGGAATGCCGCCGTCATCTGAATCAATGCCTGCAGAAAGCTCTTCTCGGGATCTTCCAATGTCAGCCAGACGCTCTCCCAATGCTCATGGGCCAGAAAGAATTCTGCTCTCCTGTAACAGGCGAGCCCCTCGGCAAGCGGTCCGTATCTCCAGTCGGGGAACACGCCTTCAGCATATGCGATTGGCACGATGCAACATCTATCCAGCGGCCTTGTCATCCGCCGAGCGTCGGTTTCCGCCGTCGCGCCCGGGCTTTGACAGGGCCACGAGCAGGCTCGCAAGAAAACGTTATCTTCCTTGCCAGACGCACCTGCTTGCGATAATATTGCCCCGTCATGTGTAAACGATTGTTTGCCCTCGCCCTGCTTGCGGCCCTCACGCTGCCCGTACGACTGATTGCCCAGGCGCCTTCGCTTGACATTCAGATCGATCACCCCACCGCCAAGGTCAGTCCCACCCTTTACGGCCTGATGACGGAAGAAATCAACTTCTCCTACGACGGCGGTCTCTATGCGGAGTTGGTTCGCGACCGCACCATCGGCCAGGGCTGGATGGCGCTCACGCACTGGACGCTGGTGACGCGCGGGAATTCCGCCGCCGAAATTTCAGCCGATGAGAAGACAGGCCCGAGCGCCGCTTTGACGCGCAGCCTCAAGGTGACCGTGACCGCGGCGACGGAAGCCGCGCCGGCCGGCGTGCAAAACGATGGCTTCTGGGGCATCCCCGTTCGGCCGGAAACCTCTTACGCCGGATCGTTCTATGCGAAGACTGACAGCGCCGGGGTCCCGGTCACAGTCAGCCTGGTGAACGATCAGACGGGTGAAGTTGCCGCCACCACCATCGTTACCGGACTCACCGCGGAGTGGAAGCAGTACACCTTTACGCTCAAAACCGCGCAGGTGCCCGTGACGGCGAACAACCACTTGGTCTTGACCATTCCTCACCCCGCAACGGTCTGGTTCGACTTGGTTTCGCTCTTTCCGCCGACCTATCACGATCGCATAAACGGCAACCGCATCGACCTGATGGAGAAGCTGGCCGCGATGCACCCCAAGTTCCTGCGCCTGCCGGGCGGCAACTATCTTGAGGGCGACCACATTCCCGAGCGCTTCGAGTGGAAGAAGACCATCGGTCCGCTGGTGGATCGGCCCACGCACCCCAGCCCCTGGCATTATCGGTCTTCAGACGGCATGGGACTGCTTGAATTCATGGAATGGTGCGAGGATTTGAAGATTGAGCCGGTGCTTGCCGTCTATGCCGGCTATTCCATGATGCAGGAGCATGTCGAGCCCGGCACGGCGCTTGAGCCCTACGTTCAGGACGCGCTCGACGAGATTGAATTTGTCAGTGGTGACGCCAGCACCAAATGGGGCGCAGAACGCGCCAGGAATGGGCATCCGGCGCCGTTCCCGCTGCACTATGTGGAGATCGGCAACGAGGATTTCTTCGATCGTTCCGGTTCCTACGATGGCCGCTATGCGCAGTACTACAAGGAGATCAAGCAGCGCTATCCCAACCTGCAGTTGATCGCCACTGCGCCCATCAAGAGCATCAAGCCGGATGTGCTGGACGAGCATTTTTACCTGCCGGCCGAACAGTCTTTTGCGGACGCAAACCACTACGACAAGACAGACCGCAACGGTCCGAAGATTTTCGTAGGCGAATGGGCGACGCGCGAGGGCGAACCCACGCCCAACCTGCAGGCCGCGCTGGCTGATTCTGCCTGGATGACCGGCATGGAGCGCAACAGCGACATCGTGATTATGGCGAGTTATGCGCCGCTGTTCGTCAATGTCAATCCTGGCGGAATGCAGTGGGAGACTGACTTGATCGGCTACGACGCGCTCAGCAGCTACGGCTCGCCGAGTTATTGGGCGCAAGTGATGTTTGCCAGCCACCTGGGCACAGAAGTGGTTGCCAGCAAACTGGCCAACGCGGGTGCGCGGGTCTACACATCGGTGACGCGCGACGAAAAGCGGCACAAGCTGTATGTCAAGCTGGTGAACGCGTCATCGGATGCGGCGCCGCTCAATATTGCGCTTGCGGGAGCTTCCAGTATCGGACAGGAGGCGACGTTGATCACCATGAGCGGAAAGTCGCCCAACGCAACCAACACCATTGCGAACCCCGAAGCCATTGTGCCGTCCGAACAGCGGATTCAAATCGCCGGACCGAAGTTCGAGCACAGCTTTGCGCCCTACTCAATCAACGTGCTGGAACTGAGCTACTAAGAAGGGCGCACAGCCCAGGTTGGATTCTGTTGCCGCTTTGGGGCCCGGTACGCCTCAAGGCGGCATCCAACATGGGGTTGTCAATTCGGCCCGGAACGGGATATGGCGCTGTCCGTCAAGCCCGATTTCAACGGGCAAACGAATCGCAGACAGAGCCGGCGCGAGAAATGTCCCCAAAGACGCTGCTTGGGGCAACCGGCGACATGCCTTCTCGCATCGTATAGCGTACCCGGCGGCAATCGCTTACTCAGACCTCGATTCGGAATTCTCTCCCCATTTGCGGGCGGCGTTTTCAAGAGATGCAGGTCCGGCAATGGGTGGGGAGGGTTCGCCGCTCCCTTCAAGTAAAGCGATTTCTTCATGTGGCACTTGCCGCGATGGACTGCCAAGCCTTGCAATCTCCTAAACTTACATTTTTGCCTTGACAACCTCGGAGGGCGAGCGTAATAGTTCTTTCGTTTTAGAAAGCGCTTACCCCCATGGCGCTCGTGAATTTCATCCCCTAGGCTCATTCCACGCGCCTCCGGATAAGCAAACTGAACAACTGGATCAGATGCGCCGGTCTCGGAAAAGAGATCAAGCGAAGCGTGTCGTCTGCTCTTGGAGGCGATTCGGAAACGGCTTCAACCTCGAGTTCCAATGGAGCAACCGAGGCTGGGCCGTAAGACGTCGCCAATGACGCCGCGATCAGCGCTGGCGCGCAAGCAGGTTCGCTGACGCAGCAACGGCGAATCAGATGCCACTCCTCGCGTCCAGCGGAAGGAAGACAACAACCCAGGTAATCGTTCGCTCAGGAGGCAAACCCATGAATCAGCTCACTCAACAGATTGGGCACATTGCAAGGGGCCCCGTGACGGAGGAACCGGCATGGAGATATCTGGCGGTGTGCTTCGCATTTCTCGCCATTCTCCTGGTGCTAGCCCCAGGGGCTTGGGGCCAGGACAACGCAACCATCAACGGAACCGTGGTCGACGCCACCGGAGCGCTGGTCCCGAACGCTTCCGTCAGCCTCACCAATCCCGCGACGGGTCAAGTGAGACAAGTAACCTCGAACAGCGCTGGCGTCTTTCGCTTTGCGAACGTGGGTATCGGCACCTACACACTCAGCACCTCGGTCGCCGGATTTCAGAAATATACCAAGACGGGCATTGTGGTGAACGTCGCCCAGGCCTTGGAAGAAGATATAGCCCTCACGGTTGGCAGCCAGCAGCAGACGGTCACTGTGGAGGCGGATGCCTTGCAAGTGCAGTCGGAAACCAGCGAGGTCAGCACCTTGATCAGCGGCCAGCAGGTCTCCGAGCTGTCAACCAACGGCCGCAATGTGACCTCGCTTGCAGCTCTGGGCTTGGGCGTGTCCAACAACTTGCCGCAATTTGGCGGTGTCAACGCTCTGACCGCCGCAAACGGCATCAGCTTCAACGGAGCCCGCACGGAGCACAACATCTACATGTTGGACGGAGGGGAGCAGAACGATCGTGGATGCGGCGGCTGCTTCATGAGCCTGCCCTCGCAGGATGCGATTGCAGAGTTCCAGACCCTGGACAGCAACTACAGTCCCGATTACGGCGTCGGCTCTGGTGGCACCATCCTGATGGTGCTCAAATCCGGCACGCATGGCTACCACGGAGAAGTGTATGAGTTCAATCGGAACACCGACTACAACGCCGCGGATTACTTCAGCAAGTCCACGCCCGAGTTCGACTTGAACGAACCCGGAGGCAATATCGGCGGCCCGTTGTGGATTCCGCACGTGTATGACCAGAACCGGAACAGAACATTCTTCTTTTGGAATGAAGAATGGCGGCGGCTCATCCAGGGCAGTGCGCCTACGGTGATCAATGCCATCCAGGCCAACAACTTCCCGACCGCCGGGCAGGATTTGCATTACACAGAACCGTCCAGCACGATCGTTCCGGTTTATCCCGCCACCTACAACGTTGCTCCCGCGTTGCAGGGCACGCCCTTCCCCAAGAATGCGGACGGGACGTACACGATTCCCGCCAGTTTGATGGATGCCAACGCGGTTCTCCAACTGAACTCGGGCACCTTCCCGAAGCCGAATTATAACAACGGCACTCAGTACATCGCGTCCATTCCCGCGCCGACCTATGTCCGTGAAGACGTGGTTCGCATCGACCACGCCATCAACAGCAAGTACCAACTGATGGGCCATTACCTCCATGACGCGGTCCAGCCGTCGTTCTTCCCGCCGTTGTGGGACACGAACAATGTCTATCCCACCGTGGGTACGGCCATGACCAACCCGTCGTTTTCGGCGGTCATCAAGCTGACGCAGACTTATTCTCCCAGCTTGCTCAATGAGACCGCGTTCCTCTATAGCGGCAACAAGATCACCCTCACTCCGATTACCTCCGGCGCCGGCTCCACGTTCAAGCTGCCCAGCGGGTGGACGGCGACCAGTTTCTTCCCGGTTGCCGACAACGCGGGGCAGGACATGCCGGAAGTCGATCTGCAGGGCTCACCGCTGAATACGACCTGGACCGAATCCTACTTCCCCTGGAAGAACGGCTACGAAGGGTTCGACTATCGCGACGATTTGTCCTGGACCAGGGGCCGGCACCAGTTCAAGTTTGGTTTCGCGTGGCTGCACGACTACAAGAACCAGCAACTGCAGGCAAACACCCAGGGAACCGCGGTTTTCAACTCGAGCGTGTTTACCAAAGACTCGTATCTCAACTTCCTGCTCGGCGACGCCAGCAGCTTCACCCAACTGCAGGGTCTTTACGGCAAACACTGGGTCAACAACAACTACGGCTTCTATGCCAACGACAACTGGCACATTACCCCGCGATTGACTCTCAACCTTGGGCTTCGCTTCGATGGAATGCCGCACGCCTTTGAGCGGTACAACCTGTTTGCGAACTTCGTTCCGGCCGACTACGTCACGCCTACGGTCAATCCGGTCCAGGCGAACGGCAGTCTGCTCCCCTCTGCGCTGTCGACTTTTCCCGGCACCGGATATTGGGCCGGCGAAGAGTTCTATCTCAACGGCATGAAAGAAGCCAACGTCAATGGTTTCCCCCGCGGCGTGGTCAACAACGACTACAACACCTGGCAACCCCGCGTCGGCTTTGCCTACGATGTCTTCGGGAATGGAAAGACGATTCTACGGGGCGGCTTCGGCATGTTCTATGAGCGCATTCAGGGCAACGATGTGTACAACGCCGCTTTGAATCCGCCCTTTGCATACCAGCCATCCGCCAACGACGTCACCTTCTCCAACCCCAACATCAGCGTTTTGACGGGGACGGTACCGACAACGCCGCAGCTCTTTCCTTCCACTCTGACCAATATCAGGTACCACTATCCGAATCCCGGGACGGCGAACTTCAGCCTGGGAGTTCAGCGGGAGTTGGCCCCATCGGTCGTTGCGGTGGTGCAGTATGTGGGCTCTTCGGGCTGGGACCAGAACAACGACAGGAACATCAACTCCCTGCCGCTGCTTGATTCCAACAACAGCTATGCGACACGAGAGGGCGTCGCCAACGGCACGCTGCTCGCCAACATCAATCGCATCTACCCCGGCTATTCCACCATCTCCCAGGAGGAGGACGAGACCAATACCAACTACAACTCGCTCCAGGCTGGCTTGCGCTTTGAGAACCGGCATGGGGTTACCACGCAACTGGCCTACACCTGGTCGCACGAGATCGATGAGGTGTACGAGGACCTCAATATTCTTGACGATCCGTTCAACCCGGGGTATGACCGCGGGTCGGGATTCCTGGACAGGCGTCACATCTTCAACGCGAGTTACATCTACAACCTTCCGTTCTTCGCCAAGAGTTCCAACCTCGTAGCCCACGAAGTCCTGGGAGGCTGGTCGATCTCTGGTGTAACGACCGCGCAAAGAGGAGTGCCGCAGAACGTCAACTATAACGGCACCGACACTCTTGGTCTGGGCGGTCTCGACGGCGGCAACAACCGTCCGAACCTGACTTCAAAGGTCTCCTACCCCAAAACACGGGCCGCATGGTTCAGCACCAGTTCGTTTGCCGATCCAGCTGCCCCATGGAATGGCGGCACGAACCAGGGATGGGGAACCGCAGGGAAAGATGCGGTTGTGGGCCCGGGACTCTTCAACTGGAATCTGTCCCTGTTCAAGTCCATTCCACTCACAAACCACGAAGGACCGAGATTTGAACTCCGCTTCGAGTCCTTCAATACCTTTAACCACGTCCAGTTCTCGAGCTTCGACTCGAACAGCCACGACTCGAACTTCGGAGCGGTAACCGGCGACTATGGTATGCGCAACCTGGAACTGGGCGGCAAGTTTGTATTCTGAGCGTTCGCCCACCCTAACCTGGGCGCGGCAGGGCATCGCCTGCCGCGCCTGTCACCAATCGCCAAGGCTCTCCTTGAAGCCCACCATATTCGCCACCACCCAAGTCCATGCAGAGAGTCGCTGATGACTGCGCCTGCTCTCGCAGTAAGATTGTGGCCGGAGGCTTTGCGATGAGAGCAGCTCTATTCGATTTCACGTCGGCCACTCCCGGAAATTGGCTTTCGATCGAAGAGATCCAGCGGCCCAAGCCGCAACCCGGCGAGGTGCTGCTCAAAGTGATTGCCTGTGGCGTCTGCCGCACCGATCTCCACATCGTCGAACGCGACCTCCCGCCCATCCAGCCGCACCTCATTCCCGGCCATCAGATCGTTGGCGAGGTGGTGGAAGGCGCAACCGCAGACCTCCTGCTTGGAACGCGCGTCGGCGTCTCCTGGATGGGCGGGGTCGACGGCGATTGCTGGTTCTGCCGCCATGACATGGAGAACCTCTGCGATCATCCCGTATTTACAGGCTATTCAGTAAACGGCGGCTATGCGGAGTACGCGTCGGTGCGCGCCGACTTTACTACCCCGTTGCCTGCGAGCCTCGATGCTTCTCACGTCGCGCCATTGCTTTGTGCGGGCATCATCGGCTTCCGCAGCCTGCGTGTGGCGGGAGTCGAGCGCGGAGAGCGCGTCGGCCTCTTCGGCTTCGGCAGTTCGGCAACGCTGGCCATTCGCATCCTTCAGTTCTGGGGTTGCGAGGTCTATGTGGTCACCCGCGGTGAGGCTCACCGCAAGGCCGCTCAATCGCTGGGCGCCACGTGGGTCGGCGACGAAGACGCAAAGCCTCCGGTCGAGCTTGATCGCGCCATCACCTTCGCGCCCAGCGGAAAGGTTGTCGTCAGCGCCCTCGCTGCCCTGCGCAAAGGCGGCGTGGTCGCCATCAACGCCATTCACCTGGACCAGATGCCCGCCTTCGACTACGACAAGTTGCTCTGGGGCGAGCGCCAGATTCGCAGTGTGGCCAACATGACCAGGCAGGATGCCCGCGATTTTCTCGCCCTGGCTCCCGAACTGAATTTCCATCCCCGGGTCACCACTTTCCCGCTGGAGGACGCGAACAAGGCCCTCGAAGCGGTGAAGCATGAGACCGCGGATGGATCGGCCGTGATTGTTCTTTAAGGGGCAATCAGCCCTCCCGAGCGCCGCGGCGGAGGCTCTCGTCTTATAGTTATCTCTATTGGGGATAAAGAATTATGGCAAAACGTGAATTCCAGACTGAAGTCAATCAACTGTTGCAACTGATCATCCACTCCCTCTATTCGCATCCTGAAATCTTTCTGCGCGAACTCATCTCGAATGCCTCCGACGCGCTGGACCGGCTTCGCCACCTGACGCTTGTGGACGACAAGTACCGGTCGCTTCCGTTCGATCCTCGCATCGACCTTGAGCTCGACGCCGAGAACAGAACCCTCACCATCGCCGACACGGGTATCGGCATGAATGACGAGGACCTGGCATCGCACCTTGGCACCATCGCCCGCTCCGGCACAAAGAACTTCCTCTCGCAGTTGTCCGGAGACGCCAAAAAAGATTCGAATCTCATCGGCCAGTTTGGCGTCGGCTTTTACAGCGCCTTCATGGTGGCCGACAGCATCGAAGTCGTCTCCCGCAAAGCTGGCGAAGATAAGGCCTGGCGCTGGGTCAGCGATGGCAAGACTGGCTTCGAAATTCAGCCTGCCGAGCGCTCCGCCGCCGGCACCACTGTACTTCTTCATTTGAATGACGAAGGCAAGCAGTACGCCGATAGCTGGCGCTTGCAGCAGGTCGTGAAGAAATACTCCAACCACATTGCGTTCCCGATTTTTCTCACCTACGACAAGAGCGAATGGAACGAGACGGAAAAGAAGTCGATCAAGACCCGCACTACCGAGCAGGTGAATGCCGCCAGCGCTCTTTGGCGCCGGCCCAAGAGCGAACTCAACGAAGAAGACTATAAGGATCTGTATCAATCGATCACCGGCGATTCGCAGGACCCGCTCTTCTGGGTTCACACCAAGGCCGAAGGAAGCCTTGACTACACCACACTCTTTTACGTGCCTGCCAAGGCTCCGCTCGATCTCTACCAGGCGGAATACAAGGTCGGCGTCAAGCTTTACGTGAAGCGCGTCTTCATCATGGACGATGCCCGGGAACTGCTGCCGCAGTACCTGCGCTTCGTGCGCGGCATCATCGACAGCGAGGATCTTCCGCTCAATGTCAGTCGCGAAATCCTCCAGCAGAATCGCGTGCTCACCAGCATTCGCACCGCCAGCGTCAAGAAGATCCTTTCCGAGTTGAAGAACATCGCCGCCAACCAGCCCGAAAAGTATCTTGCCTTCATCACGGAGTACAATCGCCCCCTGAAAGAAGGCCTGTACGGCGACTTCGCCAATCGTGAAGCTCTTCTCGAACTGGTTCGCTTCAAGTCAACGAAGGTCGAAGGAGTCACCAGCCTGGCCGACGTAAAAGCGCGCATGAAGGAAGGGCAGAAGAGCATCTATTACATCACCGGCGGTCCCGAATCGCTGCTGCGCACATCGCCTCTTCTCGAAATCTACAAGAAGAGGGATCTTGAAGTTCTTATCCTGGATGACGACATCGATGAAATCGTCTTTTCCGGCATCGACAAATATGGCGACATCGACTTCAAGGCCATCAACAAAGCCTCTACCGGCGATGATCTGAAGGACGAAGCCGAGCCGGACAAGGCCGAAACACTGAAGCCGCTGCTGGCCATGCTGAAGACCACGCTCGGAGACCGCGTGAAAGATGTGCGCGCCTCAGTGCGGCTGGCGGACAGTCCCTCCTGCATCGTCAGCGACGAAGAGGAACCCTCGTTGCAAATGCAGCAGATGCTGCGCGCCATGGGCCAAAAGGATATTCCCGCGCCGTTGCCCACGCTTGAAATCAATCCCGATCACGAGATCGTGAAAAAATTGCTTGCGCGCAAAGACGATGCCCTCGCCCAGGACGCGGCATGGCTGCTTCTCGATCAGGCATTGCTCATGGAGGGCGTAGCGCTCAAGGATCCGGCCACTTTTGTTCAACGTCTCAACCGCATCCTGAGCCTTTCCATTTAGGCTTCATCCCGAGGGAACGCGTGCATGAGCCAGACGCAGGTTCCATGCACGCAAGCCCTCTGATCTTGCTCCGCATCGGCGCCGGCCTGAGCCGGGTGTCGCCGAAAAGCGCAAACCCGAATCCGCAACGCCGATGAGAGGGACGTACACTGGGCAAAGCGGCCGATTCGAGAGGTGTCCACGGGCATGGCTCGGGCGAAAACAGGATGGACGTCAGTCCATCGCGCGGGTTTGTTTTGCGACCTTCTCTCTCATCCATTTCCCTGCCACAAGGAACAAGGAGACTCGATGAAGAACAAGCGTATTTGCACCGGGATGGCTCTCATGCTGCTGGTGCTTGCAATGGCGCCGCTCTTGGCCGGTTGTGGCGACTTCTGGAAGGCGCCATCCTCCGGGACTGCCACGACCACCACGCTGACATCGTCGACCTCGACGCCAGTCGAAGGTGCGAGCGTGACCCTGACGGCCACGGTTTCGCCCTCTGCGGCAACCGGGACGGTCACCTTCTATGATGGCAAAAACTCGCTGGGAACCGGAACGCTGAGTTCCGGAACGGCGACTCTGGCGACTTCGTTCTCGACCACGGGGACGCACTCGATCACGGCTGCCTACGGTGGCGATTCCACCTATGCCACAAGTACCTCAAGCGCGGTCACCCTCACCGTCAGCGCGTCAACCGGCACCACTACCTCCACCACCACGCTGACGGCCTCGACATTAACGCCACTTGAGGGCGCGAGTGTGACCCTGACAGCGACGGTCAAGCCCTCAGCGGCAACCGGGACGGTCACCTTTTACGACAGCACGACCTCGCTGGGAACTGGAACGCTGAGTTCGGGAACAGCGACTCTGACTACCTCGTTCTCAACTACCGGAACGCACTCGCTCACAGCCACCTACAGCGGCGATTCCACCTATGCCACCAGCACCTCAAGCGCGCTGAGTATTACCGTCGGCTCCTCGTCGTCCGCATCGACAGATTGCGGGTTCCAGGACAGCGCCAACAGCGCCACTGCGGCCAACTCCTACTTGAGCGGTACGAACACTCTGACGAGCCCGTCGATCTCGGTGGCAAACGCCAACGAGAGCGCGATTTGCGTTGCGAATTCCGGAACCACGTTGACCGTTACGAGCCCCACGATCAACTCCACCAGCGTGGGCAGCAGCGCCAACGACGGCAGCTTCTACGGCACCAATGCCGCGGTGCTGGCCTACGGATCGAGCACATCCACGGTTTCAGGCGGTTCCGTCAGCATTACCGGCGGAACCATCACCACCAGCGGCCAATATGGCAATGGGGTCTTCGCTTCCGGAGACGGCGCGACCGTCACCCTGAACGGAACCACCATCACGGCTACCGGCGGCAATGCGCACGGGGCGGATGCGGCCGAGGCCGGCACACTGAATTTGACCAGTGTGACGGCCACGACCTCCGGTCAGAGCAGTTCTGTGGTGGCGACCGATCAAGGCGGCGGCACTGTGACAGTCAACGGCGGAAACTACACCGCCAACGGATACCGTTCGGCGGGAATCTATTCGACGGGCGTCATTACCGGGACCGATGGTACCTTTACCGCCAATGACGCTGAAGCAGTGGTGGTGGAAGGCGCAAACTCAGTGAACCTCACCGGAACGGCCCTGGTCAGCGCCGCGGGAGACGATCGCGGCGTCTTCCTTTACCAGAGCACCTCGGGCGATGCTTCTACTGGCACCGCCAGTTTCACCATGACCAATGGTTCCATCTCCTACACTTGCCCGGTGACGGCTTCCAGCACATCCTGCTCCAGCGGTTCGACTTCGAGCGGGCAGAACAATCCCGCTACTGTGTTCGCCATCGCCAACACAACGGCCACAGTCTCGCTGACCGATGTAACGGTGACCAACGACACGTCAACCACCACCAACAACTATGGCACGCTGCTCACAGCCGCGGCGCTCAACAGCGGGACGTGGGGCGCCGCAGGCTCCAACGGTGGCAACGTCACCTTCACCGCCCATGGCGTGACCTTGACCGGCGACGTGATTGTTGACGCCATCAGCACCGCCGCCTTGACGCTGAATGCAGACGGCTCAGGAACCGCCTCCTCGCTGACCGGCGCAATCAATAATGCCAACACGGCGAAAACGGTGAGTCTGACGCTGGACGCGACCAGCACCTGGGTGGTTACCGGGACTTCGTATCTGACCACGCTGACCGATGACGATACGAGCTACGGGAACATTACATGCGCCACCGCGGGCTGCACGGTTCATATCGGTACAATGTCCATCAACCCCGCCACGAACTAGGTCTCTAACCGCTGATTCTCTTACCAATTGTCGGTGCCCCAGGTCTCGCTTCTGAGACCTGGGGAAACATCTGCCGCAAACTTGGACTGCCCTGCGATATACGTATGGACTGCGATTACGAGCGCAAACAGACAAACTGCTGTGCCATCGGAAGTTGCCGATTCCGTTTTGGGCCGTGAGACGCAGGCCCGTTCGAGAAGGGGACCAATGCGCCGTCCCCGCACTCACATCCTGGAGATTCGATCGAGGTTTATAATTCTGATCTTCTGAGTGGAGGTATCTTTTTATGATTCCGAATACGTCTCGCCGCGAGTTTTTGTCCGCCGGGTTGATGCTTCCCGTGGCTGGTGCGAGTTCTCGTATGGGGCTTTGGCCGGTCTCCAGCGAGCCTAGCGCCGCGGATACCGGTGCTCCGGTCAAACTCGACTACAAGATCCTCGGCCGTACGGGTTTGAAGGTGACTACACTGGGATTCGGGTGCATGATCACGTCGGACCCCAGCGTGATTGAGCGTGCCGCTGACATTGGAATCAACTACTTCGACACTGCGCGCGGCTATCAGCACGGCAACAATGAGCGCATGGTGGGCGCAGCCCTGGGCCCCAAGCGGAAGCATGTCGTGCTCTCGACCAAGTCCGGGGCCCAGGATAAAGATGGGTTGCTGAAGGATCTCGATACCAGCCTGCACGAGCTCAACACCGACTACGTTGACATCTGGTACCTGCATGGCAAGGGCAGCCCGGCCGAAATTCGCGACGACATGATCGAAGCGCAACAGCTTGCCAAGAAGCAGGGCAAAATCCGCTTTGCCGGCGTTAGCACGCACGGCGGCCAGCAGCAATTGCTTCCCTGGCTCGCGCAGAAGGGCGTCTTCGACGTGGTCCTGGCGGCCTACAACTTCTCCATGGACCCCGGCATCGAGCAGGCAATCGCAGTGGCCGCGAAAGCCGGCATGGGCGTCGTGGGGATGAAGGTGATGGCCGGAGGATTTCGCAGCATCAAGCCCGGCGATCCGCTCTATAAGAAACTGCAGCAGGATGGCGCCCTGTTGGCGGCGCTGAAATGGGTCATCAACAAGCCCAACGTCGCAACCACCATTCCCAGCATGACCGACATGGACCAATTGGACGAAAACCTCAAGGCCATGGCGCATCCATTTTCCACGAGCGACGAAAAACTGCTGGCCGCGCGGCTGGAACTGATACGCCCGCTCTATTGCCGCATGTGCGGCCAATGCGATGGCGCCTGCCAGAAGGGCCTTCCGGTCGCCGATGTGTTGCGCTTTCTTACGTATGCCGACGGTTACGGCCAGTTCGCGCTGGGCCGGGAAAGGTTCCTGGAACTGACCTCCGAGCAGGCTGCCGTCCGCTGCGGCGACTGCGCCGAGTGCACGGTCAACTGTCCCCACGGCGTCCATGTATCGGACCGCATGGCCCGGGCCCAGGAATTGTTTGCATGAAGGCTGCCGGTTTGCTGCTGACGGTCCTGTTTGCGGCGGGGTTGGCCCGCGCTCAGGAACCCCTGAACTGCCATTTCGTGCCCGGCTGGGAACAGTCCGAGCCGAAGCGCCAGTACGTCGCCGACAATCTCTCCGACTATAAGGACGGCGGCGCGGAAGGCTACCTGGTTTACGGCTTCGTGCGCATGACGGGAGTCACCTGCAAGTCGGGCGAAGACACCCTGGCGATCGACATTTCGGAGATGAACGACGCTGACTCGGCCTACGGCATGTTCGCCGCCAATCGCGACCCGAGCCTGCCCATCGCTGCCATCGGAATGGGTGGGCAGATGCAGCCGCAAAGCGCCAGCTTCGCCAAGGGCAAGTACTACGTGGAACTGGTGGTCACTGCCGCCAACCCGAACAGCGACCGCACCGCCGTGTTGCAGGCTTTTGCCGCCGGCATCGAGGGACGGCTTGAAGGCCGGGTCACCGCACCGGAGGCATTGGCGTGGTTTCCCAAAGAGAACCTGATCTCCACCCGCCTGGTTCCGGAGAGCGTGCTGGGGTTGCGTCTGCTCAAGCGCGGCTACGTGGCGAAGTACAAGCAAGGACAGGCGTTTATCGTGATCGAGGCCTCGCCTGAATCCGCCGCCGAGGTCCTCAAGAAACTCCGCGAGCATTTTGACGGTGCTTCTCCCGCAGCGGTGGGCGACGAAGCCTTCCAGGTCAAGGCGCCGTACCTGGATGGAATCTGCATCTTTCGCAAGGGGCGCACCCTCGCCGGCTACGCCAACCTGCCCGACCCCGGGCAAGCCGCCGCCCAGGCCGCCCAACTCGTCGCCCGTATCCCGTAAGGAAACGGGCGTCAGTTTGGTCCCGAGGCAAGGATCGATTTCGAGATTCGTAATCCCCTCATCCTGTTCGCTGTAGGCCTTTTCCAACCGTGGGGATGCATCGCGCTGGGGTTGTCCCTTTCAAGTCGATGTTCATGTCAAGAGGGCCGAAGGTCATTGGCCGTGTCCGATGAAGATCGTGTCCCAATACTTCAGTTTCGGCAAGCTGAACTCGATCCAGGTTGATTTTCCACCCTTGCGCATCTCAAACGGAATTGAGTGAAATTGCCCGCCGTCGAAATCCGGAGACGCCCACCCCACCGATCGCACTGTCTCCGGCGAAGAGACTTGCACGTGCAAATCCCGCAGGGATGGTGGCTCCGGCCGCGTCATCATGACATCGCGCCAATGAGGATCGTTCGAGCCTAGTAGATTGATCAGATGAACGACAGTCACATTGCCGTGCTGGCGCGCGAGGGTCCAGACGGTATTCGGAACTGCGAGCGGATTGGTTGGTTCCTCTGGAATCCTGACTTCAACACCACAAGGTTCCACATCATCGCGCAGGAAATTCTCGTAGGCTGTCAGATAGTCGTAATAGTGGCGCAGCGCCTCGCCGAGCGCAGGGGAAACGGAAAGCCGCGTGTCTGCCGGAAAGTATTCTTTTGAGAGCATGCGATCGCCGTCGCCCAATTCAATGTGAGCCGCGCCCGCTGCGAAGATGGCCGCATCCGTAAGCAGCACGCTCGGCATGTTGAACTGCTTCCCGCTTGGCGCCGGCCCGGTCTCAGGCGCTTTGTGGACATAGGCGGCAATCACAAATCCATCCTGGGGATTGGCGTAATGGACTTGCTCAGCCGTGACAAGAATGCCCGCAAATGTCTCCTGATCTTCCCATAGTTCGGAGTAGACGAAGTCCGCGGCGGAGCGTGCAATTCGCTCCTGGCCGAGGGTTCCGACCGCGTTGAAGACGATTCGCTTGTGGAGCGTGGAGCTGGCGTGATCGATGAAGGAACGGAAGCCGGAAATGTAGTCGACAGAAGAGCCGTCGAATGCGTAGCCGCCCTTGTCGCCGAAGGTATCAACGTGCCAGCCGTCGAATGGATACACCTGAAACAAGTCATTCATGCGGGCAAAAAGATACTGCTGCCATCCCGGATCGTTCAGATTCATGTAAAAGAGGCGATTGGTTGACCAGCCGCCGGAGGGATGCAGTTCAAGGCTCTTTGCGCTGGCGGCAGTGCGCGGACCGTCGGGAGTGTTCCAGATGGCCCACTTCAGCGGCAGCGGGTCGTGCGGCCGGGCGAGCGCGTCGTCATAGGAGCTGTAACTTGCGTTGTACGCCATCGCCATCATGTTGTAGTGGTGCGCCTGTTCGATGAGTTCTCTCACCATCGTGCCGTCCACGACGCGCCCGGCAATGTCTTTCCAGGCAGAGGCTGGATGCGCCACGGTTCCCGCAAGCGGCCGGTCGTGCCGATACTGAAAGTCGTAAAACTCCAGCCCGTTGATGTGGAATCGGTTCAGGTCGGCGATCCAGGCCTGCGGGTCTGTGCCCTCGCGGGCGTTGTAGTGCGCAAGATAGCCGTAGCGAGGAAAGCGCTTCCAATCGGATGAAATGTCGATGGCCGTCTGGCGTTCTGAGAGCACTTGGCTGCCAGCCCCCGAAAGTTGCACGGTAACCAGATAGCCCTGGAAGTCTTCTTGCGGAAGCGCGCAATGGAGCGTTTGCGTGCCGCTTGCTCCGTTTGCAAGTTGGAGCGGCTCGCATCGCCCTACGGCTTTGCCGAGCCGCCAGATTGTGGCGGAGATCTGCTCGGTTCCTTTGGCCTCGCCGGCCAGTTCAACGACCAGTTCTACCGGATCAGAAGGAGCGAACCGCGCCTTCGCGGGATAGGCATCGACGAGTTGGATGCCCGAGGCATGAAGTTGCGAAACAGGAAGCTCCGATGCATGAAGCACGGAGCCCGGCAAAGTGAGGCCAAGGAGCAAAGAGAGCCGCAAGCGCATGGGTCAATCATGCAGGGAACATTGCAATTCCGTTCCTGAAGTATTTCCGAGGTTTCTACGAGGGCAAAGCCCCAGGGAATCATTCGAAATGCTCCACCAGCGTAAGGCCGCTCGATGTGCGAGCAAGCTCCGCAAAGATGATCCGCTTGCCGTCCGGGGTCAAAGAGATACCGGCGAATGGGGTCGGGCCATGTTTCAGCGCATAGACAAACTGCGACTGGCCGGTCTCCGGGTCGATTCGTTGCAGTGTGAATTGGCCGCCGCGGTCCGAGAGCGAATAGACGCTGTCGCTGCCCACGGTCCAATAGTTCAGATTGCCGGTTGGCGGTCCGTCAAAGATCTTGCGCTCTGGCCCGCCGCCGGTCGCGCGCCGCCAGATGCCAGGCTCGCCATAGCGGGTAAAAAAGACCCACTGCGCGTCAGGGCTCTCGATGGCCACCATGCCGCCTCCCGTGGTCACCTGCTGGGCAGGCCCGGAGATATCAGACGGAATCTTCCACACTTGCCACGATCCGGAGCGGTTGGAGCCAAAATAGATCCAGCGATTGTCCGCCGACCAACTGGGAACGATGTCGTTGAAGCTTCCCCGCGTAACCGGGCGGGGCGTACCGCCGCTCGCATCGATTACATAAATGTGCGCAAAGGAATCGGGCCGGGCGTCGAAGGCGATGCGGCGACCGTCGCGCGACCAGGATGGGCTGCCGGCCATGGCGCCGGCCGAGGTCAACTGAATCGGGTTGCTTCCATCAATTCCCGCAGTCCATATCTCCTGTGAGCCGGACCGCCATGACTGGAAAGCAATTTTGTCGCCCGAGGGGGAAACGTGCGGCGATGCATCCTGCTCGCTGGAGGTTAAAATCTCCGCTTCGATCTCCGGGCCCTTGCCTTCGAGATCGGCTGCGAGGATGCTCCAGGTGGCGCTGCCGTGGGAATAGACCAGTCGATTGCCCTGTTTTGCGATGGAAGGCCAATAGGCATTGTCGCCGCCTGCGGGCTCATGCTCGGGCGTTCCCCCTCGCACCGAAACCCTCCAGAGAGAAATGCTGCCGCTTCGATTCGACGAGAAAACAATTTCGGAGCCGTCCGCGGACCACGTCAAACCCACGATAAGCCGGCCATCGTAGGTGAGCCGCTGGGGGAGCCCGTTCGGCAGCTTCATCACATAAATGTCGTGCACCGAGCCTTCCGGGCCTCGGACAAAAGCCAGCCTTGTCCCATCGGGAGAAATCGCCGGAGTCCAGTCTCCATCCCAGCCCGCCGGCGGGGTTGTGAGCTGCCGGACCGAGCGCCCATCGAGGGTAAGTTCGACCAGCACGCTAGGGGCTTGCGGGTCAGACTGCTGCGGGAAAACGAGGCTCTTTCCATCCGCGCTCCATGCCAGGCCGCCGTACTCCCACACGTGGTTCGTGGGCAGCGTGTAAACTTCCTGCTCGGAGCCGCCAATCGCGGGAATGGTGAGAATGCTGGTGCGGCTTTGGTCGTGACGAATGAACGCGATCCAGCGCCCATCGGCAGACCAGGCGGGGCTGAGTTCTTCCGCGGCGCCAGACGTCAGGCGCGCCGGGGCCTCGGAGCCGAGCTGCTTCATATATATATGACCGTTGCGCTCGCCATCCTTGCGCCACACAAAGGCGACCGCGCTTCCATCCGGGGAAAAGCTGGGCTGAAGTTCGGAGCCGGGGTAGGTTGTCAGCGGGCGGCTTGTGTAGGACTCCGTTCGGCTGGAATGCCGGTTGGCCCGAATCGCCAGCACGGCCCATACGAGCCCGGCCAGCACCAGCAGAGAAAGCACAGCCCACGCGATCCATCGACCGCGAGAGTTAACGGGCGGTTTCGACGGCGGCGCCTGATCCGCATCGTTCACCGGCTTTTGGTGGCCATTCGTCGCCGACAATGCAACGGTATCCACAGCTTGGCCAACGATCGTCGACGATTGCCCGTGCGGCTCAGGAGGCAGTTGGGTAACGGAGGCAATCAACCGGTACCCGACCTTGGGAACGGTCTGGATCGCGTGCGGTTCCCTGGGGTCATCGGAAAAGGCGCGCCGGAGCTCTGAAATAGCCCGGATCAAAGCGTCTTCGCCAACAAATACATCGGGCCAGACAACGCTTCTCAGGTGTTCCCTGGTGACCACTTCGCCGGCCTCGGACGCCAGAGCGACCAGCACCTGCATCACTTTCGGCTCCAGATGCACCGTCTCTCCGCCGCACTCCATCGAGTTGACGGCAGGATGGATGAGCCAGTCGCCGACGCGGTAATCGCCTCGCACCAGTCCCCCTCGTGTCGAAATTATAGACGCTTGGCTGAGAGGCCCTTTCCCGACCTCGCAGTGCAACTCCATGCTCCACAAGGGGTTAAGAACATCGGGAAAACCTCGGCAAAATGTCGCGGCGCGTCCCTAGGCAATTGTATTCCCGAACTCATACTGTCATCGCCGGAACATAAAAGACCGCGCCGATGGGTCGAAGTTCGGCGAGGTCGCAGGCTAGGGGACCGCTACGAGCCGGCTTAGAATCCAAGAGCCGCCCGGTTCCAATCACATGAGAAGTCAAGCCAAAGTTCAAACAACTGTTGAGACCAATGAGGGAGGCAATCACGTGACCAGATGGCAGAAAGACCCAATACCCGTAGGCGACAACCCACGATTCGCAACCAATCTCACCGGCATGGCCCTGGCCTGCATCGCACTGTGCGCAATCCTGCTGCTGCCGATCGGTAGAGCATCTGCCCAGACCCAGGCGGCCAGCGCAACGTTATCCGGCACCGTTTCCGACACGACCGGCGCAGTGATTCCCGATGCGATGGTGACGATCGTCAGCACCGACCAGCACTTTCAGCGCCAGGACAAGACCAATGGAACGGGGCTGTATAGCTTCACTCTGCTCCCCCCGGGCCAGTATTCGCTGACCGTGCAGAAGCAAGGCCTCAGCGTTTACACGCAAACCAGCATCATCCTTCAGGTCGGCCAATCCTTCGAGATTCCCGTTATGCTGCCCTTGGCAAGCGTCTCGGAAAAGGTCACGGTCACCTCGCAGACACCACAATTGAACACCGAAGATGCAAACATCTCCACCTATGTGGACGGGAGGGCCGTCCTCGAGCTTCCGCTCAATGAGAGGAATATTGCCAGCCTGGTTTTCCTCAACGCATCGGTGACCAACCAGGCACTCGTCCAGTGGACGGGCGGCACCAGCGCCAACTCAGCCAATGCCGACCAGGACTTGACCTTTCTCAACTTCGCGGGAAGCCGGTTCGGCGATACAGAATGGCTGCTCGACGGCCATTGGGATGCCGACGGCCAGTGGGGCGCGATCATGTACCCGCCGGGAATCGATGAGACGCAGGAGTTCCGCCTGCAGACCAACAGCTTCTCCGCGCAGTTCGGTTTCAGCTCCGGAAATGTGATTAACATGGTCACAAAATCGGGCACTCGCGACCTCCACGGAGACGCCTTCGAGTTCCTGCGCAACAGCGCCGCGGACGCACGAAACTTCTTCGACAGAACTCCTGCCACCCATTATGAACGCAGTCAATTCGGCTTTACCGCAGGTGGGCCAGTCGTTTTGCCGCATGTGTACGCGGGGCGCGAAAAGACCTTCTTCTTTGGCGCCTATGAGGGCCTTCGCGCCGCGTCTCCTGTAACAGCCGTGGAAACCGTGCCGACAACCGCCAACTTTGGCGGCGATTTCTCCGCCCAGTTGGGAACCGCAACCGGGCAATTCGACTATCTCGGCAGGCCTATCTACAACGGAGCTGTCTATGATCCCTATTCAGCTCGCCAAGTGACGAAGGGGCAGGTCGACCCAGTATCCGGGCTCACTGCCTCGGCCTCTGGAATTATTGTGGATCCATTCGGCGGAGTCACTGGCGGAACTCCCACCAACGTGATTCCCTCCACACGATTCGACAAACTCGCTTCGGTGCTTTTGAAGTATTATCCGCAGCCCACCAACTCCCAGACCGCCAACAACTTCACAGCGAACGCGTCGTCGCCGCAACAGCAGGACGCCTACACCGTGCGCATCGACCACAATTTCACCGACAAGTCGCGGATCTATGGACGCTGGTCGAACAAGGATGAATACAAGACTGGCGGCGCCGCCCTGTATGGAAACGATGCCGGCGGACCCGGGCTGAAGAATGGCGACAACCGCTGGGATTTCGCGATGGGTTTCTCGCAGATCCTCTCCAGTTCACTTGTCATGAGCGTGAATCTGGGCTGGAACCGGTGGATCGAGACCAACCTTCCCCAGGGAAATCCTTTCGATGTAACTCAACTCGGCTGGCTCTCCTCGTTGAATGTGGACGGCGGCGTTTTTCCCGGCGTCAGCCTGGGCGAGTACGCGGGACTCGGGTCCGGCAGTCCGCAGGTTGCCCCGCGCGAAAACCGCTCGATCGGCACAGATTTCACCGACACTTTCGGGCGCCATCTGTTCACGTTCGGGTTCGATTTCACCTCTCAGTACTACAACAACATCTCCCCCGGAAATGCTAACCTCAGCTTCACCCAAAGTGGCACCAGCGGGTATGACCCGCTGAATGTCAATATTGCCAGCACGGGCAATCCTTTCGCCAGCTTCCTGCTCGGCGTGGGCAGCGGCTCATTCACCCTGACCGGTTCCCAAACGTCGAACATGAAGAAGGTGGACTGGTATCTTCAGGACGACTGGAAGGTCGACAAGAAACTTACCCTGAATCTTGGAATCCGCTACGAGTTACAACCGTCGCCAACCGACCGCTTCAACAAACTCGCGTGGTTCGATACCACTGCTATCAATCCGGTATCGGCGCTGACCGGATATTCCGCGCCTGGAGAGCTAGTCTGGACTGGCGGCAAAAATGGGCGCGGAGTGATCACCGACAGCTACACCAACTTTGCGCCTCGATTCGGGTTCTCCTACCACCCAACGGAGAGGTTGGTGGTGCATGGGGCTTACGGACTCTTCTTCCCGCAGCGGGCGTCGCTGGCCTTCGATGCAAACCTGAACGGCTACTCCCAAACCACGAACTGGGCCGATGCTCCGACCAATGGATACACCATCACCAACCCCGCCAGCCAGGCGTTCAGCACCGGCCTGGTGCCGATCGTTGGAAACGCACTTGGCGGCCTCACGGATGTGGGCAACAGCGTGAACGCCATTCAACATATTTGGAAGAGTCCGTACGTCCAGGACTACACCTTCGGACTCCAGTATGCCTTGTCGAAAAATGATGTCGTGGAAGCGCAGTATGTCGGCAACAGGGGAACCCATCTGCCCGTGGCTGGCTCCGTCAATCTCAATCAGGTTCCAGACAGCTATATTCAGGCGGCCGCCCAGGCAGTCGCCGGTGGCGCGTCCAATCCGCTGTATAACCTGGTGACCAACCCGTTCTACGGCCAGGCGCCGAATAGCGGCTGCGGCCTTCAGGGGGCAACCGTTTTCCAGGAGCAATTGGACAAGCCGTTCCCCGAGTTCTGCAACGTGAGCAGCCAGCAGGCGCCTTTAGGTTTCGATACCTACAACGCGCTGATGCTCACGTGGACCCATCGCTTCTCGCGTGGATTCCAGCTTCTCGCCTCCTATAACCGCTCAAAATGGCTTGACGATGTTACCGGCAACGCGGCGTGGAGTTGGGGCGCATCCAACCAGGAATTCAGAGATAACACCAACATCGCCATGGATAAGTCGGTCGATGCATCCGACGTTCCCAACAGCCTGGTCATCAACTATATCTATGAGCTTCCGGTCGGCCGCGGCAGAGCCTTCGGTTCAAGGGCCAACCGGGCGGTTGACGCCGTGGTGGGAGGCTGGCAGTTTACCGGCATCAGCACCTTCAGAAGCGGCGTGCCCCTGTCTCTGACTGACGATAACAATACCTCCTACTCCTTTGGCGGAGGCCAATCTCCGGATCAAGTTCACTTCCCCAAAAAGGTATCGCACACCTTTACCGCACAGGGCGTTCTTGGCTTTGATACGACTGCCTTCGTGCAGGCGCAGAATTTCACCTACGGCACGACAAAGCGAAACCTCTCGTACCTGCGCAGTACGGGAACCGATAACTGGGACCTCGCGCTGCAAAAGTATTTCACGTTCAGCGACCTGCTGAAGCTGCAGGTGCGCGGCGAGGCTTTCGATGCATTCAACCATCCAAGATTTACCAACCCCGACACCGGACTTGGTGATGCTTCGTTCGGCTACATTTCAGGAGCTTTTCAGCCACGGGAGGTGCAAGCAGCACTAAAATTGATCTGGTAAACGCCCGGGGAACGACCCGATCGGCCTCAAGCGGCATATCGTCAAGATCGGGCATTTCCTCGGGGCTGGAACTGAGACATCAACATCAGGGGCACGGCCAAGGCCGTGCCCATTTCATCCTTCGGCGAATCTCAAGAGGCTTTGGATAATGCATCAATCTTCCCGTCCGGCGACGCTGACGCTTCGGCTCATATCCCGCTGCGCTCTCGTTGCCGCAGTCCTCGGTTGCAGCCTGATTCGCGCCGCTGCAATGCCTCCTCAGGCGGCTGGCGTTACCATCGAGCAATTGTGGGGGGAAGCTTCCGCGGCGCAACGAGCGCAGCAGTACAGCCGGGCCGCAACGATCTACCGGAAGATACTCGCGATGCAGCCGGATCTCATGGAAGCGGAAGTGAATCTGGGTCTGATGCTTCACCTGAGCGGCGATCCGCAGGCGGCCATCGCAAGCTTTCAGCATGTGCTCGCCAGGCACCCCGATCTGTTTGCTCCCAACCTTTTCACGGGCCTGGATTATCTCAAGCTCGATAACCCCGGCCGGGCATTGCCCTATCTTCAGAAGGCAAGCAGCGAGCAACCGGATCAGCCCGAAGCTCGTGCCGGACTCGCAAACAGCTACTTGCAACTCAGGCAATACCCTGAAGCTCTTGAGCAGTTCGCGTGGGCAACGCAACTGAACGACAAAAATGCGGACGCCTGGTATGGGCTCGGTGCAACTTATCTCAGCATGGAAAAGGAAACCGAGGCTGGTCTGCGGCATTCCTCGTCTCCATTCCGCGCCGTGCTTCTTGGCGAGTCTTATCTGCAACAGGGCCAGGTGGAGAAGGGAATCGCCACTCTCGTCGCCGCCGCTGCCAGCCCGCAGACCGTACCGTGCGCTCGCTCGTATCTTGGCTTTGCCTATCTCAAACAATCCAAGTTTGATGATGCCGCCGAACAATTCCGGCTCGATTGGGATTCCCGGTCACACACCGGATGCCTGCTTGCAAAGCTTGGCTTGGTTGTTCTGGACGCGGAGCGCGCCAACACGGAAGATGCATTGCGCGAGCTTCGCGAGGCCGCAGATACAGATTCCATCTTCGTCCAAAAGAATGCAGAAGTATTCTGGAGCGAACTGGCCAGGGCCGGAGTTGAAACCCGCGCGCGCGAAATTCTTGAAGCGCACCAGTCAAGTAACTCGCCGTCCTTTGAAGCTAAGTCCTCGGCAAGTCATCTGAAGCACGGGCATTACTCCGAGTGCAGCTCCTCCCTCGCTGGCTCGACCCAGCGTCTCGACGCGCAAGACCTCCATCTGCTCTCTCTTTGTTCCTATTACATCGGCCGCGACGATCTTGTGTTGACCGCGACGGAGAAGATTTTGAAAGGTACGCCCACGGATGCAGAAGCGCTCTATTGGCGCGTGCAATCGGCAGAGCGTCTAGGTCTGGCCGCGCTAGCAACCGCAACCGCCATCAATCCGGATTCGCCCTCTCTTCATGCGCTCTCCGGCGACATGCTTCGTGAAAAAGGCGATCTGGCCGCAGCCGCCGGCGAATACCGCAAGGCAATTGCCGTGAAACCTGGATTTCTTGCCGCGCACCTGGACCTGGCGCGCGTTCTCAACTCGGATCACGATACTGTAGGCGCGGAGCAGGAAGTGCAATATGTATTGAACGCAAATTCGACCGACCCCGAAGCAAACTACTTGATGGGCGAGATTCTCGTGAATCGTGCACGCCTCGCAGAAGCGCTGCCGTTCCTGCTGAAAGCCCTGAAGGTAACGCAAGAGGAACTTCCCTATGTCCATGCGGACTTGAGCAGGGTCTATGAGGATCGGGGCGACTTTGCTCAGGCGATCGCTGAAATCAAGCTGGCCGTGCCGGTCGACGTAGACGGGAGTTACTACTTTCGTCTTGGTCACCTCTATATGAAGACGGGAGACCGCGCTGCCGCGACTCAGGCTTTGGCGCAAGCTGCCAAACTGCGGCACGAAACGGACTCCGCTTCCTTGTTCAACAAGAAGTAAGCGCCTTCCTGCGGAACCGTAGGCTCAAGGGTTACTCACCGCTCAATTTATCTGATCGCAATCGGTAAAAGCAAAAGCCTCGCACTGCACGAATCGCTGGCGTGCCCGCGCGAGACTGAACGGAAGCGAACTCACGGATGAATCGGGCTTCAATACCTTCCGCATTCAGTCAGCCCGGCCAAGCGATTCACCGTTTTCGGGCCTCAGCTTCCGCCACCCATCCACGGCGCAAGGTTTCCGATGGGATACTGGAGAGGTATGGCTTGATGTCCAGAATCGGTGTTCCGTCGAGCATGTCCACTCCGCGCACATGGAGCGATCCGTTCTCGCGGCGCAGCAACTCAACGACCGTCAGCCCAATCGGATTGGGGCGGCGCGGAGAGCGTGTGGCAAACACGCCATGGGGCTGATTGTCGATGGGCGGTTTGCCGATCAACTCGAAGCCTTCGGAATGGTCGAAGATCCACAGCACCATGAGATGGGAGAAGCCCTCGATATCGGTGAGTCCGAGTTCAAATTCAGGCAGGATCTTCAGCACGCCTTCTGCGTCATGCTTGGCGCCAAGGCCCTTCGGAATAGCTGCCGTGTCCTTGTACGGGCTGTGCACGAACCCGATCGGCTGCGGATTGAACATAGGTCCCAATGCCTCCGTCATCCATACTAAACGTGAGCGCGGCTGCCTCTTTCAACTTCCGGTTTCGCAGTCTAGTGGCCACTTGTGAAAATGGGCAAGCTCCTTACCTTTTTGCTTTTGTGCATCACGAAATAGACAGCGAAAAACTCGCACTGAAGACGGCGAAGGGTTGCCCTTCTCCACTCGCCCGGTGGTCACTTCGCCGTTGCCCTGCCTCTAACTTCTTGATAAGTCGCGGATCGGTTATTCTGCCGATGCGCGGGTTTACTTTGCTCCTTCGGTTTCTTCCACGTTGTAAAGCTGGAATTCGCGAATGCCCGCTGCGTCGGTGCTGGAAAGAATATTGAGACGGACGCGGTTAGCCGTAACCGGAGGGAAGTTATCAATCTTCTTATGGCCGATGGCCTCGCCTGAAACGACGGTCTTCCAGCCGGCTCCGGTCCACACATCGATGGAGTACTTCTGGATGCGCTGGCCGGCATCGAGCCATTCCATGGTGAGCGCACGATTGAAGCTGATAGGCTTCGGAAACAAAACATCGAGCGTGGAGTGATGAGAGCCCTGTGGTGCTGTCCAGAAGGTGTCCGGGTTGCCGTCGAGCGCGGCGGAGACCTCAGTCGGCGCTGGAGAGTGCTCCGGCGCGAGGTTGTGCTCGGAACGTGCGCGCAGAGCTTTGCCGAACTCTTCCAGGCGGGCCACGTCGCTGTCGGGCAGCAGGCCGCGGCGGTCGGGGGCCAGGCCGAGCATCAACTGTGCGCCGCGGCCAACGGTTTCGTCGTAAGTGGTGAGCAACTCGCTGAGGCTCTTGAGCGAGGCTTCATCGTTGGGATGCCAGAACCAGTGATCTTTGCGCAGCGGAGTATCCGCCTCGATCGGACGCCAGCGCAGGTAGCCGTGACGGTCGATAACGTTCCAATTCTCGTAGGGAACGCGGCCGCTTTCGTTGCCCACCCAGCGTGCGTCGCCGTACTCGAAGAGTCCTGTATCGGCAAACACAATCGTATTGGGCTGGTAAGTGCGCAGTGTTTCAATGATCTTCTCGAAGTTATAAACATGGCCGGCGCTGCCTGCGCCGTCGAGCCAGAATTCAACAAGGTCACCGTAGTTCGATGCCAGTTCGGATAACTCGGCCTGATAGTAACTGTCATAGGCTGCGGAGTCCTTGTACTTGAGCTCGTGACGATCCCACGGAGAGAGATAGACCCCAAACTTCAGGCCGTATTTGCGCGCTGCGCGAGCTACATCGCCAACCATATCGCCCTTGCCGCCCTTCCAGGGGCTCGACTTTACGCTGTACCCCGTCTGCTCCGTGGGCCAAAGGCAGAACCCGTCATGATGCTTGGCCACCAGCACCACATACTTGGCGCCGGAATCGCGAATGGCCTTCATCCATTGGTCGGGATCGAATCCGCTGGGATTGAAGACGGCGGGATCGGCCGTGCCGTCGCCCCATTCGCGATCCAAAAAGGTATTGGTGGAGAAGTGCAGTATGACACCGAATTCGAGATCCTGCCAATTAACCTGCTGTGGAGACGGCTTCATATCGGTAAAGCTTTGCGCGGATGCAAGCGATGCACAAAGAATGAAAACCAATCCGGCGCCCATCAGGCGATTGCAGAAAACCCTCATCGGTAACTCCCCACTAACTTGTTGCTTCCATTGTGTTATAAATCCGGCCTCGTTCAAATGCAACAGTCAAAGCATCCTGCCTTACAAGGCAAAGGCTCAGCAATTGTGCGGTTCCCAATTTGTTCCATCTTCAAGGGCTGAGTCGCCAGCGCAGAACGCTCCTTGGACCAGCTTCGCAGCCGGCTGCGTGTCAGTGCCGCTGCGGCAAAAACTTCCAGATGGCGGGGTCTTCTTCGCCCAGCACCCAGGAACAGAAGCCCTGCAGATTCTTTTGCTGGACCAGTTCATAGCGATCCTTGAACGTGTGCAGATCGGTGAAGAAGATCCACTCTCGCATCTGATCGCGATAAAAGAAGAACCAGGCGCTGTGGTCTTCAGCGTCCCACTGGATCTTGCCGTTGTACGCGTCGGCGAGTTGCAGGGCGTTGGGCGTGCCAATGTAGTCGGCGGTTGGGTTCGGCTTCTCGCTGCCGGAACTGTCCTTGGTGGGCGCGCCGGTGTACCAGTGGTAGCCGTAGAGCGGAATGCCCAGCGAGAGCTTCTCTTTGGGGATGGCCGCAAGAGCATAGTTGAGATTGTCCACCGTCCACTGCCAGCCGGCGACCGGGCCGGGCATGGTCCACCGGGTGTGCTGATCGTAGGTCATCAGGCACACCAGATCCACGTACTTCGCGATTGCGGCGATGTCGTATGCTCCCCGCCAGTCGGTGTAAATCCACTTGGCGAAACCGCCCTGGCCTGGGTAGCCCGGCGCATTGGGCACCGTGGCGATGGTCAACTGCAAACCTGCCCCGTGCATCGCTTCCGCTGAGGTTTTGACGACCGTCGTCAACAGGTCGCGGTCGATCCAGTCGACATTTTCGAAATCAAACTGGAAGCCGGTGTAGCCGTGGAGCTTGCACTCCCGGATCATTGCCTGGTTCATCTCGGCCTGCGCGGCGGCGTTGGTCGCCAGGGTGTGGAATCCCTTCTTGTTGAAGAGGGCCAGGATGGGCATTACGGAAAGCTTCTCGTCGTGCGCGCGCTTGAGCACGGTCGGGTCGGGTGCGCCGGTAACCAGGCCATTCTCGTCCACCTGGTACCAGGTGGGCACCAGCAGATCGATCTGCGAAGAGTGCGCCAGGAAGGAACGAATAGAATCCGGCGAACTGGTCATGTAGAAAAGCGCCACTGGTTCTGCCTGCATGCAGGGCAGAGCCGCCACAGCAACCCAAAGCAAAAGAAGCAGTCGTTTCATTCTCAATCTCCAATGGAAAAGGCGCGCGCAGGGGCATTCGTGGTCAGGATGACTTCGATGGCCTTGGTTGTCTTTGTACGCCCGGCTTGTCGCAGGCATCTTGATCTCCTCGCCGGAACGCGGGAGGGTACGCTGAGAATCCTACTTCATTGACTTGGGTGGCGACATCCATCTCGCGGGCGCTCAATCAAGCCGGCTTGGCCAGGGATACCCGTTGCTGCGGCCGGTCTTGCGCGCTACGGCCAGGATAGCCTTCTGTTGTCGCCGTAAGATTCGCCCGCCGTGCGGCCGGCAGACCACGATCTGCAGTTTCCTGCGAAACTGGGAAGTTCGGAGTCCAGGGGTTCCAGTTCTGTTCCATCCACTTCCACTGCCACGCTTTGCATAATGAGGTCCATGGTGAGGACGACCCGGAGGCTATTCTTCAGGCGCACGACAACGCCCACCATCCCGGAAAGAGCACCCGATCGGATACGTGCCCGCTGACCGACTGTTAATAAAGGGTGCGGTTCCGCGTTGCGGAGGGGTAGGCCAGAGCGGAGTGCGTTGATTTCTGTGTCAGGCAAGGGCGCCAGTTGGCGACCCGTACCCCCCACCATGGTCAGTACCCCTGGCACTTCCAGTACCCTCACGCGCTCGGACCGGGTGATGCGGACGAAGAGATAGCCCGGAAATAGTGGAAGATCCAACGCTACCGTCGCGCCGCTGTTCCACTTGCGCTGCACGCGGTATAGGGGAAGAAAATGCTCAATCTCCCTCAGGTTCATGTAATGATCCACGCGCTTTTCATGGCGCGGAGACGTGTAGACCGCAAACCAGTTCGGCCCAAATTCGCTCCCCCGCGGGCTGCCTGTCCCTTGTCTGTCCGCATGAATGAGGAAGTCCTGCTGTGCACTTTCAGACACTGTTGCGCTCCTCACTTGGGTGGGGCTTCTGCCCTCGGATTCGATAGCGGGGTCAACTGGATTCACCGTGATTGCTGTCTGGAATCCAATGAACGCAGATGCCTGCATCCTGCGTAAACCCCTCGGCGCTCCTGATAAAGCCTGTGGTTGCACGGAGAACGATCACTTCTGCAACCATCCTAAACGAAGACGTCATTCCATGTTTTTGACCTTCACGTCGATCCCGTGCCCTGCGTTCGCGGTCGATCCGGCTGCTTTGTTTGACGGAAATGCAGCCAAGACGGAGAGGCCATGCTTGCCTCGAACATCCCTCAAGAACGTCCCGCCGACGGTCTATCCCGAACAGGGTGGCAAGAAGGTACCTTGCCGAACCCGATCTTGATTCGACCCGGCTGCACGTTTCACCTGCGGTCTGTGGCCCATTCGCACAAAAGTAACGAATACAATAGGATGCACGAAAGGCTTAGCCGGGTTGGTTTTGGGGTGCAAAGATCACGCCGGAAGAGGCGTCCATGTCCGTTTGTTGAAGCGGAGGCTCTTTTCCCTTGGCAGGCAGACCTGCATGCGCTCAGGAGATTGCGCGGAAGAGCCAGTAGAGAACGCCAGAGAGCAAGGCCGCAGCCGGGAGGGTGAAGACCCAGCCGGCTGCGATATTGCGAACCGTGGAAAGGCGCAAACCGCTCCCGTTGGCGGCCATGGTGCCGGCCACGCCGGAACTGAGCACATGCGTGGTGCTCACTGGCAGGCCGAAGGTGTCGGCGGCGAAGATGGTCGCCATGGCCACAAGTCCCGCGCTGGCGCCTTGCGCATAGGTCAGGGGCTCCTTGCCGATCTTCTCTCCAACCGTGACCACAATCCGTTTCCAGCCGACCATTGTGCCAAGACCAAGCGCCAGGGCGACGGCGACCTTGACCCAACTGGGGATGAACTTGGTGGCCTTGTCCACCTTGCTCTTGTAGTTGTTCAGGGCGGAGGTTTCATCAGGAGTGAAGGCCGGATTGTGGTTCTTGGCCATCAGCCGCAAGGCCTCGCTCGCCACGTACATGTCGTTGCGCACGTTGGTTTGCTGGTTGGCGGGAACGGCCTTGAAGACCTTGTAGAGGGCGACTTCATGATTCAGGTCCTCGACCAGTTCCCGAAGCGCGAGAATGGTGTCCGGCTGAAGCTGTTGTGTACGGATGTAGTCGGTGACCTCGGTGCGTGCATCGGAGCCGAGGATGCCGCTCTTGTCTACGTGCCTGTCGAGGATATGGCCAGCCTGCTCTGAGGCGGCGATAAAGTCCTGGATCTCCATGGGACTGACGGCGTGGTTGAGAGCGTAAGCGGTGGGGACGGTGCCGATCAGGATGAGCATGATGAGCCCCATGCCCTTTTGTCCATCGTTGGAGCCGTGAAAGAAACTGACCCCTGTGCAGGTGAGCACCATGAGGACGCGAATGGGAAACGGAGGCGGCTGGTTGTCTTTGGGCGCTTCGTAGAGCGAAGGATAGCGGATGAGCGCCTTGGAGAGCAGCATCAGCAGTCCTGCGGCTCCAAAGCCCACCAGCGGCGAAATGAGCAGCACCTTGAGGACTTTAATCGCCTGTTCCCAATCCACGCCGGACGTGCCAGTGTGGATGTTGACCAGTTGGTTGGCGACGCCGACGCCGATGATGGAGCCGACCATGGTGTGAGAACTGGAAGCCGGAAGTCCAAACCACCAGGTGCTCAGGTTCCAGAGGATGGCGGCGATCAGCAGCGCAAAAACCATCGAGAAGCCGGCGCCGGAGCTGACTTGGAGGATGAGCTCCACCGGCAGCAAGGTGATCACGGCAAAGGCCACAGTACCGGTGGAGACGAGCACGCCCGCCAGGTTGCAGACGCCCGACCACACGACGGCTATATCGGGCTCGAGCGAATGGGTGTAGATGACGGTGGCAACGGCGTTTGCGGTGTCGTGAAAGCCGTTGACGAATTCGAAGCCGAGCGCAATCAGCAACGCCAGGGCAAGCAGAAGATAGGGCCAGACGCTGGTGACAGTGACCGAGTCAAGGTCTTTGGCGACATGGAAAGCGATGTAGCAGAGTCCACTGGACAAAGCGAGCAGAAACACTACGATGCCCGCTCGGCTGGGCGCCGCGTTCAGCTTGTGATCGAGAACGGACGTGCTTGAGGGCAGCGTTTCAACAGTGGTCGCCATGTCGGCCATCAAAGATCTCCAAAGCGGCCGGAGAGATTCCGGACACGTCTGGGCCTCCAATGTCGAAACTGGACAACGGAATTACTCAGCAAATAGCAAGGGGATGATTTTTGGCGGAAGACTGACGAGCCGGATAAATTGGCGTCCATATAACCCCAACAATCGCATTATTGCGCGATTGTTTGCGTGGTCAGGTTGGGAAATAGCCTGACAGCACTCATTTTACACGGACCCAGGGGGGGCTTGGGAAGGGGGTCGGGTGAGGGAGGTGCAAAAAGGGACCCCGGCTGAGGGTTAACTGCGGCCCCCTGTTGTGCCCAAACCGTGCGCAGGCTAGACCGCGGAGATCTCGTCGGCCGCCGCATCAGCCGAGGTCGATGATCTTGCCCGCGGCACCCATTGGGCGCCTTCGCGTGCAGCCTATGTGCGAACGGAAGGCTACCGCCATTCGTCTTGCGCGTTGGCGAGGCCGTCGTTCATCACCGTCTCGAATCCGGTGTGCTTCTTGATGAATATCTCGCTGAAAGCGCGGTCCTGGCGCAATAAAATGGCCTGCAGGCGAACCAACTCGAGCAGGGCCAGGAACATGGCGATCAGGGCGCGTTCTGACCGCGTGTGGCTCAACAGCCGGTGCAGGGCTATAGGCTTGTCTTCCATGGTAAGGCGACGTGCGAGGAACTGGATCATCTGGCCCACGGTGACCGAGTCTTCGTTGAGGTTGAGAACGGGCCGTTTGCGCGCGCGCTCCAGGATGTCGCGGAAGATGCGGACCAGGTCCACGGTGTCGGCAGCGATTTCCGGCTCGGCGGCGACATCGTCCTTGAACTCGCGAGAACCGGGATTGGACCAGGTGGCGGCTTCAAGCATCTGCTTCTGTTGCAGCATCTGGGCGGCGCTCTTGAAGCGCTCGTGCTCGAGCAGCCGCTCCACCAATTCGCGGCGCGGGTCCTCCGCCGCGTCTTCAGGACCCGCGGCCGCGCGCGGCAGCAGCATCTTGCTCTTGATGTGGATCAGCAGCGAGGCGGTATAGATGAACTCGCCCGCCACATCCACGTCGGTGGCCTTGAGCTGGTTCACGTAGGCCAGGAACTGAGCGGTGATCTTGGCGATGGGAATGTCGTAGATGTCGATGTCCTGCTTGCGGATCAGGTCCAGCAGCAGGTCAAGGGGGCCGTCATAGACCTGGCCCACGAACACCGAAAAAGGAGACTGTTCGGCGCTCTCGTCCAGCTTTTTTTGCCGTGCGGCCAGTTTGGCCGCGGCTTTTTCCTCTGCCTTTGGGTCGGCTGCGGGCTGGGCGACAGGCACCGGGCCGGCTTCTGGAACTGCGGCGGTCTCGGGCTCCGGCGTGGGCTCAGGCGCCGCGGCCAGCGTTGGCTGGCTGGTGCTGGCTGCCTCAGGTTCGATGGCATTATCGGGGCTGGTTGCCGGTGCGGCTTCGACCTGTGGCTCGGCCTTAAGTACTTGCTGGGCTTGGAGCACCGGCTCGGCGGCTTCCTTCGGCGCCTCAAGCGGTTCTGCGGCTGCTTCAGTGACGGCATGAACCTCTGGTGCAGATGCGGGCGCGGAAGCGGCTGGAATCTGCGCTTCGGGCGAAATCTCCGTCGCTGCGATGCGGGCTGGCTCCTGCTCGGGGACGGCTGGCATGGCTGGTTCGGCTTCTGCAGCCGTGGGCAGCTCCTGGAGCGGCGCAGATGGCTCCTCGTCCGGTCCGGCGAAGGCGGGGGCTGCTCCGGCGGAGGCCGGAATTGTGGCAGGGGTGTTCGCGGCCCCGGTTGCAGGTTCGGGCTGCGACGCCGGCTCGGCGTCGTCGATCTCGAATTGGGGGGATTGATCGGTCAATGCTGTTTCTTCTTCCGGATTTTCTTTGAAGCTTCTTGAAATTATCGGTTCTTTGACGGGTTCCAGTTTTGGCGGACGCGAGAACAAGCCGAATCCGGAGCGAAAGCCACCTAACGCAAAATTCAGGGCCTTTCGCCACCACGGGACTTTCTTCTCAAGCATTTCCACTCTCTCGGCGACCCGGACGCATGCGGTCTGCCGGTCTTGCGGCAAGCCTGAACAGGCGGCGGGAAAAGCAAAAAACTGGAAGCGTATCTCTTCGAAAAGCATACCTCAGGGGTTGAAAGCCCGTTGTCTCGATCACGATGATGCGGGAACGAAAGCCGACACCGTTCCCGGGTACGACTTCTCCACAGCCGCAGGGTGGGGCTTATCGGCCGGATTCGCTTGTTGGAGTCATCTGCATCGCGGCGCGGACCTCCACCATGGTTTGCTCGGCGCGTGCGCGTGCACGGCAAGATCCATCCTCAAGAATCTCCATTGCCTGGGCCTCGGAAAAGCTGGCGCGCCGGTCCTGAATGGGCTGCAAAACCTGCACCAGGCCGTCGGCTGCCCAGCCTTTGCACTCGATGCAGCCAATTCCCGCCGAGCGGCAGCCCTCGTACACCTTGGCCAGCGTTCCAGCCGAGGAAAATACCTTATGCAGGTCGCCAACGGGACACTTGTCGGGGTCGCCGGGGTCGGTGCGGCGGATGCGGGCCGGGTCGGTGACCATGGTCTTGAGCTTCTGGCGCACCACCGGCTCTGGGTCAGTGAGCTGAATGGTGTTGCCGTAGCTCTTCGACATCTTGCGGCCGTCGGTACCGGGCAATTGGGGCGAGGGCGTCAGCAGCACCTGCGGCTCGGGCAAAACCTCGCGCCCGTCCAGCTTGTAGAACTGGTTGAAGCGCCGCGCCACCTCACGCGTCAGCTCCACGTGGGCAGTCTGGTCGTTGCCCACGGGAACGAACTTTGGCTGGTAAATCAGAATGTCGGAGGCCATCAGCAGCGGTTAGCCCAGGAACCCGAAGTTCGACAGATCCTTGTTCGACAGATTCTTCTGCTGGTCCTTGTAGGTAGGCACACGCTCCAGCCAGCCGACCGGGGTAATCATGCCCAGCAGGAGGTTGAGTTCGGCGTGCTGCAAGACCTTGCTCTGCAGAAAAAGCACGCACTTGTCCGGGTCGAGACCGGCGGCCAGGTAGTCCAGCAGCACGTCCTTTGTGTTGGGCGCGATTTTCGAAGGGTCGGCGTAGTCCGAGGTCAAGGCATGCCAGTCGGCAATGAAGAAATAGCACTCGTACTGGTCTTGCAACTTGACCCAGTTGGCCAGGGCGCCCATGTAGTTGCCCAGGTGGAGCTTGCCGGTGGGACGCATGCCGCTCAAGACGCGCGGACGGGAGGATGAGATTGCGGGTTCTGGCATTTGGCTTATCGATTCCGGGATGATGCGAAAGAAATGGGGCCGTCTTTGGCAAAAAAACTCAAAAACGGCTCCTTCCATTGTAGCGGGAGCGGGGGGCCGCTCCGCCTATACGTGAATCAGGCTCCAGAACACCAGCCGCAGCGCCGGATGGAAAAAAGCGCTCAGTATTGCGGGGCCCAGGAAGATCATCAGCAGGTAGCTGGCCCAGAGGGGAACCCTGTCATAGACCTGCACCGCGTTGTAGGGGAGCAAATTGCGGACGATGCGGCTGCCGTCGAGCGGGGGAATGGGAAGCAGGTTGAATACGAAGAGGGAAAGGTTGATCAGGATGGCCAGGGCGCAGAGCAGGACAAGCGGCTGCGGCACAAGGTCCCCTGCCGGGCTCAGGGCGGCAATGAAAGACTGGAGGACGACCGCCCGCCCATTGGGAACGGTTCGGATGTTGATCGCCAGAACGGCCAGGGCGACCAGCACAATCAGCAGATTCGAGACCGGGCCGGCCAGCGTGGTCAGGTTGTCGTCGCGGACGATTTTCTTGAAGTTGCGTGTAATCACCGGGGTGGGCTTGGCCCAGCCCACCAGCATGCCTCCAAAGAAGCTGAATCCGAACAGGGGGCCAAAGATCATCAGCCCCGGAAAGAGCAGGGTGCCGATGGGGTCCACGTGATACATGGGATTGAGGGTGATGCGGCCTTGCAGGCGAGCGGTCTGGTCGCCCAGTCGCGAGGCCATCCAGGCGTGGGCGCACTCATGCACGCAGAGCGAAAAAATCAGAATCACGAACTCGAAAATTGCTTTGATGAAATCAGACTGTTGCAAACGCTTTCTCCAAGGGGTTGAAAGCTCAGGTTAGCATGGAGGGTCTATTGAGCTCGCTATCGAGTGCCCCGAAGCGCGACGCCTCAAGGAGGCGCGGCTGAAGTCGCGCCCTTTTGAAAGTGTTTGGTTGCCGAAGTCTCAGATGCGGTCGACGGGAAAACTGCCGACGGCCTGGCCGGAGGCGACGTTCTGCCCGGCGAGAACGATGGCGTGGCTGCCGATTCTGGCGCCCGCGCCGATCACGGTGGGCACCAGCGTAACCCGGTCGTAGTTGTCGGGCGCATGGGTGTGCGAATAGATGCGCGCGAAAGAGCCGATCACCGTGCCCTTGCCGATGGTGATGCCGCCGCGATCATTCACCAGGGCGCGCTGGCGGATGGTGACGCCCTCCTCGATGGAGAGGTTATAGCCATAGGTCAGGTCGACGCCGTGATAGATCTTGACTCCGGCGCCCATGCGGGCAAAGATGTGGCGGCCCAACATGCAGCGGAAGCGGATGCCCAGCCAGTGATTGGTTCCGATGGGCGAACGGTCAAACAACTGCCAGAACCACAGCAGCGGCTTGCGCTGGGCAAACTTCTCGGGGTCGACGTCGGGAAAGTGCTCGGCTTCGAGGGTCACGTTCTCCGGGTCCAGCGAGAGGCTGACGACGTTGCCGGGCAGCTCGGAAGTGAGCGTCAGGTTCAGCTTGCCGCCGTGCGGGCGGCCCAGGTAAAGCTGGTAAAGCTGGTCGCGCACAATCTCCGCGCGGCGTTCCGGCGAGTGGTGACGGTTGAACTCGTCATCGAGAAACTGGATCCAGCGGCGGTAAACCTCTTCCGCCTCGGGCGCGGGATGCGGGACGTTATTCGCAGTGTGTGCCATACGGATTGGACGATACACCACCGGGGCGGGATGCATCCACGACAGGGAACAGGGAACAGAGAACAGGGAACAGTAGACAGGGAACAGCCTGTCGGCCTGCGAAAAGAAAACGCCCCGCTCAATTGAGATTGAGCGGGGCGCGGTAGACCGAAGCAGAACACTCTAGCGGCGTCCCTGAATCGTCTTGGGTCCTGCGCCGATTTTCTTGGCGGCTCGTTTGGCGGCGATGGCGTGCATCTCCTTGCCCATCTTGGATTGATTGATGCCCACCTGGATGGCCAGGTTGATCAGATTGCCGGTGCCCCAATAGAGAGCCAGTCCAGAGGCGAAGTGCCACATGGAGAAGCCGAAGATCACCGGCATGAGGATGGCCATCATGCGCCGCTGGGCGGGGTCCATGCCCGGCGAAGGGGTGAGGAACTGCACCAGGAACATGCTGGCGATGATCAGGACAGGCAGAATGTGCAGCGGGTCCGGCGAAGAGAGGTCGGTGAGCCAGAACCAGTGTGCCTGGCGCAGCTCGACGGCGTTCAGCAGGACGCGGTAGTAGGCGAAAAACAGCGGCATCTGAATCAGCAGTGGCAGGCAGCCGCCGTACATATTCACGCCCTCTGTCTTGTAGAGCGCCATCATCTCGGTGTTCATCTCGGCCCGCTTGGGGTCGTTGAGCTTCAGATGGGAATAGCGCTTCTTGAGGGCCTCGACCTTGGGCTGAATGCGCATCATCTTCAACGACGACTTCATCATCATCAGCCGGGTAGGCATCATGAGGAGGTTGAAGAGCACCGTGACGATGATGATGGCCCAGCCCCAGTTGTAGGCGCCGGGACCAAGCAGCCCGCGCAGAAAGCGGAGAGCCAGGTAAAGGGGCTTGGCGATGATGGTGAGCCAGCCGAACTGAATCAACGGCTCCAGGTTTGGCCCGTTGGGCTGGCCGTCCGCGCCGGTCGCGTGGATGGCCTTCAGTATGTCGGTCTCCTTGGGACCGGCGTAGAGGCGCAGGCGTGTGTAGCCGCTCTGGTCGCCGACGGCCAGGCCCAGCACCTCGGCCGGCCGCCTCTGGCTGTTGGGGTCGGCCGAGTCGTTGGGCAGGCTGATGGTGTTGTGGAGCGTGACCACCGTGGTGCGCTGGGGCACGTCGGGCAGGAAAGCAGCCGCGAAATAGAGATCGATGATCCCGGCGTATTCGTAAGGCTGGTCGAGGGTGGCGTTGCCGCTTACCTTCTTGGCATCGATTGAGTCGTCCTTGCCGTCCAGTGACCAGGCAAACTTGCCGGAGGCAAAATGCAAGGGTTCCGTCTGGTCGCCGAGCCCGCCCGGCCAGGCCAGAAGAGCTCGCACCGGAACGCCGTTGCGCCGGACCTGGATCTCTGCCGTCATTACATAGCTCGTGTCGAACCGGAAGGTCTTCACCGCGTCAAGGCCGTTGGCTGCGTAGTGAAAAGTCACCGAGCAGGGCGCCAGCAGAGAACCGGTGGCCGAGCGCGCACCGGAAACTGAGACCTGGTAAAGAGCTCCATTCAACTGTTTGGTCAGGTCCGGCTCATAGGTGAACAACCCGAGCGGCAGGCCGAAAGCGGCGGCCTTTGCGTTGACCAGATCAAGTTGGTGGCCGTCCGGGTCAGGGTGATCCTTGTATTGCTTACCCTTCAGAATCCAGTGCGTGGCCTGGGCGCCCTGGTTGGTCAGGATAATTTTGAGATTTTCGTTCTCGACCGTTGTCTCCGTCAGCATCGAGGCAGCGATCGTCGGAGTAGCGGCGGCAGTCTGCACAGTGCCAGAGGCCAACTGCGGCGGGGCCGGTTGGGCTGGGACCGGCTGCGCGGGCTGCGAAGCCTGGGACTGGGTTGGCGCGGCCGGCGCGGGCGTGGACGGCTTGGGCTTGAAAATGTACTGGTAGCCAATGAGGACCAGCAGGGCTAAAAAGGTGAATGCCAACAGGCTGCGCATATCGCCGCCGCCACCGCCGGAGCCACCGCCCTGCGCTTGAAGATTGGGATTCTGAATCTCGGGCAAAGGATACTTCCTATTCGTAAAGGGGGCGTGCCGTCAGGCCGCCGCTGCTCCTATGGTAATGGTTCGTGGGGGGGATGGCTTGCGCGTTGCCGCAGGAAGGCGCCGGGACCGCGCCAGGGCGGCGCAGAGGCGGTACCGGATCGAGGCCGCCGCGAGCAAAGGGGTGGCAGCGGAGCAGCCGCATGAGGGCCAGGGCAACGCCGCGCAAGGGGCCGTGCGTGGCGATGGCCACGGCGGCGTATTCAGAACATGTTGGCACGTAACGGCAGCCGCCCGCGCCCAGCGAATGAATCGCCGGAGAGAGCCAGCGGCGATAAAAAGCGAGCGTGGCGAGCAGAACACGGGTCATAGTGCGGGCCGGGCCGGAGCGGGTTGCGCGGCAGCACGAGGTGCCTGACGCGCCGCTTCGGCTTTTGCCTGCTGAAGAATACGCACAACCTCGGCCTCAAGTTTCCTGAAATCCAGGGTCAACACCGTGCGGCGGGGATGGAGAATCGGGTCGCAGCCCTGCGGCAGCAGGTCCACATGGCGGCGCAGGGCCTCTCTCATGCGGCGCTTGATGCGGTTGCGCTCGTGAGCCTTGCCGAGTATCTTGCCGGCGGTAAGGCCCACGCGCGGCCCAGCCAGGGGCGAGGCCACGGGGCCGGCAGCAGGCTGCGGCGCCAGAAACCAGCTCATGGACGCGGACTGCCGCTTGCGGCCAGCCTTGTAGGCCTGCTGATAGTCGGCGTGCTTCCTGAGCCGCGCACCCGTCAGAGACTGCCTGAGAGATGCGCGTTGTTCAAGTTTGGTCGGGGTGGTGGTCATGGCAATGCCGCGGGAGATGTACGCCGGAACTGCCATGGGCTTCAAATCCATTCCGGCTCCGAAAGGGATCGGGGCAGAGGTCGGCGGAATAGCCCGCAGGGTTTTAGTCGCGGAAGCCAGCGCTGACGGCCACGCGCTTGCGGCCAATGGCCCGGCGACGGCTCAACACGGCTGCGCCGCTCTTGGTCTTCATCCGCGCGCGGAAACCGTGGGTCTTCACGCGTTTGCGGCGATTGGGTTGAAATGTGCGCTTGGGCATAAAAATGCGCTCCTGTTTCCTGGTGAGAATCTGCGCCTTGACGACGAGACTTAAGTGTATCCCAGGTTGAGCCAGGAATCCAGTGAGAAGTGCGCGCCGGGAGGATTTGTGTCGGCCATCCGATGCGCGCTGTTCGCCATCGAAAGAACAATTGACCACGATTGACGCGGCTTTGGCAAGGCCTCGGCGGTGACTCTGGTAATCACCACGGCGAGTTTCACCATCAATGGTGCAACGGAAGGAGACAGCCCTAAAGTTATGTGAAAGAGTGATTGCAAGGACCTCCAAATGTGCTACTATCGGGTCCGTTCAGCAAAGTTTCTCAGCGTCCCACGGTACGAGTTTTATCCCGGGCCCCGAGTTCAAAATCAGGGGCCGATCAGCGGCAGCCAGGCATTCGGAGAGCGTTGACGGGACGTAAAGCCCAGAGCTTTACGCCACCAGAGAGCCATTGCCCAAGCTCAGCGGATGAACCGGCCCGGCAGTGAATTGGCGGCGCGAGCAAGGATCAGCACGATGGCATTTGCAGTTTCGCCGGCAACGGCTCTCAACCCCTGGCTCCAGATTCTCGCGGCGCTAGAGAAGAAGGTCATTCGCCAATCTTTCGAGACCTGGCTTAAACCCACCCGTTACAGCCATGTAGCCAGCCGCACGCTCTATGTGCGCGTGCCTTCGCCGGAGTTTCAGCACATCGGCGACAAGTACGGCGACCTGATTCAGGAGGCCATCGACCTGCAGTCGCTGGAGCTGGACGACGTGTGTTTTGTGACCGCCGAGGAGGATCCCTCGGTTCCCCCGCAGCGCAAGGACGGCGGATTCGGGCCGGTGCCGGCGCACGCGCCCACCGCTCCGCCAGCGCGTCAGCCGGTGCAAACCTCCATCGACTGGTTCACGGCCGCGCAGCTCAACTCGCGCTACACCTTCGACAACTTCGTCATCGGCAACGGCAACCAGTTTGCCCGCGCCGCCGCGCTGGCGGTGGCTGAGCGGCCTTCACGGGCCTACAATCCGCTCTTCCTCTATGGCGGCGTCGGCATGGGCAAAACCCACCTGATGCACGCCATTGGCCACGAAGTGAAGCGCCGCCAGCCGATGGCCAGCATCTGCTACGTTTCGGCGGAAAAATTCACCAACGAGATGATCACCTCGTTGCGCAACGACCGCATGACCAGCTTTCGCGACCGTTTCCGCACCGTGGATGTGCTGCTCATCGACGACATTCAGTTCATCGCCCAGAAAGAGCGCACGCAGGAAGAGTTCTTCCACACCTTCAACGCGCTGCACGAGAGCATGA